>Ga0187886_1000538_pt1 | contig 43931 bp, 37 predicted proteins | sample June2016WEW_20_1_FD_133001 | JGI IMG/M metagenome (GOLD analysis project Ga0187886, IMG submission 133001) | Peatland microbial communities from SPRUCE experiment site at the Marcell Experimental Forest, Minnesota, USA - June2016WEW_20_150 | ecosystem: Environmental > Terrestrial > Soil >... | reverse complement strand
CGTCAACCCAAACGCTCGGAGCCTTGCCATTGTTGCCGGCGAATAGACTGGTAGGACCCACCACAATGTCTCTGATGCAAATCCACACAAGGCAAATCGCGATAACTGTCAGAATGAACCTGATATACTTGTCATTTTTCATAATTGTCTCCCTTCATCAAGATGGTCTAATTCTACCCCTCGGCCTCCAGGCGTCGCAATAGGCGGGTCTCCAGGGAAGAGGAAAGAGGCCGGGGAAGGCCTGGGGCTTCGGCTCGGGCCTTTTCCCTGTGGCAAACAGCGCGCCACCGGCACACGGCTGGCACAAGGGGAAGGTCTCCCCGAGGGCCTCTTCTGTGCCTTCACATCAGGGACCCTTGACTTTATTTACTCGGTTATATTATTCTCCGACTCAAGAAGGAGAGGGTAAAATGAACGAGAAGTCAGGCGGCGCATTAGCGCGATGGGCCAAGCAGTATTTCATTATTGCGATAATTATATCGGGATTCTGGATATTAAGTGCCCTCAGCACGCTTTCGTTCGGAGAAAAGTTGTCCATAAGGCCTATAGTCATTCTCGCTCTTTTGGTCTGGGGGGTCTGGATATCCCATTTGACCGGGCGACGCGCAACCTCAAGCATCCTTGCCGCAATACTAAGTATGTTATACGCATCAGCAGGGGCCTTAGTGTTAATGACTCCGGGTCCTGTCAGGTTTTTCGGCTTGATTCCCACAGCATTTGCCGTCTTTCTTTATTTTTACAGCACGAAAACTTGGGCATTACACGAGCATTTCTGGCTTAGTGAAAGCAAACGAAAGGCCGAGAGCAATAACGCGAGTTGAGTGATGATTCTCGCCGGCCCTATCGGCGTATAATTCGAGGCCATTCTTAACCAGCGTCCATCTCACCACAGGAAGCGCCCGGGCAACCGGCCGAAACCGCAATTTTCCGGCGTTTTCAGTCTGTTTTGGCACGCCACCGGCACACGGAGGGAACGGAGAGCGTCCGGCCTCCCGCTAATCAAGTGTTTTCATTCAATTAGAGGCGGCGATGGAAACCGAGCGTCTGACGTCGAATCCAAAGGTCGGGGGTTCAGATCCCTCCGGGCGCGCTCCCTTATTTCCCCTTGTTGCCTCTGGAAAATCAAGCTTTTATTCCGTTTAGCACAGATCCTCGGGCAGTCGCCTTTTTCGATAGTTTTCTGCCATTTTCAACCACTTTACTGCACAATTACTGCACGGTCAGAGACACCATGTTTTAAGCTTTGTACGTCTTGATAATACGAATGGTAACGTGATCTGCTCCCCGGATTCTGATCCGGATCGGGTGGTAAATTTAGTGGATTGGAGCCTCACCCAAGTTTGAAGATCTCAATTTAGATGTGGTACAGTAGCCGGGAGCAGGTCAGGTTTGTCCTCCCGCTCAAAGAGAACTTGTTCACCCTGCTTCTGGATTTTGATTTCTTGGGCGGATAAAGGAGGAGACAAGTGAAAAAAATCCGATATTGGGCTGGCTTTATCCTGCTTCTGCTCTTTCTCCCTGTTTTGAATGAATGTGCGAGGCCGAACTGGCTCGTCCAGAGATACGGTCCCAAGCTCTACTCCCAATTCGACGAAGAATTAATCATCCGAGATTTCTTCAGAGACATGAAAAACGGGTTTTTCGTCGATATCGGGGCCAGCGATTACCGGCGGGACAGCACGACCTATTACCTTGAAAAGTACCTGGGCTGGAGAGGCATTGCCGTCGACGCGATCGCCAAATTTGAAGCCGGATATCTCGAGTACCGGAAGAACACGAAGTTTTTCAATTTCTTCATTTCCGACCGGTCGGATGATCTGGCGGATTTTTATTATATCCCTCAGAACGATCGCATGTCCTCAGGGAGCGAGGGCTGGGCCAAAAAAGGTGGGGCCTTGGAGAAAATCAAAGTTCCAGCGATCACATTGAACAATCTCCTCAAAAGAGAAGGCGTCTCGCACTTCGATTTTCTCTCGATGGATATCGAGAATTTCGAACCTGTGGCCCTGGCCGGATTCGACATCGATACCTACCGCCCGGCCCTTGTCTGCATCGAGGCGCACAAAGAGGTGAGGGGACAGATCCTTGAATATTTTTCGAAACACCGGTATGCGCTCATCAAAAAATACGGGAGCGTTGACCACGTGAATTTTTATTTCTCCCCTCAGAATCCGCGGGTCGGGTAGGTGGTCCGGGCCCTGGTCAAGAGGTGAGGAAACGCCGGTCAAGTTCATCGGTCCGTAGCCGGCAGCCTGCAGCTTAGTTGGATTGAGGGTTGGACTCTTAATCCAAAGATCGGGGGTTCGAATCCCTCCGGGCGCGCTCCTTTATTGAGTTCTTGACACAAATCCGCGGCCGGCGATATCATCATTTCGCGATGGGAGGCATAAATTCCGAGCCTAAGGGGCGTGGCCTGCGTGCGGCGCGAAAAAGGAAATTCCTATCCTCGGCTTATTTTGGAGGCCGAAAACGTCGACTTAAGGCCAAAAAAGGGGGTGGAAATGAAGTTATATTATTATAAATCAGATAGAAACTGAGGCCCGACCCCATAAGCCACTCACAACCTCCGAAACCACTCAGTTGACGTCAAATTTACACAATTTTGACATCTTCTTGACAACTTGGCCCCGGCAAAGGGCCATATTAGTTTCATGAACGATCTGGAGAAAACGTTAAGGTTTCAGACTCTGGCCCGCGCCGGTATCGAGCACCAGTGGGATCGGTTTTCCTATTACAGGAATCTCTGTGTCCGCAAAAACCTCTCCCGAGCCGACCTCGCCGCTATCGTGGCCGACGGCGCTTACCATCGGTTTCCGAGCGTTGTTTCAACGGCCTTCAAGCGGTCCAAGGGTCTGATCGAAGACCTCAGCGACCTCGCCGTTCCCGGCGTTTTCCAGGTCTCAAGCAGCACGTCCGGCGACCCCAGCTACGTTTATACAAATCTCGAAGACCGGGCCTCTGTCGCCGGACTTTATGCGCGGACCTTCGCGTCCCCGGCCTCTTCCACCGGAATCGCGTTCGCGCCGTCGCTACGCATCCTTCGCAACCTGTCGAAAAAGGCCGCGATCATGGGGAAAAGCGCCGTGCTCAGAATGCAACTGGCGCTCGAGGGCGGATACGCGCGCTTCCCCGAAATGGACGTTACCCTTGATATCGACCTCCCGAAAACCCTTCTGAACCAGGCGCTCGGCCGCCCCGCCGCGATCCGGAAAATGGCGGCCTCAGCTGTCGCTTCATTCATCCGGAACGCCCATGCCCGGGGGCTGACCATTTCCCTCGGCGGGCTCACTCTCCTTCTCAGGCCCTACCTCGAAGAGTTTCGCGAGGGGGAATTCTCGCTGCACGATAATGCTCATATTGCCTTCAGCGGCGGCGGATATTCCGGTGCCAAGGGATCCATCCGCGGCGCGAAGATCGACAAGCCGGCCTTCATCGCCAGGATCGCCTCGGTCTTCGGCATCGACTCCACCTTCTGGTCCGCCAATATCAAGGACATCTACAGCTTCACCGAGACAACCGCCCAGATCGAGGGTTACTGGAACCAAGACCTGAACGACTTCCTCTTCCGCCCGTCCCCCGAATGCCGGGTGTATATCGTTGACCCGGAGAGCGAAATACCGCTCCGCTCGGGCCGGGGGCTGATCAAGGTGGTGTCGCCCAGCCTTTCGGGCCGCCCGGCATCGGCCAACATGAGCATCCTCGAATTCGATATGGCGGAAATCGTGAGCGTTTCCGCCGAGGGATGGGTCGAATCGTTCACCCGCGTCTGTCGATTCGAGGGGCCCGCGTCGCGCGGCACCGAGGGATGCGCTTTCAAGGCCGCGGAGATTGCCGGTGAGTGATTTCCCCTCCCTTTTCGCCGCATCCCCGCGGATCGTCTTCGAGGATCCCTATGTCAAGTCCACGAAATCCGAAACCGTCGCCGGCATAGACCTCGTGTTTCCCAGGTTTGAAGCTTCATCCCTTGCGGCCCTCATTCCAGCGCTCAAGGCCAGGGCCGGCGAAGTCTTCGCCCGCCTTTCACTCCCGGAAATGCAGAAGGTGATGGACCGCCTCGACTCCTATTTCACCGCGCTCGGTAGCCCGGAGATCCAGGCCATCGTTGATCTCATCCACCGGATCGACGGGTTTTCCCGCCACGACATCGAGCGCTTCGGCCTCGGCATCTTTTCCCCTCTCGTCCAATACGACCGCAGCCTCATCGGCAGGTTCGTTGAACAAGCGTTCGGAACCCGACGGCCGGTCGAAACCGCGTTTGGATACCTGAAGCGCTTTGGCCGGAATTCCCCGCTCACGCGGTGGCGAGAACCCGGGCTCCTCAGCCACTTCGTTTCGGGCAACGTCGTCGGATATTCGGCCATCCTGACGAGGATCGGGCTGCCCGTGAAAGACGGCGGGGCGGCCCAGATCATCAAGTTGCCCTCGACGTCAGCGGTGTTCCCGATGATCTACCTGAAGAAAATGGCGGAGTTCGCGCCTCTCGTCCGGGAGACCATGGCCTGCGGGTATTGGAAGGGGGGTGACCGCGAGCTCGAGGGAATCGTCCTCGCGCATTCCGATGTCGTCAACGTTTTGGGTTCGGAGGCGACTGTCCGTGATGTCACCGACCGTGCCCGGCTGCGGCGCCCCCGGCCGACGATCCTGGCGCACGGGCATAAGATCGGAGCCGCGTACATTTCGAGGGCTTTCGCCGAGGCACCGGATCTCCGGCAGAAAGCCGTCGAGGGTCTTGTGCGCGACATCTCGGCTTTTGACGGGGCGGCATGCTACTGCACGAAAAATATCTATGTCCAGGGGGACCACCGGGCCTTTGCCGGAGAGCTTGCGGACAGCCTGATCCGGTTCGCTTTAGAGATCTCGCCGGTGAATCCGGCCATGAAACCAGTCGGGCGGGAGTTGGCACGAATTTTCCATGGCGCTTCCAACGTTATCGTGTCTCCCGAAGAAAACGCCGTCGTAAGGATTTCCAACCGCCCTGAATTCTGGCTCCCCGACGAGACGTTCCGCTATGTGCAGGTCATGCCCGCCGAGAGTTCTGAGGCCGTGGCCGGAGTCCTCAAGACGGCCAGGCCGTTTTTACAGACGGTCGTCGCGGCCGTTCCCGATGAAGAAATCCTCGGAACCCTGGAGCTTTTTGGGGCGGCTGGAGCGAGCAATATCCACTATCCTGGTTCGGCTCCGCTCCTCAATGTTTTCGAAGAACCCCACGACGGCGATTTTGACGCCATCAAGGCGAGGTATCCCTATGCCTCGAGATTTGCCGCCACGAACTTCAAAAAGAACTCCGACTGGCTTCCCTAACAGGCGAGTTGGATTGCCAAGAGAAAGCCCTCGAGTTTTCTGAGCACCCGAGCCGCGCCTCCGATAATCGGCGACGCGGGCTTCTTTCCTGGGAGTGCCAGCTATTCTGTGCAAACCCTTCTTCGCATTTAAGCTCGCTCACCAAAACGGTCGCCAAAATAGATCATCAGCTGGGAGTGTATCGTAGCCCAGCCCCTGATTCATTTTACTCGTTCAAGGAGGTTTACACAGTTTTCCTTACACTCCCGGAATAGAGCCTATGTTCAGGGTCAAGGCGTGCTGAATGCGAGAAACCGCCAATCGTCCCCAACGGGGGAGGAATCGAGGGCGGCCCCTTAAGCCCGGAGGATATAGCCTGTTGACGGGCTCAGCCCTGCATATTGACATGCGTTGGGAACAGCGGTGAGTGACAAGATATCTCCTGGACTGCCGGGCGGGGCTACTCCGTGACGTGGGTGGCGCGGAGGAGGGGCTATCCGAACAGCAGAGGATAGTCATCGACAAGATCATCTCGAAGTCGGCTGTATGCCGGTTGATTGAGCTCTACATCAAAGGATATGGTGCCTTCCGAAAGGCCGGCTTCTGGATCCTTCCCGTATGATGTGGAACGTTCTAAGCGGATACTGGCCTCAACAGGATAGATGCCAGTTGGCGGGCTAGGTTTATACCAGGGCTGGGCTTTTTGCTAGGCCCAGCAAGGAACGCCGCCTGTCACGCCGGAGGTCGCCTGTTCGAGTCAGGCCAGGGGCACTTCATAAAATTCACCGATTCTGAAGACGTTAGGCAAATTTCCGCAGGCCCCTAAAGACCGGATTTTGGTTCTCGTGTCAGAAGCGTTCGCCCATCCCTCTTTTTGATAGTCTATGGACGCTACGAAACGTTCCCCTCTCCGGCCAGCCAATAGTTGACAGGCCCATTTTGCGGCGATAAAATCCGGGCCAGACTATTGGGGCCCTGGAAGGCATATGGAGAACCGGCGAATCCTCGAATCCTGGAAGGAAATCAGCGCCCATCTCAGGCGCAACGTCCGGACCTGCCAGAGATGGGAGTCCGAGATGGGCCTGCCCGTCCACCGGCTCGACGGCACGCCTAAGGCCAGGGTCTACGCCTATACTGACGAGCTCGACCGATGGTTCGAGGAGAAACTCGGACACGGCGAAGCCAAATTCAACAATAGGGAGTTCGGCCGGAAAGAGGACCTGAAAGGGTTCACGAAGCCGAAGAAGCTTTTTGTCCCTGCAGCTGGTCTCCTGGTTCTTGTTGTCATCGCCATCCTCCTCTGGCACCCTTCCCCTCATAAGCCAGGTGTCTCATCCGGGAAAGCTTCCCTCGCCGTCCTCCCCTTTGAAAACTACTCAGGCGACAGCAGCCTCGAGAACTAGCGCTATGGTTTTCCGGAGCTCCTCATCACCGGCCTCTCCTCATCAAGATACCTCAGGGTGCTGCGACAGGATGAAATGAACGGCGTGCTCAAGAAGCTGAACCTCACCGAAGAGAAGGCCCTGACCTCTGATAACATCAAGAAGATCGCCAAGGAAGCCGACGTAAGCAGCCTCCTCAAGGCGGGTTTCGCCAAGGCCGGCCCGAACTTCCTCATCACGGCTGCTCTGGTCAGCGGCCGAACCGGAGAAACGTAAGCCACGCTCTCGATGAAAGCGCAAAGCATAGAGAATATCTTGGGCGGGGGCCTGGATGGATTCGTCAAGGAGATCAAGCAAGGGCTGAACATCACTCAAGAGCAGATGGCCTCGGACGTCGATGTGGAGATCGGCAAAGTGATGACCCGGAACCCCGAAGCCCTGAAATACTATGTCGAGGGCGAAAGGTTTCATCTGGATGTGAATTACGACGATGCCATCAATTCCTTGAAGAAGGCCGTCGACCTCGATCCCGAGTTTGCCATGGCCTACAGACTGCTCGGAGCCATCTATACGAACCTGGGACAATCTGCCAAGCGCAAGGAGAGCTTCGAGAAGGCCTTCCGGTTTAAAGACCGGACGCCGCCGCGGGAATACTACATTCTCCAGGGCGATTATTACCGTCAGTCCCAGGCGACCTATCCCAAGGCGGTCGAGATGTACAAGAAAGTCCTGGGCCTCTACCCGGACGACTATCTCGGGAATCACATGCTCGCTGTAACTTATGGCAGCTTAGGCGAATGGAAACTGGCCACAGAGCAATATTCTATGATAATGAAGAGAAGGCCGAGGGATCTTGCAATCTACGTCAACGTTGCTGACGAATACTTGCAGTTAGGGGAAGACGAGAAGGCGACGGAGACCATGAAGGAATTTGTCGCCAACAACCCTGGAAATGATAAAGGGCATTCCCGGCTTTATTTTTGCTACATTCTGCAGAGGCGATTTGACCTCGCAATGCAGGAATTGGACCAAGCGAACAGTATTAATCCAGATAGATGGCCGAGATATGAAGGGGGAAAGGAGATATTTCCTATTACAAAGATGAACCTGAGGAGGCCGCCGGATTCTATCGGACCTGGCTGGATAATACAAGAATCGACCTAGAAAAAACGCGGGCCGTGCGAATGCTCAGTTACGTAGACATCCTGACCGGAAGACCCGAAAAGGCCCTGAGGCGGTTGAAATCCTACCAGAAGCTGTTTGAAAAGACAGACCCGCTTAATTTTCATTTCGGAATAGGGTTAGCTTACATGGCAAGTCAGATGCCCGAACCAGCGCTTGAAGAATTCAAGAAGGCTGACGCCCTTGTTATGGAAGATGAAGTCCCCAAGAAGAGAGAGCGCTATTTTTGGGAAGCGGTTGCCCAATTGGAAATAGGGAACCTTCCTGAAGCTGAAAAGCTGACTCGGGAGATCGAACACCTTCTTCCGGGGTTTTTGAGGAAGTCAGACTCGAATATTCCCTACCTTTGGGGAAGGCTGGAGTTGGCCAGAAAGAACTTGCCTGACGCCCGGAAGCTCCTCGACGAAGCCGTGGCTCACTGCCCAGGAGAATATAATTTTCAATCCATCGAAACAAATGCACTTTATCTTGACAGTCTGGCTTCAGCCTTCCTCGAGATGGGAGACGCCGACAACGCACTCAAAAACTATTAAAAGATCACTCTTTTGACTTACGGCCGGTATGGTTGGGGGGATCTTTACGCCAGGAGTTTCTATAACCTGGGCAAGATCTACGAGCAGAAAGGTCTAAAGAGCAAAGCACGCGAGAACTACGAAAAATTCATCAGCCTCTGGAAAGATTGCGAGCCCCGGTTCCGGCCGCTCGTTGAAGACGCCAGGATACGTCTGGCCGCCCTCAAATCTTCCTGAATGAAGATGTTTCCGCTAATCAGTGGAAGTTCTCGACCAGCATGAGGTCACTAAAATCCCTCGCTGCGCAAGGGTTGTACGGGTTCGATTCCCGTCCTCGGCATATTCTCCTTTTCGCAATACCTTTGAAACGTCGCCCTTACCATATATTCGAAATATCCGATTAAATAGGAATTGTGCTGTTTTATAGAATAATTTCTAAGTCGGGATAATGGCTCAATTTGTCTAACCGGAGGTTTTGAGTCGTCGGTCGCCTGAAATTCCGCTTTTTTCCAGAGAGGAAATCAATTTCCTGACATTCTGAGTATGCGGGGAGATTCTGGCATGAAAACTGCACTTAGAAAGGTAGCTTATCCCGAGCCCATCGTCCCGTCCAATAGCGGCTGGGAGCAGGGAAGGGAGAGGAGGAACTAAAATGAAAAAAAAGTACCGGGAAACGTTGATTATGGCAGCAGTGGTATTGTTGATGATGACTGGCTCTTTGTTCGCTCAGGAAATAGACAGACGCATCGAATCAGCCTTTAAAAAATCGTATGTATTCAATGCCTATCTCAAAGGCGATGATATTCAGATTCACTCCCAAGATGGCGTCGTCACCTTGACAGGAACCGTTTCAGAGGAAACGCATTTATCATTAGCCGCTGATACTGTTGCCGATCTGCCTGGAGTTAAAAGCGTCGACAACAGGCTGGAGGTCAAGGGGGGAATTCCAGAAAAAAACTCAGATGCATGGATCCACATGAAAGTAAAAACCATGCTCATGCTGCATGGCAATCTGGACGGTGCCAATACCGAGGTTGGGGTGAAAGATGGCCGGGTGACCCTGCGGGGTGAGGCCAGCAGCCAGGCTGAAAAAGAGCTGACAGCCGAATATGTTGAAGATATCGAAGGGGTGAAGGGTGTCGACAATGAGATGACCGTGGCAAAAACACCCCATGAGAATCGCAGAACGGTTGGAGAATTTATCGATGACGCATCAATAAAATCGCAGATCAAATTGGCATTGCTTTTCCACCGCGGTACGAACGCCTTTAAAACCGATATTACTGTCGAAAAAGGTGTGGTCTCTGTGACCGGCAAGGCCAAGAACGCTGCTGAAATAAAATTGGTTACCAAACGCATTGAAGATATCCACGGCGTCAAAAGAATCTACAACCGAATGATTATCGAGTAAAGAGGCAGAAAATGGGCGAGATCATCGACAGGACCGAAGGCAAGATCAAGCAAGCGGTAGGGGACTTGACCGGCGACAAGAAGCTCGAGCGAGAGGGCGAGAGGGATGAACTCAAAGGCCAAGTCAAGGGCGTAGCCAAGGATGTGAAGCGTGCGGTCAAAGATGCCGCGAAGTAACGAAGTAACAATGACCACAGGTCCGGAAGAATCCGAAACTATGACGGATATTCGACAGAGTAAAGGGAGAGAACGACCATGAGCACGACAACACTCATCATCATCATCATTGTGGCGGTCCTCTTATTCGGCGGGGGCGGCAGTTACTATTGGAGGAGACGGCGGTAGGTGTTCTTGCCCCTGTTAAGAGAAAGAGAAGAAAGCTAAATCCTATTTATTGGAGGCTGGTTATGAGCACAACAGTAATAGTCGTAATCATCGTTTTCGTCGTGATTGTGGTTGCGGGCATCGCGACGTTGCTCTTCCGTCGAAAACGCCGGACCGAAAGACTGCGCAGCAAATTCGGTGGCCCTGAATATGCCCGCGCCGTGAAGGAAGGCGGAAATCGGCGGCATGCGGAAGCCGGGCTCGACAAGCGCACGGAACGAGTCGAAAGTTTCCACGTCCGGCCGCTCGCACCCGGCGATCGTGCGCGCTTCGAAGACTCCTGGCGCAGAATCCAGGCGCGGTTTGTGGACGGCCCCGCCGGTGCGGTAGCGGAAGCCGACCAACTGCTGGGGGATGTGATGTCCACGCGTGGCTATCCGGTCAGTGACTTTGAACAGCGTGCGGCTGATATCTCCGTGGACCATCCGCTGGTCCTGGAGAATTATCGAACAGCCCACGAAATCGCGCTTCGCCAGACGAAGGGGCAGGCCAGCACAGAAGACTTGCGCCAGGCAATGATCCATTACCGGACCCTTTTTGAGGAGCTGGTCAGCGAGGGACCTCAGCCCTGAAAAACGATCCAGCCAAAAAGTGAGTTTATTGGTTTTTTAGTTTCCAACGAATAGCGCAAGGAATCCCGGATCCAACACGACATAAAGTCGACACTCCTACGGTGGAGGCCCACGAGGTCAGTCCTGTAACTCAGTCACAAAAAAACAATTGATGGCCTTCCCAAAAAGCGGCCTTGTGGATTTCTAATCCATGCCGGCCTTGCCAGCACTGCCGAAGGCGGTGTGTCGCCTGTTCGAGGCAGGCCAGGGGCACTTGTGATTTTCCCCACATAAGCTTTGGATATCAATAAGTTATGTGATCATCGAGTGGAAAACCGCTTTAAGTCCTTTTAAGCCGTTTTAAACCCTTTTGAGGTGCAAACACATCACAAATCTTGACAGTCAAGGATTCACGAAAAAGTCTATGGCTTAAAATGCTCGGACGAGGGCGGGTGATAGCCCGACGGGCCCATAACCCGGAAGCCAAAGGTCCGGGATGCACTTTGTGAGATCCTTGACACAAATCTGCAGCCAGCAATATCATCATTTTATGAGGGAAAAGCGCGGCTCCAATCCTTATGACCGACGGATGCGCGCAGCACGAAAAAGGAAGTCCCTATTTGTTGATGGCGGAAGGGAATGATATTGTTGAAGTGGATCCTCTTGGCCATCGTGACGGGGGCCCTGACCTTTATTTCACGCGCCTCGTTGCGTGATCCACGCTCGCACGGGTTTTACCGTTTCTTTGCCTGGGAAGCCATTACCGTTCTGTTCCTGTTCAACATGGAGCCCTGGTTCGAGAATCCTTTCGCTTGGTATCAAATCATCGCCTGGATTGTGCTGTGCGCCTGTCTCGTCCCCGCCATCTGGGGGACGGTCCTGCTGAAACGAGCGGGCAAGCCGGTCGAGCAGCGCGATTCGGACCCTAACCTGCTGGCTTTCGAGAAGACCACCCAGCTGGTCACGACCGGCATCTACAAATCCATACGCCATCCGCTCTACAGTTCCCTGCTCCTGCTGGCCTGGGGCATCTTCTTCAAACGGCCATCGTGGCCCGGAGGCGGACTGGCGGCCTTCGCGAGCGTCTGCCTACTCCTGACCGCCCGGGCGGAGGAGGCAGAGTGCATCCGCGTTTTCGGCCCGAAATACGAAGCTTACATGAAAAAGACCCGGCGGTTCATCCCCTTCGTATTCTAAAGGCGGAGTGTAAGGAAAACTTTTTGTGGCTCCGGATCCAAAGGTCAGAGGTTTGAATTCTCTAAGGCACGCCACCTAAAATAACTTGATGGCCAGCTTGAACGCCCGCCTCTCACTTGTGTGCCCGTCCACTTCGGCAAACGTCCGTGGGACGTCCTCCAGCTTGATTTCGGTCAGCCAGTTTCTCACCCGGAACCGGCCGCTTTCCAGCCAGCTCAGGGCCAGGGGATAATCGCCCGCCGCGAAGTTGCAGCTCGTCGTTATCCTGCGCTCGCTTCCCAGATGGAGGAAGTTCACCGGAATTTCCAGGTCGTGAACGGCCATGCTGACGAGCGTTCCGCTCTTCCCGAGGAGCTTCAGCCCGAGGTCGAAGCTGTCCCCGGTGCCTATGCTGTCGAATACGCTGCCGAACCCTTCAGGGGCTAGGGACGACAGCTCGTCCGCAAGCCGGCTGGGGCCCTTGCCGCGCACGTCCACGACCACATCAATCCCCTGCTTATGGGCCACGGCCAGCGCCGCGTCAGCGATATCTGTGATGACGACCCTGCTCGCTCCGAGGTTTCGCGCGGCCTGGGCGATGCCGTTGCCAGCGGGACCCGCTCCCATCATCAGGACGGGCCGGCCCGGCTGAATGTCCCCCTGATGCGCGACGTGAACGCAGACGGCGAGGATATCCATCATGGCCGTTTCCTCGAACGTCAGGCTATCCGGTATAAGAAAGCAGCCGCCGGCCCAAGCGGGGACATATTCGGCATATGCGCCCGGGTAGAAGTCTTGCTTCCCCCACCCCTGACCGTGGCCGAGATGCACGGTGTTGGGACAGAGTTGAGCTCGTCCCGAGCGGCACTCGGAACATGTCCCGCAGACCTTTGAGCAAATCGGAGCGACCCGCCTACCCAGAAGATGCGCGTTTTTATCGCTCAAAACGGCCACAACCTCGCCCGTGAACTCGTGGCCTAGGACGATATTCGGAGGGTTATCCATGTGGCGTCCGAGGGTTTGCTGAGCCCAGGGATTCTCGCCCGCGTAGTAGCGAAGGTCTGAGCCGCAAACCCCACTGGCGGCGACCTTGATGAGCACTATGTCCGGATCGTTGTAGGACTCGACGGGCCAGACAGGAATGTCGCGATAGGTCAGTTTTCGCGCCGCCTCGAGGACGACCGCTTTCATGGTCGATGGCAGGGTTTCTTTTGTTATCATGTTGTCCCTACACCCCCGGGAACGCGGAAAAACCGCCGTCAACGGGAAGCACGATGCCGGTCACAAAAGCCGACGCGTCGGAAACAAGCCATACCAGAGCGCCGGCCAAATCCTCGGGCCGGCCGAAGCGGCCCATCGGCGTATGGGCGATGATTTTCGCACCTCTTGGTGTCAACTCGCCGGTTCGCTCGTCGGTCAGCAGATACTGATTCTGGTCGCTTAGAAAGAAGCCGGGTGCGATAGCGTTGACCCGGATATGGAGCGGGGCGAAATGCGTCGCAAGCCACTGGGTGAAGTTAGAGACGCCGGCCTTTGCGGCGGAATAGGCGGGGATCCTGGTGAGCGGCTTGAAGGCGTTCATCGACGAGATATTGATGATGACCCCCCTGCCGCGTTCCGCCATCACCCTCCCGAATATCTGGGTGGCCAGGAGCGTTCCGAGGACATTGAGGTCAAAGACGGACCGAATGCCGTCGGCGTCGAGGTCAAAAAACGTCTTGAGACCGTCGACGGCACCGATAAGGTCGGAGCGCTCAAGGGTCTCCTTGGAGGTGGTCGCCTTGGGGTCGTTTCCACCCGCGGCGTTGATCAGAATATCCACGGATCCGAGTTCATCGATCACCCTCGCCTTGGCGGCCTCCAAGCTTTCCTGATCAAGGACATCGCAGGGCAGGCCGATCGCCCTGCCCCCTTTCTCGACGATCTCCTTGGCCGCTTCGATCGAGGCCTCTTCCCGCAGGTCCAGGAGGGCGACGGCCACTCCGCGTTCCGCGAGAACACCGGCCATCGACCCGCCCAGGACCCCTCCGCCGCCCGTTATGACGGCCGTCTTTCCGCTGAGTCCGAAGATATCATTTTTCATCCCAACACCTCGTCCACGGCTTCCTCAAAGGCTCGCGCCGATTCCACGAGCGCGTCTTCGGCGATCGTCAGCGGCGGGGCTATCTTCAAGCACTCGCCGGCTATCCCGACCGGCGCGAACATCAGAACTCCCTTGCGCACGCAGGCGTAATTTATCGCCAGGGCCGTATCCGGGTCGGGAGTCTTCGTGCTGGGCCGGACGACCTGGATGCCCGCGACCAGCCCTTGGCCGTGCAGGCAGCCGAGCCGGTCCGGGTGCTTTTTCCGGACCCCCTCCAGCAGGGGCATGAGGATTTCGCCCATCCTGGCGGACCGGTCCGCCAGGTCCTCTTTGATGAGAATCCTCAGATTGGCGATGGCGGCGGTCACCGGCAGGGGAGAGGCCGAGTGTGTGGATGTCATCGCGCCGGGCGGATAGAGCTCCATGATGTCGTCCCGGCCGATGACCGCGGAAATTGGCAGAGAGGACGAGATGCCCTTGCCGCAGCAGATCAGGTCCGGCTTCACGCCGTAGTGTTCGAAGCAGAACATCTTGCCGGTCCGGCCGAAGCCCGCCTGGACCTCGTCGAAGACCATGACGATGTCGTGCTCGCGGCAGAAACCCTCGAGCCGTTGGGCGTATTCGACCGGGAGGAAGTCCGGCCCGACGCCCTGGTAGCTTTCGGTCATGACTCCGGCGATTTCGTCCGGAACTATCCCTTTCTCCCTGAGGGAGGAGATGAACAGGTCGAAGCTGGTGTCCTCATTTTTATAGCCGTCCGGAAACGGGACTTGGACGAATGCGGGATCGCGGTCGACGATCCACGTCTTCTGCTTCTCCATGCCGCCCGCGAGCTGGGCGCCCATCGTCCGGCCGTGAAAGGCGTTTTGGAAGGAGACGAGATATTTTCGTCGGGGGCCGTATTTGTCGAGAGCATAGGTCTTGGCGAGCTTGATGGCGTTTTCGGTGGCTTCGCTTCCGGTCGAGAGAAGGAACACCTTGTAGGCTTCCGGGTCCGGGGCGAGCGATCGCAGCATCCCGCACAATTCGGCCCTCTGCTCATGGACAAACACGTAGCTCGCGACGAGGCCCTGATCGAGGATCCTTTTCAGCGCCTCCTTGATCTCGGGTCGGCCGTGGCCGGCGTTGGCGACCAGGACGCAGCTCGACCAGTCAATCCAGCGGTTCCCCCACTTGTCATAGACGATGAAGTCCTCTGCTTTATGCCAGACGACGGGCGGCTGGCCCATCGTGGATTGCGGCTCGCTTGCGCGGAGCGCCTCGAAAATGGGGACCGATTCCGGCACCGGGATCTTTGTCCTGATGGTCCTGTACTTCGTTTCGATGCGGGGAACGTCCCTCGGAGTCAGATCGTATCCCGCCATGGTCCTACCTCAACCTGACCACGTTGCCAGTCTTCATGCTTTCATGCACGGCGACGGCGATGCGCGTGACCTCGAGCCCGTCCTCCCCGGAGGCCCAACAACCTTTGAGGTCATGGATGCTTCCTCCGGTCTTGATCAATCCGACATTGGAGGCGAAGTCTTCGATGCTTTCGACGCCGTAGCCCCGCAGCAATTTGCGTCCGATTTTATCGAAGCCGTCGCGCTTAAAATTGTTATTGTAAGTGGCCATTCCCTCCCCGCTGAGGCAGGACCGAAAGCCCCGGTCCTGGCTGTCGCACTCAAAGACGCCCTTGGTGCCGACCACTCTGATCGCCTGATTCACTACGGCCTCGAACCCTTTTGGCAGGACCCAGCTCGTGTCGAACATGAAGCCGGCACCGTTTTCGAAGTCCACCTTGGCGTTGACGCAATCGTAGGTGTCGATCCCGTAGTCCTTGAGCAGCGTGTTTTTGGTCCCGGTGGCGTAGACGCTCTTCGCCTCCGACTTGACGATCCAGCGCACGAGATCGTAGAAATGCACGCCCAGGAACCAGGCAGGGGAGGAGTCGGGCGCCCAGTGGGGGAACCACTCGCTCGGCACTTCGATGCGGTCCTCCATGTAAACGCTGCCATAGAGGATCTCGCCGAGGTCGCCGGATCGGACACGGCGTTCGATGGCCTGGTGATCGGGGTCGTAGCGCTTATGGAAGTCGACTTGCAAGAGGACACCCGCGTCTTTGGCGGCCAGGACGATCTCGGCACAGCCCTCGACGGTCACATCCAGAGGCTTCTCCACCAGCAAGTGCTTCCCCGCCCTGGCCGCCGCGACGGCTATCTCGCGGTGGAGGTGGTCGGGAGTGGCAACGCTGACGGCATCCAGGACCTCCTTCTCGAGCATCTCGCGAAAGTCGCCATAGATGGCGCAGCCATGATATCGGGCCCGGAGTTCTTCCGCTCTCTTGGGGTTCGCCTCGGCTATGGCGGCAAGTTCCACGGCGCCGGCGTAACCGAGCTGGGTGAACACGTCCATGTGCATTTGACCGAACTTACCCGCGCCCACAACCGCGACTCTGACGGACATCTTAGGCCTCCTCCCTCCGCTCCTCGATACCGCACCAATCAACGAGGAACTTCACGAGCACCTCGGAGGCACGGAGAATGTCGTCTAGACTTATCTGCTCGTCCTCCGAGTGCGCGTGGCCGAGGTCCCCGGGGCCGAAGACGATCGTCGGCATCTGCCCCCTGTGGAAAAACAGCCGCCCGTCACAAGAAGCCCCCCAGCCCATGAGCTTCTGACGACCCAGCACCGATTCTGCGGCCCGGTGAAAGCACGTGACGGCCGGGTGCCCGATCGGGGTCTCAAAGGCCTCATTGTGGAGCCGGGCGAACTCAAAGCTGTAGTGGGCCCGCGCCCAGGGCGTGGCTTTGGACTCTATCAGGGCGCGGAGCTCTTCCTGGATCCGCTGGATCCTTCGATTTGGGAGAAACCCAATGCCGCCCTCGACGACACATTCTCCGGGGACCGTCGAGGGCCAATCGCCGCCCCGGATCTGCCCGACGTTCACGACGACCGGGCTGGGATCGTCGGAAAACAGCGGATGGCCTTTCGACTCGTCTCTGAGAAACGACTCGTACTCTTTGAGGATCGAAACAAGGCCCAGCATCTCATCGACGGCGCTTACGCCCTCCCGGTAATTGCCCATATGAACGGATCTGCCGGTTACGCCGAGTTTGTACCAGACGGCGCCGCGGTTCGTAGGACAGACGCTGAGGCCGGTCGGTTCGAACACGACCGCGGCGTCGGCCCGATGTCCCTGGATGATGGCCGAAAGAGAACCGTTGCCGCCAGCCTCCTCCTCGATCACAAACTGCGCCTGTACGTCTCCCTTGAGCCGGATGCCGAGTCCTTTCAGAGCGGAAAGCGCGAGCAGGATGGTCAGGACCTGGCCCTTGGCGTCGCAGGCGCCTCGACCATAGACGACTCCGTGTTTGGACCTGGCGTTGAACAGCTCATCAGGGCCGGGGACGATGTCGGTGTGCGAGTTAATGATGGCGCTTCTCCCGCCGCCGGAACCGGGCAGGTTCACCAGAATGTTCGCCCGCCCTTGGTAACTCGTGTGGCCGGGTACTATCGTGTAGTCCACGTCCCTCACGACGTCTTCAGGGACGGGGGCAAGCTCCGCGGGAAAACCGGCGATCGTCAGGACGCCAAGCAGGTACTCCTGAACATCACGTTCTGCGCCGGTCGTGCTGCGAAAGGCGATCAACCGGCAAAGGAGTTCCCGCGCCCATTCTCCCCGCGATTGGATCCAAGACGAAGACCCTTCCCCGGTTCGCATCGCCCGTCCGGCTCCTTTCGACGCCCGTCCCGCCCATACTCTAGACGGAGCTCCCACGCCTTGTCAACCCGCTCCGCCGGTCGCTCCGCTTTGGCATGTTGACTTCGTCGGACGGCCGGCGATATATTGCCATCGTATCGGGGAGGAGTGGAAAAATGAACAGGCCACCCATCCAATTATTCTTGATGACGATCTTCGTTTTTTCAACTTTAGTCTTCAGCGCCGGCCGGGAGCGGACGGGAACGAAAATCATCGGCTTTCATATTGATATGAATATCGCCCAGTTTAGAGGCGAATATTTGAAGCAAGAGCTGGAGAGGCTGGCCGGCCTGGGCTACAACACGATCATCTGGGAAGTCGAGAACAACATCAGGTGGGAAACGTGTCCGGAGTGCGTTTCGCCGGACGCTTTCACGAAAGAGGAGTTCAAGGACATCCTGGCCTACAGCCGAACGCTCGGACTCGAGCCGATCCCCCTGCTCCAGACGATCGGACATTGCGAATACGTGCTGAAGAATGAGAAATACAAGGAGCTGGCGGAGCTTCCGGACAGGATCGACCAGTATTGCCCGCGGAATCCCGCGGTCGTGCCGTTTTTGCGGAAATGGACTCAGGAATACCTGGAGGTGTTCGGAGACATCAAATATTTTCACCTCGGCGCTGATGAAGCCTATTCGCTGGGACAGTGCTCTCGATGCGCCGCCTACGCCAAAGAGCGTTCGCTTTCGGAGCTCTATATAAGCCACATCAACGCGGTGAGTCAGATCTTGACCGAAAAAGGGATCCGGCCGATCATCTGGGGCGACATGATCCTCCATCACCCGGAGGCCCTGGACAAGCTCTCCAAGAAGGTTATGATTTTCGACTGGCTGTACGACAGATATTACGGGAGCGGGGAGATCCAAGTCTGGGGTCAGGGGAGCCGGGGGAAGGATGACCTCGACGAGGGGACACTCGAGCGGTTCGGCGCGTATCTCTACCCGTTCGGTATCGAACCGGGACGGGACCCGGACCCCTTTTATACCGCGGATTATCTCGAGGCCCGCGGTCTCGACGTCGTCATCTGCCCGAGCTCGAGCTGCTACGGAGATAGCGTTTTTGCTCCCCGCACGTTTTTCCACATGAGGAATACGTTCGATTCGTTCCGTAAAGGCATGTCGGGGAAACGCAAAGGGGCAGCCTTAACAAGCTGGACGGTCCACCTTTTCCCGTGGGAGCTTCAGGGAACGTCGATGGACCTGCCGAATTTTATCGTCAACAATCCGAATGGCGATTTGGAATCCTATCAGTTGTCCTATGTGCGGAAACATTTCGGGGTCGATGATACTCGGTTTTTCGCGGCCGCGGGCCTGCTCGCGGAACGAGGCCTGTTCAATTACGCCGCGGACCTCGGATTTTTCAAAGACGCGAGGCCGGCCCCGAAAGAGTACGTCGCGAACAGGCTTGACGAAATCGCGAAAAACGGGGAGCTCGAGAAGGAGCTGAAGGCCTGCGAGACGAGGCTCGAAGAATATCGCAAGGGTTTGGTGGCGTTCGGCGAGTATTTGAAGGTCGTCAAAAATGGCCGGCAGGAGCTCGAATTCTGGGATCTCGCGGCCAGGAATCTTATCAACAGGGCCGAAGCAGGCAGGATCCTTTTGAAGAACAAGATCGAGGGAGGGCAGGCCGGGATCAAGGCTGAAGCCAAGCGGATACTCGAAAGACTCCAGGCGCTGCGACGGGAAACGGAGGCGGCCTATTCCGCCCGGATGAAGCCCTCGAGAACGAAAGAGATCATGCAGTGGATATATGATTCCATCGAGGCGGCTCTGGAAAAGTCGACGGCCCGGACAAGCGCAGACCCCGCAAGAGAAGCGGCACGATAGGAGGCCTGCAGATGGAAAGTCCTACGAAAAAACCGCTCGGCAGCAGGATCGCATCGCTCGATGCCCTGCGCGGATTCGACATGTTCTGGATCATCGGCGGGGACGCGATATGCCGAAGCCTGCCGGCGATCAAGGATGCCCCTCTGACCCGGCTTCTGGCCCGGCAGGTCGAACATAATCCCTGGGCGGGTTTTACCTTTTATGACCTGATCTTCCCGCTATTCCTTTTCATCATCGGCGCGGTGATGCCATTTTCGCTCTTGAAACAGGCCGAAAAGGGCGAAAGCAAAAAGCGCCTTTACGTTCATATCGCTAGGCGGACGCTCATCCTGATCCTGCTGGGCCTCGTCGCGGGCGGGCTGCTGGATCTCAATTTCGCGAACATGCGGTGGACGGGCGTCCTTCAGCGGATCGGGGTGTGTTATTTTCTCGTCTCGATCCTGGTCCTCAATACGAAAAAACGGACGCAGGCCGGGGTCTTCGTCGGGGTCTTGTTGCTATATTGGGCGGCGCTGGCGCTCATTCCTGTTCCTCACTTCGGAGCGGGGAGCATGACGCCGGAGGGATCCCTCCACTCGTTCATCGATCAGGAGGTGCTGCCGGGAAGAATATCCGCAGAATTCTATGGACCCGGCGACAGCCTGGGGGTCCTGTCGACCCTAGCAGCCGCATGCTCACTGCTGTTGGGGGTATTCGCCGGATACTGGCTGAAATCGGAGAGAAGCGCCAAGACGAAAATGTTCGGCCTGGCCGGGAGTGGAATCCTGTGCCTTGGAATAGGATACCTTTGGGGCACCGTCTTTCCGATCATCAAGCATATCTGGACAAGCTCGTATGTGCTTTGGGCGGGCGGCTGGTGCTTGCTCCTGCTGGCCGTGTTCTACTGGGTCATCGATGTCAAGGGCCGCGCCAAATGGGCCTTTTTCTTCATCGTCATAGGGACGAACGCGATCCTGGTCTATTTCGGACAGGAGGTCATAGATTTTGACAAGATCTCGGGTTTTTTCGTTTCTGGCGTCGCCCATAAAGCAGGGGCCATCGGCCTTGTCCTCCTTCCCATAGGCACTTTGGCGGTGAAGTGGCTGGGGCTGAGGTTCCTCTATCGCCATAAGATATTCTTCAAGGTTTGAGGCTGTTCGGCCGGTGCCTGATCAGGGAGTTCATCCCTGAAAAATGGTCTACCCATAATGTGAGTTTTTCACTACCAAAATTCGACGGAAAACGCGAGAAATCTCAGGCCAAGACGACAAGAAGTCGACACCCCCACAGAATCTGTCATTAAGCTCAGACCTCTAACACATTCAAAAATAAGCCTTTAAAAGAAGCCCTCTGAGATCCGCCTTCTGGACTTTCAGTCCAGTATTGAGATTGTAAGGAATGCTGTGTAAACCTCCTTGAATGGGTAAAATGAATCAAGGAGGTTCCATGGGCTCTTGACTGATGATTTATTTTGGCGACCGTTTGGGTGAGCGAGCTTAAATGCGAAGAAGGGATTTACACAGAATATCTGACACTTCCGGGTGGGGCAACATCGGTCCATGAACATCTATATAGCTATCGCAGCAAAAAAGCAGTTTCTTATCCCAATAGCCGGGAGCAAACTGCCTCCGAAGCGCAGGGAATTCTTTTATAGCCCCAATTCGGCTATAATAGACAAGACTATTTCTAAACATATTGATGGAGGAAACCATGAAACGTTTTGGCCTGACATTTGGTCTTGTCCTGGTCCTGGCTCTTCTCCTGGTGCTGCCTTCCCCGTCTCTCGCCCAGGGAAATAAAGTCCCGGCGAGCCTGAAAGCCAGTGTGACGCAAAGATTGGGAACCGATGGCGATATCACTATCGACTACAGCCGGCCGGGCGTCAAGGGACGGAAAATATGGGGCGGCCTGGTACCGTACGGTATGAATCCCGGGGACAAATACTCCAAGGACAAACCCTATCCCTGGAGGGCCGGAGCCAATCAGAACACCACCATTGAATTCAAAAAAGACGTCCTCGTTGAGGGGAAACCCCTTCCCGCCGGAAAGTACGGCATCCATATGATCCCCGGGGAAAAAGAATGGACCGTCATCTTCAGCAAGAACAACTCCGCCTGGGGAAGCTTTGCCTATAACCAGGACGAGGATGCCCTCCGCGTCACGGTCACTCCCGCAAAAGCCCCCTACCAGGAGTGGTTGATGTTCGGGTTTGATGACTTGGCGGGGACATCGGCGACCGCCTACCTCCACTGGGAAGAACTGAAAGTCCCCTTGAAGATTCAGTTGGCGCAATAACCGGCGGCAGGGATTCCCGGGACGGCTTTCCTAAGGCGCAGATAAATTGCGGCCTATGAGAGGGACTATCTTAAAAAAGCTCATGACTATGGTCGTGGGATTGGCTCTGTTTCCCAGCATTCATGCCCAGGCTCAGCCGGGCGGGATCGTCAGCTCCGCGGACTTGGAAATCGCCCTTCACAAGCTCAACGTCCTTGGCAGCGTCCTCTATGTGGCCGCTCATCCGGATGATGAGAACACGGCCGTCCTGTCCTATTTCTCGAAGGGACGAATGTGCCGGACGGCCTATCTGTCGCTCACTCGCGGCGAGGGCGGCCAGAATCTGATCGGTCCGGAGCAGGGCGCCGAAATCGGCATGATCCGGACCCAGGAGCTCCTCTCGGCCCGCCGGATCGACGGAGCCGAACAATATTTTACTCGCGCCGTCGATTTCGGTTATTCCAAGACCGCCGAGGAAACATTTGAGTTTTGGGGGAGGGACAAAATTCTGGCGGATATCGTCTGGGTGATCCGGAAGTTCCGGCCCGACGTGATCATCACCCGTTTTACTGCGGATAACTCCGGCGGGCACGGCCACCACAGAGCGTCCGCGATATTAACCCAGGAGGCCTTTACGGCCGCCGCCGACCCGACGAGGTTCCCCGAACAATTGAAATACGTGTCGCCCTGGAAAGCCAGGCGACTGTTCTGGAACAGCTTCCCCCAGTCCAAGGATGAAAGCCGGAACATTCTGCGGGTCAACACGGGGGAATATAATCCCCTGCTGGGAAAATCGTACTCGGAGATGGCCGGAGAGGGCCGCTCCCAGCATAAGAGCCAGGGATTCGGCTCGGCCGGGCGGCGGGGGACCCAGTATGATTATTTCGAGCTCCTGGCCGGGGAGCCGGCGAAGAACGACCTTTTCGAAGGGATCGACATCACCTGGAATCGCGTCCCTGGCGGACACAAAGCGGGTCTCCTGCTGGCCGAAAGTCTGCGGTCGTTTGATCCGGGGCATCCCTCAAAATCCATCCGCGGCCTGCTGGCCGTTTATGAAGAATTGGCCAAACTCCCGGATGAAAATTGGGCCCGGCTCAAAAGAGAAGAACTGGCCCGCGTCATCCAGGCTTGCGGCGGCATCTGGATGGAGGCCGTGGCCGGTGATTTCGCGGCGGCCCCGGGAGACGACATTCACGTCAAAACGACGATCATCAACCGGTCCGACCACCTCTTCACCATTCATAGCCTGGGCTTCCCAAAACTGGGGCCTGATGCGATCCTCGAACAGTCCCTAAACAGTAATGAGCCCGTCGTCATCGAAAATACCCTGCGCATCCCGAAGGATTTTCCGCTGTCCCAACCCTATTGGCTGGAGGCCTCACACCAAGAAGGGCTCTTTTCGGTCGGGGACCAGAATCTCATCGGGCTTGCGGAAAACCCTCCGGACATCAGCGCCAAAATCAGCCTGGCCTCCGACGGAAAGCTCCTGGATTACTCGATCCCCCTGATCTTCCGCTGGACGGACCAGGTGAACGGAGAACTCTTGCGGCCTTTCGAGGTCAGGCCGCGCCTGACCATCCAGGTCGAGGATAAGGTCCAGATCTTCGCCGGCGAAAATTCCAAAAAAATCAGGCTCAGGCTGAAGAGCCACTCCCCGAATGTCACCGGCCAGGTCCGGCTCAAAGGACCGGATCAATGGAAGATCAGCCCGGCGAGCCTTCCTTTTTCCATGGCGGACAAGTATGAAGAGCTCGAGGTCACGTTTGACGTGGCCCCACCGGAATCCGCCGACGAGGCCGACCTCACGGCGGAAGCCGATATCGGGAGTGAAAAAATAAGCCGCGAGCTGGTCGAAATCTCCTACCCCCACATTCACCGTCAAGTCTATTTTCCGGACAGCCGGTTCAAAGTTGTCAAGCTGGATATCAAAACGAACGGGAAAAAAATCGGCTATATCATGGGGGCGGGGGACGAAGTCCCCAAGGCCCTCCAAAATCTCGGCTACGATGTCGTTCCGTTGAACGACGAGATGCTCGAAAACGCGGATCTCTCCCCATTCGACTCGATCATAACCGGCGTCAGAGCTTACAACACGCGAGACGTCCTCAAGCTCATGAACGAGAAGCTCCTCCAGTACGTCGACCATGGCGGGACACTCGTCGTCCAGTATAACGTGGCCTCCGGTTCGCTGGCCAGCCGCATCGGGCCTTATCCCTTCACCATCGGGAGGGACCGGGTGAGCGTCGAAAACGCTCCGGTGGTCTTTCTGGCTCCCGATCATCCGCTGCTGAACATTCCGAACAAGATCACGCCGAAAGATTTTGAAGGCTGGATCCAGGAGCGGGGCTTGTATTTTGCCTCCCAGTGGGACGAAAAATACGAGACGGTCCTGGCCTGCCACGACCCCGGCGAGCTGGACAAAAAGGGCGGCCTGCTCTACGCCCGTTATGGGAAGGGGGTATTTGTCTACACCGCCTACGCCTGGTTCCGGCAGCTGCCGGCGGGCGTGCCGGGCGCGTTTCGGCTTTTCGCCAATATGATCTCGGCGGGGAAAACCACTGAAAAACCACCTGACGGAAAAAAGTAAGGGCGAGCAGGAGCGGCCTCCCTTCTTCTCGTCATGGGGCCGTCTGTACGCCGCCGTCCTGCTGAACCTGTCGCTCCAAATCCTGCTTTTCTACCTCTTGACCAGAGCTTTTAAGTAGATGACCGCCCCCGCACGACATATGCATCTTCCCCCCCTGGTCGATGATTACATCTATGACTTTGGCAAGGTGCGCGAGTTCTACAACGGCGACTTCCGGGAGCCCGCCTCTTTCGAGCGCCAGGCCGAAAGAGTCCGGTCGCGCCAAATCGCCCGGGAAGCGCTGGCCGAGGTCCTGACCGAACAAAACGGATGTTACGGCTGCGGGCCCGAGACTCTCAGCGCCATCGAGAGAATCGTCCGAAATGAAGCCTGTGCCGTGGTCACCGGTCAGCAGGTTGGGCTTTTTTCCGGACCGCTCTACACGATCTATAAAGCGCTGACCGCGATCAAGCTTTCGGACGCTCTCAACCGTCGCGGTCCCGGCGCTTTCGTGCCGGTATTTTGGCTGGCCTCGGACGATTCCGATCTGGCGGAGATCGATCATATCGCCCTCATGGACAAGGAGAACCGGCTCCGGGAAATCCGGTGCCAAACGCCCCTGCGCGAATCAAAAGTTCCCGTCTCGAACATCCCGCTGCCCCAGGAAATCGGCGATTGCCTCGAGCAGCTCAAGGACTTGACCCTGGACACTGAATTCAAGGCGGATATCCTAGATCTATTAAGCGAAGCCTACGAGCCCGGCCGCTCATATGTCGAAGCGTTCGGCCGCTGGATGACCCACCTGTTCAGGTCTCACGGGTTGATCCTTATCGACGCCGGCCATCCCCGCCTGAAAGAGATGGGGCGCGATGTCTTTTATAGCGAGATCGCCGAAGAATCTCCCTCGACCCGGCAGGCCGTCACCGCGTCCGCGCGGCTTCGTCAGGCCGGATACGAGGCGCAAATTCCCCTCCACGAGGGGATCCTTAATCTGTTCTATATGGAGCGGGAACGCCACGCCATCCAATGGAAGGAGGGCGCATTCGACATCAAAGGCCTTCCGTCGTTAAATACGAAAGAGGCTCTCCTCCGGCTGGCGAAAGAAAAGCCGTTCCTGTTCAGCCCGAATGTCCTTCTGCGTCCAATCTATCAAGACGCCGTTTTGCCCACGGTCGCTTACGTCGCCGGCCCTTCGGAAATCGCTTATTTTGGCCAGATGAAAGGCGTTTACGAAATGTTCGGAGTGCCGATGCCCGTGATCTATCCGCGAAAGAGTGTGACCATCATCGAAAAGAAGATCGATCATATCCTGAAGAAATATCAATTGAAAATCCCGGACCTCTGGCGTAACGCACCCGGGACGATCGGGGAGATCACCAAGGAAGATATCCCCGATTCCGTGGGCAAGGCCCTGCTCCTTGTCCGAGACGACCTCGAGCGGGACTATGCCTCCCTGAAAGCGGAGATCCTCGCCTTCGACTCCGGGTTGGCCGAATCCGTCGATCTTGCCAAGGGGAAAATGAACCAACAGTTGAACTTCATGGAAAAAAAGGTGCAGCAGGCGGCCACGAAGCGGAATGACATCGCGGTCCAGCAGCTCCACAAAGCCGTCGACAACCTCTTCCCGAACCAGCGCCTCCAAGAAAGGGTCTTCAACATCGTGCCGTACTTAATAAAATACGGCGCCGCTTTCATGGATAAACTCGACCAGGCTATCGATATCGGTGTGGCCGATCATCAGTTTTTATTCATGTAACGGATTCCGTCCGACAAGGAGACTGTCATGGACTTGGATGCCTTAGCGTTTGGGGCCCATGCCGACGACGTCGAGCTCTCGTGCGGCGGCACGCTGGTTAAGTTGGCGGAGTTGGGGTATAAAACGGGAATCGTCGTGCTGACCCAGGGGGAGATGGCGACGCGGGGCAGCGCCGAAATCCGGGCCCGGGAGTTTATGAACGCGGCGAAGATCATGGGCTTGACGGCCCATCAAATGCTGGACATTCCCGACGGGCGGGTCGAGGTGACCTGGGAGAACAAGCTCAAGATCATCGGCGTCCTGCGCGCCTGCAAACCAAAAATCGTTTTCGCGCCCTATTGGGTCGACCGTCACCCGGACCACGAGCAAACGTCCCATCTCGTGCGTCAGGCGGCCTACCTGGCCGGACTGAAGAAGCTTGAAACGGGCGAGCCTCCCTTCCGGCCCCATAAGGTCATTTATTACCAGACCCGGTTCGAGTTCACGCCCTCCTTTATCGTCGATATTTCCGACGCGCACGAACAAAAAATGAAGGCGATCAGGGCCTATGAATCCCAATTCCATCGTCCGGGCCAGGCCGAATCCGCGAAAGGGGAGACCCTTATCGGCAGGCCCGAGTTCCTGGACAGCATTGAGACCCGGGCCCGGCACTACGGCGCGCATATCGGCGCCAAATACGGCGAGCCCTTTCTTGTCCGGGAAGCCATCAAACTGGAGGATCCCGTCGGATTTTTCGGGCCCGAGTATCTCTGGACAATCCCATGAGGACCAGCATGAAAATCGGGATCGTCTGCTATCCGACCCACGGCGGCAGCGGGGTCGTGGCCTCGGAATTGGCGATCGGCTTGGCGAAAATGGGCCACGAGATCCATATCGTCAGCTATGCCCCGCCGTTTCGTCTGCGCACGTTTCACCGGAATGTCTTCGTCCACGAGATCGAAGTCGCGACCTATCCGCTGTTCAAGTATCCCCCGTATGAGTTGGGCCTCGTCACCAAACTGGTGGAACTCGCGGAGACCCATGATCTCGACATCATTCATGCCCATTATGCGGTTCCCCACGCCGCCAGCGCCTACCTGGCCAAGCAGATTTTCAACTCGCAGCGTCTGAAAACGATCACGACCCTTCACGGCACGGATATCACCCTGGTCGGCGCCGACCCGTCATTTCAACGGGTCGTCAAATTCGCCATTGAGAAATCCGACGGCGTGACGGCCGTTTCCCGCTATCTCATGAAACGCACGGTCGAGGAATTCGACATCCGGCGCGAGATCCGGGTCATCCCCAATTTTGTCGACACCGTCCGGCCCTCACAGAATCGCGACCTGTGCTCGAAAGACGCGCTGGCGCCGAGGGGAGAGAAGATCCTGATGCACGCCTCCAACTTTCGTCCCGTGAAACGGATCGCCGATGTCGTGCGCATTTTCGCCCGGGTTCGCGAACACATCCCGGCCAAACTCGTTCTGATCGGCGACGGGCCGGAGCGGCTTTTCATCCAGCAGCTCGTGAGGGAACTAAAGCTCAATTCCGACGTCCAGTTCATGGGCGAACAGGATCAGCTTGAGCCGCTCTTTCTCTGCGCCGACCTCTTTCTCCTGCCCAGCGAGCAGGAGAGCTTCGGCCTCACCGCCCTCGAGGCCATGAACTGCGGCGTCCCGGTGATCGCCACCGCGATCGGCGGCCTGCCCGAGGTCATCACACACGGGGAGACGGGGTATCTCTTTCCCGTCGGCGACGTCGCGGACATGGCGGCCAGCGCCGTGACCCTTCTCAGCGACCCGGCCCGGCATGAACTCTTTAAAGGGCAAGCCCGGAAGCGCGCCGAACAGTTCTTCAGCGCCGACAAGATCATTCCGCTTTATGAAGCCTTCTATGAAGAAACCCTGAAATCATAGCCTATGCATTCCCTGGACTGGATCGTCCTGAGTTCGTTCCTTTTATTCGTGGCCGTCTACGGAGTTTGGAAAACCCGGGGCAAAAAGGATATGAACGGCTATTTCCTGGCCGATAAATCGACCCCTTGGTACGGTGTTACGATCTCCATCATGGCGACCCAGGCCAGCGCCATCACCTTCCTTTCCATGCCCGGCCAGGCCTACGTGGACGGCATGCGGTTTGTCCAGTTCTACTTCGGGGTGCCCATCGCCATGGTCATCCTCTCGATCACGGCTGTTCCCTTGTTTCATAAACTCAAGGTGTTTACGGCTTATGAGTTTCTGGAACAGCGGTTTGACCTGAAGAACCGGGCCCTGGGGAGCCTCCTCTTTCTCATCCAGCGCGGCCTCGCGGCCGGATTCACGATCCTGGCCCCGGCCTTAATTATCTCCGTCATTCTCGGCTGGGATTTCCGACTGACGATCTTCATGATCGGGGGCCTGGTGATCCTCTATACGGCCGCGGGCGGCACGGAGGCCGTTAATAAAACTCATCTCCTGCAGATGATGATCGTGACGGCGGGAATGGGCGCGGCGTTTTTCATGATCTTCCGCCGGCTGCCGCCCGACATTTCATTTTCGAGCGCCGTTCACGTGGCCGGAAAACTCGGCAAACTCAATGTCGTCAATTTCGCCTTCAACTGGAAGGACCGCTACAATTTCTGGTCGGGCCTCATCGGCGGGGCCTTTGTGGCCCTGTCGTACTTCGGCACGGACCAGTCGCAGGTCCAGCGCTACCTCTCCGGACGGTCCGTCGCCCAAAGCCGTATGGGGCTCCTCGCCAACGGCGTGTTCAAAGTCCCCATGCAGTTCGTCATCCTTTTCATCGGGGCCATGATCTTCGTTTTTTACCAGTTCGTGACGCCGCCGTTGTTTTTCAACCCGGTCGAAACGGCCCATATCAAGACGAGCTCCTATGCGGAAGCCTATACGAAACTCGAAACGGATTATGACGTCCTGAACGGGGAGAAGCAGGGCCAGCTCAGGCAAATGCTGGCCGCCATCGAGACCCGCAAAGACGCGGACGTGTCCGACGCCATGGAAAAGCTCCGGCTGACGAGGGAATCGGAATCGGCCATCCGGCAGGAGGCCATCGGGCTTATCAAAAAAAGCAATCCCCTGGCCGAGACGAACGACACGAATTACATCTTCTTGAGTTTTGTGACCCGCTTTCTGCCGGTCGGGCTTGTCGGACTGATCCTAGCCGCGATTCTTTCGGCGTCGATGGCGTCGGCTTCCGCCGAACTCAATGCCCTAGCCTCCGTCACCGTTATCGATATCTACAAACGTCTTTGCAGGCGAAACGCTTCGGAACGGCACTATCTCCATGTGTCGAAAGCCGCCACGATTTTTTGGGGGCTCTACGCCATCGGTTTCGCCCAATTCGCGAACCACCTCGGCTCATTGATCGAGGCCGTGAATATTATGGGGTCCCTATTTTACGGGACGATTCTCGGAATATTCCTGATCGCCTTCTATCTTAAGAAGATCGGCGGAAACGCGACATTCATCGCCGCGATCATTGCCGAACTGGCCGTGCTGGCCTGCTATTTTTTCACAAAAATTCCCTACTTATGGTTTAACGTCATCGGCTGTGTCATTCTTGTTGTCCTGGCCAATGTCATGAACCCTCTCCTCAAGGGACAAAAGCCGGCCATTGTCTGACCGGACACCAGCGTTCGCCCCAAGCATCTCTCTCTCCCTTATAAATGATCCAGCTTTAATGAGAAAAAAGACGTGAGCAAGCTTGCCGGGCAGACTACCCCGCCGATTTGTTACAAATCATATGGGGAAAACCTGATTTCCCCTTGAAGGATGCCAGTTCTCGGATCCCATTCCCCTAATCCAGGTGTCGTCTGTTCGAGTCAGGCCAGGGGCACTTCGCCCGAACGAGGCGATCGAGAACTCCCCGGCACGAGTCAGTGCTTCGGAAGGGGAGGAGGCCCGTCGGGAATAAACGGCTTGTAGATTACGCCCTTCGTTTTCTCCCGGAACTCGGCCTGAATGGCTTGGAGAGTCTTCGTGTCCTCGAACAGGTCCACCATCGTCGCCGCCAGAGTTTTGGCCGCGTAGACAAGCCCTTTGTGTCCGATCGACATTCCACCGCAGGCGACCACGGGCCAGGCGTGCCAGGGAGCGTCCACGGGCGCGGTTGTGGCGTTCATACTCAGAGTGGGAACGATCCAACTTACGTCGCCGACATCCGTCGAGCCGCCCTCGGGATCCGCCTTCGGCGCCATCCATGGCTGAACCGCGCCGTCGAGGCCCTTGGGATCCACGCCCGCCGCGCGCTGGATCTCTTTGGCGAATTCCTGCTCCTCCGGCGTGAACAGAATCGGGCCGAGCCACGTGAGGTTGGCGAACATCACTTTTTCCCCGGTCATGTTGACGAGGGTCTCCCAGTCGCCCCCCTGGACCGTGAGTTTCGATCCAACCTCGGCCATCATGGCCGCGCCCTCGGCGATCCGGCGCGCACGGCCGAGCAGCTGCTCGACTCCGGCGCCCTTCGAATCGCGAAGCCAGCACCAGAGCCTGGCGTAGGCCGGCACCACGTTCGGCACGTCGCCCCCGTTCAGGATCGAGTAGTGCATGCGGACGGTGGGCTTGACGAATTCGCGCATGCGGTTCAGGCCCGTGGCGAAGAACTCCAGACCCGCCACCGCGCTGCGCCCGTTCCAGGGGTCGCCCGCCGCGTGCGCGGATTTGCCGCTGAACTCGACGATGAAGTCGACGATCGCCTGCGAGCCGTCGACGGAGACCCGGGTCTTCTCGTCGGGGTGCCAGGTCAGACAGGCGTCGAGGTCGATGAACAGCCCCTCGCGGGCCATGTATACCTTGCCGCCCACCGCTTCCTCGGCGGGCGTGCCGTAGAAGCGGATCGTGCCCTTGAGTTTTCCCGCGGCCATCAGGTCCTTGACGGCCAGAGCCGCTCCGAGGGCCGCCGTGCCCAACAGATTGTGCCCACATCCATGGCCCGGCGAGCCGACCTGCACCGCTTCCTTCACGGGCTGGGCTTTCTGCGACAGGCCCGGCAGGGCGTCGTATTCGCCGAGGACACCGATGATCGGCCGGCCCTCCCCGTAGGTCGCCACAAACGCCGTCGGCAATCCCGCGACACCGCGTTTGACCGTGAAGCCCTGCTCTTCGGCATAGTCGGCAAGCGCCTTCGATGATCGGGTCTCGAGCAGGGCGGTTTCGGCGAAGCCCCAGACCTGATCGCTAAGATGGATGATTTCCGCCTTGTGCCGTTCGATCGAGGCCACGGCTTCATCTTTCTTCTTGATGGAGGCCCCGGCCGCCAGTTGCGATATGATCAACAGACCGGCGAGCAAGACCGCGGCGCTCGGAAGGCGTGTTTTCATGGGCATCCTCTCTTTCGTTTCAAACCGGAATGAGAAGAGAATCCGGCACGACCCTGCCATCTCGAGACGACTATATCGCCCGGTCCGAACCGCTGTCAAGATAAGGATGCCTTGCCCTGAGGCCCGTTCAGAACCCATGCCGGCTTTGCCAGCACTGCCGAAGGCGGTGTCTCGCCTGTCCGAGTCAGGCCAGGGGCACTTCCCTTCTCGGCTCCCGGGTGTTCCGGTGACAGGGTGATCGATACTTGATCGAAAGCCGGGTTGTCGCGGCGCTTAACCAGCTTTCACGGTCATTGACATGGCCGCCCGGCCGGTGATAAATTTACAAAATAGTCAGGACGGGACATTCAACCGATCCAATTTTCCAAATTCACCCGAAAGGATAAGAACATGGGAAAAAACCAGCGTCGTGAATTCCTAAAAAAGAGCCTCATCGGGATGTGCGGCGCTGCTTTTATCCCGGGAACATGGAAAGCTTCTTTCGGAGAATTTGGTGAAAAGGGTGCTGTCCCCACATTAGCCAGCCGTAAACTGGGGAGAACCGGGATCAAGACCCCGCTGATCAGCATGGGTACCAGTGGTGCCACCAGCCCCAATTTTATCAGGATGGGATATGATGCGGGTATCAAGCTGTTCTTTTCAGCCACCTATTATGGCCAGGGAAACAATGAAAGGCTGGTGGGCGAGGCATTGAAAGACCTGCCGCGCGATTCTTTTGTCGTCGGAACGGCTGCTACTCCCGAAGGCTTCAATCCCCGGGCAGGCACTTTGCCCAAAGACATGAATGCCCAGGCTTACATGAAGACGGCGGAGGAAAGCCTGAAACGGTTCGGACTCGATCATGTGGATATCCTATTGTTGCCTTTCGCGGGCAAAAGGGAATCCGTCATGTTCGATCCGATATTAAAAGCCATGACGGAACTTAAGAAACAGGGCAAAATACGCTTTGCGGGTATCGCCACGCATGGTTTCTGCGAGGAGGCTCTCAGGGCCGCCGCCGACGCCAAGGTGTACGATGTGGCGATGACCGCATACAATTACAAGACCGAAAATAAGGAAGCCATGAACGAAGCCTTGGCTTACGCGGCGAAGGCGGGAATGGGCATCGTCGCCATGAAAACAACCGCCGGTGCCGCCCAGGATAAGAACAGGACACAACCGCTGAATACCAATGCCGCCTTGAAATGGGTGCTTCAGAATAAAAACATTTCGAGCATTGTTTCAGGAATGTCTACAGTTGAAGAATTGCAAAAAAACCTGGAGATGATCAAGAACCTGAAAATTTCCGATCAGGAACTGAAAGATCTCAACCTGGCGGATCTCAAATCAGAACCCGGTTTATACTGTCATCAGTGTCAGAAGTGTATACCCCAGTGCCCGAATAACCTGGACATTCCTACCCTGATGCGCAGTTATATGTACGCTTATGGGTACCGAAATGTTGAGCAGGCCCGGCGCACACTCAACACTGTTGACGTATCCGGCAAACCATGCGAAAAATGTGATGTTTGCAGCGTCACCTGCATCGCCGGGTTCGACATCAAGGACAGGATACAGGATATCGTTAGGTTGAAGGATGTTCCTTCCGATTTCATCAGAGCATAAGAAATAATCTGACAGCCTGGCACGGCTCGCTGGCAAAACTGAACGACGGCTAAATCTATGTGACGACGTTCTACGAGCTCGGCAAGATCTGCCAGGAGTTGGGCCTGAAGGACCGGGCGGGGAAAATCCGCTTTTCCCCTGAAGGATGCCAGTTCTCAGATCGCATTCCTAATCCATGCCGGCCTTGCCAGCACTGCCGAAGGCGGTGTGTCGCCTGTTCGAGTCAGGCCAGGGGCACTTGCCATTTCCCCATATCAACCTTGAGGATAGTTATCTCAACTATTTCTGCGTCGCCCGGTCGATGAAGGCGGCGATGTTGTCGTGGAGCCTCACCCGGCTCTCGTCGTGCAGGTACATCATGTGTCCTGCGGGATAGTAGTTCAGCCTGATATTGGCCTGGAGTTCCTGAGGCAAGCCGAGATGGCTCATGGTGAACTCGGTGGCGAAGAACGGGGTGGCCATGTCGTAGTCTCCGTTCTCGACCTGGACGAGAAGGCGGGGGTTGATGACCATGGCCTGGGCGAGGTCGGACTCGACGTTGGGCGCGCCGGGAAAGAAACCGCCGCTCGTCGTGCTGGGCGCACCAGGGAATCCGCCCGTCATCGGCTGGCGACGCCAGCTCCACTCCCGGGCGCCGCCGCTCGAGGTGTTATAGGTCTTGTCCTGTCCGAATCGCAGTTCCTGATGATTGTAGGTGTTGAGCAGGGCTGTGAAGGCGCCGCCCACTGCCGGACCCTCCGGGTCGCCCTGGGCGTTCTCGGCCAGGAGGTCGCGAGTGAAGCCCGTGAACCGGGCGTCGATGCGACCCGTGGTCAGCCCGCGGCCGCGCTCGAGCTCGACGTTGAATTGGGCCAACGTCACCCGGAGGTTGGCCTTGAGCCAGTATTCCACGCTCAGGCCCGTGATCTCGGACAGCTTGGCGGCCACGGCCTGCTTGTCCGAGGCGGAGAGACCGGCGCCCTTGAACAGGGCCGCAGCATAGTCACCCTGGGCGTAGCGGCGCACCTCGGCCAGGAAGGCGTCGAGGTCCGGTGGCCGGTTCTTCAAGGCTTGATGATACCAGGCCACGGCGGCGTAGCTCGGAAGGTAGAAAATATAGGGTCGGTCGTCACCGGTGCCGAAGGTGATCGTGGACATGTCGAGGACGGTCGAAATCAGGACGATCCCATTGAGATGGATCCCGTCCCGGGACTGGAGGGCATGGCCCAGGGCGGCCGAGCGGAAGGTCCCGTAGCTCTCGCCCACGAGGAACTTGGGCGAGTTCCAGCGGTTGTTTTTATTTAGGTACGTTCGGATGAACTGGGCGAAGGCCTGGACGTCCTCGTCGATGCCGTAGAAGTCCTTGTTCTGAGCCTTGCCAGCGGCGTGGCTGTAGCCCGTGCCCATGGCGTCGATGAAGACCATATCCGTCTTATCGATCAGGCTCTCGGAGTTGTCCACGAGGGTGTAGGGCGCGGGCGGGGTGAAGGCGCCGTCCACCGTGAACACGCGGCGGGGGCCGAAGGCGCCCATGTGCAGCCACATCGATGCCGAGCCCGGTCCGCCGTTATAGAAGAAGGCGATAGGACGCGTGCTCAGGTCCTTGACGTCGCTGCGGGTATAGGCCACGGCGTACATCAGGCCGGTGGGCTCGCCCTTATCGTCGCGGAGAAGCGTCGTCCCAGCCGTGGCCCGGTAGGGGAAGACCTGCCCCTTGATGCGGATCACGTGCTCGGTCACTGAGGATTCCTCCATGGCCGAAATGATATCAACCGCCGGAGAGGGCTTAACCTCTTGCGGCTTCGGCGAGGTCGTGAGTCCCTGGGCCCAGGCGCGGATCGCCGGTCCGAACGCGATCAGGACGAGGATCATGATGGCCTGAAGACCTTTGTTCTTTTTCATCCTTTCGCTCCTTCTCCAACTTCATTTTTCTTCGCCCTTCATCGGCGTCTTGATGATTTTATTCGAGACGAGCTCAAAAGGAAAGCCTCCCAGACCTTCAGAGGCGGCAAAAAGAAACTTCAAACTGGTCCAGCGATAATGTGAGCATCTGGCAAATGGACTGAACCGGGGGCTCAGGTCCAAGGCCGGGTCCAAGGCTTGAAAATCTCAGTTCAGGGATGGTACATTGAGTGGGTGCACTCTTTGAGACGAGAAAGATTATGAGGAGCCGCTCACAAATCAATGGGATGAAGGAGAATCATCATGCGTAGAGCTTTACTGGAAGTTGCCGCTTTTCTGCTCCTCGCCGTATGCTTGAGGGGACAAACGGCTGAGGAGATCATCAATAAGTACCTGAGAACCGTCGGAGGTGCGCAGAAGATCCAGAGCATAAAAACGCTGGTCCGGACAGGGAAGATCTCCGGCGGGGGAGGGTTTGAAGTGAAGATCCGTCAGGAGAACAAGCGGCCCAATCTGGTACGGGAGGAGATCACGATGCTGGCCATGACCGGCATCACGGCCTACGACGGCAAGACCGGATGGAAGATCGAACCCTGGGAGGGCAAAAAGGATCCCGAGTCTCTCGGTGAAGAAGAGATGAAGGCAATCCTCGAAGATGCCGACTTCGACGGCCCGATCGTGAATTACGAACAGAAGGGAAACAAGGTCAAATACCTCGGCACGGAGCCGGTCGAAGGCACGGATGCCCTCAAGCTCGAAGTGACGCTCGCGAACGGCGACACCTGGACGTACTACATGGACACGGACTACTACGTCCCGATCAAGGTCGATCTCAAACGCATGATCCGGGGCGAGGAACATGAGTATGAAATATCCCTGGGCGACTACAAGGAAGTCGACGGCTGGTACCTGCCACACTCGGTTGAAACCCGTGTGAAGGGCAGTGAGGGCCGGGGGACGGTCACTTACGAAAAGATCGAAGCCAACGTGCCGGTCAATAACAGCGACTTCGCGAAGCCGGCGATACCAGCGAATACAAAATACTGAGTCCAGCCTGGAAAAGGATCTCAATATGAAGAAGATGACATTGACTCGATGGTTATCAGCAGTCATACTCTGCGGCGCGGCGGCTGCCGGGGTGGCGGCGCAGGAAAAGAAATTTCCCGTGAAGATCGACCCGGAGACGATCTCCGGCCTGGGCGCGCGAAATATCGGTTCGGCCGCTATGAGCGGTCGTGTCGCGGCGCTCGACGCCGTGCACGAAGGTCAGCGCCTCACCGTGTATGTCGGGGCGGCCAGCGGCGGTGTCTGGAAATCGGTCAACGGGGGCACGACGTTTAAGCCGGTTTTCGACAAACAGCCGGTGCAGTCCATCGGTGCCGTGACGGTCGACCCGACAAATCCCAAAGTGATCTGGGTGGGAACGGGCGAAACGTGGGCGCGCAATAGCGTCTCGATCGGCGACGGGATCTACAAATCGACGGACGGCGGCGACAACTCGACGAACTTGGGCTTGAAGGAATCCGAGCGGATCGCCAAAATCCTTGTCGATCCGACCGACCCGGATACCGTGTACGCCGCGGTCACGGGAAAATTGTGGAGTGACAGTGATGAACGCGGATTGTACAAAACGACCGACGGAGGGAAATCCTGGACGAAGATCCTCAAAGGAGCTAACGCGTCCACGGGTTGCGCGATGATATCGATGGACCGCCAGCATCCGAAGACGCTCTTCGCGTGCATGTGGGATTTCCGCAGGAAGGGCTGGACGTTCCGTTCCGGCGGCGATAGCGCGGGCGCTTTCAGCGGAAGCGGCTTCTTCAAGACCACCGACGGCGGAGCCACGTGGAGCGACCTCGACGAAAAAACCGCGAAGGGGCTTCCTTCAAAGCCGTGGGGACGCCTCGCTGTGGCGGTCGCTCCGTCGAGGCCTAATGTCGTGTACGCGTTTATCGAAGCCGAGCCGCCCAAGAACGGCCTGTACCGCTCCGACGACGGCGGGCAGACATGGCAGGCGCTCGACCGGAGCCAGAATATGCTCTGGCGGCCGTTCTACTTCGCCAATCTGATCATCGACCCCAAGAACGAGAACAAGGTCTACAAGACCGATGGACCGCTCATCATGAGTACGGACGGAGGCAAGAGTTTCAGCTACATTTCGGGCGGCGCGCACGGCGACTTCCACGATGTCTGGGTCGACCCCGACAATACCGACCACGTCATCACGGGAGATGACGGCGGCCTCTGGTACTCCTACGACGGCTGCAACCATTGGTGGAAAGCCGACAACCTCCCCATCTCGCAGTTCTACCACGTCAGCATGGACATGGACATGCCCTATCACGTCTATGGCGGACTCCAGGACAACAGCTCCTGGGTCGGCGTTTCGCAGTATCCGGGGGGTATTACCAATAGCCAGTGGGAGAATATGTTCGGCGGCGACGGCTTCTGGATGTTTGCCGATCCGTCTGATCCCGATTACATCTACGCTGAAGCTCAGGGAGGAGAGATCGGACGGGTCAACCGGAAAACGCATGAAATCCGAAGCATCAAACCGCTGCCTCAATACAAGGAAGGTCAACTGCGATTCAATTGGGACACACCGATTCAGGTGAGCCCGACGCAAAAAGGGACCCTCTACATCGGGGCCCAGTTCCTGTTCCGCTCGCGCGACCAGGGACAGACGTGGGAACGTATTTCACCGGACCTGACGACCAACGACCCCGAAAAGCAGAGACAGGAACAATCCGGCGGCGTCACGGTGGATAACTCTTCGGCTGAAATGCACACAACGATCTTCGCGATCGCTGAATCCCCGAGGGATCCAAATATCATCTGGGTGGGAACGGACGACGGCAACCTTCAGGTCACTCGCGACGGCGGGAAAAATTGGACGAACGTTGTCGGCAACATCCAGGGATTGCCCAAGAATGCCTGGGTATCATCCGTTGACCCCGGCCACTTCAGCGACGGCGCCGCGTATGCGACCTTCGACCTGCACATGTTCGGCGACATGCGGCCGTATGCCTACAAAACCACGGACTTTGGCCGGACCTGGACGTCGATCCTCAGTGAGGGAAATTCCCTGCGCGGCTACGCGCATGTCGTCAAAGAGGATCTCGTCAATCATGACCTCTTGTTCGTCGGCACCGAGTTTGGATTGTGGGTTTCTCTCGACGGCGGCCAGCAATGGGCGCAGTACAAGGGGGGTGACCTCCCGAATGTTGCCGTGTGCGACCTGGCCATCCATCCGCGCGACCACGACCTCGTCATTGCCACGCACGGCCGCGGGATCTGGATCATCGACGACATCACGCCGCTTCGCGCGCTGACGCCGGAGGCACTCGCACAGGACGCGATGTTCATTGAAGCGAAACCTCCCATCCAGCGGATTCCGGCGGGGGGCGGGTGGTCAAACGGGGATGCCTCGTTTTCCGCTCCCAATCCCACCGACGATGCGACGATCACGTATTATCAGAAGAAGCGCCACATCTTCGGCGACCTCAAAATCGAAGTCTTCGATGAGAACGGCAAGTCGATGGGCACGATTCCCAGCAGCAAACGCCGGGGACTCAGCCGAATGACCTGGGGCATGCGATTGAAGGCGCCAAGAGTCCCGCCCGCCGCCACGGCAGCCGGCGGCAGTGTCGGCCCGCGCGTTCTGCCCGGGACGTACACCGTGAAGATGCTGAAGGACAAAAAGATCTATACCACCAAGCTCACAGTCGGCCTCGACCCGAGGTCGAAACACACGCTCGAAGACCGCAAAGCGCAGTTTGACCTGTCCATGAAGTTGTCCAACATGCTTGGGGACATGACGTTCGTCGTCGATCGGATCAATAGTGTCCGGACAGCACTCGATGACCGTGCGTTGAAACTGGCGGCGGACGAGCCCCTCGGTCAGCGTCTGCAGGCCGCGTCCATACGTGCCGACGAGTTCCGGAAGGAGATCGTCGCCACAAAGGAAGGCGGGATGATCACCGGTGAGGAGCGGCTTCGCGAGTACCTCTCCGACCTCTACGGAGCCGTGATGGGATACGAGGGCAAGCCGACCCAGGCACAGGTCGAACGCACCGGGACGCTCGCGCGGGAGCTGGACGACGTCGCGAAAGACTTCGACGCCTGGGCCGCCAAGGAGCTGGCTGGCGTGAACAGGGGCCTCGCAGAGAAGAAGCTGGAACCGATCACGCCCCTTACGAGAGAGGAGTGGGAGAAGCGAGACACGCAGAAGTAGGCACATAACCCCCCTGTCTCCGGGACCTACCCCCTGAAAAATGGTCCCAATATGGGGAGCGGCTCAAAGGCCAAAAAACTACGCTTTTGACTGGAGCAGCTTTTGGGGACAAGGTCCGTCAATGGGAAAATGAGATAACATGCTGAACATCAATAAATTCAGTATGGGGCGACAGCGGCGATCATCACCAGCATGGGATTAGTTGCAGGATTAAATCAGGGAGACAGCGCAAGAACAAGCATCATTTCCGGTCTTTTGATTATTGCGATTGCGGATAATATCTCGGACTCCCTGGGCATCCATATCTATAAAGAATCGGAAGGAGCTTCCAAGCAGGATATCAATTCATCGACATATAGAAATTTTATAGTCAGGCTATTTCTTGCGTTCACATTCATTCTCATTGTTTTATTATTTTCTTCGCACGCCGCCTTCATTGTTTCCTCCATCTGGGGTTTGGTTTGACTCGCTATCCTAAGCTATTTCATTGCAAAAAAGAGGAAGACGAATTCTTTGCAGGAAATCGTTTGGCATTTGGTCGTTGCGTTAATAGTTATTGCCGGCAGCAAACTTCTGGGCAATTTAATTTTAAGGACGATGGCCCATTCAAAGTTCTGAAATTCAAGGGAGTATGCTAAACTCCCCTTGAGGCCGCCGAGAGAATGAACCATCCCCAGTCCGGGTCCGGATCGTCCCCGAAGCGCATCCTGGCAGCCTTTTTCCTGAACGCGGGATTCACGCTCGTCGAAATCGCCGGCGGGCTCTTGACGAACAGCACGGCCATCCTGGCCGACGCGGTGCACGACCTCGGGGATTCCTTCGCCCTGGCCCAGGCCTGGTATTTCGAGCGGCTGGCCGGGCGGCGAGGGGAAGGCGCGTATACGTACGGATACCGGCGGTTTTCCCTGCTGGGCGGCCTGATCACCACGATTTTTATGCTCGCCAGTTCTCTGTTCGTGCTGGCCCGGGCCGTGCCCCGCCTCACCCGGCCCGACCACGCGGACGCCCGGGGCATGGCCGCCCTCGCCGTAGTCGGGATAGCGGCCAACGCCCTGGCCATGCGAAGGTTGGGCAAGGAGACCGGCTTCAGCGCCCGGACCGTCGCCCTTCATCTGCTCGAGGACGTCCTGGGCTGGGTCGCGGTCCTCGTCGTCGCCGTCGTCCTCCTCTTCAGGCACGTGCCGATCCTCGACCCCCTGCTGGCCATTCTCATCACGCTGTACGTTCTCGGCCGCGCCTTCAGGAATCTCGGGTCCGTCGTCCCCATCTTTCTTGAAGCGGCGCCTAAAGGCACGGACCTCGACGCCATATCCGCGGCCATCGGGAAAATCGATCACGTCAGGAACGTTCACCATGTCCATGTCTGGTCCCTCGACGGCGAGCATAATGTTCTTTCGGCCCACCTCGTCGTGGACCGCGACCTCGCGCCCGAGGAATACCGCCGGCTCAAGGACGATGTGCGGCGGGTCGTCGGAGGCCTCGGCCTCTTCCATTCGACGGTAGAGATCGAACTCCCCGAGGAAGCCTGTCGCATCCCGGGCGACATTGCCTGTCAGTGAGCGCGGCCGGCCGGCGTTTTTTCGTGGACGTCGTCCCTCTCTATCATGGATACCGGCCTCGGGCAACATCCGGCTCGAAGAGGCTAACAACTTAAAAAGGGGGAGGTCAATTTGAGGTTTGGCAGAACCTGGGGGTTCCTCCAGAAGTCGGCCCACGGATCCTTTCCCTTAAGCCGATGCTCAATCGTTAAGAGGTTGAAGGATGATGGTTCAAGGCTGCGATCCACTTCTTCCCAGTGAAGAGGTGTGGAAATAGGGGCTTTTTGGCGTCGCCTCACAGAGTATGGCGCAACGATCGTCTGCCCAAAGGCATTGCGGAGCCAGTCTGAAAAAACACGGCCATGTCGCTTCGATTTTGACATCTGAACTGTGATGAGTTCTGGTGACCGATCGACCATTTCCTGGCTGATCCGGCGGGCGAATTCGCGAACCTGCTCCTGATTTGGGCTATGCTTCAAAGGGACGAAGACGTGGAGGCCTTTTCCACCGGAGGTCTTCGGGTAAGATGGGATCCGGAGTTCGTTCAGAATTCCATGGAGAACGGCCCCGGCTTTGGCCGCGTCCGAGAATTTTCCTGAGGATGGATCGAGATCGAAGGCCAGCCAGGCAGGATCATCGAGAGTATCAACGTGGCAGTTCATGACATGAACGGCTATACATCCGAGGTTCACAAGGGCCAGCAAAGTCCTGATCGATCCTCCAATAGCATAATGGACGACTTCCCCGGCGCTTTCGGCGGGAAGGGCCCGGGTGGGGACACCGGAAGGAAGATCCTCAGAAAAATTCTTCTGAAAGAAACATTCCCCTGCCATCCCATCGGGGCAGCGTTCAGCAGTGAGCGGATGCTTTTTTAACCAGGGGAGGATGTGCTGGGCCACGGCCGCATAGTACTGAGCAACATCGAGCTTCGTGATCTTTTCTTCCGGCCACCAGATTTTGTCAGGATGCGTGATCTTGACCCTTTCGACACTAGCCGCCTCACCAAATCTTCTTTTACCGGTCACGTTCCCTCCATTGGCACTCCGATGGCTTCTTGTCGTATCGGAGACCGAGAAACGCCGGCTGGCGCAATTTTCCATCCTTCGTCCATTCAGCGAAAGCAACCTGGGCGATGAGTATGGGCTGAACCCAAGTCGCGTCTCCCTCCCGTGGCGTCGGCTCAAAAGGAGATCTTGATCTCGCCAGCGGTTTCATTTTCATGGCGAGTTCCGTCAGAGCCTCTTCGGAGTAACCTGTCCCCACTTTGCCGGTGTAACAGAGTTTCCCGCCGTCATAGAGGCCGACAAGAAGCGCCCCAAAATGAGTCCGATGACCGGCCGGCGGGGTATAGCCACCGATGACAAACTCCGATTCCCTACGACATTTGACCTTCAGCCAGGTTCGCGTTCGTTTCCCCGGTTCATAGGGAGAGTCATCGTTTTTCGCAACAATCCCCTCCCATCCCCTTCTTTTAGCCTCTTCATAAGCCGTCAGCCCGTTTGATGAAAGAAGCCGGGAACGCATGAGCAATGGATGCCGAACTGGCACAATCGTCTCCAATGCTTCTCTGCGTTCAATGAGCGGCTTTTTCAGAATCTCATCCCCGTCTATCTCGAGGCAATCGAAGAGAGTGAAAATTGGCCGGACTTTGACGTCGAACTCGCGTCGCTGGAGGAGTTGAAAACGGGAGACGCCCTTTTGGTCGAAGGCAACGATCTCCCCATCAAGCACAAAGTCCCCCCCAGAGAGTTCTCTGAGCGCTTGGGCAATCTCCAGATAATCGGCGGTTATATTCTTCAGGTTGCGCGAGTAAAGTTTAACGTTGTCCCCGCTGAGGTGAGCCAAGGCTCGGAAACCATCGTATTTCTCTTCGTTGATCCAGCCGGCTCGACTGAAAGGCTCCGTCACAAGTGTGGGCAGCATAGGACGGATTAAATGTTTCATTTGACTCCCCAAGAACGTCGGATCGCATTCCTCATCCATGCCGGCCTTGCCAGCACTGCCGAAGGCGGTGTGTCGCCTGTTCGAGTCAGGCCAGGCGCACTTGCGTTTCCCCTACTTTTTGAATAGTTCCGGCTTCAGGCTCCTGGCCCGCTCGGACGCGGCCGCCGCGTCATTCTTGCGGCCCGCTTTTTCGTAGCACCCGCCCAGGGCATACCAGGCTTCGGCGAAGCTCGGCTTGAGTTTTACGGCTTGCTCGTAGGCGGCCACCGCGTCGCCGGCGCGCCCTGCCTCCACATAAAGGATGCCCAAGCTGTACCATGCCTCGGGAATATCGGGTTTCAGCTTGAGGCCCTTCTCGAAGGCGGCGATCGCGTCGTCCGTGCGCCCGGCCGACAGGTAACCATCGCCCCAGCAATACCATTTTTCATATGACCCCTCCGACAACGGCAGCCGCCAGACTTTGCCTTCCTCGGTACCGGCAAAGAGGTTGGTCCCGCTCGCCGCAAGACAAAAGATATTTGTGTCCGGTAAGCCCGAGTTGGCCGGCGTCCAGTTAGCGCCGTTGTCCGTGGATAAGGAAACGCCGATGCTCTTAGCGCCGGCGGCGGCGAAGAGATCCGAACCGTTTGCCAAGAGACGAAAGACCAAACACTTCCCAGGCAACCCCGCGCTGACCGCCTTCCAGCCTCGGCCGTTGTCCACGGAAAGAAAGACACCGCCGCCCCGAGTGCTGACGAAGAGATTTGTCCCGCTCACCACAAAAGAGGTGATCCAACCGCCTCCCGGGTTGCCTGCTTGCACCCATTGGGCGGTTAACCACTGCGGGATGGAAAGCAGGATCCCCATGCCGATAGTGATCATCGCCGGACGACTTCTCATCTGAGACACCCCCTATTTTTCCTGAATCAGGTTCCCCTCTTACAATAACCATACGGCCGCCTCCGAATCGTGTCAACAGCAATAAAGCTGTTGTGTGGCAGACCACTCCGTGGGGTAAGCCAGGAATCAAGCGGATTCATGGCCCGTATATCTTTTCTACTATCGCAAATTAACGAGGGAATGACCTCCCCATTAAGAACCCATTGGAAGGGAGGGGCCTATCTTTGTCCTTGGGCTATGTTGGTATGGGGATGTCAACAGAAAGCAACATCAGTCTGTTATATCTTTTCCGGGCGCGAGGGTCGTTCGCTGTTGCGGCAACGTGATAATTTCCGCTTTTTTGGGCTAAGGTACTCCTCCGGACAGGAGGAGGGCCGGCCCCGTGCGAGAGGAACTGATCACGTTGACCAAGAAGGAACATGAACGGCTGGCGGTTGTCCGGCAGGTTATG
>Ga0187886_1000537_pt1 | contig 43954 bp, 49 predicted proteins | sample June2016WEW_20_1_FD_133001 | JGI IMG/M metagenome (GOLD analysis project Ga0187886, IMG submission 133001) | Peatland microbial communities from SPRUCE experiment site at the Marcell Experimental Forest, Minnesota, USA - June2016WEW_20_150 | ecosystem: Environmental > Terrestrial > Soil >... | reverse complement strand
CTGAATCATAAATTCGGTGAAATAAACGGCTTTTACCTGAAAGCTACTCAATAATTGGTTTAATCTCGAGGTGATTTCTTCCCTGAGCCTATTTTTCCCTTCCGAATCGGAAATATCCTTGTAGGATTTATTCGAAAGAAGGGTTAAGATCATATCGCGGAGTTGAGGTAACCTTTTTTCATATTCCTCGTTTACTTTTATTTCCTTACTTTCAAGGCTAATTCTTATCTTTAGGTATCTCGACTGGTTGGAATCTGCAAGGTTAACGATAAAGGGTTCCATGTTATAAATGTGCCCTTGACTCTTCTTAGCGGTCTCTCTTTGCCCTTTAACAGAATCTTTTTTCCCCCAAAAATCCAGAGAATCGGGAACAGCCCACGGGGCAAAAAAAATGACCGCCGCGATTCCAGCCCCACCTGAAAAAATTAAGCCCAAGATGACGATCAGCCATTTATTAATTTTCTTGGGTTTAACGGGGGCAGGGGATGTTTCCCTCTTTTCTATTGTAATATCCACAGAAGGATTTGCCATTTTACCCAAAAATATCCCAAGTCTTAGAGAAACAACAGCAATCACTATGCCAATGGAAGAAGAGAAGGCGAGGTTCGCTATTTAGCGAATTTTACTTAATATTTTGGATTCTAAGGGGATGATACGGGCTTAATTTTCCGTCAATTTATGGGTTGTTGGTCAATGGATTGACAGGGGTTTCTGGGGCGGGCTAAATCATATCAAGATCAATCATTCATTACCCCCTTTTCCCTAACCCTCCCCAAAAGCGGGAGGGTTAGGCTGAAGAGAGGTCAGGGTTACCTTATATTAATCAAAGTGTTTAGCATATCATCGGTTGTGGAAATTACCTTCGAGTTAGCTTGATACCCCCTCTGGAGGACGATCATTTTTATCATCTCGCCGGCCAGATCAACGTTGGACTCTTCCAGCATGGAAGAAGAGACGGTTCCCATCCCTCCTTCGCCGGGTTTATTGATTAAGGGTTGCCCGGATTGAGTTGTCTCCAGGTAAAGGGTGCCCCCTTTCCTTTGCAGTCCATTGATGTTTGGAAAGTTGGCTAACGCCAGGCGGGCGATTTTTTTGACCTGACCATTGGTGTAGTTGGCAGTGAGATTTCCCTGATCATCGATGGCGATACCGGAGGCAGTTCCCGGGGCATACCCATTTTGATTAATGCTTTGTATCGCGGAGACTGAGCCGTACTGGGTGGTGGCGGTGTAATCCACGGTGGAATCTGTGGCACCGACACCATTGGCATAGGTGATTGGATGCGCTGTTTGATCATGTAAGGCAACGGCTGCCGCGGGCGACGTCAGGACGCCGTTAGCATCGAATACTAATGTTCCGTTCCCAAAGAGCGAATAACCCGTGCCACCCGTTGAGATATCTGAATTGGCAATAACCGCATTCCATTCCCACGTCCTGGGGGTCAGTGCGGTTGAAACATTGGTAAAGAAAACCTGGATGACATGGTGTTGACCGAGGGTATCATATATCGTTATAGGAGTTGAATAGTTGGCCGACCCAGTGGGATCCGTGATATCCCACCCTCCGGTTGGGGGCGTTGCCGAGGAATTCAGGTTCAAAACTATATCAGCGGTGGTAGTGACCTGAGGGGGAATCATGCTGTTCTGGTTGACCTGGATGTCCGCCAGACTTTCTATCAACGTGGTTCCGGTACCACTATAGAGGAATCCCTGGACGCGATCTCCCAGGCTATTTACGTAATAGCCCTCGTTATCAAAATGAAAATGACCGGCCCGGGTATAACTTACGTCATTCGTGGAAGGATCTTTGGCGACAAAGAATCCTCTCCCGTTGATGGCCACGTCGGTGGACACTTCCGTGGTCGCGAATGTCCCCTGGACGTAGTTTACATCGATCGATTGGACGTTTGTGCCAGCTCCCGTCTGATTGCTGCCCTGAACCCCGCTGAGCGACAGACCCAGGATGTCCTGAAATTCAGGGGAACTGTTCTTAAACGCTGTAGTGTTGATGTTGGCAATATTGTCCCCGACGACAGTCATGGCCGTGCCGTGGGTACTCAGACCGCTCAACCCCGTATAAAAGGCACCTGTAATAGACATGATCTTCCTCCTTTCTTTCTTACGCCAGAATGGCGATTATGTCATTAATGGTAATTTTATCGGATCCCAAATTCAGGTACGTAACTCCATTTTCGAAAGAAATGCCGGTAACCGTTGCGATCCTGGAAGTTGTTACCTGAATCGGTTGATTGTTTCCATCCATTGCCGAAACGCTGAAAGTGTAGTTTCCTGCGGGAAGCTGGTTTCCCTGCTGGTCTTTTCCGTCCCAGGTAAACGTTTGTTTGGAAGTATCCTTTACTCCATCATCTATTAACCTGACCATGTTTCCGTTTGCGTCAAAAATCTGGAGGTATACCTTCCCCGGTTTTGCCAATTGGTAAGAACCCCCTGATACTGTATTTTGATCGATGCTTAAGGTATTTCCCGTGGCCTCGACTTTCTTCCCGATCAACCCAACGCCTTGCAGACTACTTGAGGCTTGCAGGTTCTGAAGCAATTGGGTCATATCATTTAACGCCTGAACCTCCTCAAATTGAGCCATTTGGGTGGCCATCTGATAGTTATCCATCGGAGATAAAGGGTCCTGATACTGTAGCTGCTTGGTAAAGAGATTCAAAAAATCGGCCTGGGTGAGGGTTGTGCTCCTTTGAGTCTCGGTTGCCTGCGTGGTTTGATTAGCTGCCGTGGAAATAGATGATACCGAATCCATACTCGTTCCTCCTTTAAATTAGATAAAGCGATCTACGTACTTGCTTCCCCCGGCCGCGGAGATGGCTCCGGGATGGATTTCCAGCGACGGGGGCAATTCAGCTTGCTCTATTTGTAGAGATTGGGTTCGACCCCCCTGCCCTTGGAAAACAGGTTTTTCCTCTTTCCCCTGAAAGGATCCCATGTCATTCTGAAGGAATACATCATATTTTTCTAATTTGAACCCGTGCCCTTCCAGGGTCTTCTGAAGTTGGAATTGGTTGTTCTCCAGGATCTCCTTGGTCTTCGGATTGTCCGCCCAAAGGGTTGCTTTGATCTCTTCTTTGTCTCGATGAAGCTCGATAAAGAGATTCCCCAATTGAGGCGGATCCAAGGTTAACCGGATTTTTTCTTCTTTATTCCTTATGGACCAAATTACTTTCTCGGCAATTTGCTGGGAGAGATCAAGATTTTCTGTCTTGGAAAGTTGAGGCTTTTGATGAATTCCGGTCTCCTCAACAACGATGGGTGGTTTCGGGCTCCCGAGGAGTTCGTTGACGCCAAGGGGATCTTGGGTTGGATGATTCTCCCCCCCGGAAATCACCTTCAAGCTGTTCTTTTCGGCTGAAGAATTGCCTAATCCGCTAAATTCGCCATTCAAGGATCGACCCGGGAGTTCTTCCCCCTTTGAATTTTGCCCCAGCAGGATATCCAGTTTTTCATCAAACTCGAGAAGCAGGGGAGAGTTGGTATCCAAGGAAGGAATCGGGCTGTTTTTTCCCAGGAAGCCGACATTCGATCCCGCTTTGGGGGAAACATCTTTTGTTTCCCCGGAATTCCCTATGGACCAAATGACTTTCCCATCCATGCGCTGGTAAAAATCGAGATGTTCTTTTGGGGCGGGCCAAAGTTCTTGATAAAATCCCGTTTCCCTTACTCCGATCGGTTTTTTCTGCTCACCAGGTAGTCCATTGGTGACCTGGGGATCTTGGGCAGGTTGATCCTTGCCATCAAAGATTACCTTTAGAACATTCTCTGTCGATGAAAAATTCGCATCATTTTCCAAAAACCCTAAAGAGCGAAGCTCAGATTGGGTTATGATCGCCTCCTTTTGATTTAGCAAATTTGGATTCAATTCCGATTTGGGGGAGGTTCCTTCTGGTTGAATAGCTCTATCATCGAGTTGGGACGGAACAGGAATTATCTTGGCAGAAATATTTGGCTGATGATCCAAAAGAGAACCGTTTCTCTCCCATTGGATATTCTTCAGGTCAACTATCCTTGCCAATTGATCTAAATTTTTTGGATCCTGGAGATTCCCTTCGCTGGCAGGAATTTGGACATCCTTGGGAAGAAGGCCGGCCTGAAGTAACCCCTCTTTTGAATCTAAAATATTCGGGAGATCCTGCACCCCAAAGGATTCAGAAGCAGATGGATCTGACTTCCCTTGTCCGGGTGTCGAAGACAGGGTATTCTTTTCCAGATTTCCAAATCCTTCGAGGAGCGATAAAATGAGGGGAAGTCCCTGGTTCTGATTTATACTTTCTTCTTGGTTCGAAGCTTGACTGAGAAGGTTAGCCTTCATCGGGTCAAGAGAATTGCTCTTATTCTGGCTTAATTGGGTTGGAAGAATAGGAAGAAAGTTTAAAGGGATGGTTTCATCAGCAATTTTTTCCTTCGGATCTGTGCTTTTTTCGCCGATGGCATGCTGCTTAAGGGGAACCTCGTTGCTTGGCTGTTCCGGCTGAGAAGAATTTGCAGCCGGTTGGCATTCTACCTTCGGATCTGTGCTTTTTTCGACAATAGCATATTGCTTAAGGAGAACTTCGTTGAAGGGCTGTTCCGGTTGAGGCGAATTTGCAGCCGGTTGGCATTCTGTGTTCGTCATTAATGAAATTGACGGCTGAATAATCGGATCCATAACTGTTTTTCTTGTTTAGCAATGGATGTGCCAAGATCTTACTCCCAGCCTCTTTGAAGAGGGAAAAAATAAATAAATATAAAAATCAATTAGTTATTTATGGAATTCCAAGGTGAGGGAGGAAGAGACGAAAGGTTAGTAGAATTGACTTCGGCAATTCTTTCCTCTTTGCCCATTCATTCATAAGAAAGTTATTCCTCTTTATACTCATTCCTGCCGATCTTTCCTTGGCGAATGATGGGAACTGCAAGATACAATCCTTTATCCATAGGATTCTTGCTGGCTTTATTGTTTTTTCCTATAAGGCAGTTTGTAGTCGATGCAAAGGAAAAGGGGGAAGAGGGGGATTTTCGCGGAACTCAATTAATGATTGCTAAATTTTCTAGGGGGAGTCTTTAGGAGAAATTTACCTTGGGAGGAGATTGATACCGCCGAATGGCCCTTTCATCATTCTTGATCTGTTCTTCTCGTTCTGACTGGTACCTAAATCTTTCTAATTTTTTTTCTTTTAACTTTTCTAAAATCTTCCTCTGTTTTGTGAAGGCAATTAATTTCTCCCTTTCCATCTCTATCTCCCGGATGGTGTGCTTCTTTTTCTCTTCTTTTAATATGAGATCCTTGTAGCTTTCTTCGAAATACTGTTGATAGGTAAGATATTCGCCGGCCTTCAGGCCTCGGAGGCTCTTTTCATTCATTTCTTGGGCGTATGCCGATCTCCGATTCCTTAGATTTTGAATTTCTTCTTCTTGGGTCTGGAGGTACTTGAGTTTATCGGCCAACCTCATCTGGGAGAGCTCTTCTAAATTTTTTTTCCAATTTAACAGGGCTTGTAATTTAAAAACAAAGCGCATGATCTTCTAATGAAAGATGGATTTTAGCCGCGACAGGGATTCAGAATAATTGACCCTTTCATCTATGCCCTGGCGCAGAAAGGCATTAATTTCAGATAATTTCTTGATGGCGTAATCAATTTCAGGGTTACTCCCTTCCACGTAAGCACCGATATTTATTAAATCCTCCACCTTCTTATAGACGGCCATGACGGAGACCAATTTGTTGCGAACCAAGATTTGGTCCTCACCGACCACATCTATCATAACCCGGCTGATACTCCCCAAGACATCAATCGCCGGATAGTGACCTTGATTGGCTAACTCTCGAGATAGAAGGATATGGCCATCGGCGATGGAGCGAATGGCATCGGCGATGGGTTCATTCATATCATCCCCCTCGACTAATACGGTATACACGCCTGTTATACTTCCTTGATGGGGGGTCGTTCCTGCCCTTTCCAGTAATTTAGGAAGCTGGGCGAATACGCTCGGGGTATATCCTTTGGAGGTAGGGGGTTCCCCGATCGCCAGTCCTACCTCCCTGGAAGCCATCGCAAACCGGGTCACTGAATCCATCATGAAAAGGACATCATTTCCTTGATCCCTGAAATATTCTGCTATAGTGGTCGCTAAATAAGCACCTCTCATCCGGATAAGGGCGGGTAGGTCTGAGGTGGCCACAACGACCACAGATCTCTTTAATCCTTCCTCTCCCAAGTCCTTCTCGATGAATTCTCGGACTTCCCTGCCCCGTTCTCCAATCAAGGCCACCACGCAAATTTTCGCTGCTGTGTGGCGAGCCATCATACCCATCAGAGTACTTTTCCCCACGCCCGAACCCGAGAAGAGAGCAATCCTTTGCCCTTTGCCCAAAGTAAGCAACCCATTGATCGCCTTGATCCCTACATCAATGGCCTCGGAAATTCTCTGCCTTAAGATCGGATCTGCAGCCCTGCCATAAAGAGGATACTCTTCCTCTAGGTTCAACGGGCCTTTCTGATCCATGGGGTTGCCCAAGCCATCGAGTACTCGACCCAACAAATTTTCTCCCACCCGCGCCTTGGCCGGACATCCCATAGGGATAATCTTACAACCGGGTTCAATTCCCCTTGTGTCTCCCAGGGGCATCAGCAAAGTTCTATGATCCCGGAAGCCGACCACTTCGGCAGAGATCATCTTCCCTCCATTTTTTATTTTTAGTTGGCAGATGTCCCCAATCGCGCATGCCGGTCCGATGCCTTCAATCACCAAGCCAATCACCTGGGTGACTTGCCCATAATTCTTGATTGTTTCAGCACCCTGAATAATTTGATGGCATTGAGGCCAAAAAGTGTTTGGCTGGGGGTTCATTTTGGGGAGGGCACCGGCAGGCCGGACTGTTCTATTTTTTGCAAAATGAGGGAAGCGATCTGGTCAAGTTGGTTCTCTATGGTCGCATCGATATCCCCAAAGGAGGTTTCCAGCAAAGAACTTCCGCGGGTGATCGCCGGGTCTTCGATCATCTTAATTCCGCGCATCTCCTCCACAGAAAATGGCAGCCGGTCCCGATGGGAGAGGAGATACTGATAATCCACCGGGTTCAAATGGACGACCACCTTTTTCTGATCTACCACATATTTGAAAGCTTCTCGTAAGGTAAAGGCGACGACATCCTCTTGGATGTTCACCTCCTGGTGGAGGACCTTTTTGGCAATACTGAATACAAGCTGGACCATCTCTTTCTCATATTTCTTATAAAGATCGACCCGCTGCCGCTCGATCTCGCTGAGCAAGTTGTTCAGCTGGTGGATCATCGTTTCGATTCTTTTCTGGCCCAATTCCAACCCATTCTTTTCTCCCTGGGCAAAGCCCTTCTCATAGGCTTCCTTTTCCAGAACCAATATTCTTTCTTTGGCCTTTTGCAGGACTTTGGCTTCTATTTCTTTCAGGTGTTGTTCGAATTGAGGAGAAAACTTCTTGGCGCTTAGTTGGGGCCAGGCCATTTGAAAAGAAGGATTCGGGTTGCCTTCCTCCCTAAATAATCGTAATTGGAATTCTTTGATCACCGACTGGGGAGGATCTTTAGACAAAAACTTCCTCCTTTCCCTTTCCCGCCAATACGATTTTTCCCTCACTTTCGAGCTTTTTAGCAGCTTTGATGATCGTTTGCTGAGCCGTCTCTACATCCTTTAGGCGAACGGGGGCCATGACTTCCAAATCTTCTTTCATCATCTGAGCGGCTCTTTCGGACATGTTTTTGAATATTTTTTCTTTTAGTTCCTCCGAGGCAGTTTTTAGGGCCACCTGGAGAACTTCATTGGTCACTTCTTTTAAGATGGCCATAATTCCTCGATCATCCACCTGGAGTAGGTCTTCAAACACGAACATCAGCTTGCGGATTTCATCCGCAAGGCCTTGCTTTTGCTCTTCGATTCCATTTAGAATGGAGGTCTCGGTCGAACCATCCACCTGATTTAAAATCTCAGCAACCGAGCGGATTCCGCCTACCTTTCGTCCTTCCATATTCTCGACCAAAGAGATCTCTTCCTGGAGAACTTGGTCAATCTCCCCGAGAATGCCGGGAGGGACTTTTCCCAATTCGGCAATTCGATATACGACTTCGGTTTGGAGAGGGCTGGGAAGGTCTTCTAAAATAGCAGCAGATTGAGCCGGATCAAGATGGGCCAGGATGATGGAAATGGTCTGCGGATGCTCGTTCTTGATAAAATTGGCTATGGTCTTTGGGTCTAGTCGTCTGATTTTCTGGAACAGGTTCCATTTCCCCTCCTCTTGCATCTCCTCCAGGAGGGTCTTGGCCTTCCCCTCTTCTACTGCCTTCGTTAAGATGTTTTTAATGAATTGACTACTTCCCGCCGGACCGATCTGAATCGGGCGATTGATCGAGGAAGCTAATTCGTTAAACTCTGAAAAAACAGAGTCCAACATCCTTGGGGTAATGGAGAAGAGCTGAGACATGGAGCCACCCAACCTCTTAATTTCCTCCTCATCTAACTTCTTGACAATTTCCGAAGCCAGTTCTTCTCCGATGGCAAAAAGAAAGATGGCTGCTTTCTGTGGACCGGTGATCCTCTCCGCCACCATGTTTATTCCCTTTCCTGGAGCCAAGTTTTAACGATTCCGGCCGTTTTCGAGGGGTCCTTTTGGATGAACTGTAGAGTTTGATTTTTGATCTCCAAAGGTTTTTGGGCTCCGGTCACTTGTGGCGCTTCTGGACCTGCAGATTGATCACCTTGGGCTAGCAAAGGCACTCCCTTCTCCTGTGTCAGAGAAGGCCTTCTCTTTAATAAGGGTTTTACAACAAAAAAGATAAACAGCAACGCCAGGAGAAGGCTTATGGCGGGTTTATAAAAATCCACCACGTATTCTTTCCAGATCACCCCTTTATCTGGTTTGAGGTCTTCTTCCGGGATAGACCAGCTGAAAGGCAGGTTGATTAGTTCTACTTGATCTCCTCTCTTTTCATCATACCCTATGGCTCTTTTAATAATCGCTTCCAAATTTTTCATTTCCTGTGGAGGCCGAGGAACATATTCTCTTGTCTTAGTTCCCTTTGAGCCTGGGGTTTCTTTATAGGTTCCATCGACGATCACCGCAACCGATATTTTCTTGACACCGCCCACCGGATTTTTAATCTGCCTGTTAATCTTGGAAATTTCATAGTTTCGGATCTCATTCTGACGTTCTGACAAGTTGACACTCGACGGAGGGGAGGGGAGACTGGTGGATGCCTTTGAACTCGCCTCAGCACCTAAACCGGGTTTCCCTGGGGAGGCTTTCCGTTCTGCTGGGGCCTCACTTTTCCCTTCCCTCGGGGCGGCTGCGCCCGATGTCGCGGAGGATTTTTCGGTACTCTTCTGTTCACTCCTGATTACGGACTTCGGGTCATAGCTCTCCTCGATGATGTTGATCTCCTGGAAATCAATCTCCGTCGAAACCCGGGCAATCGCCTTGTTCAGCCCCAAGAATTCCTCCAGCATTCCCTGGATTTTTTTCTTCAGACCCTCTTCGATGTTTCTTTGATATTCCAGCTGGCTGGTGGTCAGTTGGCCAATCAGCCCGTGTTCAACCCTTTTGGAGAGGATTTTCCCCGAGGTATCGACCACAGTAATATTTCCGGGCTCCAACCCCTCAATGGCGCTAGCAACCAAATGGACAATCCCTTCCACCTGGGCGGCCCCCAGCGTCATACCGGATCGAGTTTTGATGAATACGGAGGCAGTGGATTTTTTCTGTTCCTCGACGAAAAGGGATTCTTTGGGGGTCACGATATGAACCCGGGCTTGTTCGATCTCTTTAATCTGCTTGATCGTCCTGCTCAACTCTCCCTGTAAGGCTCTCTGGTAGTTCAATTTTTGGACAAAATCTGTGGTTCCCAGGTTGGTGCGGTCAAAGACTTCAAAACCGACCCCTCCTCCTTTGGGCAATCCCTCAGCAGCCAGGGTGATTCGGATATCATAGACTTGGTCCTGCGGGACCAGAATGGTCGTTCCGTTGTTTGTCAGCTGATATGGAATTTTCTTCTCTTTGAGTTTGGCGAGCATTTCCCCCGCATCTTCTTGGGAGAGGCTACTGAAAAGGACCTGATAATCAGGGCGATTGTTCCAGAATATTAAGGACCCAAACCCAATCGCGGACACCAGCAAAACCATCGCAATTAAAAAGCTGCGTCCTTTGGTAGGGGAGCTAAGAAATTGAGTAATGGGGTCTAAGACATTGGCCATATGCAAAGATCAGGATCAAATCTGCATGCGCATGATTTCTTCGTAGGCCGAGATTATTTTGTTTCGCACCTGGACCATCAACCTGAAGGCCAGGTTCGCCTGTTCAAGGGCAATCATGGCTTGGTGGACATCCTTTTCACCCAGGATCATTTCTTGGGTAGATTGGTCCGCCGAGGCCAGGAGATGATTTGTTTCCTCAATGGATTTACTTAAGATTTTCTTGAAATCTGAAAGCGGGTCATGGGGAATTTTTCCCCCTATGCCGTTCTTTTCCAAAGCGAGGGGTAACATCTCCTGAATCTTCAAATCATTCATCCGCATTCCTCAGTAGCCGCAGAGAATTATTTCCCGATCTCTAAGGCTTTTAACACCATGCCCTTGGCGGAATTAAAAGCTGTGACATTGGCTTCATAGCTACGGGCTGCCGCAAGCAAAGCGACCATCTCCTCCAGCAAATTTACGTTGGGCAGGGTAACATATCCCGTTTCATCAGCGTGGGGATGGGATGGATCGAAAACCATCTGCGGGCTACGGGTATCGTCCACCCGAACCTCTGCCTTCACCCCCATCAGTTCTGGGTTCAGTCTGCCTGCTAAAATCCCAGAAAATTTTGAGGAAATAGGCGATGGGGATAAAACGGCCTGCTTCCGTACATAAGGCCCGCCCTCTTCGGTCCAGGTCGTCTGGATATTAGCCAAATTCATAGATATAACATGGGTCACCGTGCGTTGGGCGCTTAGGCCACTGCCACTAATCTCCATTGCTCTAAATAAATTCATTTTCTTACCCCGTTTCTGAAATTGTAAACTTTAAAGCTTCAAATTTTTTAAGTAACGCCTGAACTTCCGCTTGGAACCTTAAATTGTTCTCTGCCAACTTGGTCATTTCTTGATCGATATTGACCCCTCCTGGAACTGTTTCCACTTCTAAGTCTGTGATCATCTCCTCCGGAAGATGCTTGGGATGGGTTCTTTTAAGAGGATAAATCGAATATTGGTTCATCGAGCGTTCTAGGATTCTTTGGAAAGGGATGTCCTTCGCTTCATAATCCGGAGTCTCGGAATTGGCGATATTGCTTGACAGAACCCTATGCCGGGGGGTTCGTATGTCCAGGGATCGTTCTAAAACTCCGATCGTATGGTCGAATAATTTACTGAAAATAAGCTGACCATTCATATCATTCTCCCTGCAACATACATGCCATCTTCCATGAATTTGCCATTTGCTGATTAAACAGCCTCCTGTGGTGATAATCCCTGTTTATATTCACTAAGCTTATTCCGTAAGGTTCGAATGCTAATCCCCAATATTTTTGCAGCATGGGTTCGGTTCCCATTGGTCTTCTCCAATGCCCGAAAAATTAATTTTTTCTCCATATTTCGCAGAGATAAAGTGGAGGAATCCTCCGCCAAATTCTCTTCTGGATTCACCAGCTCCTCGGAGCCAAAATCCTGCAAGGTCAAAACCCGCTCAGAGGAAATCAGTACGGCTCGTTCAATGGTATTTTTCAATTCTCGAACGTTACCCCGCCACTCTTGTTTTTTTAGCCAAGACAAAGCATTTTCAGAGAGTGAGTGCATGGGTTTTCCATGGATTTCGGCGAATTGTTTTAAGAAATATTGAGCCAAAAGCTCAATATCATCGGTCCGTTCCCGAAGGGGGGGAAGTTTCATAGAGATCACGTTCAATCGGTAGTAGAGATCCTCACGGAATTCGCCTTTTTCTATGCAGGTCTCTAAATTTCGATTAGTCGTGGCGATAACCCGGATATCCACTGGAATCGGTTGTCGGCCCCCAATTCGATCCACTTCATTTTCCTGTAAAACCCTCAGGATTTTTGCTTGCAGAAGCGTATTCATTTCGCTGATCTCATCCAGCAATATGGTTCCTCGATGGGCTAGTTCAAATTTGCCTAGCTTCTTGCCAACCGCTCCAGTAAAAGCCCCTTTTTCGTGCCCAAAAAGTTCACTTTCCAGAAGGCTCTCTGGTAACGAGGCACAATTGACCGCGACATAGAACCCCTGGTTTCGCTGACTGTGCCGGTGGACAAAACGGGCAAAGAGCTCTTTTCCCGTACCGCTTTCACCTTGAATCAACAGCGTGGCTTTGGTCGGCGCCACCCGTTTACACAACTCCAAGATCTCTAACATCTTTCTATCTTTGGTTACGATTGGCATGGAAAAGGCAGAAAGATCCAACGGTTCAAGGTTGACCTCTTGCTTAACAGAATTATTTTCCAGGGCTTTCTCGACCACCTGATCCATGATGTTTAAGGAAAACGGTTTGAGGAGATATTCAAAAGCCCCTTTTTTCATCGCTGCCACAGCATTCTGCACAGTACCAAAACCAGTCATCATAATAACCGGGGTATGAACAGACTTATTTTTTATGGACTCCAAGAGTTGCAGCCCGTCCAGGTCCGGTAATTTCACGTCGGAAATGACCAAATCGAATGCCTTTTGAACAAAGAGCCGCAAGGCTTCCTCAGCGCTTTGAGCCAAATGGATTACATTTCCTTCTTTGGCAAGCCCTTCGAAAAGAGTTCTTCCTAAATCCGGATCGTCTTCCACGATTAAGATAGAATTTTTTCTCATTTTTTGATCTTTACTTCGAATCAATTTCCCCCGGCTGGGAAGGAGGATGTACACGAAGAGCCAGGCATTTTTTTATAGAAATTAGCAATAATGATGCCACCCCAATAATTTTTAAAAAAATTATAATTTCTGCGAGTTATGGCGTTAAGTCTTATCCAAAAATGTCAAATTAGCAGATCATTGTCATTATTTTGACTTTGGCAGGTTTTCTATAAGCAGGGTGATTTACGAATTGGGTCGTTGGAGATTTTGACGCTTAATTTTCTCGATCAGGGTGGTACGATTCAGGCTTAAAAGTTGGGCGGCCTTATTCTTAATCCAGCCGGTCTTGTTTAGCGCCTGGAGGATTAATTTTTTCTCAAATTCATTGAGGGCGTTATCTAGAGATATGCCCTCTTCCGGAATTTCAAATAGAGGAGCCTGTTCATCCCGGGAAAGGGTTTGAATTTTTTCGGGTAGATCTTGAACAGTAATGCTATCATTATTGGTCAGAATGACGATCCGTTCGATGATATTTTCAAGCTCTCGAACATTTCCAGGCCAAAGATACTCCAGGAATCGATTCAACGCTTCATTATTAATCCCCTCGATTTTTCTTTTCTTACTTCTATTAAAGTGGTTCAAAAAATGATGAACTAAGAGAGGAATGTCAGATTTCCTCTCTCGCAACGGAGGGATTTGAATGGGAATGACATTCAGTCTATAGTAAAGATCTTGGCGAAATTTTCCTTGCTCGACTGCCACCTTCAGGTCCTGGTGAGTCGCAGCAATGATTCTTATATCGATCTTAACTGTTTTGACCCCCCCAATGCGCTCAAATTGGCGCTCTTGCAAAACCCTTAACAATTTGCTCTGCAGATTGGGGCTCATGTCTCCAATTTCATCTAAAAAGACTGTGCCCCCATTGGCTAATTCGAAACGCCCGATCCGGGTCCGGATCGCATTTGTAAACGCCCCCTTTTCATGGCCGAATAACTCGCTTTCCAAGAGTTCACTCGGAATGGCCGCACAATTCACCGGGATAAAGGGCCCTTCCCTCCGGTAGCTGTTATAATGGATTGCCTTGGCGATCAATTCCTTTCCTGTTCCGCTTTCTCCCAAAATTAAGATGGTACTATCTGTATCGGCGACCTTTTCGATGGTCTCAAAGATCTGGTGCATCTTTTCACTGTCCCCGATAATATTTTCAAATTTGTATTTCTTTTTCAATTGGTTTCTTAGGTTCTGATTCTCTCGCTTCAGATCCCGAAACTCTAAAGCCCTCTTGAGAGTGATCAGAATTTCATCCATCTTAATTGGTTTGGTCAGGTAATCAAAAGCGCCCAGTTTAACCGCTTCCACAGCGTTTTTGATCGTCCCGTAACCGGTAAGGATCATACAAATAGACTCTCGTGAATGTTGGGTCACATATTTTAACACTTCCATTCCATCAATGTTCGGCATCATTAAGTCGGTTAAAATGATGTCATAACATTTTCTCTCAATCATGGAGATCGCCTTCTCCCCATCGGTGGATGCCTCTACCTCATAACCTTCGTTTTTCAAATATTCCGAAAGATGGGTAAGTATATCTGGCGAATCGTCAATTAAGAGGATTTTTTCCCCACTCACTTTTTATTCCCCCTAATGAATCTATAAGCAATTGTAATATATATTTTTTTTATGTCAATTCTTTTGTTTAGAGGAGGGATCAAAAGTCTTGGGAGTCTATCCAAATAAATAGTCTATCTTTCAGGATTTTGGATACGGAATGGGGGGGATGGGTGGGGATTCGAGAGGAGTGAGGGTCACTTGGTCCGTTTATCAATGATGATATTTCTTAGCATGTCCCAAGATTTTTCGACTTTTTCCTTCTCTCCTTTTTGTTGTTCCGCTTCCTCTTCTTTGGTAGTAACGGAATAATAGATTTTATCTTTTCCTCCGTCTGGCCTTTCAATTTCCTTGCTTCCTAACTCTTTCTCGCTCCCTTCGTCCGTTCGCTGGCTTTCCACGAAGCCTTGAGTAGCCCGCCCATCTGCGCCAACTTCTTTTGAAGATATCCTATCAAGGTATGTGGAAAGGGGATTTGCAATAAGGGAAAAATAAATAAAAATGGCCAGAGCTTGAGTGGAGTTCATTGAAAAATGGCCTACAGGGTTCGCATGACCAATTTTTTGATATCCTTTTATATTAAATATATTCTCCTCGATTGAACTTTTCTATTTCGACGGCTGAAACAATGCCTATTTCGTTCATAATCTTCTGGAGAGGATCCGAAGTGGGGAGTTTCTCAGAAAGCCGATTTAAACCATTTACTTCTTGAGAAAGAGATCGGACCACGTGGTTTACATTCTTGAGAGTCATTTGTGGATTACCCATGGCCTTTTGATATTGTTCCAAAATATTGAGGGTATTTTCAGCCGTCTTGATGCCCTGAGATCGGATTTGGTTGATCTGCTCTGGTTCGGATAAAGCTTGTATGACAGAGGAGGGGTCTTTGGGGATTTCCTCCACTCCCTTAAAGGTCGATCCCGAAGATTGACCCGCCACACTTATGTTTGATTTAGCATCCTTGAGCACCTTTTGAAAATCAAGGTGGCTCGGCTCGCTTTTTCTTTTTTGATTTAGCTCTGTGATCGAAAAAGTCCCATCGATAATCTTCTTTATATCCATGATACTCCGCCCGAAGAAATTTGTAAAAATCTATTATTTAGCATATGCAAATTTGATGCCCATGAATAGAAAAGGGTGTCTAATTTTATTTTTATGGGATTGAACTGGCAGTATTTTAAAATTCTTAATCTTTTATATTATGCTTCCCCCTGAGAAATCTCATCGCCGGAAATGATCACTGAAAATCCTAAGGAGACAAACCAGGATTCGCTCCTGGATAAGGACAATAATTAGACATACCTGGTATTTTTTGCCGCCCAAATAGTGGTGAGTAAACCTTTTCTCGCCCTCGGTAATCTCTTTTTCCTACTGGTATAAGAATTCATCAAAATAGATTTGGTTTACTTTCGGAGAATCAAGAGCTTGGTTTACCTTTACTAAGAGTTCTTTCCTTAAATTCTCTTTGGCAGCGGAATTTTTTAGGTCTTCCAGCCGTTTATCACTCAAGGTTAAGATCGCGAGGTCGCTAAAGAGGGGAATCCTGGACTGCACTTCCTCTACCCACTCCTTCTGGCCAATCTCCAGAACGATGGTAGTTTTGATGTAATGTCGTCCACCTTCTTCCTTCAAATTAATAACCAGAGGACTTATTTTTAACATCGGACCAATTTTGGGAGGGGTTGAAATCACTGCTGTTTTTTTTGTAGAGGGGAATCCGGGTATGGAAATCCAGCCAAGGTATAGGGCAGCTCCCACCCCGCCGCCAATCAAGACAAATCCAGCCACGGCGACAATCAAAATTTTTATTTTCCTGATTGCGGGAATCCCCGTCTTATCTTGTGGGACTGTCACCTCTTCCTTGGCCACGGGTTTTGATGGAAGGGAAGTCAACTGGATAGGGTCAATCGCGTTTTCTTTCATCGCCACCTGGTTGAATGATGATCAGTTTCGGACGCTTGATCAACGGAATGATCTTCTGGAGAATTCGGTAATGGGAACGATCCGGTCTACTGCCCGGATTTTAATCGCTTCTTTAGGCGGATCGAATGCAACGGAACTGTTTTCATCCTGGGCAATTAGTCCGGGCCCCGTTTTTTTCATTTTCAGCGTTCCACCGGCTCCGTCTGCGCCCACCTTGGTTATAATAACACCTTTGGCATCTGGGCCTTTTACAAAGCCACCGAATGAAATAGAACATGCAGAGCAGGTCCTCGGTGATGGCCTTTCTGACTTCGGTCTGGCGCCATTTGTTAAGTCAATCGTATAATTAGCCGGTCTCTGCTGAACTAATAGATTGCCTGGAATGCTTCCTAGCATATCCATCAGTTCACCCTTTCTGGAAGCCTATCTGGAAGTCAGTTGTTCTTTTTGGTCGAACAGATGATCAAGGTCTTTTTTCATAAATCTCCAATGTTTTCCGACCTTGATGGCAGGCACTTTTCCATCCTGCACAAGCTTGTAAATGGTTGATACTGGTATCTTTAAATATTCAGAAACTTCTTTGATATTTAAGATCTCACTGTTGAGCATTTTCCCTCATTTAAACCAACACTTGCAGATAATTAATTGCTTTTTTTATCATCGTCATGATCGCATAGAAACTTAAATTAAAATGCATTTTCCCCTTCCTAAACGCAGGATGATTCAATATGGGAATTGCAGGAATGACCTTTTCCGAAGGTCTAAATTTTTCTAATGCGCTGAATTAAGATCCTTTGTTCTTCAAAGATATGGCGACTTAATTCTTCTCGGGTCATCCCTTCTAATTTCAAAAACTCCAGGCCACAAAGCCTCCTTCTTTCCTCAAAATGCTCGTCGACCCGCCTTACCACGGCCAAAGGGATCGGATAAGAAACCATGGCCTTGCCCTGGGGTAGGGTCAAGATAAGGTCGGTCAATTCATCATCTTTCTTCAGGTTTAGATGGTTTTCCAAAAAGAACGAGGCCCCTCCCAAGCTGTAGTCTTTCACCCTTCCCTTCTCTTCTTTCCCCGCGACTCGGAAGATAATCTCGGCCCCAGGGGAGGATTCGATCCTAAAATAGGCCCTCCTCTGAATCCGCTGAATGGATTTGGGAAATTCAAGCCAAATGGCCCGGCGATGGTATCGGATCACACGGCTACTGAACTTGCACAGAACGCCCTTCTCCAGATACTCGAAAGAGACTTCCCGCGCTGGGAAACGCGAGTGTATACTTTCAAACCGGGCTACCGGGTCAACGAGTAAGAAATCCGAATTATCCTGTTTCTCTATACTCAATATCATTGTAATCCAGCTGAAGCGCGTTTGGAGAATCTCCATTTTTATTATGCGGTGAGAATCAATTAAGGTCTGTAGCCTTTCGACGAGTTCTTTTCCAGTGATAATTTCGATAGGTTGAGTCACCATTGGCCTTCTCAAAAAAGGCTTCCATGGCCGCCATGTACGGAATGACCCTCCACCCCGAGTTGGCTCAGAATTTCTGGAAATCCTCTTGCTCGATCATTTTATTTTTGCTAATGGGCAGCTCCTGACACAATTTGGAAACCAAGCAGCAGCTCAAATAGCCCGCTAAACAGAGGATAACGTTTCCATCAATTGTTAAAGCCATTCCATTCATGCTTCCGCAACTGATTAAAAGATCGTCATTTTTAAAAGGAATCTTTAGCCGGGATTTAAAGCATAGATTGGCGAAACAGGGAAAAATCGAATGAAAACAGTTAAGAATGGAAAATCAGTTCTGAAAACTGGAAATAAAATTGAATGCTATAGGAAGGCTGGATGAAAAATTATCAAATTATGCTGAGCTATTAACTACTTATCGAGAACCTGGAAGGAAAGTCTAAGGCCCGAGGGGGGTCAGTGGTTAGTGAATCTTGGCGTTTGTTCAAATAAGTTTTTGTCGATCTTAATCTCCATCCCTGCCACTTCTTTCAGCTTATAAGTTGAAAGCTAATATTATCTGGTGGAACTTTTTTCTGCACCAGCTCTTTCATATTTGGCATTTGGTCTATAGGAGTTAAATACCGGGAGGCAACCCCTGTCTCAAAATATTCTTTATCATACCAGAGTCTTTTCCTCAAGGGTTGGCCTTCAGGATTCATTCTTCCAATCGTTATAACAATGACCTCATAGTTCGTGTTTTCATATGCGATGATTGCAGCACATACGTCTTGTCTATCATCAGGGTCTGTTCCTTTCCATAAAACAAGGTCAAAATTTGGACTTTGGAATATTGGGATAAGTGGCCCATACCATTTTGTTATATCAGGCAACTTCTCTGAAATCGTAACGCCTCTATCAGGAGTAAAAAACAAAACTGTCTTAGATTCGGTTGCTGTCTTGGGTAAACTTGCGCAACCGCAAAGAATGACCAGCAGCATCAAGAAAAGAAATCTCTTTTCCACAACTTTTATTGCCATACTTCCTCTATTTACCTAATCTCTCTTTTTACTCCTTTTTCTACTCGAGAGCATATCCTACATCTCTTTTTTCGCGTGGATAATCTTTTTTTTTACTTTTTTATTATCTGTTTTTCCGAGAAACCTGGCTTCTCCTCCAGACAAATTTCATCAGCCAGGATAAACGAGAGGGATTTCCCATCCCAGTCGGCGATGCGGACATATTCCGGTTCCCGGTCAAGCACGGCATTTACAACCTTGGGCTTTTTTTTCCTTAATTCTCTCATTTCTTTTCACCTCCTTCATTCATCGGAATAAAGCATACTCCGTGCCAATTGGATGAGGTTAACTCAAATATAATATAAGTATCTTAAAATATTTATAAAAAGTATATTGACGGGAATTGCTAAATAGAGTTGATTGCGGAGAGTGTCAAAGAATTGGAATTTCTTGCCTGCTTCCGGAAAAGGCGGATGGGATAAACTGGGTAATACGTCGTAGCGACCTTCGGTTTTTTTACTGTTCCAATACCAGGAATCATCGCGAGCATTGGGGCGGAGCATCCAACAACTCGCGCACCTTGCATTCCAGGGCATTTAGAGTAAAAGGTTTCTGTAGAAATGCTGTACCCGCCCCCAAAACTCCATGGTGGACAATGGCATTGTCCGGGTATCCGGACATGAAGAGCACCCTTATCTCCGGGCGTAACAGCGTCAGGCGTTCGGCTAATTCGCGACCGCTCACCTGGGGCATTACTACATCGGTTACCATCAAATGAATCGGACCCTCATGGCGCTCACAGATCTGGAGTGCCTCGTTGCCGTGATGCGCCTCCAGCACGGTGTAGCCCCTATTCTGGAGGATCTTACTGACGATTGTCCGGACCGCCTCTTCGTCCTCCACCAGCAGGATGGTTTCCGACCCTCCAGGCGACACCGTGGGGGCTGTTTTTGGTCTGTATGTTTTAACGGCTTCCTCGACGCGTGGCAGGTATATCTTGAACGTTGTCCCTTGCCCCAGCTCGCTATAAGCCCAGATGTTCCCTCCGCTCTGTTTGACAATCCCATATACTGTGGACAAGCCCAGCCCAGCTCCTTCCCCTGTCCTTTTGGTGGTGAAGAAGGGCTCAAAGAGGTGGGACTGGGTCTCTTTATCCATTCCGGAACCAGTGTCAGTCACCGCCAGCATTACACAGGGACCGGGTTTGACAGATACGTGCCGCCGGGCATAGCCCTCATCGAGAATGACGTTTGCAGTCTCAATCGTCAGTTTGCCCCCGCCGGGCATGGCGTCCCGGGCATTGACCGCAAGGTTCATAATGACCTGCTCAATCTGACCAGGGTCGACTTTCACAGGCCACAGCTCCGGATCAAGAACAGTAAGCAATTGGATATCCTCCCCGATCAGACGCTGGAGCATCCTGTCCACGTTGGCCACGACTTCATTCAGGTCTAGTACCTGTGGTTGGAGTACCTGCCTACGGCCGAAAGCCAGGAGCTGGCGCGTCAACGCGGTGGCCCGTTCAGCGGCCTTCTGGATCTCCTCGACTTCCTCACGCCGAGGATCGCGCGGGTCGAGTCCGCCGAGAAGGAGTTCGCTGCACCCCTTGATAGTCATCAACAGATTGTTAAAATCATGGGCTACGCCGCCCGCCAACCTTCCGATGGCCTCCACCCTCTGCCACTGGCGCAACTGCTCCTCGCTTTTCTGGAGTGCTTCTTCCGCCCGCCTCCGTTCAGTAATATCCTCGATCATGGAGCGGACGCCCGTGATCCGCCCTTTCTTGCTCCGGATGATTCGATCTTCGATCAACACGGGCAACGTTGTTCCATCTTTCCTACGGTACGTGCGCTCGAAGGTCTCGTGGAAGGATACGTCTCCAGTGATCTTGGCCATGATAACCTGCCGGGTCACTTCTTCTTCCACAACAAACTTCCACACCGGGCGACCTAGCAACTCCTCCTCAGTGTAGCCTAGCATTTCAAGTTCCCGGCGATTAACTCGAATGATCCGCCCCTCTCGGTCGAGTTCGTGGTACCCTACAGGGGCTTCATCATACATCTGCCGGAATCTTTCCTCACTTTCACGAAGCGCCTCTTCTGCCCGCCTGCGCTCATTCGCGGATGCCTCCAAATCCTGAGCCCGTTGCCGCAATTTTACCAATTCATTTATAAGTTGATCTTTCAATTTATCTGCATCTTTCATTTCCGCTACCCTTGATCCACAGCGACTTTACCCTGACGCCGCTTTCACCCTGTGGTCAGTGTTCAAAGAGGGTGGTGTCGCAATTGTTGTGATTCTGCCCCTGAGCCATATTACAAAAAGGGGAAATCATCCTCGATGCGGCCATTCCGGTATTAATTGCCTTATCATCCGGAGAAACAAAGGTTCTAAAGCAAATTTGAACACTCTCATGAATTTAGATAACAGTATAACGAAAGGGGTCCAAAGAGGTCAAGAATCGTTTTACCAGTACCCTTGTTCGACCCATTATACTATGATATATTTCGTCCAATCATAGGGAGAATCTTGCAAATGTGTAATCCTTAAGCCTCTGCCGGTTTTAAAAATGCCGAACTTTCTATTTCAAAACTGGAGGTTATGAGATGAAAAAAACATTTATAATTTTCGGAATGGCAGTTGCCCTGCTTCTGGCCTCCCCAGTTAATTCCCAAAATCCAGATGCCATTGTGGGAAAATGGTGGAACCAGGAAAAAGAAGCCCAAATTGAGATTTACCTCTGCGATGGCAAATACTGCGGAAAGATAATATGGCTGAAAGAACCAAATTATGCGGCCAATGATCCGAAAGGAATGGGTGGAAAACCCAAAGTAGACCGGGAAAATCCGGATCCCTCCAAAAGGGAGCGACCCGTCCTGGGAATGAATTTGGTTTGGGGTTTTTCCTTTTCAGGAGGAAATCTATGGGAACGTGGTTTTATATACGACCCCAGGGAAGGAAAAACCTACAAATGCAAGATGACCCTGGAAATGCCCGATCACCTAAAAGTCAGGGGCTTCGTCGGCATTTCCCTGATCGGGAAAACCAACGATTGGACTCGGGTGAAGTAATTCCCCCCGCGTGAGAACAAAGCCTTCAACCCCCCAAAGGGGCTTTTTTAGCCCCCCTCAATCAATCTACATTTCTTTAAGGTAGCAATCCTGGGGACGCTCCCCTAGGAGGAGGCGTTGGTCCCTTGAGAGTGCCTTTCCTTACTTTTAGCCTTTTTCTGTTTCATTCTAACCCCTCCAGATCCATTTGACTCGCTAGATGAATCGGAGGCCTCCGCCACAAAACTTGATTCAAAAATTCAATTTTTTTATGGCGACCCATCAGGACAAATAAAACCATAAGGTTAGTGAAGATCACTTTCTAGAAATCGGCAAAAATTTCTAGTTTTGCAAAAACCTAAGGGTGGAAATCAATTTCCATTGAGAGTAGCATTTTCCTTCCACTTTTCCCTTTGTTTTCTTCTCAAGTGATATTTTTCGTACACTTAACTATCGAACAACACTTATAAATTCAAAAGAAAAAGATTTTTTGGAATATCGGGTATAGAAATTGCAAAATTAAATCTTAACGGATCTTTAAGGGTATTATTGATAAACGATAAGCAATTGTTACATCAAGAATTTCCGAAAAATCTAATTGGAATTGAATGATTATCACTGATCTTCTGGGAGATGAAAAAAATGATGGAAAAAGAAAAAGGCTTTACACTGATAGAGTTGATGGTCGTTATCGGTATCATCGGCATCCTGGCGACCATCGCGATTGCCCAGTTCTCGGGTTACGTTACATGGACCTATGACAAGGTCGTTAAGGAGGATTTGCGGAATGCTTATAACGCCTCTGTGGGATACTTTAACGATGACCCCAATGGTTCGATCACTCCTTCAATTTTGAAGGCCTATGGATACACTCGAACTCCGCGAGTGAATTTATTGATTCTTAACGATACCCTTCCAGGATTGTTGATGATTGCCTTCTTTGACTCAACCGGGTCCAAGACTTATGTGGTTGACGTCAACGGGAACATCACCCCCGCAAGCACACCGGTGAAATGGTCTGCAAGTATCGGGGGATTGGGAGGGAATTCTGGGCTCGCAGTTGCTCAGGAGAGCAATAACCCTGTGAGCCAAAACGACCACCAGGAGAACAACTCGGAGAGGCCGCTTGATTTGCGGATAGCCAACTCTATAGTCAAAGATGAACTGCAGCGGGCTTACCATGCAGCCTTCGCCTACTTTGCCAATTATCGCGAGGGTACTGTAACGATAGATATTTTGCAAGGGTACGGATACACGCCAAACATGAATGTGAATCTGGTTATTGCCGATGGCACCCTTCGGGGCTTTTTGGTGGTGGCTTCTTCCAAAGTATCTGGTTCCCGCATTTTAAGAATTGATCGCATGGGGAGAATCAGCCCCTAACGCCCGAAAGGGGTCAGCCCTGAAAGGCCTCTTCTGCTTCCCGGTAGAGTAATTGAGCTTCCTTTTCGTATTTCGGGGAAAAATGAAAAATAATCAATTTTTTTACCTTGGCCTTCCGGGCTAATTCTCCAGCTTGGTGGGCTGTGAGATGGGCTCTCTCCTCAGCCCGTTCACGGTCTTTCGCCAAAAATGCCCCCTCGCAGAAAAACAAATCCGCCCCTTCCGCTAAGCGAACGACCTTTTGCTCGTTCTCTTTGCTGTACCGGCAGTCCGAAACATAGACGATTTTCTGGCCGGGGGTGATGGTCAGGCATTTTTTCAACGTTTCCAGCGAAATTTCTCTTCGATGGATACTTCCTCTTCCCTCCGTGGGAACTTGCAAGTGGAAGTCTCCCTTCTCTTCTCTCCAGAGCGCGCTTTTCAGCTCCTTAAGCCATGGACCCACTGGCAGGCCCATTTGAGTCAGATGTTCCTTGTGCACATTGATGTGAAAACGTTCATGAAGCGAGAAAGCCAGGCAGGGAATGAGATGATCAAGATGGATGGCCTGAATCCGAATTTGTGGGTCTTCTTCCAAAACTCCATGGAAAGCCTCCTCCTTCTCCTCACCCGGGGCAAAACGTTCCTGGCAACGAAAGACCTTGGTAAGAATTCTATCGGAATGGACTTCGGCCGCCTGTATAGAGAAAGGATATCCCGCTGTCAAGTTCCAGGTATAACCGGCGAGCTTGCCCTGAACGTTGCCAAGGAATCCTGGCGGCCCGAAGACTTTCAAGGCCTTCTCTCGGTTTAGCATCAGTCGCAGGAGGGTATCGAACCCGATGAAATGGTCAATATGGGTATGAGAGATAAAAGCGTGTGAAACCTTTAGCAGTTTGGCAGGGCGAATACCTCCAAGCTCTCCCATGTCGAAGAGTAAAGCACGGCGTTCCCAGAGAATCTCTACCAAGAGCGCCGGGTCTCCGAAAGGGGCATTGAATAATTGAGCATGAAGAAGTGGCTTCAAAATGAGTGGATCCGGAATCCCAAAATTCAGGCACCATCTGTGTTAAAGCGCTCTTTACGAAGCATATTCTTAAACCGCTTCGCCTCTTATGGAGGCCTCCTATAGGTGCGTTTCTCCTCTGGGAATTTCTCTGCTTTCACGCCAGCAATGTATTCGCTCAATGCCTTGACCATGATCTCTCCCACGTTGGCGTATCGCTTTACAAACTTGGGAGTGAAAGGCTCAAAGGCGCCCAGCATGTCGGAGATAGTCAAAACCTGTCCGGCGCAATGCCCGCATTGTTTCATCTGGATAAAATCCTGAACAGCCTTCTTCTTGGCCACTGACTTTTCCTTCCTTTGTTCTAACAACCGGAAAAACAGAAAAATCATACGAAAAGAAAAAAAAACCGTCAATACTTAAATTCTTCTTCAGAAAACCCCGGAACTATTCTATGGAAATGCTATGAAAGATGAACCGAACCGTTTCCATTACGGCGGGATAATTCTTATCCCAATAAAATCTTCCCAAAATTAGAGATTATGGTTATCATTCATCAAGACGGCGAATAGTCATTGTAAGGGCGGATCAGATGAAAGAGGAAAAAAAGAAACGGCGGCTCTTCCTCGGGCCCTTTCAGCCAGAGCTGGAGGGGGCCTTTTTCGATTTTGTAAAAAATGAGAAAAACCGAGATCCTCTGGCCCCTCTGGTGGTGCTTGTTGGGTCCAACCTGATGGGTCTTTATTTGCGGAGGCTTTTTGCTCAAGGGGGGCTTAATCATATGAACATTCGCTTCCTCACTTTCTTCTTTTACTATCTGGATCGATTCCTCCGGTTTTCTTTTGGACGAAATCAACGGGTCTTCTTTGGAACCAGGCGGAGGAGCAGCTTTCGGCTCGGCTTTCCATGAGGTAATGGAGCTGGTTGACTTGGTTGACGGCAAGAATCTTAACGTTCTTGCGAAAATGAAAGCCATCGAGCAAGCCATTCCAAAGAAGGTGGACAAGATCGAGGATCTCTGTCGCAAAACCCTCAGCCACTCCCTCATGGAGCGGGTACGCCGGGCAAAGCGTTTCTTCCGGGAAGTGCCCTTTTCCGTTTCCCTCGAGGAAAAAATCATGGAAGGGAAGATCGATCTGCTCTTCCAGGAAGATGAAGAGTGGGTGATTGTCGACTATAAGACAGATGAAGTTTCTGGAGAGGCTCTGGAGCAGCGTTTCCAATCTTACCGTGAACAGGGGATCTGGTACGCTAAGGCCGTACAAAAGGCGACCGGAGGCAAAGCGAAAGAGATGGTTTTTTTCTTCGTTCAGACGGGGGTATTGCGAATGATCAAAAAGGGCGAGTAGTCTCTTTCCCATTGAGGCGAGAAAAATTTTCTGGTAGATTGACCCTAAAGAATACCAGCAACCTCCTGGGTCAGACAAGACTTAGGCATCTAGCAAAGGGGATACTCCTCTTCCACTCTGGATTTTGGCTTTTGAAATCTTTTTTATAGTTACCACTTTGGGCCCTATGGAAATCTGGGTCATCATTCTTCTTGCCGTTCTCATCGCTTTGCTTCTCTTCTTCTTCTTGCAGAGCACCCGGCAATGGCGGGAAATCCGCGCCAGCAAAGAGAAGGATCCCGCCTTTTTGCTCCTGCAGCAGCAGATCGACAGCCTGCGTGATCAGGTAGGCAGGAGCTTGGACGGAAACGTGCAGCTTGTCCACCAACAGTTGACTTCGTTATCGAGCCAAGTCACCAGCCACTTGAATTCCGTCGCTTCCCAGGTGAGCGAGCAGGTAGGTACCGGAATGGGCCTTTTACAGAAGGCCAGTCAGCACTTCAGCGACCGCGTGCAGGAGGTTCAAAGCCGGCTGGCCCAGCTTGACGAAGCCAATAAACGCATCTTGGAGGTAGGACGTTCCATCGCCAGTTTGCAAGAGATCCTGAGGGCTCCCAAGATCCGGGGAGGCTTGGGGGAATTCCTGCTGGGAGATCTCTTGGCCCAGATCATGCCTGCCGAATACTTTACCCTCCAGCATTCTTTCAAGAGCGGGGAGCGGGTGGACGCCGTGATTCGCCTGAGTCAAGGGCTCGTGCCGGTCGATGCCAAGTTTCCCCTGGAAAATTTCCAGAAGTCGCTGATGGCCCAGGAGGAGGGGCCCAGGAAGAATTTTCTCAAAATTTTCGCGACGGACGTGAGGAAACATGTGGAGGCCATCGCCAACAAGTACATCCTGCCGCATGAAGGAACCTGTGATTTCGCCCTCATGTACATACCCGCGGAGAATGTCTATTATGAGGCCTTCATCAAGGACGAAGCTGGCGAAGGGAAGGGCTTGCGAGAATATGCTTTTGCAAAGCACGTTATCCCGGTCTCTCCCAACAGTTTTTATGCCTACCTGCACACCATTCTCCTGGGCCTCAGGGGGCTAAAGGTAGAGGAGAGCGCTAAGGAGATCATCCATCATCTAGGTGGGCTGCACGGGCAACTGGACAAATTCCAGGATGAGTTCAGGAAGCTGGGAAAACACTTAGAACAATCCAAGGGAAGTTTTGATTCTGCCCAGCGGCAGCTGGAGAAATTCAGCGATAAGCTTGCAGCCGTCGAAACTCCTTCGCTCCTTCCCGCCGACGAGCCCACCGAAAAAGATTCCCCCCGCCCGTAAAAGCACCAAGAACTATTGACCGCAGAGCACGCCGAGAACGCAGAAACCGGATATAATAAAAACCAAGACAATTTCTCTTGCATTTTTTGGTTTTTACCTAAATCAATCTCCGCGTTCTCTGCGCTCTCTGCGGTAAGAAAGTCTTTCAACGGGTTCCAGGATCCCCCTTTGTGGTATACCATTCCAGCTGGCGGAAGATGCCCCGGAGGATAGCCACGTCCCGGTCGGAAAGGTTCGCCCTCCCGAAAATTCGCCTCAAGGTATGCATGATTCTTTTGGGGTTTTTGGGGTCGAGGAAACCGATGCGCAGGAGAAGATTTTCTAAGTGGATGTACATACCTTCGACCCGTTGGAATTCCGCCAGCTTTAGAAACGGTCCAGAACCAGAGGGTTCCCCCGCTGGATTCGCAAGAGTAGCCATGGACAGTTCGTAGCATAGGACCATTACCGCCTGGGCTAAATTTAAAGAAGGAAGGTTCTCGTGAGTGGGCATTGAGATTAAGGCTTGACAAGGGGCGAGCTCTTCATTGGTCAATCCTTTATCCTCCGGGCCGAAGAGAATCGCCACGGGAATCGACCTGGCATGCCCAATAATCTCGGGGCAGATTTCCCTCGGGGAGATAAAAGGGCCGCGATTTCTTCCCTTTCGGGCGGACGTCCCGGCAATCCACCGGAAACCGGCCAGGGCATCCTCTAGCCTGGAAAAGACCTCTGCCTTCTCCAAAATTTCTTTAGCCGAAGTGGCCATCATTCTGGCTTCTGGCGAAAGAGGGTCTTGAGCTGGCGAGACCAGGATCAACCTGGATAGGCCCATATTTCTCATGGCCCGGCTGACCGAACCGATGTTCCCGGCAAACTGAGGTCTCACCAGCACGATGGCAATATTGGGCAAGGGGTCGTTCAACACGGGGCTGCTCTTAAGGGAGCTAAAATTTTCAGATCATTCATCGAAATCTGTTGCGGAGTGAGACGGACCCGCCGAAACCCCGCCTTTTCCGCTTCGACCGGAGTATCAAAGAAGACGCGATTTTTGGGGCTGACCCGTGACGCTCCGGGGCTCCCGGGCAGGTGGTAAATCATCGAACGTTTATTGGCCACGATCTTATTTGCCGGAACGGGATACTCCTGGGAGAGAGACTTTTTCTTCTCTCCCCGAAATCGATGCCTGAATTTAGAAAAAAGGCTCTCATCGCATTGGGCACGGCTGCGGAATTCCTGAGGCCGTTCCCTAAGGCCCTTTTTCTGATCGAAAACCCCGACTCCTTTTTCTTTGGCCACTTCCTCGGCTTCCTGCAACTCGCCCGCATGCTTCCCCCTGAAAGTCCCCGGGTAGAAGAAAGCATTCCCAGAACTGACCATCTCCCGGTTGATACAAGTATGGTCCCAAAAAACATAAGCCAGGAGCCGGTGATACTTATCCCGCTCGTCTCTCTCTTCGATCTCCAGGCGGACGGTCTTTCCTTTTACCTTGGACTGAGCAAACTCCTTGGCTCTCCTTCCCCATGGCTCCTGGCCAATCTTGTTTTTGTGAGTAACTTCTGGGGCATCGATCTCTCGCAGGCGCACATGCTCTTCCTGACCCTGGACCCAGACTAAAAATGTATCGCCATCGAAGACCTTGAGGACTTTGCCGTAAAGGGTCTTGGCTGAAGCGGAGGGGGTGAAGACCCAGAAAACGAAGAGATGGAAAAATAAAATCCGGAGGAGAAAAGTTTGGCCACCAGGAGGGACGATGACATTTCTACTTTTTTGAGACATTCAGTTTTTCTTTACAGCCTTGCGAATTTAACCCTTTAACCCTTTGAGGGTCTTATTCTCCCTTATACCACTCCCGGTAGATCTGCATCTCGATCTCGCGGAAGATCTTATCATATTGTTCTTTGCCCATGAGCTGTTTCGGCTGCCACCCGGAGGAAGATTTTTTTTCTGTCATCACAGAAAGGGTAACTTCTGTTTCCTTCCGGCTGATTTTTTTTACGGTGGCCACAGCTCTGGTTCGCCAGTCTTCCTGAACTACGTAATCCGTTTCCAAACGGCCTCTATCCGCCGCTACTTTAGAATCTCCGAAGCCTTTATCTTTGAGGACCCGAGCGATGGCTTTGAGAACGACTTTCTCGTCGGCATCGAAGATCTGGATTGCTTCCTCTGACTCCGGTAAGACATCCGGCATATGCTTGCAAGCCGCCATAGTTATGCAATGGAAGAGGAAGGCTAAGAGCATGAAGATCACCCAATTGATTAACCGGCCCCCCTTTTTAGGAGGCCGGAAATCGTATGAAGGTTGGGGTGGCCCTTTTAAATCTTGGGTGAGATCTAACTCTTTTTCGAAGTTTTCGCGTAAAAATTGCCAAAGACCGGCCGGCCTCTGCGGCTGCCGCATTTGGGGCATTTATATTTTCCCTCCTCTCGATTCTTTACTGACAAGGCCAAGGAAAATTTTTTTTTGCATTTCTCGCATTGGAACTCGTAGCTTGGCATGGTTGGACCTCCTTTCAAAATCTCAGGTGTCAACTATCCGTTCCAAGAAGGACTCTCCATCTAAATCTTGGAATAACGGCGTTTGAAGATGGGCTTTATTCCTGGCTTTCCGCGAGCAATGCCCAGTAGATTGTTGATAATTTTGGTTTTTCAACGGCAAATCCCCAGAAACTCAATTCCGGAGCCGGTTTTCATATAACACAATAATATCATTAATATTTTTTGCTCTAAAATAGACAGTAATAATAAAAGCATGCAATATTCTGCTATTATGCGCCTCCCTCAAAAACTTTTCCACATCTTTTCCACAGAATTTGTGGAAAACTTCATGCCCAATTTTTCAACTGCTTATTCTTATGTTCTTTTCCCAAAGCATGGGCGCTTTTTTCAATTCTTCAACCATAAGCTACTAAATCGCCATGGACGAAAGCAGGATCCGTTGGGGTCGAAGATCTTGAAGAAGTCCAAAGAGAGAATTTCCCTGCGAGAATTCAATCAGATGTTCCCAACCCCCCACGTGCAATATCTTCTTTCCCTTTTCCCGTCGGACAAAGCTGCGAATTTTTTCGGCCATGTAGGCTTCTCGTTCTTTTACTTCCTGGATCGGTGACCAGGTAGATGATGGGTGAAAAAAGAGGGTTTGAGCCCGAGAGTAGTCGGACTCTACTTGCTTCGAGAGATCTGGAAAAGGAATACGGAGTAAAGTGCGTAAGTTCTCCACGGATATAAGTTCCGAAAGATGGGAAAGCTTATTCGCGGAATAGCAAGAAAGGTCAATATCCCTGAGGAAAATCCCATACCGGTCAGCGTAAGCCTTGGCCGCCCGCCACTCATAGGGCTCTTTCAGGAGAAAAAAAATTCCCAGGATTGCGCTTTGGGAAATGATCTCGCGCACCGGCCGCCCCTCTTCCTTCTTGATTCTCCAGAGGTTCTCCCGTAAGGTGGTTCGCCAAGCCGCTGATTGCTGGGCCCGAAAGATTCTGCCGTAAGGACTGACTTCAACAGTAACGAGGGCGGGCTGCTCTCGTTTCAACAACTGCCAAAGTCTTGAGTAGCCCTTTGGGTCCCGGTGCACCGTCCCCACCATGATCAGAGAAGGAATCCCTTTGCTCCTGCCCATCCGTCAGTTGACCTTTACCTGAACCTTATGGTAAGTTAACTTGATCTTTGCAATAGGTACTTCATCTTTATTTTTTGCCCCAAAAATCAAAAGCCAATCGAAAAATATTTTTACCCATTGAATTAAAAAAATCAAGATTTTTCCTTATGCATCGAATATTCCTTAGAAAACTGATCCTGATCGCCCTGGCTGCGACGGTCTTGATCAAGGCGCTGGAATTCATTATCCCCTTTTTTCGATTTACGTCTCCCAAAAGGGAGCTAACAATTTCGAGCTGGGGTTGATTGTCTCTGGGTTTACCATTACTCAGTTCTTAGTCCAGCCATTTTTGGGGGGCCTTTCAGACCGCTATGGACGCAAGCCCTTCAGGGTGGCAAGTATAGCCTGCTATGGGCTAGGGGCCTTTCTCTACGTTTTAGAATTTCGTAACCTAAATGGGTAATTTTCCTTTTCCGCATGAATTCGAATGAGGGAAGACCAATGGCATATCGCGTGGAGATCGGGTTGAAGCCAAACATCCGAGATGCTCGGGGAGAAAAAATCAAGCGACGGATCATTAATGACCTGACCATATCTGTGGACTCTGTGAAGACGATCGACGTTTATACGGTTGATGGCAATCTTTCCAAGGAGGAGATTGAGCAGGTGGCGACGGGGCCTTTCCTTGACCCCATCATCCAAGAGTTTTCCGTCGGAAAACCTCTTCAGCACGATTTTGATTGGGCGATCGAGGTTGGGTTCAAGCCAGGGGTCACGGATAATGTGGGCCGCACAGCTCGCGAAGCCATAGAGATCCTTTTGCAGCGAAAGTTCAAGCCCGAGGAGGGTGTGTATGCTTCAGTCCTCTACCTGATTAAGGGAAGATTGACCCGGGAGCAAGCCGAGTGGATCGCCACCGGCCTCTTGGCCAACACTCTCATCCAACGGTTTGAGGTCAAAGACCGGCGATCCTGGGAACCGGGTGTGGGAATGGGAATTACGGTCCCCAAGGTGACGGGAAAGATTGAGGTGCGGGTGGTGGAAATCAATCTCCGAACCAGCGATCAGGATTTGATGCGCATCAGCTCGGAGCGGGTCTTGGCTTTAAGCCTGAATGAGATGAAAGCCCTGCGGAATTATGCAGAAGACCCCCGGTTCCGGGAGGAACGGAAGAAAGCCGGTCTGGGAGAAAATCTCACCGATTGCGAGGTGGAGGCAATAGCTCAAACCTGGTCTGAGCATTGCAAGCATAAAATTTTTAATGGCTTGATTGATTATTTTGACGAGGAGGAAAAAATCCAACGCATCGATAGCCTGTTCAACACTTACATCAAGCGCTCCACGGAAGAGATCCGCCAAGCCATGGGCGATAAGGACTGGTGCGTTTCTGTTTTCAAGGATAATGCCGGAGTCATGCGATTTAACGAAGATTGGAACTTAGTCTTCAAGGTGGAAACACACAATAGCCCTTCGGCCCTGGACCCTTACGGTGGCGCGCTAACCGGGATCGTGGGCGTCAACCGGGACCCCTTCGGAACGGGCAAGGGTGCCAAGCTCATCTTCAACGTGGATACGTTCTGCTTTGCTCCACCCGATTATTCCAAGCCCCTGCCCCCACGGCTTCTCCATCCCAAACGAATATATGAAGGCGTACGTGAAGGGGTGGAGCACGGGGGAAACAAGAGCGGAATCCCTACGGTTAACGGATCTCTCGTTTTCGATGATCGTTACGCCGGCAAACCCCTTGTATATTGCGGAACCGGTGGGATCATGCCGAGAGTGATTCTGGGAGAACCCTCCCATGAAAAGTTGGCCAAACCCGGGGACTGGATTGTCATGACGGGTGGACGGATCGGCAAAGACGGAATTCACGGGGCGACCTTTTCCTCCGAGGAACTTCACGAGGAATCCCCGACCAGCGCGGTTCAGATCGGGGACCCGATCACCCAAAAGCGTATGACCGATTTCCTCCTGCGAGCTCGAGACCTGGGTCTTTACCATGCGATCACGGACAACGGCGCGGGGGGCCTTTCTTCCTCAGTCGGAGAGATGGCCCGGGATTGCAATGGCTGCCGGATTCACCTGGAACGGGCCCCCCTTAAATATTCTGGCCTTGATCCCTGGGAGATCCTTCTCTCAGAGTCCCAGGAACGCATGACTCTGGCGGTCCCTCCGGAAGAACTCAACCGATTTCTGGACCTGGCTGGGCGCATGGACGTGGAAGCTACGATTTTGGGTGAGTTCACGGCCAGCGGGAAATTCCACCTCCTCTATGACGGTAAAACAGTAGCCTACTTAGATATGGATTTCCTCCATAATGGCTATCCCAAAATGGAATTGCGCGCCCGCTGGCAAAGGAAGGTCTATCCCGAGCCCCAGTTTGCGGACCCAGAAGATTTGACTCCTTCTTTGAAGCAGGTACTTTCCCGTTACAACATATGCAGCAAGGAATCGGTGATCCGGCAATATGACCACGAGGTGCAGGGTGGGAGTGTCATCAAACCTTTGGTGGGGGTTTTCAACGATGGACCCAGCGATGCCACGGTTTTGCGCCCCCTCCTCGGATCCTGGGAAGGGGTGGCCATCTCTTCGGGGATTTGCCCGCGGTACAGCGACATCGACACCTATCACATGATGGCCTGTGCCATCGATGAGGCCATCCGGAACAACATAGCGGTAGGTGGAAATTTGCAGCACATGGCCGGTCTGGATAATTTCTGCTGGTGCGACCCTATCCAGTCGGAAAAAACCCCAGACGGGGAATTTAAACTGGCCCAGCTCGTGAGGGCGAATATGGCCCTCTACGATTACACCACGGCCTTTGGGGTTCCATGCATCTCGGGTAAGGATTCCATGAAAAATGATTACCTGATCGGAGCGACAAAAATTTCCATTCCCCCCACGGTGCTGTTTTCAGTGGTGAGCATAATATCCGATGTGCGCAAATGTGTAACCATGGATACCAAGCGAGCGGGGGACCGGGTCTATCTCTTAGGGGAGACTTTTAGCGAGACGGGGGCTTCAGAATACTTCGCCCTGCGTGGCTTTCTCGGCAATCAGGTTCCAAGAGTCAATGCCCGAAGGGCCAAAGTTCTCTATGAGGCGCTGGGGAGAGCGATGGAAAAAGGGCTGGTGGCCTCCAGCCATGACTGCTCGGAGGGGGGTGTGGGAGTGGCCTTGGCCGAAACGGCTTTCGCTGGTGCGCTGGGCATGGAAGTGGATTTGCGGAAGGTTCCCTCTTCCGGAGTGGATCGAAATGACGTCCTGCTCTTTTCTGAGTCGCAGAGCCGGTTCGTGGTCACAGTTCATCCAGAAAATCAAGGCGCCTTCGAAGACTGCATGAAAGGGAATGCTTTTTCAGAGGTCGGGAAGGTGATCGATGGCAGTGATTTTATGATCTCCGGTTTGAATGGAAAAACGGTCGTTCGGGTTAACATCTTTGCCCTGAAAGAAGCCTGGCAACGCCCCCTTCAATGGTAAAAGCGCAAAGAGCAGAGAGCAAAGAGTTAAAATCAGAAAATTAAATTTTTTTCCACTCCAAGCTCTATGCTCTTTGCTCTAGGCTTCTTGGGCTAGAAAAACCATGAAGAAAGTAAAATCCATCATCATCGCCGGCAATGGCATCAACTGCGAAATGGAGATGGCCCAGGCCTGTCGTCTGGCTGGCTCAGAAGAGGTGGACATCGCTTACATTTATGACCTCCTCTCAGGGGAGGTGAAGCTGGACGATTATCACTTTCTAAACCTCCCCGGAGGTTTCTTAGACGGAGATGATCTTGGCTCGGCCAAGGCCATGGCTCACCGCTTGAAATATGCCAAGATCGCTGGCAGCGGTGAGCGACTGGAGGATGTAATCCTCCGCTTTATCGGGCAAGGGAAACTCATCCTGGGAGTGTGCAACGGATTTCAACTGATGGCCAAGGCAGGATTGCTTCCGGGCTTTGATGGCCTGTATGGAAGGCAGGAAGTGACCTTGACCTTCAACGACTCGGGCAGGTTCGAAGACCGTTGGGTTAACCTGAAAATCAACCCCCAAAGCCCATGCATTTTCACCCGTGGATTGAAAGGCTTATATTTGCCCGTCCGGCACGGCGAAGGAAAGTTCATTCCCAAAGATGAGCAAACTCTCGAAAAACTCGAGAAGGGAAATTTGGTAGCCCTGCAATATTCTGAACCAGACTGTCAGAGTCCGACCATGGAATATCCCCTGAATCCCAATGGTTCAGTGGCCGCCATCGCCGGAATTTGTGATCAGACAGGCCGTCTCTTTGGCATGATGCCCCACCCCGAAGCCTATCTTTACCCCGTCAACCACCCGCGCTGGACCCGGGAAAAAGTTCCTGCAGAAGGGATGGGTGTAGCAATTTTTCGCAACGCCATTGAATATATCCGAAACAATTTGGGATGAAGCCTTCGGGCGGCGCCTTCCCCGAATAGCTGGCCAGCGCCTGTCTCTTTAAGAGGCAGGCTCCTTTACGCTCTGCTTTTCGCCCAAACTACTTAAAGAAGATACCCGGAATCGCTAGAGTCAGCCAGGGCCAGTAAGTAATGAGGAGGACCGTGGCGAAGTTCACCCCGAGGTAGGGAAGAAGAGGCTTGGTCACCTCCGCAATAGTGACTTTCCCGATGCTGCAGCCGATGAAGACCCCAAGGCCGACTGGCGGCAAGAAGAGCCCAATCCCCATGTTGGCGATCAGTATGATTCCGAAATGAACGGGATCAATGCCAAACTGGGTAGCAATGGGAAGGAGGATGGGCACAGTCATGATGATTGCCGGGACTCCCTCCAGAATAGCCCCCAAGAATAGGAAGGCGATGTTGATCAGGAATAGGAACGCGATTTTCCCGCCTCCCATGGATTGGATGAAGTGAGCCAGGGCGATGGGCACCTGCTCCCGGCTTAGGATCCAGGCAAAGACCGAAGCCATCCCTACCATGATCATCACTTTTCCGGTGATGATGCCTGTTTCCAAAAGGATCTCCGCGAGTTTCGGAAGAGTAATCTCTCGGTAAATGAACATGCTGATCACCAGGCCATAAAGGACGGCCAGAACGGCGGCCTCAGTGGGGGTACAAATCCCTCCGAGGATACCACCGAAGATGATGACAGGCATGAAAAGCGCAAGGAGGGATTCTTTAAAGGCCTTGGCCAGGAGCTTAGTCCCAGACCACTGGGTCGGCGGCACGCCAGCTCGCCGTGCCTGGATATACAAAAGGGTCATCAGCGCGGAAGCCATGACAAACGCGGGAAGGAACCCCCCGGCAAAGAGGGCTCCGATAGAAACGTTGGCCACCCCCCCGTAAACCACCATGGCAATACATGGAGGTACCAAGATGCCCATCCCGCAGGCCGCGCAGACGATGGCCGTTGCTCGGGCCAAGGAGTAACCTGCCTGGTTCATGGCCGGTATCATGATCGAGCCAATGGCCGCTGTATCAGCGGCGGTGGAGCCGGATATCCCCGAAAAGAAAATCTCCGATACAATGGAAACCATCCCCAGGCCGTTTCGGAAATGGCCAACTAACGCGCGGGCCAGGTTGACCAGCCGGAACGAAATTCCCCCCGTGTCCATTAATCCTCCAGCGAGGATGAAAAAAGGGACGGCAAGAAGGGGGAAGGAATCGGAGCCGGTAAAGATCTTCTGCGGCACGATCACCAGCGGGATATTGCCCTGCAGCAGGAGACCGAGAATAGAAGCAAGCCCCATGCTGAAGGCAATGGGTACGTTAATGGCCACCAAAGCGATGAAAGAAAGGCTGAGAATGATTCCCATGTTCCCGTGTACCTAGAGGGGGGCTGAAAAGATTAAAAATGGACCAGACCCAACTCGGCGATTATTTGAGGACCCAATTACCGGTGCCCGGGTGTGGTAACCTCCGCCTGGGCATCGGTATTACATTTTCAGGACTCTTAGGCCATTGGCTGGGGCCCCCTTGCTCAGCAGGCTGCTAAGGTTTCGCTGTATCCTTAAAAAAAATCACCAGAAGATGGAAGGCCATGAGAGCCGCCCCTACAGGAAGGCAGGCATAGGCCCAACCCATGGGAATCCCCATTGCCGGGGATTCCTGAGAAGCTGTTTTTTCTACGAGCTCAATCCCCGAGACGAGGATCACAACGACCAAGGCGCCCACTAGAAGGAGGATCAAGAATCCCACTAACCGTCTCATCTGGTGCGGAAGCATCCGGAAAAGAATTTCCAGACCAAAATGACCACGCTTTTGCAGCCCCAGAGTGGCCCCGAGGATGGAAAGCCAGACGAAGAGGTAGCGCGCCAATTCTTCAGACCAGTGCAGAGGCTGGGTCAAAACGTAGCGATAGAGCACCTGCAGGAAAACGATCCCAGTCATGACCGATACGAACCCGATCAGGATTATGGCCTCGGCCTTAGCCAGAACTTCATCGACCTTGGTCAGTGTGTACAAGACCGCTTTCATATGGCTTTTATTACTTGGTGGCCATGATCTTTCTGATCATATCCTTCCCGAACTGAGGCTCAAATTCCCTATAGACAGGTTCCGCCGCCTCCTGGAAGGGCTTCTTTATCGGAACAGTAACTTGCATCCCCTTGGCTCTCAGCTCGGCCAATTGTTTCGCCTCTGAGTCGCGCAGCAGGTTGCGCTCACAAGTGGCACATTCGATAGCTGTATCGGTCATGATCTTCTGTACATCTTTGGGAAGCCCTTTATACGTCTTCTCACTGATGAGAAGAAGCGAAGGAGAGTAAAAGTGCCCGGTGAGGGCAAGGTACTTTTGAACCTCGGCAAGCTTATGGTCGTGGATAATGGCAATCGGGTTCTCTTGCCCATCGATGGTCTTTTGTTGAAGCGCGGTGTAGACCTCGCTCCAGGCCATTGGGGTGGGACTTGCGCCAAAAGCTCTGAATGAGGCCAGATGGACCTTATTCTCCATGGTCCGGATCTTGATGCCCTTCAAGTCTTCGGGCTTCTCGATTGGCCGAACGTTGTTGGTGATTTGGCGAAACCCGTTTTCCCAAAAGGCGAGTCCCTTGATTCCCTTGGCGGAAAGGGCCGCGAGGAGTTCTTGGCCGATCGGGCCGTCAAGAACATTATAGGCATGTTCCCGATCTCGGAACAGAAATGGCAGGTCCACCACAAACATTTTAGGGACAAATCCTCCCACTGGACCGGTTGATGTGACGACGAGATCGATGGTGCCGAGCTGAAGCCCCTCAATCATATCTCGCTCGTTACCAAGCTGGGTTGAGGGGTAGACATCAATTTTCACCTTGTTTCCCGTCCGCTGGGCTACCAGCTCGGAGAACTTCACCGCCCCGAGGTGATAGGGATGAACCGGCGTTACGGCATGACCGAGTTTCAGGATTACGGATTTGTCCTGGCACTGAGCGATGTTAATCCAAGTCATGGTCAGGACAAAAATGGAAATTAGCGTAATAATGGCTAGGGTCTGTCTCATATTTTTTCCTCCTCTGGGAAAATTCTTAAAGAGAGTAGCACATCCCGTACTGCCCCCTTCCTTGCCGCATTAAACCTTACTTTTCTATTATTTTAGATTTTAAATTTGTTTTGTCAAGGTTTTTGCTTATGCGTATAAGTGCTCTATAATGGCCCCCCTGACTTGGCTGCTGCTACGTCGCTAAGATTTTTTACCAGAAGTCAGACTTAGGTAAGAAAAGGGGCCGAATCGCTCAATCTTTTTGCGTACAACTTCCTAATAGAAGGCGATAGCCATAGTGGCCAAAGTTATCCCAGCCCATATGGGCTAGAAGCCAGGACCCCGCTCATGCCAACTCCCAATCTATCTTATTTTTTTCTTGACAGGCCCTTGTCCTTCTCGGTAATTTGGCAACAAAGCAACCCTTAGAGGAAAGAGTATGAACAGAGCCCTCCCGTTCCAGACGATCCAAGACCTCACGGATGGGAGATTTGCTGATTCCCATCTTTTCTGCTCTCTGTGGGGTTTTCAGCGTCTGCGAAATTTTTTCTAATGAGGGATTTAGGAGGGTAAGAAAAACCCCCAGGGATATCTCGACCGTTCCCGCAACATTGGCCTCGGCATTACGGGCAGGGCGGCTAAATCCCACCATGAGCATGTTTTGCATTTCCCGATCAGAAAAGGTTTCGGAGGAGAACTTTCTTATTGCCGTAATCGTATGGGACCCAAATAATTCCTTCCGATCAACAACAGGAGAGGCGAAAAAAATAGGATTTGCCAACGAGTGATACCCGGTTGAGAAGCTTTTAGAAAGGAATCCTGCCGTATCTAAATGAATCCTTCTTTGTTTGACGGCGCTTTTTCGAAAATGTGCAAGATGAAATTTTTGTAAAAGGAGGCGCGGAATATGCCTGGACCTTTGGAAGGATTGAAGGTACTGAGTTTGGCCCAGCACTTGGCCGGCCCTTTCTGCACGATGCTCCTCTGCGACCTGGGAGCGGAGGTGATCAAGATCGAACCCCCCGGCAATGGAGACCCGGCTCGCCGTAACTTCCCCTTTGTTGATGGAATTAGCTCCTACTTTTTAAGCATTAACCGTGGGCAGAAGAGCATCACCCTGAACCTGCGGGATGATCGGGCCAAGAAGATCGTCTTCGAGTTAGTCAAGCAGGTCGACATCCTGGTGGAAAACTTCCGACCGGGGGTTATGGGACGGCTGGGGTTCAGTTACGAGGCAGTGAGTGCACGAAATCCGCAGATCATCTACGCTTCGTTATCTGGCTTTGGCCAAAAAGGGCCTTATTCCAAAAAGCCGGCTTTTGACATGATCGCCCAAGCCCTGGGCGGGACCGTGAGTATTACCGGAGAGCCACGGAGACCCCCGGTGCGGGTGGGTTTTTCCATCGGGGACATTGGGGCGGGCATGTTTGCCACCATTGCTATTTTAGCTGCCCTCCATGAAAGGGAGAAAAGCGGAAAGGGACAGTGGATCGATGTGGCCATGGTGGACAGCCAGGTGGCCCTCTGCGAGAATGCCTGCGCCCGGTATTTTGCCACAGGGGAGATCCCCGAACCCTTTGGGTCAAGGCATCCCTTGTTGACTCCCTTTCAGATCTTTCCCACCAAAGACGGATATATGGTGCTCATTACTGTTCCTGATGAGGACTGGCAGAAGTTCTGCAAGGTTGCCGGAAGAGAAGATTGGCTATCTGATAGCCGCTTTCAATCCCATAAGAAGCGGATCTCCAACTATCAGGCCTTTGAACCCCTGATGAACGAGCTTATGAAAACAAAGAGTACCGCGGAATGGTTGGCGCTTCTGGAGCCTGCGGGGATCATGTGCGGTCCCGTAAACAACATTGCCCAAGTGGTCAATGATCCCCATGTCAAAGAAAGAGAGATGATCATTGAGGTAGGGCATCCCCGGGTCGGCAAACTCAGAGTGACTGGAACGCCCATGAAATTTTCCCGGACTCTTTGCAAAATAGAAAAAGCTTGCCCCGATGTTGGCGAGCATACGAAGCAGATTCTCTCCAGCATGCTGGGAATGTCGCCGGAAGAAATTGAAGAGCTCCGCAAGGGCGAGGTAACGTGACTCAATTGGGTCGCCGTTTGAAGAAAGGAGATTAAAGATATGTCTGGACCGCTTTTGGGAATTAGAGTAATAGACCTGAGCCGGGCGTTGGCCGGACCCTATTGCACCCTGATGCTTGGCGATATGGGTGCAGAGGTAATCAAAGTTGAATCTCCGGATGGGGGAGATGACTCCCGGGCCTGGGCCCCTCCGTATATCGGGCAGGAAAGTGCCTACTTCCTCTCTTGCAACCGCAACAAAAGGAGTATCACCCTGAACTTGCGTACCGAGCCAGCGAAGAAAGTCCTTTCAGACCTGATCAAAGTCTCTGATGTGGTGGTAGAGAATTTCCGTCCCGGAGTCATGAAAAAAATGGGTTTCCCCTACGAAACCGTTAAGGCCATCAACCCGAGGGTGATCTTTTGCTCCATTACAGGCTTCGGCAATAAGGGGCCGGAATCGCAAAAACCCGGTTTTGACCTGATCGCCCAAGGCATGGGAGGATTTATGTCTTTCACCGGAGAAGTGGGCGGTGGGCCGATTAAGGTAGGGGTGGCCATTGCCGACATCAACGCCGGCATGTTCCTAGCCTATGGTATTCTCGCTGCCCTCTACCATCGGCAGCGAACAGGAGAAGGACAGATGGTTGAAACATCCCTTTTTGAAGCCATGGTGGCCCAGCTCACTTTCCAGGCCGGCCGCTTCTTTGCCACGGGAATAGCTCCCAAGCCCGAGGGCAACCGCCATCCGCTGATCGCCCCCTACGAGAGCTTTGCTTGCCAGGATGGACATATTAACATCGCCGCAGGAAACGACAATCTTTTCTTTAAACTCTGCTCGACCACCGGTCTTAAAGAATGCGAAAAGGACCCCCGGTTTCAGAATAACGGCCTGCGGCTGCAAAATCGAGAGGCTTTAATTACCATCATCGAGGCTAAGACCAAAACCTATAGGATAAAAGATCTGCAAAAAATATTAGATGATGCCGGCATTCCCAATGGCCCGATCTGGTCATTGGACCAGACCCTCACTTCCGAACAAATCTACGCTCTGGACATGGTCAAAGAAGTGGATCATCTTACCTGCGGAAAGATCAAGGTCACGGGTGTGCCTGTGAAGCTCTCGAAGACACCCGGAGCCGTCGAGCTTCCCCCGCCCACCCTGGGTCAGCATACCAAGGAGGTTCTGACTCAAGTTTTGGGCTATTCAAACTTGGAGGTGAAAAGGCTAGAAAAGGAAGGGGTAATCTAAAGATTCTTTAACCGCGGAGGGCGCAGAGAACGGTGAGGGAAATTAAACCCAAGCTGATTTTTGTATTCTCTGTGTTCTCAGCGTGCTCTGTGGTTAATTCTTTTTAAGTCTTCCCCCGGCAGGCCTTTACACAAAGGCCGCAAATGTTCTGGCTGATTCCAGCCGCTTTAACCAGGGTTTTGATCTGATGATAACATCCGATATGGTCGAAGTCCTCGGGTTTCTCTTTGATGGACTGAGATGGGCAGGAGGAAAGACAGGCGCGGCAATCACCGCATCCCCAGGTCAAGGGCTCATCAGTCTTGAGGGGCATGCTCGTCAGCACGGTGACCAGTCGCTGTCGGGAGCCAAATCGGGGGCTGACCAAAAGGTTGTTCCGCCCTATCCATCCCAATCCTGCCTGCAAGGCAACATGTTTATGCGAGACATGGGCGCGCTGGTTCTCCCAATCCACAATCTGGGAGGCGGGGATAGGCAAGGCTTGCCAGCCGCGATCCTGGATTAAATTGGTTATCTTTAGGGCCAGTTCATCCAAGAGCACATTCACCCGCTGGTAGTGGAAAAAATAAAGCTTCGTGGGCCCATCGACCACATCCTCCATGACCCGATCGGAGAGATGAAAGGCCATCGCAATCGCCCTGTCCAGTCCTTGCAAAGCCTTTGGGGATAACGAATGAAATTTATCCTTTACAGCTGAGGTCTCTGCCACCCCAAAAAGCGAAGCTCCCTCCCGCAGAGCAAACTCCCTCAATTGCTCATAATGATCTTTTTCTTCTTTTGGTCCCATGGTTACCGGTCAAACTCCATGGTAAATTATTGCCATTAATAGGGATCCTTCATCCTTTATATTCTCCAACCCCCTGAAAGTCAACCCCCGATAGGACTTCGCTTTTGGATCGAATTTCTAGAAAAATACCCTGAGCCTTGATAAGCCATTTTTTTCCAAAATCTCCCAAATATTCCTTGACTTTTCCAACTCGCCCTCCGATTATAGAATTTAGCTTGCGGAGAAGGGAATTGGAAGGGTGGGAGGAAGCCTTACAGCTGGATCTCGCCAGAGGATAGGGTGTGCTCAGTTAGCCAAGGAATCTATGAGGAAAAACCGATAGGCTATGGGCGAATTCTTCCTTTCTATCCAGGCCCTTCTTCTGGGCATCGTGCAGGGTCTCACCGAATTCTTACCCATCAGCAGTTCAGCTCATCTCATTCTTCTTCCCTGGTTCTTCCGCTGGAATAGCCCCCTGGTTGACAGCCTGACTTTTGACGTGGCGCTGCATGCCGGAACGCTTCTGGCGGTTCTTTGGTATTTCTGGAGAGATTGGATTGAGCTGGTCAAGGGATTCTTTAGGATCCTCACCCGGCGAAGAGTTGAAAATTTCCAGGAGCGGCTGATTATATATATTGTTATTGCAACAATCCCAGCAGCCGTCTTCGGCTTTCTCCTGGAGAAAACAATCGAGGTGGGGTTCCGCGACCCGGCATTGATCGCCGTTTCCCTGATTCTGGTAAGTTTTTTGATGATCTACGCGGAAAGGCGCCCACATCCCTCTAACTCTCTGGAACAGTTGACCCTCAAAGATTCTCTGCTCATCGGCTTCGCGCAGGTTCTGGCTCTTCTTCCCGGGGTCTCCCGATCCGGCATTACGATCACAACGGGTCTTCTCCGAGGATATCGGCGAGAAGGGGCAACGCGCTTCTCATTCCTTCTTTCCACCCCAGCGATTGGCGGGGCGGCCTTGCTCCACTTTCGCCATCTTCCGAAAGAAATGGCATCAGAATGGCCGATCTTCGCCGTCGGTCTTACCTCCTCCGCCCTGGTGGGATACTTGGCCATTGCTTTCCTTATGAGGTACCTGAGAGAGCACACTCTGAACGTATTTGCTGGATACCGTCTGGCTCTGGCAGCAGGGGTGATCTTCTGGATCTTCTGGAAGGGATGAAATGATCGCGCAATGGATCGAAATCGTCGCTTCATTCATCCTTGCCACTATTTCTTCATCCGGCTACCTGGGAATCGTTATACTCATGGCCGTCGAGAGTGCCTGCATTCCTCTTCCCTCAGAGATTATCATGCCCTTCTCTGGTTACCTCGTCTTTCGGGGAGATTTCAGACTTTTTTGGGTCGGCCTCGCCGGGGGATTCGGCTGTGTACTCGGGTCCATTCCTGCTTATTATCTCGGGCTTTACGGTGGGCGGCCGCTTGTCGAACGGTATGGGCAATACGTCCTGATTTCCCAACGGGATCTGGACTTAGCTGACCGATGGTTCGACCGCTACGGAGACTGGGCCATTTTTTTCAGCCGCCTCCTCCCTGTGGTACGTACGTTCATCTCCTTTCCTGCCGGGGTAGCCAAGATGAACTTCCCACGATTCGTGATCTATACTTTTCTGGGTTCGTTTCCCTGGTGTCTGGGGCTTGCTTATATCGGAATGAAATTAGGTCAGAACTGGGATACGCTGGGCGTCTATTTCCACCGCTTTGATATGGCCATTGGAGCCTTTATTGCCCTCGGAGTCATCTATTATCTCTGGCACCATTTAAGAGGAAGAAGGGATTGAGTTAAGGCTTCTTCTCTTCAGATTTTCCCGCCTTTTTTTCACTTTTAGGCGTTTCGCTTTTCTTAGCCTCAGGTTCCTTATCTTTCCCTGTATCTTTCTTCTTGTAATCTGTCACGTACCAGCCACTCCCTTTGAGTTGGAAACTGCAATTGGAGATAATCTTTGAGACCTTTCCCGAACACAAAGGACAGCGGCTCAAGGGCAGATCAGAGAACTTTT
>Ga0187886_1000534_pt1 | contig 44071 bp, 40 predicted proteins | sample June2016WEW_20_1_FD_133001 | JGI IMG/M metagenome (GOLD analysis project Ga0187886, IMG submission 133001) | Peatland microbial communities from SPRUCE experiment site at the Marcell Experimental Forest, Minnesota, USA - June2016WEW_20_150 | ecosystem: Environmental > Terrestrial > Soil >... | reverse complement strand
GTGATCCATTTTCTAAGATAATGTCTCCCCCGTTCCCCGCCGCCTTCCACCAGGCGAGAACCGATGAGCAGGTCGCAATCCTCCATCTGGTTGAGAAAAGAAGGAATGTAAAAGGGCTGATGGGAAAAATCGGCATCCATTTCAATAATGAAGGGAATGCCCTGCCGGAGGGCATACCGGAAGCCCGCGATCCCCGCTGTTCCCCGACCGCGCTCTTCCTTGCGCAGGATCAGATGCACTCGAGGATCTTTCTGCCGCAGGCGCTCCACAATTGCGGCGGTTCCATCCGGGGAGTTATCATCCACAACGACCGCGCCGATGTCCGGCCCCTGCCTGAGAATCTGAAGCAAGAGCTGCTCAATGTTGGGCGCCTCGTTATACGTGGGCAACATGGCCATGGCTTTCATTGGAGCTCCTCTGCCCGACGGGCAACTCTCCCCAGCGAAAGGTTTCCGGCAAAGACCAAGGCGACCCCCAAAGAAGTTTCCATCAAAAAGGAAAGAGCATGCAGGACGATCGCATACCCCAAGGCTGCCTCTTTGCTTACCTGAAAGGACATCAAGACCAGGATGACCAGATAATGAAATGTCCCGATGGCTCCGGGTGAAGAGGGGATGATCTTCCCAAAAGCGGCAAAGACCACTACCATCACCGCCGCTTGAAACGGCAGGGTGAGACCGCAGGCTGCAAAAACCAAGTAAGCGACCAGAAAGGCCATTAGCCACATGGATAAAAGGGCCGCAAGAGTATAAAAGATGTAGCGGCCGGTGACCACGCGTAATCCCTGAAAAACATGATTCAAGACCGATTGAATTTTTTCCTGGAAACGTGCGGGGAGCCGGGTCAGCAAATGGCCTACCCACCCTAAGAACTTCTCTTCCCGGCGCACCACAAAAAAAAGAACCACGATGATCCCCAGGGCGGCCATACCCACGAGCGTTCCGCTGGTGCGAAGCCAGGGAGGAAGCGAGACGGAAGGCATAAGAATCAGGAGGAAGGTCGTCAGAACCAGGATGTCCAGAAGGTGTTCCACGGCCACCGTGGAAAGGCAGAGGGTCTTGGGAAGTTTCTCCCTCTCTCCCATCAGGTAGCCCCGGGCCAACTCTCCCATCTTGGCCGGGAAGAGATTATTCACCATCAAGCCGATGATCAAAACCGTGATGGCGGAAGTCACCCGGAGGCCTTTTTTGGCCGGCAGGAGCAAATATCGCCACCCGATCCCTTTGAGCACAAAGCAAGAAACCTGGCCAGCCAGAGCCGGAATGAGCCATAGATGATTGACCGACTGAAGGGAGGCCCACAGGGCGGTAAAATCGATTTTTCTCAGGGAAAGGAAGACGGCCGCCGCGCTAATGATGAGGCCGATCAAAAAATTTAGGTGGGTGCGGGCAGAGGAAGCCATCCTGTTTCAAGCCCGCCTCTCCCGCCCCCGGTCGGGTAGCAGGGCTCGGATCTTTTGCATCACCTCCTCCGGCCCGACGGCCTCCATGCAATTCGGTAAGACCGAGCAACTCCTCCGGTAACACGGTGCGCAGGGGAGGGGGGAGATGATTTTCTCTCCCCTTCCATAAAGCTCGATCTCTGGGGCGCAGGTCGGCCCGAAAAGGGCGACGACTTTCTTCTTCAGGCCAATGGCCAGATGCAAGGCGGTTGTGTCCCCTGTTACCACCAGGTCACAGAGATTGACCAAAGCGGTGAACTGACCTAAGGTATTGTCAAACCCCGCGTCGATGACGGCTCCTTTTTTCTGCCGCAGGATTTTACGATTCCGTTCCTTTTCCTTGGGTCCGCCCAGAAGGAGAATGCGGGTTTTCGGCCTTTTTCTTAGCCCCTCGATCAGTTGTAAGTATCCTTCAACTGTCCAGGCCTTGTTAGCAAAAACATCCCCGGCTCCGGTGTTGAGTCCGATGACGGACTCTCCTGGCTTTAGGCCCATCTGTTTGGCAAACGCCTCGGCAAAGGCGAGGTCTTCCGGGGATAAAAAGAGGAGGTATTCATCCTTCTGGTAATCCAGCTCCGCCGCTTCGAAGATCAACTCCGGGTAAGTTTTTTGATTCCGGCGAAATTTGAGATCATCGGACAGTCCGAGGAAGAAGGCGTATTCGCTGGCTGGATTCAGAGGAAAGACATTCCCCTCCGGCCCAAGCCCAAAGCCTTTCTTCTCCTGAGCCTTGACTTTTGATGCGAGGGCCGCGCCGCGGGGTTCTTTCTCCAGCCCAATGACCAGATCAAAGGTTTCCAAATCGAGTGGCCCAAGGGAGGAAAAATCGAAGGTCAGGAGGCGGTCGATATGGGGATTATCTTTTAGAAGAGGAAGCGCTTCTTGGTCCACGACCCAGGTGATGTGGCTCTGCGGGTATGCTCTTTTTAAGCCGGAGAGCAACGGGGTGGTCCGGAGAACATCCCCGATGGCCGCCAGTTTAACGATCAGGATGCGCTTGCCCATGGGGCTATATTGCTCACACCCCTCACAGACTCGTTTGAACTGGCAGGGCCGATCTCCGAGGAAATAGCGACAATCCAATTTCCAGGAATTCATAACTAATTTTCTCGTCAGGCGTCAGGCGCAAGGCGTAAACGGAATAAAAAACCATCTAACGCCTTACGCTCTCGCGACTTGCGGTGTTTTATTTATTTTTCTCCGGCACCCAGTCAAAATGATGGAACTGCATCGTGAAGGTCCCCCTCCCCTGGGTCAATGAGCGCAGGTCGGTCGAATAGCCAAACATCTCTTTCAGGGGAACAAAGGCTTCCACCACACTGACTTTACCTTTGGGCTGAATCTGCTCGATCCGGCCTTTCCGGGCGCTCAGGTCCCCGATGACCTCCCCCAGGAATTCCTCCGGCACCACCACTTCTGTGTGCATGATCGGCTCGAGCAAGACGGGCTGCGCTTTCTGACACCCTTCCCGAAAAGCCATGGCAGCGGCTACCTGGAAGGCCAGAGGGGTGGCGTTGCCCTCGCGATACGTTCCTCCCAGGAGGTGCGCCTTCAAGTCCACCACCGGATATCCGGCGACCACCCCAGTCCCGACAGATTCTTTTACCCCCGTCTCTATGCTGGAAATGAATTCTTCAGGGATGGTTCCATCGGCGGCGGCTTTGCTAAATTCGATCCCGGATCCCCGCGGGCGCGGCTCCACCCGCAGGCGGACGTGCCCGAAATGGAGCACTCCTTCAATCTCCCTCTCGAACTTCCCCTCCGCTTCCGCGGTCTGGGTGATGGTCTCCCGGCAAACGACCTGAGGCTTCCCGACATTGACCGAGACGTTGAAATCTTCCAGGAGGCGGCGGACAATCACCTCCAGGTGAAGTTCCCCCATCCCAGAGATGATGGTTTGCCCCGTGTCTTCGTCGAGTTTAACCCGAAAGGTGGGGTCTTCGTCGATGATCTTTTGCAGGAAAAAATCGAGTTTCTCCTGGTCCGCCCGGGATTTCGGTTCAATGGCCACGGAAGTCACCGGCTCATAGAAATCGATCCGTTCTAAAGTGATCGGGTGAGAGGCATCGCAAAGAGTATCCCCGGTGGTGGTTTCTTTTAAACCGGCTGCGGCCACAATGTCCCCGGCCCGGACCTCGGGGATTCTCTCCTTTTTGTTCGCATTCATGCGGAAGAGACGGGCCACTCGTTCCCGCTTCCCTTTGGTGGAATTGTAAACCTCCTGCTCGGCCCGCAGGACGCCGGAATAAACCCGGATATAGGTGAGCTTTCTCCCTTCCTCGGTCATGATTTTGAAAGCCAGAGCGGCGAATGGCTCCTGGTCAGAGCTGCGGCGGGATTCCGGCTCGCCCGTCTTGGGGTTGAATCCTTTGACCGGGAGGATGTCCACGGGAGCCGGAAGGTAGTCGACGACCGCATCCAGAAGCGGCTGGATGCCCTTGTTCCGCAGGGCGGCTCCGCAGAGCACGGGCACGAGGTCAAATTTCAGCGTTGCCCCACGCAAAACCGCTTTGATCTCCTGAGCGGAGATCTCCTGCCCTCCCAAATATTTTTCCATGAGAGGATCACTTTTTTCGACTAGGGCCTCCAATAATTGGTCGCGATATTTTCTGGCATCGCTGAAAAAATCCTCTGGAATTTTCACTTCCTGAAAGGTAGCGCCCAGGGTCTCCTCGTCCCAGGTAATCGCTTTCATCTGGATCAGGTCTATGACCCCCTGGAAGCGTTCCTCTTCTCCCAATGGCAGCTGGATGAGAACGGGCCGGGCCCCGAGCTTTTCCTTCATCATCTCGACGGTTCCCAAAAAATCGGCTCCCACGCGGTCCATCTTGTTGATGAAGGTGAGTCGGGGAACGCGGTATTTATCTGCTTGGTGCCACACTGTTTCCGATTGGGGCTCCACTCCACCCACCGCGTCAAAAAGGGCTACCGCCCCATCCAGCACCCGAAGGCTTCTCTCCACCTCGATGGTGAAGTCCACATGCCCGGGCGTATCGATAAGGTGAATTTCATGGCCCTTCCAGGGGCAGCTGGTCACAGCCGAAGTGATGGTAATGCCCCTCTCCTGCTCCTGGGGCATCCAATCCATAATGGCCTCCCCATCGTGGACTTCGCCCATCTTATGGGATCGGCCCGTATAGTAAAGGATCCGTTCGGTAACCGTGGTCTTACCCGCATCGATGTGGGCCATGATCCCGATGTTCCGAATTCTATTTAACCGGCTTTTGCCTTTGGGTGCAGCCATGGGTTCCTTAAATAGCGTTCAGCTTTCAGCTATTCGCCATCCGCCTGCAATTGCCAAAATTATTCTCCCCAGAGAATTCTAAATAAAAAAATACATCGTTTGCCACAGAGGTCACTGAGAACACAGAGCTTTCGATAAGGTATCAAAAGAAAACTCCAAAGCCAAGAAGTGCATCCCTCATTCTTTTCTGTATAAACCATATCATCCTCTGTGAACTCTGTGTTCTCTGTGGCTAAAGAAGGTTAAAAATATTTCTCCCGCATTCGTCTGGAGAGCTCGGCCAAAAGACCCATGGCCTTCTCCGCCTCTTCCTCGGACATCAACCCCATGCCGCAACTGGGGGTGAGAAGACATCTTTCTCTGAGGATTTCTTCGCCGATCCCTTTCCTCGCCAGTAAACGGAATCCCGTTTCCAGTTTTTCCATAAGACCTTCAACCGTTTCCCTGCCGGTGAACCCTGCTGTGGGTACGATCCCCCAGGCCAAAACGCCGCCGCGGGAGAGAAAACCTTCCAGAGCCTCCGGGTAGAGGGAAAAGCGCTCTAAGAATCCCCAGGCGTCGAAATTGATAATATTCGCTTTCGTCCCCAATAGCAGGGACCAGTCCATGTTTCCGCAGGAGTGCACCCCCACCAGGGCGCCTTGGGCCTGGAATTCTTCGATCGCTTCATTCAACCTCTTGGAGATCGTTGACCCATCCACGCTGAAAAAGGCCGATCCATAGCCTGAAAGCCCTGGCTCATCGACAAAAAGAATGACATCCTCGCAGACCTTTTTCATCCTCTGGATGATCCATCGCCCCCTCAGCACGAGGCCTTTCAAGAGCGCATCGAAGGCCACCTCGCTGTGGATGATGTTCTTGCCATGGCCATCCTGCAACAACAGGCCGAAGGTGATCGGGCCGACAATCTGCCCCTTGAAGAATTGTAAGGGAATTGTTTTTTCCCCATCCAAGAGTCGAACCATTTCCTCCAAGCCGCTGGCATATCCCGAAGGGAGCCGATAGGAGTCGATCTCCCCGGCCAGATACAAACTGTAGACCTTTTCTAATTCCTGGGCTTCGTCGAGAGTGGCATCGAAATAAGCCTCTCCTTTTGATTCATCGACCTTAAGGAATGGGAGGCCGGGACTGAACTGAACATTGAACCTCTCCAGGACGCTGTGTTTGGGTAGCTGCGGCCAGAAAGGGGTTTCCGGGAAGGTCCTGGCGACGAGTGCACAAGCCCGCGACACGTCTGAATGGGGTAAGCTCCCCACGCCGGTGGCCAGAAAGCAGGGGTTGAATCTTTTTCCTCCGATCTTTTCCATTTTTTTATAATTTTGCCCGTTTTACTTTTCCTGATGGTTAGCCCGGGATTTTCTCTCCCCTAACCTGGAAACGTTCCAAATAAACGGTGCATAATCGGTGCCATAAAAATTGCTCTCCTCATTTGGCCTTTCCGGCAGAAACTCTATCTTCCGCCAAGAGACGCAGCGCATCCCAGCCAAATTGCGCAGCTGAATCAATGAGTAGGTCCAGGTCACAAACCTCTATGGAATTCTTCTATTTCTAGTTCATCGAGAATAACCAAAATACGCGTATTTATTTACAAATTAATAGTAAAAAATTTCCTTCGCCTTGTCAAGTTAAAAGGGGATAATCGTTAATCCCTTTTCATTCCTACCCGAATGATCGGCCACAATTTTATGGTTGGGGCTGGCTCCAATTCTTCTTTTTGGCGACCGAAGGGCAACCCCGGCGGCGTCAGCGGAATGGCGAACGTCCTGTAAACAGTCACCCAGGTCTGTTTATTTCGCAGAAAAAACTTCTTGACCCTGTTGCCTTACGATTTATAATTGCTTGGGATTTAAGTTCGGCGCTCTCTGCGACCTCCGTGTCAGAAAGGTATTGAAATGAAAATCCTGGAATGCGTTCCCAACTTCAGCGAAGGGAAAGACGAGAAGAAAGTGGAGGGAATCGTCGCCGAGGTCCGAAAAATCTCCGGCGTCAAGCTGCTCGACTATTTTTCGGACCCCGACCATAACCGTACTATGGTTACTTTCATCGGTGAGCCGGGGGCGGTCAAGCAGGCTGCTTTGCAGTCTTCCCTCAAGGCTCTGGAGATCATCGACATGCGCACCCACCGGGGAGAACATCCCCGCATCGGCGCTGTGGATGTCGTCCCCTTCGTGCCCATTGGCGGCCTGGCGATGGAAGAAGCGGTGCGCACGGCCCATCAGTTCGGGCGAGAGTTCGGAGAGAGGGGGGAAGTCCCTGTCTATTTTTACGGGGAAGCAGCCACTGACCCCCGGAGGAGAAAACTAGCAGACGTGCGCAAGGGCGAGTTTGAGGGACTCAAAGAAAAGCTATCTATGCCCGGCTGGGAGCCGGATGCCGGGGTGAGAATTTTCAACCCAAGAGCAGGGGCAACGGTCGTGGGGGCACGCCGTCCCCTGATTGCCTTCAACGTTAACTTGGGCACTCAGAACCTAGACCTAGCCAAACAAGTGGCCAAGAAAATTCGTGAATCAAGCGGTGGTATTCCTTCCGTCCAGGCCCTCGGGCTGGAATTAAAAGAAAAAGGGATGGTCCAGGTTTCCATGAACCTGGTGGATTACCACCGGGCTTCTATTCCCAAGGTTGTAGAGTTCATCCGCGCAGAGATCGCCGGAACCGGTGTGGAGATTGTCGAAACCGAGCTGGTGGGACTCTTACCCCGGGAAGCTTTGGAGGAGGTCGTTCGCGCATATCTGAAGATGCCTGAATTCAACTCCGATCAAGTCATCGAAACGCATCTGCTTTCCGCATAGCTTTCGGCGATCGGCACTCCGCTTTGTTTCTTTCCCTGATCGCTGTTCGGTGACGGCAGAAAGCTCCTCTTTATAAGGAGGGCGGGCCATGAGCCAAGAAGAACAGAAGGTGGAAGTGACCCTTACTCAATTTCTGGATGCCGTCTCGGAAGGAAGCGCCACGCCGGGCGGGGGAAGCGTCTCTGCCCTGGCTGGAACCCTGGGTTCGGCTCTGGTGGAGATGGTCGTCAACCTCACCCTGGGCAAAAAGGCCTTCGACGCTCACGAGGCTGAGTTGAAGAAGATCGGCGAAGAAGCCCACTCCCACAGAGAAGCCCTTGCCGCCACCATCGCGCAGGACATCGACGCCTACCAGGCGGTGATGAAGGCTTACCTTCTTCCCAAGACGAACGAAGAGGAGAGAAGAAAGCGCAAAGAAGAAATCCAGAAATCCTTGAGAAAGGCAGCCGATCCCCCGCTTTTCACCGCCGCCACCAGCCTCAAGGTGATGAAACTCTGTCAGGAAGTGGTCGAGAAAGGAAATCCCAACGCGATCAGTGATGCCGCGGTAGGAGCCCTTCTGGCGGACGCGGCATTATGGGGTGGGATGTTCAACGTCCTGATCAACCTCTCCGCTCTGGAAGACAAGAAATACGTGCAGAAGATGAAAAAAGAACTTAAGCGCCTTACCCTGGAGGCGGAAAAGATCAAAACGCAGATTATGTCCCGGGTTAAAGAGAAGATAAATTAGAGCGGAGGCCAATCTGGCCAATGCGCCAGCAGGTCAAGTCAAGGGCAGGCGCGGGTTGGATCAAGCCGATTCCGAGATGACCCCCCGACTATCCCTCACCCTCGGCGGAGTTTTTTGCGCCTTCGCCCCTCGCTACCTTCCGGCTGCGATAACCCTCATAATCGGGCACGAGACGATCATATTCCCCATCCATTAAGGGAGATGAAATCATGAAATCAGCGGAAGCCCGATTGCAGGCAATCGGAATGTTCCACACGACCGCCATTCGCAAGACTGCCTTGACATCGGGATCATGGGGCAGGGGCTCGAGAGGATCCCAGAAAAAGATCAGAAAATCGATCTCGCCATCGGCAATCTTGGCCCCGATTTGCTGATCACCGCCCAATGGCCCGCTTTGGAGTTTCGTGATTCCGAAGCCAAGTTCGCGTTCCAGTATCTTGCCTGTGGTGCCGGTAGCATACACTTTGTGGTGCGCCAAGAGATCGCGGTTATATTTGGCCCATTCCACCAGATCTCGTTTCTTATTGTCGTGAGCGACAAGGGCGATCTTCTTATCATGTTCCATAGAAATTTTTTTGTAAGCCATACCCCTTCTGACTCCTTTCTCCTCCGTAGCGAAACGCCCGTATTTCCCTTTCGGCGCAGTAGATCACGGATTATTTATTTTGCCTAATATCCCTCGGGAAGCGTCTTTAAACCTGGATCTTGGCTCCCGTCCTCAATTCTGCTTCCTTCATCTCATAGAGGGCGTCCAGGAGTGCGATCTGGAAGCTGCCCGGACCAAAAGACTTGGCCGCAGCCTTTTCGCCTGCCAGGCCAAAATAGGACAGGCCGGTGGTGGCCGCTTCCAAGGGATTCGGGTTCACAGCGAGGAAGGCACCGATAATCACCGTTGCGGTACAGCCCGTCCCGGTGACATGACTCATCATCTCATGTCCGTTCATCACCCGGCAGGTCCGCTCACCGTCGGTGATCAAATCCACGGCCCCGGTGATGGCCAGGGTTGTCCTGAGTTCCTTGGCGAGCGCCATCGCCGTCTCTCTGACCTGATCCACGGTGTGGACGGAATCAACCCCCTTTGTGCGCGATGCCGATTTTTCTCCGGCCAGGGAGAGAATCTCCGAGGCATTCCCGCGAATCACCGTGATCGAAAGTTCTTCGATGAGTCGCTTGGCGGAATCGGTGCGCAGTCGGGTAGCCCCGGCGCCCACCGGGTCAAGAATCACCGGGACATGCAGCGCGTTAGCCCGTTTCCCAGCCTTGCGCATCGCCTCAATCCAAGGAAGGCTCAACGTACCGATATTGAGCACCAACGCCCCGGCCAAGGAGACCATCTCCTCCACCTCTTCGGCGGCATGGGCCATGACCGGAGATGCCCCGCAGGCGAGCAAGGCATTGGCGGTATAGTTCATGACGACATAGTTGGTAATGTTGTGAACGAGGGGCTTTCTTTCTCGAACACGTCTCAAGTTCTCCGCGGTCTTCTGAGCCATGTCTGGGTCGAACATCCTATTCCTCCCTCATCTGTTTTTTTGTTCGAAGCCTGAACTTTTAGGAAGAACTTCAGAAATGGCCCAAGGTGGGGTCGCCCCTCACCCTTTGCTTGAGCCGGTGGTCAGCGATTCCCGCCAGAGCCGGGAGATTTCGGACAAGCCGCTTTCATCTTCCCCGTGGAATGCTCAAATGATCGGGTCGTTGGAAGTACCAAAATGGTCCCAGCCTAAGGGTTTGACTGGACGCCTGTCCCCATCCGGGAGGAGCAGAGTGATCTCGCGAGCAGCCCCCGTGATCCTCCCTACTTCCGTCAGCGGGACGGGACAGCACCGGATCATGGTGGAACGGAGAAGGGCCACATCCTTAGGCCGACAGGTGATCACCAGTTCGTAATCATCACTCTCACCCAGGAAGAAGTCATACGGGTCTCGGTGGAGGATGAGTGCCGCCTCGCGGAGATCTTCACTCATAGGGAGCTTCTCCTTGAATAATTCGGCCCCTACTCCACTCTCCTCACAGATATGCCCCAGATCCCCCAGGAATCCATCGCTCGTGTCGATCATGGCCGTGGCCCAACCGGCCTGAGCAATCGCCTCCCCCAGCTGGGCCCTGTGAGAAGGGGTGTTATAGATCTTGACTAATGGATGCCCTAGTAATTTTGGGTCATCGGGGGCCTGAAGCAAGAGTTGCAGGCCAGCAGCCGCCTGGCCTGGATATCCGGTAATCAGGATGGCATCTCCTGGCCTTGCTCCAGAACGGCGCACCCCCCTTCCCTGTTCCACCTCCCCGATCAGGGTAATGTCGATGAACATTCCATTCCCCGATTGGGTGAGGTTTCCTCCGACGATAGAGGCACCGAAAGGGTTCAGTTCCACAAGAAATCCTCGGTATATCTCTTCCACATCCCGCACCAACATCTCGGCCTTCAATCCGAGTGAGATGAGGGCATAAAGGGGTCTCCCTCCCATGGCCCCGATGTCGCTGATGTTTAGCGTCATAGCCCGGCGACCTAAATCCCGGGGGAGAATATATCTGGACAAATAGTGGCGACCTTCTACCAGGCAATCACACGTGACCAAAAGTTCATATCCAGGGCGAGGGAGGAAGGAGGCCGTATCATCGCCGATTCCAATGGTTACCCGCTCAGACCGAATCCCATCCCGATTCAGGAGATCGCTGATTCTCCGAATGAGCCCGAACTCCCCGATATCCCTTACCCTCTCAGGCATCTTGTTCGGACTCCAGTAAACGTCGAAGGCATTTGGCTGCCTCCGTGGGGTCCTTCTGACAACAGACCGCAGAGATCACGGCAATACCATGTACCCCTGCCTTCATTACGAGGGAGATATTTTCTCTACCGATGCCACCGATGGCAAGGATTGGCAGAGGGATCGCCTCCACGATTTGTTTCAAGAGGCCAAGCCCGCCCGCTGGGCCAGCATCTTCCTTGGAGGTCGTAGGATAGACCGGGCCAAAGCCTATATAGTCCACGCCTTCCAAGAGACACTTGCGAGCCTCTTCCATGCTGCTTGCCGATCCACCGATGATGGCCTCTTCTCCCAGGAGTTTTCTGGCGAGGGGGATCGGGAAATCATCCTGCCCCAGATGAACCCCATCGGCATGAGAAGCGATGGCCACGTCCATACGATCATTAACCACAAAGGTCACGCCGGCCTTTTTGCATAAGACCCGCACCTGGTCCGCCACACGGATCATCTCCCTCGTCGCCCCCTGCTTCTGGCGAAACTGGATCGTATCAGCCCCGCCAGCAATGGCAAGCTCAGCAAGCTCCTCATGGGAGAGGCGGCATTGAAGGACCGTATCCGTCAGTACGTGGAACCTTCCAATCTTCTTCACTCTTTTCTCCTGACCGCCAAAGCCTTTCCCTTCCTGGAGGGCATTGTCCTAATAAGTGTTCCCCTTTTTTTTCGGGTTGGATCAAGCTGACTCATTGAAATTCACTCGACACCATCCCCAAAATAAACATTTTGAGAGCGATCAAAATGATAACAATTGGCTCTTTGATTATTTAATTATACTAAAACAAACGTAATAAATAAAGTGACATCATCCCCCCCTAACCCTCCCCGAAGGTGTGAAATAATCCCCCAAATCACCCCCACCCTCGCCCTCCCCCATCAAGGGGGAGGGAATTCCTTTCATATTTCAATATGTTTGCCCTCTCCCCTGGCGGGAGAGGGTTGGGTGGGGGGGCATATTCCAAATTTTTCACAGGTTCCCCCCTTGAGGGGGAGGGGAGGGTGGGGGGTAAAAAAAATTAATTCGTTTGTATTAATAAAGTGCCCTTGCGCGCGAGAAGAAAGTTTGGTCCGACCCCATCAAAAAAACCAAAATCACTTAGTCTTAGCCTATTTTTTCGGGGAAGGCCCAAAGGTCCAAACATAGGCTCCATAGGCTGAAAAAAGGTTCTCCCCATGGAAATCCCTACCCGCGGAAAATATAAAATGGTGCTGCTCACTGAAATGGACCAGGGCTCCCACGTTGAACCCGTTTCTATAGGTACCTCCTTCGGTGCTTGCTGTGGCATGAAAAACTTCGGCGCCGATCGTTAACTTCTTGGAAAGTTCGCGCTGTCCTTGCCATCCGAAGAACCAGTAGTCCTTTTTGCCAGAACCCGGATTCAGCCAATACCCGCCGCCTCCATAGGTCTGCCACGGTCCCCAGCTTTTTTGCAGCCAAATTGGCAGGAACACTTGTGGGCTCCCGTTGCCCAGACCGCGGGCACTGTCACCCGTAGGCACCTCGACGAGCGGAAAGGTTCCCACCATTGGAATTGAATCGGTCTCCTGGATGAGACGATATTTGACCCCAATTTCTGTATCCCCGATGCCGTATTTGGTTGTATCTCCTTGCGGTCGGGAATAGGAAAACCTCGTAATCAAGTGAAGTTGAACATTTGGCCAGGCACCATAATTAACCTCAAAATGCGGAGCCGTACCCGAGAAGCCATCCTTATCGTTTTCATACTGGGAAGCGACATAGACCTCCCAATGCCGGTACTCCACAGGTTCCGGATCGTCAGTCACGAAGGGGGGGCCCGCCCACACAATCCTCGGACTCGGGGTGAAATAAAGCATTGCGGTGACCATCATGACCAGCAAATAAGGGCAAATCCTGATTCTTGAATCCTGTTTTTTAAGCAAGAGAGACGACCGTTGAATAGATTCCCCCCTTAACCTATTTTCATTCTCCGGTAAACTTCTGGTTTGAGCAAGAGAAAAGCCAAACTGGGAAAACGATCTGATTTATTTTACTGGAGAGGGGGTATGGGTAAATGGGGTAAATTCCGTATTTTAAAAGGAAGATCCTGTATTTCTAGACCGATGTGAGCGAGCCATGATAGGCCAAAAACCGGACCTTTGGACAACTGAGGGAAATGGGGTTTGGCAACTTTGCCTATCCGATCTCCTCCAACGTTCTACAGCGCTCGACAATCCTTCTCTTTCTTTTCTTCTTTCAAATAGGATGGTAAGCTATAAGCGCAGAGGCATCCATTTAGTGTTCTTGAAAAGAAACCCTAAATTTACTTAGAAAATACCCCCTCACCCCGCCCTCTCCCCCAGGAGACTGTGTCGCAATGAAGGAAAAGGGCCGTCATTCCCGCGAAAGCGGGAATCCAGGGAATTTGAAGAAGAATAAGAAACTGGAAATCACACAATATTTTTCTACGACCGGGCCCGCCTGGATGCCCGCCTCCGCGGGCATGACGAATTATGACACAGTCTCAGTGGGAGAGAGGGAAAGGGTGAGGGGGGAAGAGCCATTTTCATGGTTCGCGGGTGACGTATCCGTCATGGAAAATTCATTGAAAAGTGAAAGTTGCCAAATGAAAAGGGCAAAATTCAGGGGGAAATAGGGGTCATAAAGAAGGGGGAAATATCTTTGGAACCCGTGATTCGAGTCGTGGATCTCTGGAAGCATTATAATCAGGTCGATCAAAATAGTTCGGCGGCCCTGCGCGGAACAAATCTTCAAGTAATGGCCGGCGAAGTGGTGGCCCTCTGTGGCAAGAGCGGCTCGGGCAAGACTACGCTCCTGAACCTCTTGGCTGGTCTCGATCGGCCTACGAAGGGCCGGGTAGAGGTGGCCGGGCAGGATTTGGAAGGCCTCGGAGAAGAGGGGCGAACCCGGCTGCGGCGCGAAAGGCTGGGCTTCATCTTTCAATTTTTCAACCTCCTGCCCACTCTCACCGCTTTTGAAAATGTTTACCTTTCCTTAGAGCTGGCCGGGAAACCGGACCCAGAGGCCGCTCACCAGGCTCTGCGGGCGGTCGGGCTGGAAGGTAAAGAAGGAAGGTTTCCCCACGAACTCTCCGGGGGCGAACAACAGCGTGTGGCCATCGCCCGGGCCATCGTGAAGGAACCCGCTATCATTTTGGCCGACGAGCCCACGGGAAACCTGGACACGCGCACCGGCGACCAAGTGCTCGAGCTTCTGGCCAGCCGCTGCCGCCAGTTCGGGACCACATTGATGATGGCCACTCATAGTCCCTTGACGTGCCGCTTCACCGACCGGATGCTGCGAATGGTAGACGGCATTGTGGTCGAAGAGACCTTCAGCGGGGAGAAGCAATCTTGAGGATCGTCACCAAAGCCTTCCTGCGGTATTTACGCCGGCGGCGCAGCCTCAGCCTCTTGCAGTTGATGGGTATCGCCTGCGGAGTTGCGGCAGCGGTCGGGATGGCTCTTTCGGCCCGGGCTTCTCTGGCGAGTTTCACTCAGGCCGTGGAATTCCTCAAGGGCCGCTCGACTCATTCCCTGGAACGTCCCGCAGGGCCCATGGACGAAAACTTCCTTCCCAGACTGATGAGAGACCCGGCAGTCGAGGCTTTCTCCCCCGTGATCGACCGCAGGCTCAGCCTCGGTGACGGACAGACGGTTCGCCTGCTGGGAATGGATCATTTTCTGGACCGGACCGTTCGCCCTGAGCTCGCGCCTTCCCGCTTTAAAGAAAGGAGAACGGATGGTTCAGAGGAGGCCCTCTCATTCTTGCTCAAGGAGAGAGCTGTTCTCCTGGATGCCCGACTGGCCCAGCAGTTAGGTTTGACCCCTGGCGATCCATTGCCGACCTCTCGGGGCAGCCTTCTCGTAGTCGGCACGTTTCCCAACCCATCGGGGGAGCCGTTGATTTTAATGGATATCTCTCACGCGCAGAGACTCTTTGAGTTACCCGGACAATTGGACCGCGTCGACCTCATCGTCACGGATGATTCCTCGTTTCGGTCACGTTGGGCCCTGGGGTTCCGCATTCAGTCCAGCCAGCAAAGGAGGGCCACCCTGAGTGATATGCTGCGGGCCTTTCGCCTGAACCTCCAGGCCCTCTCTCTGTTGGCCCTTTTTGTGGGGGTTTTCCTGGTGTACAACACGGCGATGTTCGCAGTGGTGAGCCGGAGAAAAGACGCCGGGATTCTCATGAGCCTCGGAGCCAAGCGGGGTGAGATCCTCTTCGCCTTTCTGACGGAAATCCTGCTCTTGGGAGGCCTGGGGGGCGCCCTGGGGGGACTCGCCGGTTTTTTTCTCAGCCGTTTTCTCACCACCCTCATGGCAGACACGATCAGTAACCTCTATTTCTTCCTCCGGCCAACCTCCCAAGACTGGTCATGGTCGATCCTTCTCATCAGTGTTTTGTTGGGATGTGGGGCATCGCTTCTGGGCGGGTTTTTCCCTCTGGCCGAACTGAGGCGCGTGGATCCTGTGCTGGCCCTTAGGGGACGAACCGCCAGCCGCGCGGATAAAAAAAGTGCCCATAAGGCCGCCCTAACGGGCCTCGGGATCCTGGGGGGAAGTCTGGCACTTTTGTTAGCTTCATCCATTCATGTTTATGTGGGATTCGCCAGCTCTTTTGGCTTGCTCCTCGGGGCTAGCCTTCTTACGGGCCAGGCTTTGATCCTCCTGGGACCTGCCTTAAGGTGGGGGCTGAATCGTCTCAGTGGCCTCCCCGGCAAGGTGGCCGCGAGTAACATCCGCCAGAACCTGGGCCGCACGGCCGTGGCCGTGGCCGCTTTCATGGTTGCCCTTTCTATGTCCGTCGGGTTGGGTTCTATGATCGATAGCTTTCGCCGATCACTGGGATGGTGGATGGAAACTCAGCTCCAGGCGGATCTCTTTGTGGGCAAAGTCCCGGAAAGGGAGGTCCCGGAAAATTTTTATGAGGAGCTTCGGTCCCTGCCCGGGATCGGCGGAGTGGACCCCTACCGAAACGTGCAGGTCATCTACGAGGAAACGCCGATTTATGTATCGGCCGTGAACGCCTCCGTCTTGCAAGAATATACCCACTTTGGCTGGCTGAAAGGGGGGAATGAAAACTGGGAACCGGTAAAAAGGGGGGCGGTGATTGTTTCGGAAAGCTTCTCCCGACGCTTCCACGTGCCTGCCGGTCACCGGATCACCCTTCCGGGCATTCATGGACCCGCTTCCTTTGAGGTCGCGGCTGTCTTTTACGATTATACGACCGAACATGGGCTCGTGATGATGGATCGCTCAACGTACCTGAGGGCCTTCGACGATCACACCATAAATAGCTTGGGAATTTTTGTAGACCCCGGAAATCCCCGCCGCCAGGACCTCTTGAAGGAAGTAAGGCGCAGGGCGGAGAGTCGGGGTCTGCCAGTCGAGACGCGCGATCAACTTCACGGAAATATCCTGGCCGTCTTCGATTCTACCTTTGCGGTCACGCGATCCATGAGAATTCTGGCGATTGTGGTTGCCTTTTTTGGCATTGCCGGGGCCCTGTTAACCCTCTTCATGGAGCGTCAACGCGAGTTTGGAATCTACCGGGCCCTTGGTTTTTCCACCCGGCAGGTGGCCGGTATGACCCTGATGGAAGGACTGGGAATGGGGCTAGTCAGCTTCTTGCTGAGCATAGGAGTGGGGACCGTCCTGGGCCTGATGCTGATCCGCGTCATCAACCTGCGCAGCTTCAACTGGACTATTTTCTTCTATCCCGCCTGGGAGCCCTACCTGCTGGCCGCGGCAACAGCGATCCTGGCGAGCCTGGGAGCTGCTGCTTACCCGATCTGGAAGGTTTATCGAACTTACCCCCAGATGCAGATCCGCGAAGAATGATTAATACATTGCAAAATGAAAAGGGCAAATTGAAAAATGAAAATTGAAATAGCCTTCACCAGCATATGTTTTTGGAAAATTTGAACTTTAAATTTTGCATTTTGCATTTTGCAATTAAGGTTGTTAAGAAAGCCATGAAAGGACTCTGCACAATAGTTTTTTTGATTTTTTCTATCCTTTTGAGCATTGGCCCGGCGCAGGCCGGCGTTGAATGGGCCCGGGTCGGCGGGCCACGGGTTTGGACCTTTCCCAAAGACCACGGGGCGCATCCTGAATACCGGACCGAATGGTGGTACTTTACCGGGAACCTCCGGGATGATGCCGGGTCCCGGTACGGTTACCAGCTTACCTTCTTCCGCCAGGGTATCCAGGGCGAAATTTCAGAAAAGGCCAGCCCCTGGGACATACGGGATCTCTATCTGGCGCACTTCGCCATCACGGACGTATCCAAAAATCAATTCCGCTCCACGGAACGGGTGTCACGGGCTGGCCCCGGCCTGGCAGGTGCTCGCACCGCTGGAATGGACCTCTGGCTTCTCAACTGGTCTGCCAGGATGAAGGGCTCCGTGATCTCCCTCGTAGCCCAAAGCTCTGACCTGGAACTTACGCTTGAGCTCAAACCCAGAAAGCCTCTGGTTTTACATGGGCAAAACGGCTTCAGCAAAAAGGGGCCGGGAGAGGGACAGGCTTCCTGTTATTCTTCCTTTACCGACCTGGAAACCCGGGGATTTTTGAAATCGGCCTTCAATCGCTCTCGCGTAGCTGTAAAAGGGAAGAGTTGGTTTGATCATGAGTTCGGTTCCAACCAACTCTCGGCCAACCAGAAGGGCTGGGACTGGTTCAGTCTCCACTTCTCGGACCGGAAGGACCTGATGATCTACTTCTTGCGCCGCAAGGATGGCTCCGTCGAGCCCTCCTCATCCGGAACCCTCGTAGAGCAGGACGGCACGTCCCGCCACCTCAAACTGGCTGAAATATCCGCTTCCGTTCTGGACCGGTGGAAAAGCCCTCGCAGCGGGGGTGAGTACCCCAGCCGGTGGAGAATCCAGATCCCCTCCGCAGCAATCGACCTGACTGTTGCGCCAATGGTATCGGACCAGGAGGTCAACACCCAGAAATCAACGGGGATCATCTACTGGGAAGGAGCCGTGACTGGAAAGGGAACCTCCGGAGGGAAGGCGGTCTCCTGTGACGGATATGTCGAACTCACCGGTTACACGGGAAGTCTGGGCGGGATGTTTTGAGTCCGAAGGAGATGGCCCCGCCGAAAATTCCCTTGACATCATTATCCTCCCTGCTACTATTACGATGATAGGCATTCCGCTCGACTTGAACCCCCAAACCGGCAGCGTAAATTCGGACGAAGGGACTGATTTATATAAAGGGGGAGCAATCCGAGCTAAGAATATCGGGTTCGGTGTAAAGAAGCCCGATCTTCAGTTCCCGATCTTGATTCGACGGAATACCCGGTGAAAGTTGAGCTTCATCTATACGCATCCTTCAAAAACCATTTGCCCGAAAAAAGCAGTGGAAATCCCTGTATCATGGAAATCCCCGATGGAACTACGATCCGGGAACTCCTCTCCCGATTGAACATCCCTCCTGAGGCCCCAAAGGTCATCTTTTTGAACGGGGTTCATACTCAAGGGGGTGAAATCCTGAAAGCGGGGGACAGGGTGGGGGCGTTTCCACCGGTGGCCGGCGGATAATTCCGTATCTTCTCATTGTTTCCAGGAAGAAGCCTTATTCACAGGCACGGCGAGCGATAGAAAGGAGGTCCCAGATATGAAAATTCTAAGAATCAACATGGGAGCAGAGGGCGGTCCGAAGGCCCGCGAAGAACCAATGGGAGAGTTTGAGGGCCTGGGCGGCAGGGCACTGACATCGGCCATCGTTGCTAAAGAAGTGCCTCCGCTATGCCATCCATGGGGAGCCGATAACAAACTGGTTATCGCCCCGGGGCTGTTGAGTGGAACCACTGCCGCCATGTCTGGACGGGTATCGGTAGGCTGCAAGAGCCCACTTACGGGTGGCATCAAGGAGGCCAACGCGGGAGGGCAGCCCTCGCAGATGCTGGCCAGGCTTGGTTATGCCGCCATTGTTTTGGAGGGGGGACCTAAAGGAGACAAGCTCTACAAAATTTTCATTAACAAAGACGGGGTAAAAATAACCGCCGATCAGAGCCTCAAAATGCTGGGTAACTATGACCTCGGCGAAAAAATGAAAAAAGAATACGGCGAAAAAGTAGGTTTGGTTTCCATCGGCCCGGCGGGGGAGATGAAAATGTCTGCCGCTTCGGTGGCGTTTACCGATATGGAAATGCGGCCCACGCGCCACGCCGGACGGGGTGGAGTCGGTGCAGTCATGGGCGCCAAGGGCGTAAAGGTCATCGTCATCGATGACACCGGCATGTCCATGCGACCCCCGAAAGACGCTCAAAAATTCAATGCCGCAAACCAGAAATTTATCGAAGGACTCAAGAAACATCCGGTAACAGGTCAGGGACTTCCGGCCTACGGAACCAACGTATTAACCAATGTGATCAACGAGGCGGGCGCCTACCCAACGAAAAATTTCATGTGGGGCCGTTTTCCCGCGTGCCAGAAGATCAGCGGAGAGACCCAGGCCGAAACCGAAACGGCTCGCGGTGGGCTGGCGACTCATGGTTGCCACCGGGGGTGCACCATCCAGTGCTCGGGCATTTACACGGATAAGGATGGCCATTATGTGACGAAACAGCCGGAGTATGAAACGGTCTGGGCTCTGGGTGGAAATTGCGAAATCGACGACCTGGATGCGATTGCCATGCTGGACCGCCTGTGCGACGATTACGGGCTGGATACCATTGAGATGGGAGCTACCATCGGGGTGGCCATGGAAGCGGGCCTGGCCAAGTTTGGAGACGGGCAGGCCTCTATCAACTTATTAAAAGAAGTGGGCAAAGGTTCTTACCTGGGGCGGATCCTGGGGAATGGAGCCGCTGTAACCGGCAAGGTTTTAGGTGTGGAGAGGGTGCCCGTTGTCAAAGGTCAGGCTCTTCCGGCCTATGATCCGCGCGGCATTCAGGGCATCGGAGTGACCTATGCCACCAGCACCCAGGGAGCCGACCATACCGCAGGATATGCTGTGACCGCCAACGTTCTTAAGGTCGGTGGCTTTGTAGATCCTCTGAAGCCCGAAGGTCAGGTGGAGCTTTCCAGAAATCTCCAGATTGCTACCGCCGCCATTGATTCCACGGGGATGTGTCTTTTCATCGCCTTTGCGGTTCTGGATCAGCCCGAAACATTCCAGGCTCTGATCGATTTGCTCAACGCCTTCTACGGCTTGAATTTGACGGGGGATGGCGTCACCGATCTGGGGAAGAAAATCCTCAAGACCGAGAGAGAGTTTAACAAAAAAGCCGGCCTTAGCGCTGAGCATGATCGCTTGCCCGACTTCTTCATGAAAGAGCCTCTACCCCCTCACAACCTTACCTTCCAGGTTAAGGACGAAGATCTTGACAAAGTCTTCAATTGGTAGTTCGACAACCCGACCCTCCCCTCTCCCCCGCTGGGGGAGAGGGGGCCGGGAAGGATCTATTTGACAGAATCCATTGTGCCTGAGGCCCATTCCATAGTAACCCTTCATTTGATTCTCCTGGCGGACCGCTTTCCCCTTTTTTCTCTCCTATTGCAGCAGGGGTTCAGGGTAAAAATCCAGGCCGGCACCCCGGTCAAGGGCGTGCTATGCGAGCAGTTTGGACTGAGCCCCGAATACGTTCAAGATCGGATCAAAACAATTCTCCTCGACGGAAAGGCCGTGGATGATATGGATGGTGCCATTCTCAAGGATGGTTCCACTTTGGCTCTTTCCGGCCCGATGCCTGGATTGGCTGGAGCCAGTTTGCGCAGGGATGGCTTGCTTGCCTCTTTTCGGGCCCAGATCACCCACCGGGGAGACAGAATGGATTTCCCTCCCGGGGCAGAGGGGATGATTACCGTAAAAATCTTCAACCTCCTTCTCGATGAGATTGGGCCGGTATTTTTGCAAAGGGGAATTTATCTTCGAAAAAGGGATTTCCAAGATTTCTGCAAAAGTCTACCAGAAAAATTCCAGAAAGAATTTAGGGCCGCCGGGGTCAATAGCCAGAAGAGCGATTTGGAGGACCTGCAAAAAATGGACTGGCTAAGGAAAAATGATATGGTTTTTCTCTCTGTTGATTTTGCTGGTCCCAGCTTGAAGAGAGCAATTTAGACCCATTCTCTATCGTTCTTCCTTGCTTTATCTTTTGGACCTTTTGACATTTCCTTTTTCTTGCAATATATTGGAATACATTACAAACGATCCAAGGATTCCGCCACCCAACCTTCATTTTTTAAGGAGATGCGCCATGCCACTGATGACGACCAAGCCGATGTATGACCTGGCCTACGACGGCGGCTTTGCCGTCGGGGCGTTCAACGTCAACAACATGGAGATCACCCAGGGCATTATCGAAGCCTGCGCCTCTGAGCAAAGCCCTCTGATCCTGCAGATCTCCAAGGGCGCCCGCAAGTACGCCAACATGCGCTACCTCAAACACATCATTGACGCGGCAGTTGAGGAACACCCGGACCTGCCGATCGTCATCCACCTGGACCACGGCGACACGGTAGAATTGGTCCAGACCTGCCTCAATGATGGCTTCACCAGTGTGATGATCGATGGTTCCCACCACCCTTACGAGAAAAATGTCAAGCTGACGGCCGAGGTTGTAAAGGTCGCCCACCAGGCCGGTGTTGTCGTCGAGGCCGAACTCGGCATCCTGGGCGGGATCGAGGAACAAGTGGTTGGCCTAAAAGCCGAAGAGTATGAAAAGAACGTCGAGAAGTTCCTGACCGACCCGAACCAGGCCGGAGACTTCTGGAAGCGCACCGGCGTGGACAGCCTGGCCATCGCCATCGGCACCAGCCACGGGGCCTACAAGTTCAAGCATGAGGCCAAGCTGGCCATGGGGCGCATCGAGCAGACCATGAAGACCTGCCCCGGCCTGCCGCTGGTCATGCATGGCTCCTCCAGTGTACCGAAAGAGTTTATCGACCTGATCAACAAGTATGGCGGCAAAATGCCGAATGCCATGGGCGTGCCAGAAGATCAGATCCACCTGGCTGTGAGCCAATACGGGGTCTGTAAAGTGAACATCGACACCGATTTGCGCTTGGCCCTAACGGCCAAGATCCGCGAGGTCTTCGCCACCAAGCCCACCGAGTTTGACCCCCGCAACTATCTCGGTCCGGGACGCGAAGCCATTGTGTCCATGGTCAAGCACAAACTGCACGTGCTCAACTGCGCCGGGAAGGCTGAAGCGGTAATCAACCACTGGAAGAAACTTGGCGAGCCCCTGCCGATCTTCTACGCCAGGGCTGGCCGGGCCTAAAAAGATAAAAGGATACTTCCGACTATTTCTATCCCTCTGTTTTTCTCTAACGAATGGAACCGGTGTTCCCTATCCATGAAATCGGCGCCCAAAAATTCATGAGTGGATCGTTTCATTTTAGTTCTGGCTTTGCCGGATGCGGAGGTTCCTTATGCAGCAAATTACAGTGATCGAACATCTTCTTTTGCATCAAAAAGAATCTCCCATGGCTACAGGACGTTTTACCAGACTTTTGAATGAATTGATCCTGGCAGCCAAGATCATTTCCCGCGAGGTAAACAAGGCGGGATTGGTGGATGTTCTGGGGTTTACTGGGACCCTCAATGTCCAGGGAGAAGAAGTGCTCAAGCTCGACGAATTCGCCAACCGGGTTCTGATCCATCGGTTGGTGAGGGCGGGAGTGTTGTGCACCATGGCCTCGGAGGAGAATGCCGACCTGATCGAGATCCCTTCCGCCTTTCCCCTGGGGGATTACATTTTGATCTTTGACCCTCTCGACGGGTCTTCCAATATTGATAGCAATGTGTCCATCGGCACGATTTTTTCCATTTATCGCCGCCAAAGTCCGGAAGGGAAAAATGTGACTTTGGGCGAGGTCTTACAAAAAGGGGCGAATCAGGTCGCCGCAGGATATTTCGTCTACGGCTCATCTACCATGATGGTGTATACCACGGGCCGGGGGGTGCATGGGTTCACTCTGGACCCCAGCGTGGGAGAGTTTTTGCTTTCCCACCCGGACATCAAGATCCCGGAAAATGGAAAATTTTATTCTGTCAATGAATCGTACTGGCATTACTGGGATGAACCTACCCGAAAGGTGGTTTCCTATTTTAAAAGCCCCAAACAGATACCCGGCCAGCCTTACAATTTACGCTACGTCGGGTCCCTGGTGGCCGATTTTCATCGCAATTTACTGGCGGGTGGTATTTTTATGTATCCGGCCGATTCTCGGGATCCCAAGAAACGCCGCGGGAAATTAAGGCTAATGTGTGAGGCCGCACCCCTGGCCATGGTTGTAGAAGAGGCCGGGGGCATGGCCACGGATGGAAAGACGCGCATCCTGGATATTGAGCCTCTGGAACTCCATCAAAGGGTCCCGCTCTTTATCGGGTCGAAAAACGACGTACTGAAAGTGACGGAAATATACAATTCCGCCTCCTAATGGATTGAAGGATTAAGGGATTAAGGAATGGGGCGATTCACTCCTAAATTCGCCATCCCTAAATTCCTGAATTGGATGGATAATGGCTGGCCTGATTGCGCTTGTAGGCGGCGGCGAATTTCGCCGAAACTGCCAACCCATGGATAGGGCGCTACTTGCCCGGCTGGGCAAAAGGCCGAAGGTGGTTATCCTTCCCACCGCGGCGGCGCGCGAAAACCCCAGCCTGGCGGGCGAAAACGGCGTGCGGTATTTTCACCACCTGGGAGTGCAAGCCGAGGCGGCGATGGTCATCGATGCGGAGACGGCCCGGCAACCCGCGCTGGCCGCCCAGGTCAAGAATGCCGACCTGATATATTTCACCGGAGGCGACCCGTTGTATCTGCTGGAAACGATGCGCGATTCGCTGGCGTGGCAGGCCGCACAGAAAGTGTTGCAAGGGGATCGGATCCTTGCCGGCTCGAGCGCGGGGGCGATGATCTTGGGGGAGCAAATGTGGGCGCCCGGCGACGGATGGCGCGAAGGGCTTGGCCTTGTGCGGCATATTGCGGTCATCCCCCACCATGCCAGCCTGGCTTCCCGCTGGAACGCAGCCCGCATGCGCGCATCTCTGCCGGAGGGAGTCATCCTTGTGGGGATCGATGAAGCCACGGCGCTCGCAGGCCCTCCCTGGCAGGTCCTGGGACCTGGAGAAGTAACGGTGTATCGGGGGAAGAAACCGTTGGTTTCCAGAGAAGGAGAGACCCTTCCGCTATAAATTTCTCCCTACCTCGCCCTCTATCTATTCGAGTAGGAGGTTACGCCTTGCGCCTTACCCCTCACGCCTTAGGCCATAACCCTTGACCCCTGTATTCTAATGGTCCAACTGAATGTATTGCTTCTGGCATTTCTGTTCGTTTTTTTCTTCCGGTCAGGAACCCAGCTGTTCCTCCACCGGCTGAATAATGCCTACCTCCGCCAACACGGAAATGAAGTCCCCGAAGTTTTCCAGCATTCAATAGACCAGGAGAAGCTCAAAAAGATTTCCGCTTATACGGTGGATTCTGCAAATTTCGGCATCGTTTCCACTTTGGCGAGTCAAGGGCTTTTCTTAGTCATTCTGCTATCAGGTTTTTTGCCATGGCTTGTGAAAACCCTCCATCAATGGGGATTCGGATGGATCATTGGAGGTTTGGTTTTTTTTGCCTCCCTTTCGCTCCTCGCCAGTCTACTGCGCATCCCTTTCAGCCTGTATGGCACCTTCGTGATCGAAAACCGTTATGGTTTTAACACCAAAACATTCAAGGTGTGGGTGACCGACCTCTTAAAAAGCCTGGCCCTCTCAGCCCTCCTGGGCGGTTTGCTGGTGTGGCTCCTTTTGACCTTGGTGATTCATGGGGGGAACACCTGGTGGGTGTGGGCCTGGATGGTCACGGGGGTGGTGGAACTCCTGATGATCTGGTTATATCCATGGATCATCGCTCCTCTATTCAACAAATTTGAACCCCTGGAGAACCAAGAATTGACCCAGGGGATTGAAAGGCTTATGGAAAAAGCGCAGCTCAGGGTCAAAGGGATATTCCGCATGGATGCCAGCAGGCGCAGCAGGCATACCAATGCTTATTTTACAGGCATCGGTAAGAGCAAACGAATTGTCCTATTTGATACCCTCCTGGAATCTCATACCGGCGATGAAATCCTGGCTGTCTTGGCTCATGAGGTCGGGCACTGGAAGAAAAGGCACGTGCAAAAGCAGCTCATTCTTGCCGAGCTTCTGTCTTTGGCTGCTTTTTATGGGGTAGCGACATTACTGAATTGGCCGTTGATGTATCAGACGTTCGGCTTTCCAGACCCGGTCCCTTATGCGGGTCTGTTTCTGATCGGAGCCTTCTTCAGCCTTCTCGGGTATTTTGCTCAACCCTTCGGGTCAGCCATTTCCAGGAAATTTGAACGGGAAGCGGATGATTTTTCGTTTCACCTGATTCAGAAGGCAGAACCGATGGTCAACGCCCTCAAGAGGCTGGCGGCTGACAACCTGGCAAACTTGACCCCCCATCCCCATTATGCCTGGTTCTATTATTCTCATCCCCCCCTTGTCGAGCGCATCGAAAGAATTAAAAAGCAATAAATTTTTTCCGCCACAGAGGATATAGCGATCCCTGAAAAAACCAGGAATCGTCCCTCCCAACTCCCATTTATGAATGAGAAAATCATCCTCTTTTCTTCCCTATGTTTTTAAATTTTTCTCATTTTATTCCGATAATAAGAATAGCTCCGTCAAGGGAGAGGCATAGGAAAATGGGAAAAGAAGAAAGAGAAACAGAACCTCGTTTCGGGCTCGCTAGTTTTGAAAGGAGAAGACATCCCAGGTTTTCAGTCGATTTGCCGATTGAATACTGGCAAATCAACAAATCCAAGAGTCGCCCTGGCCGAATGATCGATGTCGGCGAAGGCGGGTTGCTGCTTCATCTTTCCGAGCCACTGGAGATTGGTCAGAATTTGGGGCTGAATCTCTTTATCGACATCGGCCCTGACTTAGATTCCATTGAAGCCCTTGTGCAGGTAGAGGTGGTTTGGAAAGATATTTATCTGGGGAAGGATGGGGATTATCGAATCGGAGTGAGATTTGTCGATATTTCGGCGGAGGATCTGGATAAATTGAAAAACTTTTTAAATACCCCAATGAATTTGAAAACCCCCTCATCATAGAAAATCCCCCCATACGGCATTAGTGGCTACAGCGGCCTCCACCGCATACCCTCCCGATACAAGGATTTTCGCCCAAACCAGGGAAGACAGATCGTTGGGGGGTGCGGCCATGCCTTCCCATCACCGGGTTTTAATGGGACCCATCGGGATCCCTCCTTAGGGCGAAAATTTCCAATATCTTCAATCTTCGCCCAGAGACTATTATGCTGTGTCAATGGGAAATTAAAGCCTGAAGAAGGTCCCAATTTTGCCCTTGACAAGATCCCTACACTATGCCATAAGAACTCAACCAATTTTCCACTATTCCCTATCACAGGCCCCTGCTGGCGCGGATGGTTAAGAAGAAAGGGGGGAGGAAAAAAGTGCAGCGCCCAGGGAGGCTAGAAATCAATTTTGCCAACTTTTACAAGAGGAGGTCTAAAAAATGAAGATGATAGATTGGATTATCCTCTGGGCTTCCATTCTGGGAGTCCTGGCCGCGGGTCTTCCCTTCCGAAAGTATATTAAGTCGGTCAAGGACTATCTGCTGGCGGGCCGCACCCAGCCCTGGTATCTAATCGCCCCCTCCTGTCAGGCTGTCCAATCGGATGTGGGGGACTACTTCGGGGCGGCTGCCTTCTGCTACCAGCATGGGCTGCTGGGCTTTGCCTGGTATGCCGTCTGTTGCCCGCTCAGCTGGTTGTTTGGGGCGCACACCACGATTCCCGCCATGTATCGTTCCGGGGTGTGGACCCCTGCCGAATTTCTCGAGGTTCGTTTCAACGCGCCCGCTCGCTACTGGGGGGCTGCTCTCATCCTCTTGCAGCGCCTCTTCGTCATGGGGAATATGGTCCTGGGCACCGCCCTCCTTTTCAAGGTCCTGACGGGCTCCAGTCTTATGGCAGGCTCCATTTTGGCCCTGGGATTGGGTTTCCTTTATGTGCTCTTTGGGGGCGTGGCTGCTACCGTAGTGGTGGGAACCGCTCAGCAGGTGTTAATGACGGTAGCAGCCTGGGCCATGTTCATCGTGGCCTGGGTGGAGACCGGGGGATTCCCGGCGGTCTGGGCCAAGTTCCCTGAATATATGCACATCGGATTTCAGCCCAGCAACCCGCAGATCGGTTGGGGATGGGGATTTTTGGGACTGGTCGCGGGGGTAATAGGGTATGCCGTCTATCAGGCGGAGCAAATCTCCCGGCCCCTGTCGGCCCGTACCGAATGGGATGGTCGAATGGGGTATATCATGGCCGGGCCCATCTGTATCATCCATCAGGCAGCCATTATCCCTTTAGGGGTCTTCGCCCTGATCATGTATGGCGTGCAAAATCCCAGCCTGACTCCTCGGGACATCCTCTACCCCAAGATGATGGTGGAGCTGCTGCCTTCGGGCCTTCTGGGTATCTGCGCGGCGGGGGTCATGGCCGCGACGATCTCCACCATAGCCGCCAATTCGATGTCCTGTGCGGGCATCGCCACCCGGGATATCTATGCCCGCCTCTTTAAGCATGAAGCCACCGATCGCCACTATCTGAACGTCTCCCGGGTCATCACTTTCTTCTGGTTTGTCCTGGGTGTTGCCCTCGTTCCCCTCATTGCCAAGGGCGGAATGATGAACACCTGGATGAAGGTGACCGGAGCCTTTGTGGCCCCGCTCTTCCCGGCCGTGTTCTTCTCTACCATATATCCCCGTTCCACCCGTTGGTCCGGGTTTCTTTCTATGATCCTGGGAGGCCTCTTCGGTACCCTCGTTATTGTTTTCCCCTGGGCCCCGCTGACGGCCTTGCTCGGGCCGAAGCTCACTAACTTCTTGGTCTTCCCGTTCACCAACACCATTTTCGCTTCCATTGCCTACTTTGTGGTTTGCGAGATCGAGAACGCCTTGCGGGGAAGGATGCCCAAATCGGAATGGGTGGGGAAGGTCGTCTGGACCCTGCCGGAGAATATGAAGCAATACGCCAACACCGGCGATGCGCTGCGGACGGGGAACTTTGTGGAGGCGCCCTCGAACCTGGACATCGATGCCTCCCTGGCGGGAGACCTGGTGGTTTTGAAAAACAAGGTCCCGATCTATGGAGCAAGTGGTTTACCCTGGTTTAAGAACCTATGGACGTGGACAGTAATCGTAGGTCTCATCGTGCTGGCCATTACCATCTACTTCTGGTAAAAGGGGGTGAATGAGATGGTCGCGGACACTGAAAAAACGGGTGGTGCCCCGGAAAAAATGCGCAAGGAAGAGATCATCCAGTGGTGGAAGAAGACCGCCCAGGCGGTGGGCTCGGATGTCGATGATCTTCGCATGTCCAAGGTTTCCTCGATCACGATGTTCTGGCTCTTTATCCTCTTCGGAGTTTTCCTGATCATCGCCCTTCCCACGGTGGATACGCGCATAGAGGCCTGGGTGACAAGCCTCTCCGCTATCCTCTTCGCCGGGGTAGCCATTTGGGCTTATTGGGGCTGGAAGAGGGCAAAGGCCAAATTGGCTGAGGCGGAGGCCCGCCCGGCCAAGAAATGAGCTTTACGAAGATCGAGATACCGAAGGAGATCCTGCCTCGAGAGAAAATAGAATCCATCCTGGCTGGCTGGGACAAAAAGAGGAAGGGACTCTTGGGTCCCCTCCTCTTTCCTGATTCCAGTAAGCGCCAACTTCTTCGCATCGAGAAGATTTATATCCCCCATTATCTCTTCATCTTTCACCAGTCTGCCCGGGCTCGGGTAGAAGTTCATTATGTCCTGATCGACGCCGTCTGTGGGTTCGGCGCCTTCACCAATGCCGAGCCCGAACTACGCAACGAAGAAGTTACGGGGCCCATCTTTCCAGCCTTATTCTCCCAGGAAAAGGCCCTGGCAAAGGCGAAAGATTGGCTGAGCAAGTGGAACATTCGAAAACACGCCTTCCATCTAAAGCTCCCTGAACCCTTGAGCTCCCGGGTTCGATTCCTCCATCTCCCTTTCTGGGTGGGCTATTATCGGAGGCCTAAGGGCAAGCTAGATATCGAAGTCGTAGATGGGGTTCAGGGCTTTCTGGAGGGCGGAAGGACCCAATATTTGGTTAAGCAGGGATATGCTGCCCTGCAAGATTCGGGGACGACCAAAGGGTGACCTGAATCCGGGCTCCCTCCCTTCAGGCGTCCTATTGGCACTTTTCCGGTTTTTAAGCACTTGAAGGGGTAGGCTGAAAAGCGATCTCAGAAGGATCAAAAGGGAGAAAACGATGGGCCGCACGGTAATCAGCAGAAAAGACCTTAGAAGGTTGAAAATCAAGGCAGAAGAAAAAGGTTCAACGGCACCCACTCCATTGCCTGAGGTGGACAAATATACCTCCAGACTTCTTAAGTACATTCCTGCAGAAGTCCTCGTACTTTACCTGACCCTGGATGCTATCATCCGCTCTTCGGACAAGATTTCACTGGCCGGATATTGGGCTATTTTTATTTTGGGGATTTTCGCTACCTACCTATATTTGTGGCGAATAGAAAAAGTTCAAAAACAACTTCAGCTTCTAATTTCTGTAGGCGCATACTGCGTTTGGGTGTTTGCCTTGGGAGGGCCATTCGTACACCTAACCTGGTATGATCCCATCTATGGTGGTTTGGCATTGCCCATATACACCTTCTTTATTCCTATCATAGAGGCCTGAAGCGCTTCCGCCCCGCTCCTCCCCTCCTAACTACCGTATGGGTTCCTGTAGTCTTCAGGTTGAGCAGTTGTCTTCTCGGCTGCGTTGATGAAATGAAACCCCAGGAAGAGAGAGAATGGAATCCATCGGCTTGAAACGGTAATAAAATGCCCCTGCGAATAGCCAGCCCAAGAGACGTTATAGAAATTGAAAAATAAATCGCTTATAAATAATCAAAGAAGTTGGTTCGGATGTAGCCAAAATTTCGTTGAATATTTTTTTTGCCTTTAATGACCTCTCCATGGCCCGAAAGGAGCCATTCCGCATCTAAGCGGGCCAACCGCTCGATGGATTCTCGAAGTAGGTTCCCATCCCCCCCGGGAAAATCTGTGCGCCCCACACCCATAGAGAAGACCACATCCCCTGTGAAAAGAGCCTTCTTCTCCGGCCAGTAAAGGCTGATCGATCCCGGTGAATGGCCGGGGGTATGCAGGACCTGCAATGTTTTTGCGCCCAGCTTCAGCTCCCCTTCCTGCAGGAAAAAGTCCACCTTGATCTCGGGCATCTCCATGCCGAAGGCGCGATAAAAATCGCTTCCGACCTCCTGCATGAATTTTTCTTCCTCCTGGTGCAGGGCCATTAAAACTCCCGCCCGGGCAAAGGTCTGTGAGGCCTCAAAGTGGTCGGGATGCACATGGGTGGCGATAATCAGGCGGATGTCTTCAAGCTTGTTCTTGTCCTTTTCCATCTGGGTGATCAAATTCTTGACCAGATGTTGGTGGCCCGGATCGATCAGGACGGGCATTTCCCCGCCAATCAGATAACTGTTGCAGTTGTTCTCCTGCGTGCTCACCCAGGGATAGGCATAAAGATCAGAATCGAGTTTCATAGATTCCCCGTTTCCTTAGAAAGAATGCAAGGATTCATGATTTTTCAAATTTCCTAATTTCTCCCCGTCTCCCTTTCACCCCGTCCCCCCTTCTTTCTTTTTCCGCTTTTTCTAAGAGTTCCTCGATGGTCATGGGCAGAACGGGCAGCGGGTCCAGAGCTCGCCCATCACGCCTCAGTTCGAAGTGAAGGTGTGGGCCGGTCGATTTCCCGGTACTGCCCACTCCTCCGATCGCCTGGCCTTGACGCACGGCCTCTCCTTCTTTGGCAATGATCACATTCATATGCCCATAGATGGTCGAGTAACCACGGTTATGCCGCAGAACCACCACATTGCCGTAACCCCTCCGAGAGCTGCGGGCGAGGATGACTTCTCCATCCATGGAAGCTTTGACCTCCTGATAAGAAGGGGAGGCAATGTCGATCCCGTTATGGAATTTCTTACCCCTGGGTCCATAAGGAGAATTGATCTTTCCCTGGATGGGCCAGATGATGTCCAGCTCTTTTCCCAGCCAGGGGGGTCCCTTTCCTCCACGTTCGACGGAGGGTTCCATGGGGAGGGCTTTCTGTTCGGTCTCCAGGGAACGTTCCAGATCCCTTTTCTCCCGGGCTGTGAGGGGAACCGACGGTTCGACTTGGAGGACTGCTTTGGCCCCGGGAATAAAGAGCTTGCGCCCAACTCTAATTTCCGATGCAGAGGAAAGGCCATTGACTTCCATGAGCTGGGCAATGGGAATGTTGTAGGCCAGGCTGATTCGGTAAAGAGTTACCCCCTTCGTCACAACGTGGTAAACGCCTTTTTTCTGGGCGATCGCTGGAGAGGCAAAAAAAGAAACAAAAAATAAAGAAGCGATCAGGAGACTTTGGAGAGCCCCCCAAACAAAAGCCTTTCTCGGAGCAGAATTCTCTTTGAAATTTTTCCTCTCCATTCCTCAGTTCAAAAATAAATCCTGTCCGTCATCGACTCAACGGGCCTGGAGAGCTTGCCGGCTCAATTGGCTCAGCCGATTTTAACGATCCCGCTTTAATAATCCCCCTCATTTCCCAAACTCGACGGCCGCTTCAAACATGGCTATTAGATTTGCGGGAGGTACGTCCACCAGAATATTATGGTCTCCCGATAGAATATACCCTCCACCTTTCCCCAATATGGAGATCTTTTTTTTCACTTCATCCCGTACGTCATTGATGGTGCCTTGGGGGAGGACCCGGTGAGTATCGATGCCGCCCCATAAAGCCAAATCCTGGCCCACTTTTGCTTTTATTTTTGAGGCCTCCATGTCTTTAGCGTTTGACTGAAGAGGATTCAAGACATCAATCCCGATATCGATGAAATCATCTATGTAGGCATAAACCGACCCGCAGGTATGTAAAGCGACCTTCGCTTTGCTTTTGGCCTTGATGCTCCCGACCATCTTTCCCAAAAGAGGCTTAACCCTTTCCCGAAACATTTGCGGGCTCATGATCGGCTGGTTCTGGAAACCAAAGTCATCCCCAAACATTAAAATATCCACGTTGTCACCCAAGGCATCTACCACTCCATCTACGGTCTCAATCCAAATTTCTGCCAATTTCTCATGCAGGGCGTCGTTAAATTTTCGGTTAACCATGAGGTCCACCATCCATCCTTCAAAGCCCCTCATAAACTGAGCGAGGGAAAAGATGCCGACGGGCAATCGCGCGATCAACGCCTTATCGGTTTCCTGGCGCATCTTCCTGGCTTTTTCTCCCCATTTTACGAAATCCTCGACATCCGAAGGCTTCGGCCAGGGAAAGCTTTTCAAGTCTTCCAGGGACGGATACGCAATTTTCTGGAAAGGGCCTTCCATCGGCGCGTAGGTATAATCCGTGGATCTCCGCCATTTCACGGCCCAGGGTCGGTCAATAAATTCTTCTGGAGCATTAAAATCAGCTAGGGCCAGGGATGGTTTAATAGATTTCGTATCCACCGAAAACCGGTCCAGAATGTCTTCATCAATCTCCGCCGTGAACATCAGGATATTGGCAACTCTCACCTCTCTTTTGATTCCTAAATAATCCAGGAAATTTTGGTAGGCCCGAACATTCATGGATGTGGCGCCTGGAAAGCTACCAAAATCTATGGGAACGCGATCCGGCTTTTTATGGTTTAAGGCCGTGAGTACCCGCTCTCTACTGTTCATGGCAATCCCTCCTTGAATTCATGGACGGACATCCATATCTTCGTCGGTGCCGGGCCGGGTGGACAATCAGACCCGGCTGTTTTATACCCGCTCTTGCCCCTGAAACGCAAATAACGAGCACTAAAAGCCTTCCATCAGGGCCAGACCTGGGTGTAGGCGAACCTCGCCCGCTCGCTCACCGACCCAAACTTGGCGTCGTATTCTGCCTTCAGGGTCTTCATGTGTTCCGACTCCATCAAGCGCCGGAAGGTCGCCTCGTCCTTTAGCTCATACACCGCCATGTATTGATACTTGTCCTCGCCCACGATGGCCTTATAGCGGCGGGCGCTGACCGCTCCCTTGAACTGGAGAAACTGCGGGATGTGTTCCTCGTTGTACCAGCGGTTGAACGCTTCTTCCCTGTCCTTCGTGATCGTTGCCTTGACGATGAACAGCACTGTGGCCATGACTTTCCCCCTTCTGAACAGAATAATAAAAACTCGCTTTTGAACCCTCCTGAGTATAAAGAGGAGAAGCCCGCGTGTCAAGCCGGATACACGCGGGGTTACGAATTCTAAGTAAGAATAATGGATAATAGAACAGCCATGATCCCATTCAGGAATATCCCATCAAAGGTGCCTGCCCCTCCGATCGAGGCCACCGGCGCACCCAAATTCTTAATTTTCCCAAGGTTCAGGATATCTGCCCCGATCAAGCTTCCCAGTGTGCCCGAAATGTAGGCCAAGGCCGGTGCTTGATCGTAGGCGAAGATCACGGAAAGGAGGGCGGCTAGAATCGGAGGGATAAAGGCCGGCAAGGCAATGCCAACCCCTTTGACGGGCCTGGCCAGACGGAAAGTAATGAGAGCCATGATCGCCGTCGCCGCCAGACCTTGTACCCAAAGTCCAGTCTTGCCTAGTAAATAGACTGAGAGCAAGCACGGCATCAGCGCTCCTCCCAAGTTGATGGCCAGGACCGTTTCTTTCTTTTTCCTCACGGGGATGGCGTGCCGGAAACCAAAAAAGCTTACCCACCTCTCTTCCAAAAGGGAATCTTGAGGAATTTTTTTAACCGGAATATTGATGAAACTTCCCAGCAGGATGGCGAACAGGGCAGTAAAAATGTAATGACTCGGGATCCCGATTTTGGCGAAAGCCAGCGCAATTACATTGACCTGGATGATGATGAAAAAGAATAGGACCAGCAAGAAAAAAATAACCATGAAGAGAAAAGTGAGGGGATTAAAGAACATGTAGGTACTCCTTACTCATGAGGATGGAGGGAGTTACTCCACCCGCAGCGGCAGCCGGGGTGGAGTGGGGGTCGATGGGTTTACAAAATCACCTGAATACCCTTTTCCTGCAAATATTCCTTCACCTGCTTGATGCTCAGGGTGCGAAAATGAAAGACCGACGCCGCCAGGAGAATCTGAGCTCCCCCTTTGACCACACCTTCATAGAAATGCTCCAGCTTCCCAGCCCCACCGGAAGCAACCACCGGCACTTTCACTGCATCGGCTATGGCTTTGGTAAATTCCAGATCATAGCCGGCTTGAGTCCCATCCCCATCCATACTGGTGGGCAGAATCACTCCCGCACCTAATTCTTGACATTGCTTCGCCCAAGCGACCGCATCTTTCCCCACAGGCTTGGTGCCCCCCGAGACCACCACTTCAAATCCCGAGGGCATTTCTTTGTTTCTTCGGCCGTCGATCGCCACCGTTATCCTCTCTCGACCAAACTCCTTTGCGGCTCGCCTGACCAGATCCGCGTCTCTGACGGCAGCGCTATTCATGGAAATTCTATCAGCCCCTGCTTCAAGAACCAGCCCGATGTCTGCGAGGGTAGAGATCCCGCCGCCCACCGTCAAAGGGATGTCAATGACGGAGGAAACATTTCTCACCCACTCCAGCCTAGTCTTGCGGTTTTCGAGGGTGGCCGCAATGTCCAGCATGGCCAGCTCATCGGCGCCTTCCTTCTGGTAAAAGGCAGCATTCCCCACGGGGTCGCCCGCATCCCTTATGTCTACGAAATGTACGCCCTTGACTACCCGCCCGTTTTTCATATCCAGGCAAGGCATGATTTTTATGGTTTCCATCGTTTCTCCTTTCAACGTTCTCTTCCTATTGCAGTGGAAAAAAAATCTCTTCTAAGAAAGATGGCCTCTGAGAGGGGGCTAACAACCACGGTTTGGATCAAGTCAATTTGCCGCTGGCCTTGAATTCGTCCAAACTATTCTTCTCAACTTGAACGGAGCGCCCCAGTTTTACAGCTTTGAGCTCCCCCCACTCGATCAATTCATAAACCTTCTTGCGGCTGACGCCCAAATACTTGGCCGCTTCCGCGACGGTGAGAAAAGCAGACGTAGCATAAGTCTCTCCAGGAGTATATCTTTCTTTTTTGGTGACTATCGGAACCCTCCCGTTGTTTCCCCTCTTTCATTGAGCGGAAGTTTGCACTCCTCCCCTCTTCCTGTTACTCGAGGGTCAGAAAGACCGAAAAAGAGCTTGGATCAATTGCGACGCCGCTCGACTGGATAGCCAGCCGTCCGCCAAGCCTCAAACCCGCCCAGCAAAGGGTATACGTTCTTGTACCCCTGTTGAACCAATTTCAGCGCCACACGGGCGCTGGTGCCCTCATTTCTTCAACTGCAGTAGGTGATGATCAGGCAGTCCCTGGAAACTGGTAAATCTACGTCGTCTGAGGCTAAGATGGATTCGGGATCAAAATAAGTCGCTCCCTTGATCTGGGAATCATCGGGGTGGCGGCGAACATCGACGAAATAGAGTTGCTCCCCTTTATCCAGGCGCTCTTTGATTTGCTGAGCCGTCAGTCGCGCAATTTCAGATTCGGATGCTGGCGCTGCCATGAGTTCTTCCTCCTTTTGGTTCCCTCAAGAAGATCGACGCTGTGCGGAAGACCTGCAATCTAAGAGATTGAAAACGGGGAAGAATTACTATATTCTCAAATTACAGGATGGCATCAAATTTCCAAAATGTCAAAATGGGAATCTTTCGCATGGGGACGAATTCTCGGCCAGAATTTAAACCCTTACTCCTAATCGTTGCTGGAGTGAAGGGGGCCGTGGGTTCCACGCTGGCCGTGGCGGTGGCGGCCCTCCGAAAAAAACCGGAGAGTGTCCTGCCCAGTCTCACCACGGGGAATTTGTTCCCCTATATAGGGTCTCCTCAGGCCATCGAAATCGCCGGATGGGATGCCTCTCCCAGAACATTATTAGAATCCATCGCACATCATGGCGTTCTTTCCGAGGAACGATGGAAGCCTTTTGCAGAAGACCTCAGCCAGGTCCAGGTCCTCCAGGCGCCTTCGGCGAAATCTGGCCTCCGCGCCCAGGTGGAACAATTGACCTCGGACATCCTGGGATTCAAAAGGGTTTATCCCCAGGCCAGCCCCGTCTTCATCAACCTTCTTCCCGCTTGTGTGTCAATGGAACTCTCTCATTTTAAAGATCTTTCCGGCCTCTATTCTGAGGTAGACGCAGCCGCTTTCCCGGATTTGGCTTACGCCATTTCCGCGATCCGATCCGGTCTCCCGGTAGTGAATTTCACCTCGAACGCCGTCGAGATTCCGGCGATAGTGGAGGAGGCGATCAAGGCGGCCGTTCCCCTGACAGGGCGCGATGGAAAAACAGGGCAGACTTACCTGAAAGTTGTGCTTGCTTCGGCTCTAAAGGCCCGGAATTTATTGGTGGATGGTTGGTATAGTTTGAATATCCTCGGGAATGAGGATGGCAAGAACCTTCTCGACCCTGAGAAAGCAGCGGGGAAATTGGCCCATAAAGCTGAAGTGCTGGATGAGATCCTGGGGTATCGCGTCGGGGAGAGATACGGCACATCTTCCCATAAAGTCCTGATCGATTACTATCCGCCCCGCGGTGACGCCAAGGAGGCCTGGGACGTGATCGACTTCCTGGGGTTGTTCGGGCTTCCCATGAGCCTCCGGGTGAATTTGCTGGCCCGGGATTCGATCCTGGCAGCTCCTTTGGTCTTGGATTTAGCCCGTTGGATGGTAGCGCTCCAAATGGCCGGGCGGTCCGGCTTGATCCCGGAACTGGCCTTCTACTTTAAGAAACCTTTGGGATTGCATCCCCCTTTAACCTTTCAAGATCAGCTCACTAAATTGGTTGAACTGGAACAAGCCTGCAATCAGCGCCGATCTTAATTGGATGTGGAGTGGGCTAGGACGCCGGTCAAATAGGGCTCGGAAAGCCACTGGGAGAGTTGAGTTATGAGGTTGGGATACAGCACAAACGCTTTCGTGAAATTCTCCATTTTCGTGGCCGTGGAAAAGATCTCCCAGTTGGGCTTTGGGGGAATTGAGATCATGTGCGACCGGCCCCATCTCTATCCCCCGGATTTCGGGCCGGAGAACCTGGCCCGCCTGAAGGGCTCCATCCAAAAAAGAGGTCTGAGAATCACCAACCTGAACAGCTTTACCCTATTTGCCGTGGGGGACACCTACCTTCCTTCCTGGATCGAACCCTCAGAGGAAAGGCGGCAGATCCGGATTGATCATACCCTGCAATGCCTCAAGCTGGCTTCCGACTTGGGATGCAGAAATATATCCGTTCCGCCGGGCGGTCCACTGGCAGAAATATCCAGGAAAAAAGCCTTTGCTCATTTTTATCGAGGGCTGGAAAAGGTTATACCTATGGCAGAGCAGCTGAGCATAAAGATCCTTGTTGAACCTGAGCCCAACCTGCTGCTGGAGAATAGCCAGCAATTCCAAGAGTTCATCCGGGAGGTGCGGTCTCCTGCTGTAGGCTTGAATTTCGACATCGGGCATTTCTTCTGCGCTGGCGAGGACCCGACTGAAGCCTTCCAGGAGCTTTTCCAATGGATCGGGCATATTCACATCGAAGACATTGGACCAAGCCGCGTCCACAACCATCTAATTCCGGGCCATGGAGCCATCAATTTCCTCGAAATCTTCAAGACTATGGGCAGGATGAATTATAAAGGAGACATCAGTTTGGAGCTCTACCCTTATGTTGATACGCCCGTTGAGGCAGGCCGGGAAGGCCGGGCTTACCTGCTTTCTATCTTTAAGGAGGCAGGGTTGGATCTGGAAACCTCATCCAGACAATGAATGGAGCCCGCGGTAGGACGCGATGAGAACCTCTAAAACAGAAAGACCCACCAAAAACCCTGATCTTTCCGGGGTCAAGACTCCCCAAGAAGAGATGGCCTCTTTCGGATATCGCCGGATCCCGGCCCGAGAAAAGCGCCAATGGGTTCTGCGGCACTTCAATTCCATCGCCCGGCAATATGATTCGATGAACACCATCCTCAGCTTTGGCCTTCAGCATCTATGGAAGAGAGCGGCAGTGGAAGCCATCGGCCTGAAGCCTGGTGACCGAGTCATGGATGTCTGTGGGGGAACAGCTGACCTCTCCATTTTGTCTGCCACAAATGTCGGTCCCGATGGCCGGGTAATTTTGTATGACATTAATCGAGAGATGATGGAAGGTGGAAGGACCAAGGTAGCCCGGAATTCTATGGCGGGAATGATTTGGTTCATCCAGGGTGATGCGGAGCAGATCGCTTTTCGAGATGAGCAGTTTGAAGCAGCCATCGTGGGCTTTGGTATAAGGAACCTGACCCGAATGGAGAAAGGCCTGGAAGAGATGTACCGGGTCTTGAAGCCTGGAGGAAAGCTGATGTGCCTGGAATTTTCTATGCCTACTTCTGGGTGGTTCAGGTGGCTTTATAATTTTTATTCCTTTCACATCATGCCCCTTGCGGGTCAAATCCTCGCCGGCTCCCGGGAGGCCTACACGTATCTTCCGGAATCAATCCGAAGATTCCCTCTGCCAGAGGAATTGACGGCCATCCTTAAAGGGATCGGTTTTTCAAACGTAACCTATCAAAACCTTACAAACGGCATCGCCGTGATTCATCTCGGATTAAAGCCAAAAAATATTTTGCCACAGAGTACACCGAGAACACTGAGAGAAAATTGAAATTTTAAAAGAATCAGCATTTATGATTCAGATTATCTCTGTGTTCTCTGTGTTCTCTGCGGCTGTAAATTCTTATGAAACTGAACTGGGCCGAACGGTGGGTAGTCAACAACCCCCTGCGAGTCATCCAGCAGCGGCTGGAAATGCGCTGGTTGAGAAAAAACAGCAATCTCAAACCGGGGGCGGTGGTCCTGGAGGTGGGATGCGGTCGGGGCGCAGGGGCCGGGCTTATTCTCAGGGAATTCCACCCCGCAGTGCTCCAGCCCATGGACCTAGACATCGAGATGATTCGCAAAGCAAGGAATTATTTGTCTCCGGAACTGGGGCGGAAAATCTCTTTCTACGTTGGGGATATCTTGCGCCTCCCATATAAAGACGAGGCCCTGGATGCGGTTTTTGGGTTTGGCGTCTTACATCATATTCCGAATTGGCAGAGTGGCCTCTTGGAGATTGCGAGAGTTTTGAAGACGGGCGGAACCTATTTCCTGGAAGAAATCTACCCTTCCCTTTATCAGAATTTCATAACTAAACATATCCTCCTCCATCCCCGAGAAAACCGCTTCCTCAGCCAGGGTTTAAAGCAGGCTCTGATTGCTGTAAATCTCCATCTGGAAAATTCTTTGGAGCTCCCCAAGATCGGAATCTTGGGGATTTCCATTAAGGGGGCTGATCGGTAATCTATTTGCGTAAATATAGCGGGAAGTGAAAAAGAGGGGCTGAAGCAGCTTGCCATTTTACTTCATCTGATCGAAGTTCCCCTCGTGGATACGGATTTAGAGAGTTGGAAGGCCCAGACACTCTTACGATTGATCCCTTTGCAAAAATTATAGAAATTAGCCAAAGTTCATCAAGCTGCTTTAGAACCTACGTCCCGTCTCCCATCCAGCTGCCCGTTCTCTTCGCATGTTATTCACAATGACACTTCGAGTATGTCAGATTCAACTTGGTTGAACAAATCGTCAAGAGATTCTTGGATGGTGATTGTGTGCGCAATTGCAGTGACAACATTCGCGTAGACGGCAATCTCTTCGGAGGAAAGCATCCTGCCTTTGCGATCTTTGAGCCACTTTTCGGCAACTTGATAACCGCCGATGTGATACTCCCATACTTCAGATGGAACGCCAGCAAAGTACTTGTCGGGGTTGATGTAGACCCGTAGCTTCTTTGTATCGCAGATGACTTTGACGACCCGTAGGTCGCCTGAGCCTTCACACTTGGCAATTGGCCTGGAGAGTCTCCCTGACTTGAGCAGGTGAAGTTCAACAAGTTCCGCACCTTTCTCGGCAAGTTTTTGGAAGAGCTTGTAATCCTTCGTGAATGGGACGCGGGGAAAATCGGTCTTCAAGAATTCAGCGTACTTCTTGCGATATGCGTTCGAGTAAAGGATAGCATAGATATAATTGAAGACGTCTTCTGGGCTTGGCTGCCTCTCGTATGCCAAATTGAGAGCCTCAATGAGCTGCGGCGCAAGGTTGGGCGCCCGCTCACTCGTTTTATCTTTGGAAAAGATATCTTGCTTATCACTTTCAGGATACTTGTAAAGAGGAAAGAAAGTGTCAATACTTTGGTTGTCGGAGCGTATCGCTCCGTTGCTGATCATATGCTCTGAGACAAAAAAATAGTTGCAGAGAGAGTTAGGTGGCGCTTTTCGCACTGTTATGAATCCTAAGTTCTTTTGAAGCATATGCTGCATCACTTCTGCACGTGGCCTACAATGAAAACCTCTTGATTTACCTGTGTAGTAGGTAGACCGAATGTCAAATGGTCGATAAAGTATGGGCACAAGATTCTCCCTGCTTGGGCCGCTGCTCCTGAGGTCTTCTTGTGCAAGCTTTACTTTCCAATCCGTAACGTCATTACCAAGCTCATATGCTTGGCGAGCGGTCTCAGGGTCAAGAGAAGAAAAGTTCAACACGGTTGTCCAGACCTCGTGCGGGTTCCAATGAATAGTAAGATGGTCTCTAGCTGTGACGACCCCTGCGCTGTTGAGAGGAAAGATTGCGGGGATGCTTAGATATGACTGGAACCGCTTGTTTAGTTTTTCATCTCTCGGGACAAATAGATAGAATGACGATAAATGTTTAAGCTCTCGCCAATCTGTCCTCTTGAAATCGTGCTTGATTAGCCACTGGTATTTTTGTTCTCGCAGACCCCAAACCTCGGCGTGCATCAAGGTTTTTGGCGAAGCAGCTCGCTTGCGTTTGATAAATAGTGCAATGGCAACTCCTTGTTGAATGTCAAACACGTTCTCATCCTTTGAGCCGTCAGGTGCTTTTTCTTTCTTGAGGGAGTTGCCATGAAGGTCAAGAACATAGATTTCATCGAATGAGTTTATCAGGGATTGGCGCATCCCTCGGAAGGTGGGGTTATCCAGATAGCTATGATTGGTTATGAAACCGATTGCGCCCTCGCCGATCTGCTCAATTTTCCATTGCGCAAATCGAATGAACTTGACGTAGTCATCCTGAAGCCACTTCGGATTTTTCTCACCCAAAGGTTTGCCATCGACCTTCTTGTAATTTTCAATCTGGGCTTTGATCCAGTCACCTTTATTTGCTGAATGGCCGGAGTACGGAGGATTGCCAAGGATTACAAGAATCGGTTTCTCTTTCTTCACTCTCCCCGCAAGGTGCGATTCCTCGGAGAGAGAAGCCATACCCGGTAGCGATGTCTGGGCAAGGTCTTCCATCTCGAGGGTGTTCGTGAGATAAAATTGGAATCGCTCCTCGCCTATGAGCTTGTGCCCTAGCTCTTCCAAAAGGTAACCCATTTTCAAGTGGCCCGCTGCGTACGGTGCCATCATTAGCTCGAAGGCAAAGAAGTGTTTGAGGATGTGGTCCTCGATAAACTTTGCCTTCGACCCTTCGCCATACTTGCTCACGAATTCTTGAACTGCAAGCCTGGCAGCCTCGGCAAGAAATGTCAGTGTCCCACCAGCAGGATCGAGCACCGTAACGGAATGAGTGCCAAAGCCCTCATGTCGCCCGAATGTTTCCTTGAGGATAATGTTAAGAGACCGGACGATGTACGAGACAACCGGTTCAGGAGTATAGTAGACACCTCGCCTCTCTCGTTCTTGAGGATTGTATTCAGCGAGAAATGTTTCGTAGAAATGGAAGATCGGATCGCTCCCTTTGCCTTCCCTTAATCCGCAATCAAATTTTTTAAAGGGCATAATTGGGAGCGAAAAAGGGAGATTTTGGGAAGTTCTTTTCCAGGTATAGGTTTGGGAGAATAAAAAGAGAGAGTTCAAAGAGGAGACGAAGAGGCCTTTTTCAGAGTTTGCAAACACCTCTCTACCGACCCCAAGGACAGGGCCTTAAAGAAGGAAGACTTTCCAAGGAAAGAAGGTCGATTAAGCCGAGGAGAAGATCAGGAGCTTTCTTCGCGCCTCTTGATAGAGTGCAAAACTGGGATGATCTCCAGCAACCTTCAGATAAATTCTCCGCCCATGAACAATGACCCGAGCCGCCAAGTGCAACCAATGAAAGCGCAACGCCTTCAGCCGAGCCGCCCACCAAAACTGGGGCAAACTCTGTCTTTTCATCACCGAAAGGACATTATAAGCCAAAACATTCAGACGAAACCAAGCGGCATCGGCAAAGAAGCGCCAACAAGGCAAACTTCCACCCGCCAGATCATTCTTCAGCACATCGAGGACCTGCTCTACGGTTCCACAACGCTCCCTTTGCCAACGCAACAGCCTTTCTCCATCCCAACTCCACATATTGGTGACCCCGGCAAAATAATGGTACGGATTCCCATCGGTAAACAGCTCTCCCTGCACCGGCCGAATCCGAATGGCCAGATACCGATCCGGCTTCATCCCTTTCTTCCGGGAAGGCCGACTCGGGATAAACTCCACCTCGGCCCACTCTTTCCTCCCCCAGACCAACCCCTTCTCGCTAATCTTGCGCAAGGGTTTCCAGGCTTCCTCGGGAAGGGCCTGAATGGCCGCCCGCAACTCCTCGGTCATATCCGCACTGATGGCAAACTCCACCCGAGGTCTGCCTTCCACTTCTTCCCGACACCAATCCAAAAACTCATGAACATAAGCCGCCGCATCGGAACGAACCCGGATCAGGCGGACGGAGGCCGGCAAAGCCTGGATGGCCTTCTGCAAAACCGCCAACAACCCCATCCCCGCCGGCACATTCCCATCCCGAAACTGATCCATCAGAATCAAATCCGGCTCGGCCCAATAGGCGATGACCGGCTGATATCCCCGAACCCCCAAATAGGTGTAATAAGCTTCCCGTTTATCACTCTCCATCACCGTGGCATCCAAATCAATCGTGGCCTTCCAGGGCTGCTCCTGGGCAGTAGCTTTGCGAATCAAATCCCGGTTGACCGCTCCCAATCCCTGAAGCAAATCCGTCTCTTCCGGAATCAAGGCCTGATGGGGACCCCGCCCTGGCAAAGCTTCCGGTTCATGAAAAGCATTCAGAAAGAACCGGGCAGCCTCGGGAGAAGGGACCTTCAGACCCAACTTCTGCAAAGCCGCATCCTGACGCAAAATACGAAAATCATCCAAACAATCTCCCCCCGCCGCAAAGAGGGAAAGGAAAGACTCCATATAATCGGCCTCTTCATACTTCACTTGCCTTTGCAGAAGGGGAAGATACTTCTGCACCGACTGGGGAAGACCCAAAGCCCGAAAGGTTTCCATGACCAAAGGAAGGCCTCCGAAGGAAGTAATCAGGACTTTAGAAGTATCGGGAATGAGCTGGAAAGGAAGGACGCCTTGTGCTATATTCATCCTGCACCTCCTGGGTGAAGCAAAGGTTGAGTGGTTCAACCTCATTTGTAGCTACTGTTTATGCTATCCTAGGAGGTGTTTTCTTTTCCTGTCAAGCAATTTGATTACGGATTAAGGGCCTTCCTTGAAGTATTGACAAAGGATGTTCTTGACATCTGCGACGGCGAGGACTTCGGCGATGTCGTCTACCGTCGCTTGGAGTTGTTCGGGCGGATCAAACGAAATGAAATGGAAGATGTCCCGAAGAATACCGATGCTCTTGGGAATCAGATCGTAAGCTAGCTTACGATTGAATGCGCCGTTGGCGCGGGTTCTCGCGGCGAAGAGTCCATAGGTTATGGTTTGGGCGTAGAGGTCAGCAAACTCATCAGGTTTAAGGTTAGCGATAAGATGCTTCTGGAAAGCTTCATAGAAACCAAGAACCCTCTTGGCACCGGCGGTCGAGGCCTCACGCAGTTCTTCTTTGATGACTTGATCTCTCAGGAAGCGAGTTCGTGTTGCAAGTTCGTTCGCAAGACTCTCGGCGGTGAACTTTGTCGGAAGAGAGAATTGAAAAAACTTCTCCAGCAGAGCCAAGAATTCCGTTGTGTGCTCGGCGGGAGGAATCGTCTTGAGCTTAGCTGGAATGAACGGACGCGCAAGGAGAACGTTGTCAACACGCTGTGCATTGCGATAAAGACG
>Ga0187886_1000531_pt1 | contig 44227 bp, 33 predicted proteins | sample June2016WEW_20_1_FD_133001 | JGI IMG/M metagenome (GOLD analysis project Ga0187886, IMG submission 133001) | Peatland microbial communities from SPRUCE experiment site at the Marcell Experimental Forest, Minnesota, USA - June2016WEW_20_150 | ecosystem: Environmental > Terrestrial > Soil >... | reverse complement strand
GTTTATATGGCCGACAAGAAAAAAGAAAAACCAAAGCATCTCGGCAGGGGACTGGCGTCACTTTTGGGTCCGATAACATTAACTACAAGTGAAGAAAACCAGATATTATCTAATCCAGCAATAGCCGCTAACTTTCCTCCAGACAAGGAGTTACGCAATTCGCTGCAGGAAATCAATATTGATGCTATATCGCCAAATCCTTATCAGCCGCGAACGGTGTGGGACCAGCGGGAACTGGCGGATTTGGCCGAATCCATTAAGGCCAACGGTGTGGTTCAGCCGATTATTGTCCGCCCCGCAGGGACCAAATTCGAGCTTATCGCCGGTGAACGTCGGCTCCGAGCCGCTCAATTGGCTTCTCTGACAACTATACCTGCTCTGGTGCGAGAGGCAAGCGATGAGCAAATGCTCGAATTGTCGCTAATTGAGAACATACACCGCGCTAATCTGAATCCTATCGAGCGTGCAAAGGCCTACCAAAATTATCTAAATGCCTTCTCTCTAACGCAGGCCGAAGCCGCTGAACGGCTCGGCGAAAATCGCTCTGTTATTGCTAATTACCTACGACTGCTGGATTTGCCGGATGAAGTCAAACAAATGTTAGCCGAGGGTCAGCTAACTATGGGGCACGCTCGGGCAATGCTTTCACTGCCTACCGATGAGCTTCGCCGAAAGCTCGCCAATCGAGCAATGGCAGGTCGGCTTAGCGTCCGCGAGGTCGAGAGATTAGTGCGAAAGTATCTTACAGAGACCGGCCAGGCCAAGACCACAGCACGTTCCAAGTCGGCTCATATCCTGGAGCTGGAGAACGAACTCAGCAGACAACTGGGCACGAAGGTAGCCATTGAAACCCGCAAAAATGGGCAAAAAGGCAAAATAATCATCGAATTTTACTCTTTAGATGAATTTGATAGAATTACAGAAAAGTTTGGTCTTGCTTCTATGGAACAGGTTTAAAAAGGCGGTGAAAAACAAATTTCGATGATTTTGATACACGAGTCAAAGCATTCTGTTATATAATTGAGTGAGTGCAAAAAATGGCGGGTTAGGACCGCTGATTAATTTTGATTAACGCTATTACTATTTTGGAGAATATATTATGAAGGCTTTGGTCATTTCAATGTTGATTTTGTTGATAGCATTTTTCGGTCTCATTCCTGCTCTTGGCCAGATGCCGGAGAACAAATCACCTCAGCCAATAAAACAAGAGGAAAAGCCGGCAAAGGAACCGGAACACAAAGAAAAGACCGCCGATGCAAATGCAATTGCTGACCCAAATGCTGTTAGAACCAAAATTAAAGAATTTGAAGGGTTAGGTGAAGCGTTAGAAAAAATAAACGCAGAAAGTAGCAGCGAAATAAGCGAATGGACACGCGGCAGACTCGATGACAGATTAGACCTGGCATTAGCGATGCAAAAGCAAATCACAGCGGAGTTCAAGTTCCTGCGAGAACTCGCTGTTAAAGAAGGGGCTGTCCAAACAACGGCGGCAATTGATGGGATACTTTTAGACAGACAGGAACGGTCTAAGGGTGTTATAGAAGAATTGGAAAAGAAAAGCGAAAGACTCCACCGCCGCGCTGAACGAGAGGAGAAAAAAACCAAAGAGCAAGAGCGTAGCAGAGAGCGCAGCAAAGAGGGTGTTGGTAGAAGCAGAAAAGATACACAACCCTGAAAAAGCACCCCCGGCACACCAAGAATTGGATTATCCTGCAAAACTTGAGGTGGAAAGGATAGCTATGCGAGCGGTCGTGCAGCGAGTTTTGCAAAGCCGGGTCGAGGTCAACGGCCAAACGGTCGGCCAAATCGACAAAGGCCTGCTTGTCTATCTTAGCGTCGGCAAAAGGGACAACGCGGGCGATGCTGAGTTTATGGCTGAGAAGTTAGTGAACCTTCGTATCTTTGCTGACGACGGCGGCAAGATGAATCGAAGCGTGCTCGATGTCGGGGGAGCAATTCTTTTAGTAAGCAATTTTACCCTTCACGGCGATTGCCGAAAAGGCCGGCGTCCCAGCTTCGACGGCGCAGCGGAGCCAGGTTTGGCAGAGGAACTTTATGAGAAGGTGGGCGAGCTGATTGCTCGGCAGGGGGCAGCCGTCGAAAAGGGGGCTTTTGGTGAACATATGCGCATAAGCAGTATCAACGACGGGCCAGTAACCTTTTTGCTCGATAGCGAAGAAAGTGCATAAGTCACAAGTACATAAGAGGTTAAGAACGAAAAGGAATAATTGCAGGGGAAATTGAGATTTTTCGGGTTTTTTGAGTAGTGGTGTTGATTTTTGGGGTAAAAATGGAGGTGGAGGTGTTAAAGTGCAACGATTGGGCAAGATAGGCAAGGCAAAAACGAGCGAAAAACGTTTGAAAACGTTCGAAAACCATATAGAAATATTCGACAATTTCACAATGGATGCTCGATACCCGATACTGGATGCTCGAACGAAAAAATATCCGCCTTCGCTAAAGCTACGGCGGACAGGCGAAGAAAAATTAACCGCGAATCCATTCGACTACGCTCAAGACAAGTCCGCTCAGGGCAGGCTCCGAGAGCGCAGAGTTTTAGTCAGCAACGTGTTCCGCCACACGGATGGCGGACGAGTACGAGGTTCCTTGGCCATCCCAGAGTACTCTTCTTTTTTCTTGACAAAAAACGTGTATGATGTTACAAGATAAGTATTGATAAATACAGAAATGCTTTTTTGGGGGAGGAGCGGTGTATGTCAAAAGCGTCCCCCCGAAAACGAGACTACCTAATGACTATTTTCTCACAAAACGACAAGGGCATTCTCCAGTGGTATTATACAGGGGGATTGTCTGACAAGCTGAGAAGTATAACGGTCCTTTCGTTGTTCATTTTATTACTGGGGGCCAAGGTGTCAATGGCAGTGCCGGCGTGCCCCGGGGGAGCCAAAGTGACACAGCCGGATGGGACAGAAATAACCATATATCTGCGAGGGGACGAGTATGCGCACTGGAATGAAAGCGAAGACGGGTTTCAAATCGTCAAAAACGAAAAAAGCGGGGAATGGGTGTATATGACAGAGGAAGCCGGCGAAGCTGTCCCCAGCGGGCACGCAGTAGGCAAGGCCGACGCAAGGGCAATTGGAGCATTGAGGCCTGATAAGGAGAAAATGTCGGTCCAAGCAGAGCGCAGTCGGACAGAGAAGTCCATGGTGGTAGAACCATCTGCTTTTGCGCTGACAACAGGGACGATGTACAACTTAGTAGTGCTGGTCAATTTTTCCGATTTGACGGTGGCATATCCGAGGCAGAGTTATGATGATTTGTTTAATCAAGTCGGTTATACGGCAGATGGGGCGGTTGGTTCGGTCAAGGATTATTATCATGAGGTTTCGTACAATAACCTGACGGTGCAATCGACAGTGGTGGAGGCGGTGACCTTGGACCACGGGTATGCTTACTATGGCGCCAATGACGCCTACGGCAACGATATTCGTCCGCGGGAGATGGTGCAGGAGGCGCTGGCAAAATTAGAGGCGCGTGGCTTTGATTTCAGCACGGTGGACGGCGACGGGGACGGCTGGGTTGACGGTCTGACGATTATCCACGCCGGCGGCGGTGAAGAGTATTCCGGGAACGACACCAATTATATCTGGTCGCATGAGTGGTCGCTTATCAACCCAGTGACGTATGATGGTGTTTCAATGCAGATGTATCACACGGAGCCGGCCCGGCGTGGGTGGGACGCCTATCCATCAACGCAGGGCATAACGCGGATTGGAGTCATCTGTCACGAAAACGGGCATTTTCTTGGTTTGCCGGATTTGTATGATTACGGATACGACAGCGAGGGAGCTGGGAATTTCTGCCTGATGGCCGGCGGAAGCTGGAACGGAGATTACGGAACGACGCCGGCGCATATGAGCGCCTGGTGCAAGAGCAGTCTCGGGTGGGTTTCGCCGACTCTGATATCGTCGAGCGGTGTATATTCGCTTGGACAGGTAGAAACGAATGCGCAGGTGTATAAGCTGCAGGGAGGTTTTCCTTCCACTCAATACTTTTTGGTCGAGAACCGACAAGGCGTGGGTTTTGACGCCGGGCTGCCGGGTTCACTGCGGGGTGTTTTGATATGGCATATTGATGAGACGCAGCCGGATAATGACGACCAGACTCACTATATGGTGGACCTCGAAGAGGCCAGCGGCACCCAGCATTTAGAACTTAACCTCAACGCTGGCGACGACGCGGATTATTTCCGAGCGGGAAACGCGACGGTGTTTTCAGACAGCAGCATCCCGAACAATTTGAGTTATGCCGGACAGATGTTGGGAGTGAACATAACTAACGTAGGAGCCACCGGCGCCAGCATGCCGGTTACCATTACAACAACTCCACCTTTACCGTGGTCCGATGGTTTCGAAAGCGGCAACTTCACCGTAGGTGGCTGGACTACAAGGGACAGTAATGCCCGTGTTATAACGGCGGCAGCATATACAGGCACCTATGGTGCAAGACTTCGGCAGACAACTTGGATACAAAAAATTAAAAGCACCGAAGGCTATAGTACGATACACGTCAAATACCGCCGTCAAACTTCCGGACTTGATTCCGGCGAAAATCTTTACGTCGAATGGTCAATCGATGGCAGCACCTGGAATAACCTCGAAACGGTGCGAACTGCCTCATACAGTAATGGCCTCCAGGACAAGGTTTGCAGCACGGGGGCAGACAACAATGCTAATTTCCGTATCAGATTCCGCACCAACGCTAACTCAACTACCGAGTATGCTTACATTGACGATGTGCAAATAACAGGTACCCAGACTCAGTTGCAACATACGATTTCCGGCAACATTCTGGAACCTGACGGCAACACGCCGGTCGAAGGCGTCCCAATACGGACCGACGGCAATGATGTGAACACTGTGACGGATGCGAACGGCTTTTACGAGCTGTGGGTTGACTACAACTGGTCGGGCATCGTAACACCACAAAAGGAAGGATATGTCTTTGAGCCAAACAGCGATACATACGCCAACGTTATAGAGGACTATAGCGACCAGAATTACACAGCGACGCTGAAGACGTTTGTTATTTCCGGTTATGTGTTTGATAAGGACTATGTTACGCCGATTAACGACGTTAATGTTTCTGCTGAAAATGGCGGCGGGCCCTGGACAAGCAGGTACGGAGGCGGGTCTGATAAAACAGATGTAAATGGTTATTACGAGGTAGTGGTGGATTACAACTGGTCAGGCAAGGTTGTGCCTACAAAGTATGCTTACGCATTTGAGCCAAACAAAATGGAATACGTTAATGTTAAGAGTGATTCTAACGGCCAGGATTATATAGGAACACTTTTAACCTTTATAATCTCAGGTCACATTAAAAATTCATGCGACGTGCCAATAGCGGGTGTATTAGTGGATGCAAATAATGGCGGAAGACAGAATACAACTGATGTCAATGGCTTTTACGAAGTGTGGGTAGATTATAACTGGTCCGGGACGGTGACGCCCGGTAAAGCCAATTATACTTTTGACCCGAACAGCTATGCATACGTCTATGTTCTGGATGGCGTGATAGACCAGAACTACACAGCCACTAATATCTACGACCTTGATTGTAACGGCACCATTGGTTACGGCGATTTGGCGGTGATAGCTGAAAATTGGCTTAAGACCCCTGCCAATATTAATGAAGGTGACCTGAACAACGATAACATTGTGAACTTTCTTGATTTTGCTGAATTTGCAAAACACTGGCTTGAGTAAAATTAAAACTCAAAACAGTGATATCACATCGCCGTCCATCTTCGCCAAGGCTATGGTGGATAAATGCCGGCGACGGGTAAACACCACGTGAAATATGGGGGGTAAATCTTAATTCAGGAGGCAAGGGAGGTTATTCCGAGAGGGACTTTGGCGGTTTGAGAGTGATTTTGGACTGTTAAATGCGGTTTTTTAGGACCATAATTGGATAAAAATTGTATGAATTTGACGAAAAAGTTATTGCCAACAGAGGGTTTGACGATTATCATAATGAGTTTGGGTGTAAGGATTAACGGCTACCAATCCTTCGACGGTGCTCAGGACAGGAGCCAAAATGAAGGTTAGAAAAAATGGTTTTGACAGGAATGAGTGAACAGTGCAGCACAGGGAACTGAACAACCCGGACGGCTGCGCTTTTGCGCAAATGGTGGCTTGGGAATCGGCGTTTTTGCTTCAATGTCAGGAGAACGAGGTTTTTTATTTCTGGAGACGGCTGATGTAGGGTAAGAGCGAGCTTATAACCTCTGTTTGTTTCTGGTGTTATTGAGGTGGAAACTGTTGAGGTTTCCACTTTTTTTTGCTGAGTTCCGCCAAACAAACAGCGGACAAGATTAGGAAGCTGAAGAGAAATGGGTCAGGAAATAACGAGGATAGTTGACAACATAGCACACGATAAAAATATCGACAGAGAATCCATATTCGTGGATTTGGAAGAAGCTATGGTATCAGCGGTGAGGAAGCAATTCGGCGAGCCGGAGAGCGAAATAACAGTGCATATCGACCGTTCCACGGGTGAAATCACGGCCTTTAAGGACGGGGTTCAAATTGATATGACACAATTAGGTCGAATTCCCGCGCAGACCGCCAAGCAGGTGATGATTCAGAAAATAAAGGCCAATGAGAGGGACAGTATCTATGCCGAGTTCAGCAAGCGAAAAGGGACAATGGTGAGCGGCTCGGTTGTTCGATACGAAAGCGGAACATTGATTGTTAATTTAGACCGCCGTGCCGAAGGATTTATGCCAAAGAATGAGCAAATAATGGGGCAGAGCCATCGTCCGGGCGAGAGGATTCGATGCCTGATTCTTGATGTGCGAGAAGCTGCCGGTCAGGTGAAGATTATTCTGTCCCGCACGCACCCGGATTTTATCCGGAGATTGTTCGAGTTGGAGGTGCCGGAAATTTCAGAAAACATTATCGAAATACGCGCACTGGTACGGGAAGCCGGGTATCGAAGCAAGGTTGCTGTTGCCTCGTCTGATGAGAAGGTTGACCCTGTTGGGGCGTGTGTCGGGGTCCGAGGCAGCAGGATAAAGAATATAGTCGATGAGCTCGGCGGCGAGAAAATAGATATTGTCCGCTGGAACGAGTCGTCGCAGGTGCTTATCGCCAATGGTTTGATGCCGGCAAAGGTCAGCGAGATTGCGCTGTGTTTCGAGATGGGAAGAGCAACAGTAGTGGTGGATGAGGACCAGCTTAGCTTAGCTATCGGCAAGCACGGGCAGAATGTTCGGCTGGCTGCGAGATTGACCGGCTGGGATATCGATATACTAACACCCGACGAATACAATCAAGGCATTGAACGATTGACAATCTGCGTCAAGAGTGCGGTCGGAGATGATGCACTGGTTGACAAGCTGATAGCACTTGGAGTTATATCGGTTCTGGATTTGGAAGATGTTGGGGCGGAACCGTTGATTAGCGAACTGGGTATCGATGCCGGTTTAGCTGAGAAATTGATTGCAGCAGCAATCGAAGAGGCCAAGCGTCTGGCGGCTGAGCCGAAAAAGCAAGCAGAAAGCATACTGGAGCAGCAAGGTGACCGCCAACGTGATGAACCCGCTCCCGGCGGAGAGGTAGAAGCAGCAGATAATGAACAGGCAATAGCAAACAGCGAATAGCACATTGAAAAAGAATCTAAATTCAATGTCTAAGTCTAAGAATTGGAGTTTTTTTGGCTGCTACAAGAGTCTATATTCTGGCAAAGGAGCTTGGGGTAAAAAGCACCGCTATCGTGAAGAAGTGCCAGGATGAGGGCCTGGACGTTAAGAACCATATGTCGTGGATTTCGGCCGGTCTGACGGCGACTATTCGCGAGTGGTTCAGTGAAGGAGAGCATGCCACGACGGTTGAGACGACCGAGAAAGTGGACCTGAAAAAGGTCCGACTGAAGAAAAAGCGGGCAGGGAAGAAAACAAAAGCGAAGAAAGAGGATGAGGCCGAGCCCGCTGAGCCAGCGGCAGAAGCAGAACAGCCCGAGCAGAAAGCTGCGATTGCGGTGGCCGACGAAGAATTAAAACCAAGCGAGCCGCCCAAAGAACGAGAGCCGGAACCGATATTGCCTGCAGGCCCGATTTTAGAGAAGCCCGAGCCGGCTCGGCTGAGCGGTCCGCAGGTAGTTCGTGTCGAAGCACCGGAACCAGTAGAACCACGAAGGCCAAGAACAAGAACGAGATACGATAAGCCTGTTACTGAGCCGTTAATGTATAGCGAAGAGAAGGGGAAAGAGTCAACTGTGGTTTTACCTGGAGAGAAGAGACGGGGGCCAAGGCGACACACGGAAAGGACACAGGGACGTCGTCGGGATGAGGAGGGTGCAGAAGTCGCAAGAAAGTTCAAATTCAGCAGATGGCGTCAAAGAGACATTGAAGAAAGGCAGGCCCGGCTCGATGCGGCCGGCGGGGAGGGTCTGCGAACAAGGCCGACGCGTAAAATCATTACGAAGTTCCATGCAAAAGCTGCTGAAGTCGGCAGGCCAGAAAAAGCGACCATAAGCGAGCCGATTACCGTAAAGGATTTGTCTTCAGTTCTGGCGGTTAAATCGGCAGATATTATCAGCAAATTGATGCAGCAGGGTATAATGGCCACAGCTAATCAAGCAATAAGCTCCGACGTTGCGGAACTGGTTGCTCTGGAGTTCGGCACAGAATTGGCCGTAGAGCATAAAAGGACACTGGAAGAGCAGATACGTGCTGAATTTGAGAGTCGTGAGAGAAAGCATCTGGAAAGGCGTTCGGTGGTGGCAGCAATGCTGGGCCATGTTGACCACGGCAAGACCAGCTTGCTGGACAGAATCAGGTCAACTCAGATAGCAGCGGGCGAGGCCGGCGGGATTACCCAGCATATCGGCGCATCTCAGGTCAACTGGGACGACAAGAAGGTAACATTCCTTGATACGCCCGGTCATGAGGCGTTTACGGCGATGCGGGCGCGAGGCGCCAATATGACCGATGTAGTGGTTCTGACGGTTGCCGCCAATGATGGTGTGATGCCCCAAACGATTGAGGCGATACACCATGCCCGTGCGGCAGGAGTTCCAATTATTGTGGCATTGAATAAGATAGATTTGGGCGGCATCGATGTAAATCGGGTTTATGCACAGTTAGCTGAGCAGGGTCTGTCGCCGGTGGAATGGGGTGGACAGACGGAAGTTGTAAAAACCAGTGCGATTACCGGCGAGGGTATAAATGATTTGCTCGAACACCTCGATTATACAGCCGAATTGCTTGACCTGAAGGCAGATAACACGATTCCTGCAACGGGATGGGTAGTCGAAGCGAAGATGTCACCACAGCTTGGTCCGGTGGCAACTGTTTTAATTAAAGAAGGCCGACTAAGCAAGGGTGATGTGGTGCTTGCCGGCGGGGCCTTCGGGAGAGTAAAGAGCCTGAAAGACAGCTACGGCAAGAAGATAAAGGTAGCTACAAGCTCGATGCCTGTGGAGATAAGCGGCCTGAGCGATGTGCCGCAGGCAGGGGACAGATTCTACGTTCCGGATGATATCAACAAGGCCGCAACCGCCGCTGAGGAAAACAAAATACTCTCGAGGGAACATTCGTTGGTGAAACGAACACAGGTGACGCTGGATAATTTATTCAGCCAAATAGAGGCTGGCAAGACAGCAGAATTAAACCTTATCATTCGAGCCGATGTTCAGGGCTCGGTGGATGTTTTGACGAAATATTTATCCGAGCTGAGCACTGAGGAGGTAAAGGTCAAGATTCTGCATGCGGCGCCGGGCGGAATCACAGAAGGTGATTGCCTGCTTGCCGAGGCGTCGAACGCCATTATAATCGGCTTTAGTGTTGTGCCCGAAGAGCGTGTGGCCAAGATTGCAGAAGCCAAGGGGATTGAGATAAGACTCTACGATATAATCTACCGCATAACCGAAGATTTGCAGAAATCCATGGCTGGTCTGCTTAAGCCAGAGGAAAAAGAAGAGCCCATCGGCAGGGCTGTGGTAAGAGCTATTTTTAAGGTTTCGAAGATTGGAACGGTGGCCGGCTGTTATGTCAGCGACGGCGTCGTGACGAGGAGCGCCAAAATTCGCCTGATACGTGACAATATCGTAATCAGAACCGGCCTGAGTATAGAGTCTTTAAAGCATTTCAAGGATGATGCCCGCGAAGTGAAGACGGGTCTGGAGTGCGGCATTAAGATAGCGAAATTCGACGATGTCAAGGTCGATGACGTTTTCGATTTTTATGAAATCGTTAAAGTAGCAAGAACCCTTTAATCGCGTTTCGCGATTGATGGTGTGCCTGGCGATTTACGAGATACGAATATTATGCCGACAAGAAGACAGGAAAAGGTAGCTCGTGCGGTAAAAGAAGCGGTCAGCGACGCTATTGCCAACCACCTTAACGACCCGCGCATCGAGGGTTTTGTGAGCATTACGAGAGTTGATGTGGCCGCTGATTTGCACAATGCAGACGTGTATCTGAGCATTTTCGGCAAGGATGATGCTGCCCAGAACAAAACTTATGCGGCGATAACGCACGCCAAAAGCCGAATACAATCGCTGCTGGCAGGTAGGCTGCGGTGCAAATTCTGTCCTGTTTTGCGATTTCAGAGAGATGAAAGCTTCAAGAAGGCGATGGAGACCATAAAACTGATAGACAAAGCCACAAGTGAGCGGGAGAAAAAGGATTCGGTTGACGAGAAGCAAGAGCGACTGTAAAAAAGCGGCAGCCCCCTTTTCTGTCTTCGACAGAAGACAAGGGGGCCAAAACCGACAGAGGCTTTTATGAAAGACAGCAAAGAGTATTCGGAAAAGATACATAAGCTGTACCGTTCATTGAAACATAAATATCCGGGGGTCCAAAAAGCCATATACGAAGAACCGGTGGATGCTCTTGTTTATGCCATCATTAGCGCCGAATTGAGCGAGGCGGAGTCGCAGTCTGCGATTAAGAGATTTTCGGATTACTTTGTTGACTGGAATGATTTACGTATTTCACGAGCAGAAGAAATTGTCGAAGCACTTGGGGCAGATACATCTGGGACAAGAAATACAGCTTCGGCACTTACGGCGGCTTTAAGGTCGGTATTCAGCAAATATAATATGGTTAGCTTGAAGGCGTTGAGTAAGATGAGCAAACGCCCGGCCAGAGGAGTTCTTGAGAAGATAGAAGGCACCAGCCGGTTTGTGGTCGATTATTGTATGCTTACGTCTCTACAGGGACACGCAATCCCGCTTACGAAAAAGATGATAGAATACCTGCGAAGCAATGAGTTAGTCCACGCTGGAGCTGATGAGGAAGAGATAGAAGGTTTTTTAGCCAGGCAGATTTCGGCTGAAAATGCATACGAGTTTTATTCCCTTTTGCGGCGCGAGAGCGAAGCACGCGAAGTGAGAAGGAAGAAGAAAACTAAAACCAAAAGCAGAAAGGAAGGAACGGCTGTTTGAGATGTCAGAAAAGGTATTAAAATTAGGTATTCCCACAGGCAGCCTGCAAAAGGCGACGGTTGAACTTTTCAACAAAGCAGGGTTCAGCATTGCTGATTCTGAAAGAAGCTTTCAGCCACGTATAGATGACGAGCAAATCCGGTTGGTTTGTCTGCGAGCCCAGGAGATGAGCAGATATGTCGGCGGAGGCGAGCTCGATGCCGGTATTACCGGTTACGACTGGATAACGGAAAGCGGTTGTGACGTGGTTGATGTTTGCGAACTTGCCTACAGCAAAGCTACGAGCGAACCGGCGAGGTGGGTATTGGCTGTGCCTGATGAATCGCCGGTTAAAAGTGTGCAGGATTTGCGCGGCGGCATAGTCGCAACCGAGCTGGTCAAGGTAACAAAGAAGTATTTTGCAGATAAAAGTATTGACGTAAAAGTCGAATTTAGCTGGGGCGCTACCGAGGTAAAGGCGCGCCTCGTAGATGCGATAGTGGAGCTGACCGAGACAGGGACGTCACTTGCGGCGAATAATCTGCGGATAGTAGATACGGTTATAACCTCTACAACGCGGCTTATCGCAAATAAAAAGGCCTGGCAGGATAAGTTTAAACGAGAAAAGATAGAAAATATCGCCATTTTGCTGAATGCGGCGATAGAGGCCCGCAGTAAAGTGGGCTTAAAAATGAATGTGAAAAAAGGCGACCTGGAGCGCGTTTTGAAGGTGCTGCCTGCTGAGAAAAGTCCGACAATTTCGGGTTTAGCTGATTCGGATTATGTGGCAATAGAAGTGATTATCGACGATAAAGTGGAACGCTCTCTTGTTCCAGCTCTGAAGCGTGCCGGGGCATCGGGAATAATTACGTATCCGCTAAATAAGGTCATACACTAATCGAGGGTTTTGAGTATAATTTTTCATAGGCGGCAATCAGGCGGTCCATAAACTTATTGTATTCGTCGTCCACCACACAGCGTTTAGGGTCGGCCTCGAACCACTCAATCGAGCGTTTGACGCCCTGCGCAAAAGGAACCGTTGCGGCAAAGTCGGGGACAAAACGTTTTATCTTGCTGTTGTCGAAAACGATGCTGCAGGCCTTGTCGCCTAAAAGGGTGCCGGCGTGGTCGGGGTCGATTTTGGCGATGAAATCGGAGGGGATATAGACGGCATTTAATCTTACTCCTGCGGCATCGGCTATCGCCTGATAAATCTGGTTCCACGTCAGCACTTCATCGGAGGTGATATGGAATGCGTGGCCGATGGCCTGAACGTTGCCGATAAGGCCGACGAAACCTTTGGCGAAATCCGTATTGTGCGTCATTACCCAAAGAGAGGTGCCGTCACCGTGAATGATAATTTTTTCCCCCTTTCGCATCCGGTCAACAATAGTCCAGGGTTTTGGCCAGCTATTAATCGCGGCAGGTATCATTGTAACGCCGTAAGTCAGCGACGGCCGGACGATTGTGATGGGGAAGCCGTTGCCGCGGTATTCGTTCAAGAGCCGGTCTTCGCAGGCGATTTTGTCGCGCGAATACTGCCAGTATGGATTTGCAAGCGGCGTCGATTCGGTGACGAGCCAGTGCGTGGGGGGCTTTTGATAGGCCGATGCGGAGCTGATGAATATGTATTGGCCGACGCTGCCTTTGAAAATTCTGATGTCAGCTTCGACGTCTTTCGGCACATAGGCGAGCCAGTCAACAACCACGTCGAAGGTTTTGCCTAACAGGAGCGATTTATCTTTTGCATCGCCCTTGATGACTTTTGCGCCTTTTGGAACGAACTCTCTGTGCTGTCCGCGATTGAAAAGGAACAGCTCAATTCCCTTTTCGACCGCCAGCTTCGATACCGCAGCACTTATTATTCCCGTCCCGCCGATGAACAAGACCTTCATCTTTCTACCCCATCTCTACAACGACTTTGTTTTCTTTTTTCATTTTGGAAACAGGAATCAGGTTGCCTGCGATAGGTTGGCCGTTGAGGGTGATTTTTTTGATGCCCTTCTGGACATCGGCGGGATTTACAACCTTAATGTTGAGCGTTTTATTACGGAACCGGCGGACGGCGGTAAATTGCTTCCACGACGCGGGTATGCAGGGGTCGATGCGAAGTCCTTTGTAATCGGGCCTGATGCCTAAAATATATTGTGTCGCGGAATAATAGGCCCATGATGCGGCGCCGGTCAGCCAGGGGACACGCGATGCGCCGTAACGGGGGCTGTAAATGCTGTGGGTGTATTGGGAATAGACATAAGGTTCGATGCCGCGAATCTCGGCCTTGTCGTTGAATGAGGCGGGCAGGAAACTACGGAAATACTTAAACGCCCTGTCGCCGTGGCCTAACATTGTTTCAGCCATAATGGCCCAGCCCTGCGTGTGGCAGAAGATACTGGCGTTTTCCTTGGAGCCCTTGTTGAATAGTATCGAGCGGATTTCGGCGCAGCGGATGTTTTCGTAAGGAGGTGCGCAGAGCATAAGGCCGTAATCGGTCGCCAGTTTCTCATTGACGGATTGCATTGCCTGCTCGGCGCGTTGTTTATCGGCATGGCCGCTAAGAACGCTCCAGGATTGTGTATTGAGGTAAATTGAACCCTGTTTATTTTCGTGTGAGCCGATTTTTTCGCCGGACTCTTTATATGCACGGACATACCATTTGCCGTCCCAGCCGAACTTGTCGAGTTTCTTATCAAGCGATTCGAGCTGCTCTTGCGCCCATTTGACCTCAGTTTTTTTGCCGAACATCTCGCAAATTTCGATATAGGTTACAAGGCCGTAACGCACCTGCAGGGCGACAAAAACTGAAGTGCCCTTTGTGCCAAGCCGCAGGCAATCATTCCAGTCAGCCAGCAGTCCGCTGGGCAGGCCGTTTTTACCCGTGCGTTTGAGATTGAATTCAATCGCCCTGCGAAGATGGCCGAGCACGGTTGCCTTGCCTTTGTCGGCATAAGGCAAAACCTTTTTATAAAAATCGATATCGCCTGTTTCTTTGACATAAGTGGGTATCGCATTAAAGAGCCACAGGCAGTCGTCGGAGCGGTATTCGTCTTCTTTCGGCGGTTTTTCTTTGCCTGGTTTGTGCAAGAAGGCCATTACGATGGGCATAGCGCCGCCTGTCGAACATTGGCCTGTAATCATAAGCTCAAGACGTTTTACCGCCTCCTTCGGAATTAAGTGCATAACACCCATAAAGTCCTGAACGGTATCGCGGTAGCCCAGGCCATCGCGCTCGCCGCTGTAAATCAAGCTCGCCATTCTTGACCAGGAGTAGGTAGTCAGGCAGTTGAACGGGCTCCACATATTCATCATACTGTTGAACGCCGCATCAGGCGTGCAGACGGACAGTCCCTCGATTCGGTTGTGCCAGTATTGACGGACCTTTTCGAATTCGGCTTTCACTTTAGCCGGGTCGCCGAATTGTTGGACGGTTCTTTTGCCTTCGACAGCCGCCTTGCCGATACCCATCAGGACGACAAGCTCTTTGGACTGGCCGGGTTCAAGCTCGATATCGACCTGTATTGAGCCGCAGCCGTCGTCGCCGACCGCCAGAGAATTAGTGCATTTGCCCTTTTCGACGACCTGCGGATTTCCATAGCCGTTGTATGGGCCGATAAAAACGTCGCGGTCGGTGTCGAAGCCGACTATTTCGCCGCCTAAGAAGGCCAGAAAAGTATGTCTGGCCTGCCCGCCGTCGAGGATATCGTCCGGATTCGGCAGCGCAAGGACGCTGCCGCCGTGGTCGATAATGCCGTCCACGAAATTCATATTAACTATAGCGTGCGAGTATTGCAGATTGAGGAAGTCATTGAAGCAATGCCAGGTGCTCGGGTATTCGACGAAGGTAAATAAGCTCAGGTTTCTTTTTACAGCGTCCTTGTTTGTAACTTTCAGCAGCCAGCATTCGAAGTGTTTGCCCAAAGGGACGAAGTAGGTGGTCTCGGTTTCGATATTCGAGTAAAGGGAATTGATGATTGTATAGGCGGTGCCGTGCCGACAGGTGGTTTTATACTGGTCTAAGGGTTTACCCACGGGCTGCCAGGCGTTTGACCAGTAGTCACCGGACTGTTTATCGCGGATGTAGATGTAACGGCCCGGCTGGTCTATCGGGACATCATCGAAACGCAGCCGGGTGAAGCGGCCCTGTGCAGCCGACATAAAAAAGCTGTAGCCGCCCGCATTATTGGTGATGATTGCGCCATATTCGGTCGAGCCGAGGTAATTGGCCCACGACCTCGGCGTATCAGGCCTATCTATCACATACTCTTTATTTTCATCATCAAAATGCCCAAATTGCATATTGCAATCTCCCGAAATAAACGTTATTTCATATTTTTCTACAATGGTTGACTTGGATTGTCTTTGATATAGTCGATGAGTTCATCCACCTGGGTAAAAGCGAGTGCACAAGTGGTATCGGCAGCCCCGTAAAAGATCGCAATCCTTCCGGTTTCAGAATCATGCAGCGTCGCACAGGGGAACGTTACATTGGAAACAAATCCAATTGTCTCATAAGGTTCTTCCGGAGTTAATATGTAGTTTTTACAGTCCACAATTACTTTGGATGGATCTTCAATGTCCAATAGAGCAGCACCCATACTGTATACATAACCGCTGCAAGTAGTGCAGACACCGTGGTAGATTAATAACCATCCTTCAGTAGTTTCAATCGGTATGGGTCCCGCACCAATCTTAGTGTTCTTCCACCAGTAATGGGTAGTTTTCATAACCAATCGATGTTTTCCCCAATAGGTCATATCAGGACTCTGGCTTAAGAAGATATCACCAAATGGGGTATGGCCATTGTCGCTTGGGCGGTTAAGCATTACAAAATTACCGTTTATTTTCCTTGGGAACAGAACGCCGTTGCGGTTAAACGGCACAAAAGCATTTTCGAGCTGAGTAAAGGTTTTAAAGTCCCTTGTTTTGGCTATCCCGATAGTAGGCCCGTCAAAGTAATTACACCAGGTAATGTAATAAGTGCCCTCTATCTCCACCAGCCGCGGGTCATAACCATACAGGATTGGTTTTGCCGGCTTGCCATCCTCATTGAGAAATTTAATTATGTCTTCTTCGATCTTCCAGCCAATGGCGTCTTCACTTGTGCCTAAGTGCAGATTTGGGTATCCGTTTTTATGGTCGGCCCTGAAAACGCCTATAAATTCGCCTTTGTAAGGGATGACGGCGCTATTGAAAATCCTGTCTCTTTCTTTTAGTGCATTTCTCCCGATGACTGGATTTTTATCATACCGCCAGACAACATCAGTGCAGTCCTTTGGCTTTTCCTGCCATGGCATATTGGGCAACGGCTTTCCGATTATTGTTTTTTTCACTTCTTATCCTTTCTTGTTGCTGAACGAAAACAATATATTGCCGGTTGCATACAAGTAACCTATTCCTATTAGGCAGTTGCAATATCTTCACCGCTGGCTTCGCGTCTTTCCTCAAGGTCCGCCTTGATGTTTTTCATTGTCGTTTCATCCAGTTTATAGAAGAACATAAGGATGATTAACGCAACCACTCCTATGGCAACCGGTATTACACTCATCATCGCCTTCAAACCATTCAGAACATCTATGTTTTGGACCACATTGGCCACGAATCCAGTCGCCGCAAGAATCAAGCCCGCAATCATACTTCCGATGGCCCAGCCGAGCTTGTTTGACATTATGGAAGCCGAAAACACAAGCCCCGTGGCCCTTCTGCCGGTTTTCCATTCGGAATAGTCCGCCGTATCGGCATACAGGACCCATAACAGGGCTGAAATCGGACCTCCAACGAACGAGCCGACGGTCTGAAAAACATAAATCAGCATTAAGTTTTCCGGCTTGAAGAAATAGAATGCGCCCGTGCAAATAAGAGCGGCTATGAAAAGAATAACCGTGGCACTTTTTCTTCCAACGAGTTTGGCGAAAAAGGGAACAAGTAAAACGCCTATAAGGGATAACCCCTGCCCAATCACATTGAAAGCGGATGCCAGAGTTTCCCAACCGAATTTGTGAGTCCCATCGAACAAGGCAACAGCCGATTTCCCAAAAATGCTGTAAACGGGGTTAACGATATATTTTAACAGGAAGTTAAAAACCTGCGCCAGCAATGGACTTTCCTGTCCTCCGACGTAATATTTGAAGTAGTGACTAGTTACGCTTAAACGAATACATACGAATAAAATGAAAAGAATCGTAACAGCAAATAGAAATATCCATGGAACGTTTTTTGACAAGTCCTTCAAATCATTTGCTATGGATGTTCTTTCTTTGGCGATTGGCTGAATGCGTTCGTGTGTTGAAAGGAAGGTTATCATAAATAAGACGATTGCCGCGATACCGTAAATACCCATCGTCGTTTGCCAGCCCTTCGCGGCGTCACCCTGTCCGAAATGCGCCGCAAACGGCAGAACCGTCATTGAAACAATAATGCCGCCCAAATACGCGCCTACGAATTTGAAAGATGAGGCGCTGGTTCTTTCAACGGGGTCACCGCTGATTACGCCAAGCAATGCCGTATAGGGAATGTTGACAGTCGAATACAGGAACATAAAAACGATAAATGTAACATACGCGTAAACGACTTTCCATGCGTATGCAAAACTCGGCGTCGTGAACGACAGGACAGCCGAAACTGCCAGCGGAACGGCCCCGAATAATATATAAGGTCTGAATTTACCCCACCGGCTTTTGGTCCGGTCCGCAGTCATTCCGATTACCACGTCAAAAAAGGCGTCCAGCACCCTCGATACGAAAAACATTATCCCGGCAGCCATTGACGACAGGCCAAATACGTCCGTATAAAAGAAAAGCAGTTGTGACATAATCGTCATCCAGAACAGACAAGACGCTAAATCACCGAATCCGTAAAACACTCTTTCGTGTAATGAAACTTTTTGGATTTCGTTGCTCATAATATCTTCCTTAAATTGTGTACTTGAATTGGATTTCTTCCAATCGGCCGACGGCAGCCGGTTAAAATTACCCGGAGCGTTCTAAAATTCATCCATATCGTCTGGTCCGTAATTGCCGTGTAATGCTAATCACAACAGGATTTTATTGCAAGCCTTTTCGCAGTAATTATCCGGCATAATAGAGTCTGAGAAGTTCGCTCGCAACGACGACGGAGAAATGCTGCCAATGACAGCTATCTTGCTGCGTTTATTGCGTCTGAAAGATTTAGCGTGCCTTCATATAAAGCTCTGCCGATTATTACTGCTCCAACCCCTAACTCGGCCAGCATTTTAATATCGGCTATCTCTCTTACGCCGCCGGAGGCGATAACAGGAATCCGCACCACCTTGACCAGCGCTCTTGTTCGTTCGAGGTTTGGCCCTGCCATCATACCGTCTTTGGTAATGTCGGTATATATTATTGCCGCTATGGGCAATTTTGCCGCTTTGGTTGCGAGCTCCAACAGCGGTTGTAGATTGTCTTTAATCCAGCCGTCAGTGGCTACCTTAGCGTCTCGCGCATCAAGTGCGAGCGCAATTTTACCGCTGAATTTTTCAGCCATTTCGCTAAACCACTCGAAGTCGCTTACGGCTTTAGTTCCTATTATCACCCTCTCAACTCCCATACCGAGCAATTGTTTTATGGAAGTTTCTTCACGTAATCCGCCGCCAACCTCGATTTTGAGCTGACCCAGTGCTGCTATGGCTGATATTGTATCTGTGTTGACGGGCTTGCCGACTTTTGCTCCATCCAAATCGACAATATGCACCCACTCCGCACCGGCCGAGCGGAATTCCTTCGCTTGCTTGACGGGGTCATCATGGTAAGTTATCTGGCGGTTGTACCGGCCCTGGATAAGCCGGACACATTTGCCGTCTCGCAAATCAATTGCCGGTATGATATACATTTTCAAGCCTTTGATACCTTTGACAGTAACTCATCGGATTCTACGTAAAATGGCTTCACCGTTCAAACAGATTTCTGCTGAATATTATGCCTCACCTATTTAATAGGTGCGGTATATTTGAAATCAGTGGTTGACATCGGCGTATTGCCAACATATATTTTATCGATGTTTTCCCACTGTGGTAGTCAGTTAATTTGCTGAAAGGAGCAGGTATGAAACTTAACCGAAAGTTGAGAATGGGGATGGTAGGCGGTGGCCCCGGGGCATTCATCGGAGAAGTTCATCGCAAGTCGGCCCGCTTAGACGGCGAAATTGAGCTTGTCGCAGGGGCTTTCGATATTAACCCCGCAAAGTCCAAGCAAATGGGCAAAGACCTTGCGCTCGACTCAAGGAGGGTCTATGGCACTTATACCGAAATGATAAAAGGCGAGTCGAAGCTGCCGGAAAATCAAAGAATAGACTTTGTTGCCATTACCACGCCGAATAACTGGCACTTCCCCATTGCGAGGGATTTCCTGAAAGCGGGTTTCCACGTAATGTGCGAAAAGCCGATGACGATTACATCTATGCAGGCAAAGCAACTGCAGGAGCTCGTGAAAAAGACGCACAAGGTCTTCGGACTGATGCACAACTATACCGGCTATCCGATGGCCAAGCTGGCTAAAGATATGGTCAGGAAAGGCGACTTAGGCAAGATTCGCAAGGTCGTTGTGCAGTATCCGCAGGGCTGGCTGGCGACGGCGCTTGAGAGAACCGGCAGCATGCAGGCAAGCTGGAGAACAGACCCCAAGCAAAGCGGCGCAGGCGGCTGTGTCGGCGACATCGGCACGCACGCGGCAAACCTCGCTGAATATATCACGGGTCTGAAAATCACTCACGTTTGTGCGGAGCTGACGACTTTCGTTAAGGGACGAAAGCTCGATGATGATTGCAACTGCCTGATTAAGTTCAATAACGGCGCAAAGGGCATTTTGCATGCAAGCCAGATTGCAATTGGCGAAGAGAACAATCTGGCCATCTGGGTCCACGGCGAAAAGGGCAGCTTGGAATGGCATCAGGAGCATCCCAATTATTTATATACAAGGGCGATGAACGCCCCCGAGCAGGTGTGGAAGCGAGGCAATAACTACATCGGTGAATACGGCGCTGCGGCAGGCAGGAACACTCGGCTGCCGTTCGGTCATCCCGAGGCATTCATCGAGGCATTTGCGAACAATTACCGCAATTTTGCCGAGGTGGTCAAGTGCGCAATTGCCGGCACAAAGCCCAGCGCACTTGCATTGGACTTCCCCGGCGTAAACGAGGGCGTGCGCGGCATCTTGTTTATCGAGACCGTTGTCACCAGCGCAAAGAGTAATCAAAAATGGACACCAATGAAAAAATAGGAAAAGGAGAAACTAAAAATGGCAAGACCTGTAACGTTATTCACCGGACAATGGGCGGATTTGTCGCTCGAAGAATTGGCTAAAAAGGCATCAAGCTGGGGATATGATGGATTAGAGCTGGCGTGCTGGGGTGACCACTTTGAGGTCGATAAAGCCCTTGAAGATGATAAGTACTGCGAGGGTCGGCTTAAAATACTGAAAAAGCACAGACTTAAAGTTTTTGCAATATCGACGCACCTTGTGGGGCAGGCGGTGTGCGACAGAATCGACGAGCGCCACAAGGCGATTTTGCCCCCCGACGTCTGGGGCGATGGCGACCCCGAAGGCGTCCGCAAGAGGGCGGCTCAAAAGCTTATTGACACGGCCAAGGCGGCAAAGAAGCTCGGCGTCAAAGTGGTCAACGGCTTCACAGGCAGCTCGATCTGGCACTTGGTTTACTCGTTCCCACCCGTTTCGCCGGATATGATTAAGGCCGGCTACCGCGACTTCGCCAGGCGCTTCAAACCAATCCTTGATGCGTTCAAATCTAAGGGCGTCAAGTTCGCACTCGAAGTTCATCCGACGGAAATCGCTTTCGATATCGCTTCGGCAAAGAGCGCTCTCGAAGCTGTGAGAAATCACCCCGCTTTCGGTTTCAATTATGACCCGAGTCACTTTGGTTATCAGGGTGTGGATTATGTAAAGTTTATCCGAACCTTCCCGGACCGTATATTCCACGCTCATATGAAAGATGCGTGGTGGGGACACGGCGACGGCACGGTGGGCGTCTTTGGTGGCCACACACAGTTTGCCGACCCGCGCCGATACTGGGATTTCCGCTCAATAGGCCACGGTGACATCAACTTTGAGGAAATCATCGTCGCTCTCAATGATATCGGCTATCAGGGGCCGCTTTCGGTTGAGTGGGAAGACAGCCGAATGGACCGCGAGCACGGGGCCAAAGAGGCCTGCCAGTATATCAAGAAGGCGGACTTCAAGTCCTCACAAGTCGCCTTTGATGCAGCGTTTGAAAAAGAATAAAATGGATAAAATAATTTCAAGAAACAAAAAATGAAAAACGGAAAACATTATTTTCCCATTAGCAGTTGTAAAATTGTCGTTGTAATGTCGGCCTTGGTTCTATCTTCTGTTTTATACTCATCGGCAGACGCCGTAGAAAACAAATTTATTGAAGAGGCCAAAAACGCAATTGAGGCGGCAGACCCGTTTATGAGCGACTGGCAGGGTACTCGGACGACGACCAAAGGAGCCGCAGCCGGGCCAAACTCTCTGGCTGCGCAGGTCATAGCTATGGGTAAGGGAAAGTATCGTCTGAATCTTCTTGACCAGTTCGATACGAAAAAACCCCCTATAGCTGTACTCGATGGCCAGCGAGAAGATACAGAAGTGAAATTTGCGGGTAGCGCTCAGAGGGAAGGCGCTGAGCCCGGCGTGCAGGCAGTCATCAAGGATGGCAAATTGACCGGTACTATTAAGGAATATAACAGCAAGGGCAAATACATCTCGTCTGCTGACTTTGCTTTGGAAAAGACTTTTCGTATCTCGCCCACACTTGGTATGGAGCCGCCACCCGGGGCGATAGTTTTGTTTGATGGCAAAAACTTTGACCAGTGGGAGCACGCCGGGGTGTTTACAGGTCTTATTGGCATTAACGAGTTTGTTGGTAGTTTCGATAACGCTGTAGCGTATTTGCGCAGTAGTATTTGGTCGGATAAGCAGCAGCAGGTTACGCTTGAGCTGGGCAGCGATGATGGTGTAAAGGCATGGCTCAATGGTGAACTGGTGCATGCAAACAATGTTGGACGTCCTTTGAAACCAGGAGAGGACAAGAAGCAGGTGACACTTAAAGCCCAGTGGAACGAGCTTCTGTTGAAAATTACCAACGGGGGTGGGGGTTGGCAGGCTTGTGTGCGGCTGGCCGGCAAAGATGGCAAGCTGCTTGACGGAATTAAAGAAAGGGCCTCAATCGGGTCCGGCGATGCCGGAACCGACGAATATTACAAAAAGAATAACGGCTTCCTGACGTTTTGGGACATCACAGGGCCTTATCAGCAGCAGGGCAAGGATTTTAAAGTGCTGTTTGATGTGGCCTTCGAACCGGAAAGATCAGATGCAAAAGATGTGCCGTGGAAGCGGGTCGATTTGAACAAGGCTAAACCGGGAAATGTGCGGTGGAAGCTTGTTGACGGGGCGATGGAAATCACCCCGGGTTCCGGTTCTATAATAACAAAAAGAAAGTTCAAAGATTATAAGCTGCACCTGGAGTTTCGACTTTCGTTTATGCCTGAAGCTCGCGGTCAGTCGCGCTGCAACAGCGGTGTGTATATGCAGGGACGGTACGAGGTGCAGATACTTGACAGTTTCGGCATCCTTAAAAGTCGAAACGATGAATGCGGAGGCGTCTATGGGATTGGTGCACCGCGGGTGATTATGTGTGCGCCGCCTTTGCAGTGGCAAAGCTATGATATTACTTTCCAGGCGCCGCGGTTTGATGCAGCAGGCAATAAGGTCGAAAGTGCGCAACTGAGTGTGGTTCACAACGGCGTAGCAATTCACGAGAACTTAAAAGTCCCAGAGCCAACAACCTTAGCACTGGACAAAAACGTAAAGGAACCCGGCGGAATATATCTGCAGGACCATGGCAATCTTGTCCAGTTCCGTAATATCTGGCTTGTCGAGTTACCTTGACTTTTGCGTTGAATTGATGAATTTGACCTATTATAATTACTTTTTCATTTTATTAAGGGACAGTATATGAAAGACAGAAAACATCGTTTCCTTATTAACAGCAGCAATATCATCGCAGGTGTATCTGCTCTGATTTTGTCGCTGATTCTGTCGGCCTGCTCAGGCCCTGCAAAGCAGACTGTTGATGTCTCGAAAGGCCAGACGAAAATTCAACTGGTCGGCAAGGACTTTTCCGCCTGGCGAGAGAATACCGGCACCTGGCAGGTTGTAGGTGAAGCAGCTATGGACCAAAAAAATAAAAAGCTGATTACCACCAAGCCCGGCAGCGGCGTTATGGTTGCCGACGGCAAAACTGTGTATTTGTTCAGCAAGGAAGAATTTGGCGACCTCAAGGCGCATATCGAATTTATGGTTCCAAGAGGATCCAACTCGGGCGTATATTTCATGGGCAGATACGAAATTCAGATATTTGATAGTTTCGGCGTGAAAAAGCCGAGATTCTCCGACTGCGGCGGTATTTATCAGCGCTGGGATGAAAACAGAAAACCCAAAGGATATGAAGGCACTCCGCCGCGGGTGAACGTCTCCCTGCCGGCGGGACAGTGGCAAAGTTTCGATGTCATATTCCGCGTTCCGCGCTTTGACAAGAACGGTAAAAAAATTGCCAATGCCCGCTTTGAAAAGGTCCTTCATAACGGTACCTTGGTGCACGAAAACGTGGAAGTAACCGGGCCGACACGAGCCAGCGTGTACGAAGACGAAAAAGCAACAGGGCCGCTTGTCCTGCAGGGTGACCACGGACCTGTGGCATTCCGAAATGTCTGGGTAGTTAAGCTGCCTTGACTTTTGCGTTGAATTAATGACTTTGCCTTACTATAATATCTTTTTATTTTGTTAAGGAAAGGTGATATGGAAAATTTGAAAAGCTCCCCTAAGGGGCAGAATGGGCGGATTTCTCGACGTGATTTTGTGCGTGGTGCCGCTGCTGCCGCCGCATTCACGATTGTTCCACGGCATGTCCTCGGCGGCCCGGGGCAGATTCCCCCAAGTGAAAAGCTAAACATCGCCGTTATTGGTGCAGGTGGTCGAGGAGGCGATGATATTAAAGGAATTAGCACCGAAAACATCGTTGCTCTCTGTGACGTCGATGACAGGATGGCAGCCAATGCCTTCAATGCCTATCCCCAAGCCAAAAAGTATCGTGACTTCCGAAAAATGCTCGAAAAAGAAAAGAACATCGACGCTGTTTTAGTAGCTACGCCGGACCACACACACGCCGTCGCCGCTATGATGGCCATAAAAATGGGAAAGCACGTCTTTTGTGAAAAGCCCCTGGCTCACTCTATTTATGAAGTTCGAAAAGTGACCGAGGCGGCACGAGAAAATAAAAAGGTTCAAACCCAGATGGGCAACCAGGGCCATTCTGCCGAGCATATTCGTATGCTCTGCGAGTGGATAGCCGATGGAGCTATTGGCAAGGTTACAGAAGTGCACGCCTGGAGCGACAGGCCCGTAGGAGGACAGCCCTGGTCTGACTTCCTGATAATGGCCAGACCAAAAGATACACCGCCGGTGCCTTCTACGCTGGATTGGGACCTGTGGCTCGGCCCGGCTCAATTCAGGCCATATAATCCTGATTACTGCCCTACGAAATGGCGGAGTTGGTGGGACTTTGGATGCGGTGCACTGGGCGACATGGGCTGCCATATCCTTGACCCGGCATTTTGGGCACTTAAATTAGGCCATCCAACTGTTGTCCAGGCAACCACCACTCACTGGGAGCCGGGTGTAAGTTCTGAAACATTTCCCAGAGCCTCCATCGTTCGTTACGAGTTCCCTGCTCGCGGAGATCTGCCTGCTGTTAAGCTGACCTGGTACGATGGCAGGCTTAAACCCCCTATCCCTGACTGCTTTGAATCCAATAGAAGATTGGGCAATAACGGAGCCATTCTCATCGGCGAAAAAGCTGCTATCATACACGACTCTCATGGTGCCTCTGGGCTTCGAATTGTGCCGGAGTCAAAGATGAGAGAGTACAAGCTCCCGCCCAAAACCATCCCGCGAGTCGAAAATGGTGACGCCGGCCACGAACAGGACTGGATCCGCGCCTGTAAGGATGGAATTCCCGCTTCCGCAAACTTCGATTACGGCGGACCCCTGACGGAAATGGTATTACTGGGAGTGGTGGCAATGCGCGTCAAGGACCAAAGACTGCAGTGGGATGGCGAAAATATGAAGTTCACAAACAATGAACAGGCAAATGAATTTGTTCAACCTCCGTATCGAGAGGGTTGGACTTTGTAGGGTCCTGTTTTGCGACTTATTGCAAAATGGGGTCCCTGTAATTTGGGATGGACCTCTAAGAAGAGTACTTATTTATTGTGGAATAGTAATGTGAACGAGCGGAAGAAAACCAGTAAGCAGGAGAATGGGAAGCTTTCCCGACGTGATTTTGTGCGTGGTGCCGCTGCTGCCGCAGCATTCACGATTGTTCCACGACATGTCCTCGGCGGCCCGGGGCGGATTCCACCAAGCGAAAAGCTAAACGTTGCCGGCGTCGGCATCGGCATCGGCGGCATTGGAAGAAGGAACATCTGCGAAATTGCAGGTTTGGAGATCACCAAGGAAGGCAAAATTATTCCTAAAGAGCAGCCCGGCGAAAATATCGTGGCGCTATGCGATGTGGACGACAAATTAGCTGCCAACGTATACGAAACTTTCCCTAGGGCCAGGAGGTATCGCGATTACCGCAAAATGCTCGAACAGCAGAAGGATATTGACGCGGTAGTTATCGCCACGCCTGACCACACTCATGCCGTGATTGCGATGGCAGCTATGCAGCTTGGCAAACATATTTATGTGCAAAAACCACTGACGCATTCAATCTACGAGGCCCGTATGCTGACGGAGGCCGCTCGCAAATATAAGGTAGTTACCCAGATGGGCAATCAAGGCCATTCCGGCGAAGGCGCTCGGCTTGTATGTGAGTGGATTGCCGATGGTGCGATTGGCCGGGTGAGTGAGGTCCACGCCTGGACAGACAGGCCTATCTGGCCGCAGGGAATAGACATGCCCAAAGATACGCCTTCCGTTCCGAAAACACTTGATTGGAATTTGTGGCTCGGCCCTGCACCGGAGCGTCCTTATCACCCGCTGTATCATCCGAGGTTTTGGCGTGGCTGGTGGGTTTTTGGTTGTGGGGCTTTGGGTGATATGGCCTGTCACGTGCTCGACCCGGCTTTTTGGGCGCTCAAACTGGAAAATCCGACATCTGTTGAAGCTTGCGTTTCACACTATTCCCGTATGATGAAAGGCGAAACATGGGGCAAAATAGACGAAGTGACAGACTCCTACCCCCAGGCCAGCATAGTGCGATACGAGTTTGCTTCGCGTGGCGACAGAGGGCCGATTAAATTGACCTGGTATGATGGCGGACTCAACCCGGCCCGGCCGGATGAGCTTGAGCCCGGCAGACCGCTCGGAGAGGGCAGAAGCAGCGCACTCATCATAGGTGATAAGGGCATAATAAGATATGGCCAATACGGTGACAGTCCGCGAATTATACCTGAGACTAAAATGCAGGCTTATAAACTTCCGCCAAAGACCATTCCCAGAATCGAAGGAAGCCATGAGCAAAACTGGGTCCAGGCCTGCAAGGGCGGCGAGCCAGCGTGTTCAAATTTTGATTATTCCGGCCCTTTCACCGAAATGGTCCTGCTGGGCAATATCGCCATCCGTTTCCCGGGCCAGAGATTGGAATGGGACGGCCAAAATATGAAAGTAACAAATCTGCCCGAAGCTAACGAATACATTCATCACCAGTACCGCGAAGGGTGGACCTTGTAGTCGGAGGATAAAATGTATAAAAAATTCACGTTCGTATTAATCTTGTTTGGAATGATGTTTATGAGTGCGCGTGTAATGTCGCAAGACCAAGCCAAAGGGAAAACCGAAAACTGGCGGCTTGGCGTCCAGGCGTGGTCGTTTAAACAATTTACATTTTATGAAGCGGTGGAAAAAACTGCATCGCTCGGCCTGGGCTGGATAGAGGCATATCCGGGTCAGAAGCTCAGCAAGGATGACCCCAACATTGTTTTCGGTCCTGACATGCCTGCGGAAATAAAACGGCAGGTCAAACAGAAGCTGAAAGATGCGGGAGTGAAGCTGGTCAACTACGGCGTGGTAAAGCTGACTAACGACGAATCGCAGTGCCGAAAAGTATTCGACTTCGCCAAAGAAATGGGGATTGAGACTATTGCCTCCGAACCCCCCGAAGAGGCGTTCGATATGCTCGATAAGTTGTGCCGGGAATACCAGATTAACCTTGCCGTTCACAATCACCCGCCGCCGACGCACTATTGGGACCCCAACACGGTGCTGAAAGTCTGCAATGGCCGCAGCAAATGGATTGGCGCCTGCGCCGATACCGGCCACTGGATGCGCTCAGGCGTAAATCCCGTTGAAGCATTGAAGAAACTCGAAGGCCGTATCGTCTCCGTCCATCTTAAGGATTTGAACGAGTTCGGCGACAAAAAAGCCCACGATGTCCCCTGGGGCACAGGCAAGGCCGATGTCAAAGCGGTTCTTACAGAGCTTGCCCGACAGAATTTCAAAGGGACCTTTTCCATTGAATATGAATACAACTGGGAAAACTCCATCCCCGAAATCCAAAAGTGCGTCGAATACTTCAACAAAACCGCCGCCGAGCTGAAATCGAAATAATTCCTCGTGATAAGTTCACTACAGATGGTTCGACTTTGCTCACCACAGACCCTTCGACTGCGCTCAGGGCAGGTTGGGTTTGTTTGGGTTTGTTTTGACCAAGTGTCCATTTTCATTTTTTCGTTGTAATCAGTTATCGAAACTACGGTTATAAATATTTGACTTTTTTGAAATTTGGCTTTGTTTTGCATAATTAACTTCATTTTGATTGATTTTTCCGCTGTAAATAGACAATTTCCGTGTCCGTTACTTAAGCCACAGAGAAAACCCTTCGACTACGCTCAGGGCAGGCAGAGAAGTAAATTATAAACAGTATTAATTGTTTATCCGTAACTGCTCATTGATTATTCCTTTCCAGAGAGACCATCTCTCTACACTTGGAGGAACCTGCGAGATTGATGCGAAAATTTTGCCTGTTTTGGGGGTGCGGTTTTGGCTAAGTCATTACAGCTAAGGAGATAGAAAAAATTTTGAAATTAGCCGGTTTTGGTGTGCGGGTAGCCACGAGTTTGATTGAAATGCGGATAGGGGGTAGGGTTTGGGGTTTAGGGGATAGGTCCTTCGATAAGCTCAGGATGACAAGGTCATTTTTTGGGTTGACGGATTGGGGGATTTGGGGGTTGAGAATGTGGGGGCAATTGTTAAAATGGTGGGGTGATATATGGGAGTGAATGTTCGTTATGCCAACAGAGCCGATAAGAGAAATATACCCAGAGACTGCCGGGGACGCCAAAGTAATGGAAATACTTGGATGTTGGGCCGATGGGGTACAGGAATGTGTAAGTTTCGGAACGCACGTAGCAAAATGGTGTATGGATAACCCTCTTTGGAAGGATGAACGGTCTCTGCCTGTACTTTTATTTTTCCGGCACGCATTAGAACTTCTTGACTCTATTTCCGTATTGATTCGTTACGGTTTAGCTGACCCGTGCAAAATATTACTTCGTTGCCTTTTTGAGACTTGCATGTACATAGAATACATTCTGAAGGATGCTAAGGGGCAGAGGGCAACGAGTTTTTTGGTCTGTCATGCGAAGCGCAAAATAAAGTCTTATCTGCAAATGATGCCTGATTCACCAGAGCGTAAAGAATTTATGGCAGTTCTCAAAAAGGATAGTATAGACATCCATATTAACAACGTAGTAATTAACGGAATTCCTCAAAGAGTTCAAAATCTTGAACAATTGTTGTCCAAGCCCGAATACCGAGAAGTTGTTAAAGAGTACGAACGCGTCCGTAAGAATGACAGAAGAAATCCCCAATGGTATCGTCTTTTTGAAGGCCCTCAAAATATTAAACAACTCTCGGACCAACTTGGTCATTCAGGCAAGTACGAGATTCTGTATAGGCTTTGGTCAAGAGCAACACACGGCTTGGATTTAATAGACGGAAATATAAGCCCCGGTCCCAATGGTTTGGTCAATTTCGTCCAAATTAAGAATCCGGAATTTGCTCAGAGCGCTACAAGTCTCGGTATCAGTTTTTCACTTTCTTTGTTCCAGACAATGGTTAAATTTCACAAGCCAGATTACAGCGTTAAAGTAGCAAAATGGTACGTAAGAGAAATTAGACAACTACAAACGTGGCTTACAGGTGGCGATGTAATAACAGTGAAACATTAAAAAGGGGTTAGTTTCATAGACGGCTTGATGGTGCAGTTTTTAAAACAGGCAATTGTTAAAGTGGTGGGGTAAAAGCAAAATGATACTATACAAATATCGTTCATTAGCAAATTTAGAATACATCCTCGATATAATCCTGAATCAGCGATTGTATTGCTCTACCTACCCCGAACTAAACGACCCTTTTGAAGGCCTGTTCGTAACAACAACCACTATTACGGCAGCCGATTTTCTAAAAAACAAAATTGCTTTTCCCATGTTTGTTAAACTGCCGATTAAACTTGAAAAAGTTAAGGAGGCAAAAGACTTTTTTGGCGGCGCGATTGATAAGGTCAAAATTTGCAGTTTATCTTCTGACTTGAACGACGTTCGTTTGTGGTCTTACTATGCAGATGGACATAAAGGAATTGTATTTGAAATAGATTTCTCGGAATTAGAAACGATATACGAAGTAATATATTCTGAGAAATTACCCTCGAGTTCTTGGTGGAATATTACAACCATTTTAGGACAGCCAAATATCCGTGAAGTGTTGTCACGTAAGACCAAGCATTGGGGATTTGAATCAGAGTATCGAATTATTGACGAAAGTAAGCATTTAGATGAAGGCAGGTTTTTTGGCATTAAAGACAGAATAAAAGCCATCTATTTGGGAACTCGCACGAGTGATTATCACCGTAAATTGTTGAACAAGATTGTGCCAAGTAAAATACCAATCTACACAACTAAGATTAACGAGAAAACAATTAAGGTGGAACCCGGCGAATGTATCTCAGAACGAAATATATCGCCGTAGCATGGCGCAAATATGCCCGACAGAGATGTTAAAACAATTCGTGATTTGATTTATTATCAGTATGCCAAGATAATTGTGCGAAGGGCATGTGGGGCGGAGAATGGGAAAGAGGCGAAGGCGCAATCATACGGGTTAATCAAAAACAAGTTTCGCGAACTAAAAAGCGGTGCAATATCGTGGTCAGAGATAACGCGAGAAGACAAGCAATTTGTTGAAGCAGAGAAGCGGTGCATATATTGCGGGGCGGAAAGTAATTTGCACTGGGAACATATCGTGCCGAGGTCGCTGAGAGTTAAACAAGAGTGCGAGACGTGCGAAACCATACAGGGGATTCATAACCAGATATGGGCGTGCGGGAGGTGCAACTCGATGAAGTCGGCAAAAGGACTGTATCAATTCTTCAAAGGCAAATTTCCTTCGGAACGGAAGTTCTATGACCTGATACCGCCATTGTTAGAGAAGAAATATCTTAAGACGATTTACAACTGCCATTTGTGTGCGGGGACGCTGGACGGCGGGGATATAGACGGCGATGGGGAACTGACGGTATTAGATATAGACCGTATTATCGCATAGGGATTTGAATCATCGAAGATAATTTGGGCAGACACATAGGTCTGCTCCTACTTGTTGTAATAAAGCTAAAAAAAAACTTTACTTTTTCTAAGGTTTATCAAATACTATATGCGCTTTTGAATTGAAAAATCGAGAATCGAGAAGGAAGGACACGATGAGCAATCAGAAAATCAAGAAGGGGATAGACAGACGCAGTTTCCTGCATTCCGCCGCCGCCGTTGGGGCAGGATTGGTATTTTCGCCGATGGTTTCCGCCGCCGCTGACGACGTCAAAAAGGCCGATGATATAAACGTTGCCTTGCTCGGCGCCGGCGAGCAGGGACAAGTTCTGGTTACCGCCTGCCTGAAGATACCCGGCCTGCGCTTTAAGGCGGTTTGCGACATCTGGACAGAGTACAATCTGAAAAAAGCTTCACGCCTGCTCAAAGCCTACAAACACGAAAATAATACATATACGGACTACCGGGAGATGCTCGACAAGGAAAAAGACCTCGACGCGGTGATAATTGCCACGCCTGATTTCTGGCACGCCGAGCAAACCATCGCCGCTCTGAAGGCCGGTTTGCACGTCTATTGCGAAAAAGAGATGTCCAATACCCTTGAAGGCGCTCGCAAAATGGTGCAGGCTGCGAGGGAAACCGGCAAGCTTTTGCAGATTGGCCATCAGCGTCGCAGCAATCCGCGATACCTTCACTGCTACAACAAGCTTTTGAAGGAGGCCAATATTTTAGGCAGAATTACCACAATAAACGGCCAGTGGAACCGGGCCGCCCGGCCGGACATCGGCGCTCCTGAAAAATACGCTATCGACCAGGCCACACTCGAAAAGTATGGTTTCAAGTCTATGCACCAGTTTCGGAACTGGCGATGGTATAAAGGTCTGGGTGGCGGTCCGGTTGTGGACATCGGCTCGCACCAAATCGACATCTATAACTGGTTCCTCGAAGCAAGTCCCAAATCCGTTATGGCCGGCGGCGGCACCGACTACTATGAAAAGGAAACCCACCAGTGGTATGATACTGTTATGGCCATTTATGAATACCAAATCCCATCGGGGACAGTCAGGGCGTTTTACCAGACAATCACCACCAACAGCAACCAGGGCTATTTTGAAAGTTTTATGGGCGACCAGGCGACACTGGTAATATCGGAATCCGCCGGCAAAGGCGCCGTCTATCGCGAGCCCTCAGCGCCTGATTGGGACAAATGGGTCAAGCTCGGATACGTGAAAGAACCTGTCAAAAAAGAAACGCCGGCCCAGGAAAAACCTAAGACAGGCGCCGTTTTGGATGTGCGTGAAACTTTGGCGCCGCCCGCCTATGAGCTGCCGGTTAAAATGGACAAACTCTATCATCAGCCGCACCTGGAAAATTTCTTCGATGCCGTACGTGGTAAAGCGAAGCTAACCTGCCCTGCGGAAATCGGATATGAAACAGCCGTTACCGTATTGAAGGTCAATGATGCAGTAGAAGCCGCTCGAAAGCTTGACTTTAAGCCGGAAGAGTTTAAAGTATAGATTCCTCTTGCTGCATTGAGAAAGGGATTGAGCAGACGTTGAAAAAAGGATTTATATATACAACAATTTTATTTTGCGTGACCCCCGCCGTTTTGCTTTGCTTTTGCGAAGCAGCGGGGGCTGCTGCTGACGCCAACTCTAAATTTATGGGCGACCAGAGCGACGGCAGCCGGGCTGTCCCGGTTCATCTTATCCCATTGATTGATGAGGAAGGTGAGAAAATCACTCCTGCTGTTGAGCCGCTTCTTCCGTTTTCAACCCGCCGGACCTGCGGTGCGTGTCACGACTATGAGAAAATCAGCCATGGCTGGCATTTTAATGCCGTTGAGCCGAACATAGCTCCCGGCCGGGGTGGTCAGCCGTGGATACTCGTCGATGCCGCCTCTGCCACCCAAATTCCTCTTTCGTATCGCACCTGGCCTGCGGCCTTCGGACCTGAGATGCTCGGCTTGACTTCCTGGGAATTTGTCCAGCTTTTCGGCAGACAAATCCCCGGCGGCGGTATAGGCGAGATTGATAGTAATAATCCCGATGAGCTGGTTCGCGGATTCGTATCAGGCAAGCTGGAAATAAACTGTATGGCCTGCCACGATGCCGACCACGCCCACAACCAGGCTGAGTATGCCGACCAGATAGCCCGTCAAAATCTCCGCTGGGCTGCCGCCGCAACTTGCGGCTTTGCTTCCGTCACCGGCTCCGCAAAAAGTATGCCAGGCAACTATGACCCTTTAATGCCGCAGCCGCTCGACGACCCCAGCTTGATTCCGCCTGCGGTCACTTATCACAAAGAAGCATTTGGCCACAAAAACCAGGTGTTCTTTGACATTGTTAGAAAAATACCCGCCGAACGCTGCTATTTCTGCCATTCCAACCACGACGCAGGCAAAGACGCTTTAGAAAAGTGGGCGACAGATGAAGATGTGCATCTCGCCGCAGGATTGACCTGCGTCGATTGCCACCGTAACGGCCTTGAGCATAACATTATCCGCGGTTACGAAGGTGAAAGCACGGTATCACAAAATCCGCTGGCAGCTACATCGACCTGTGCAGGATGCCACAGCCAAGGACGCTTGGGCGCACCTGTACCAAAACATCTGGGTATCCCGCCGGTGCACTTTGATAGACTTACCTGCACCGCCTGTCACTCCGGCCCTTGGCCTAATGAAAAGACCATACGCACCAAAACATCACGTGCGCACGGCCTTGGAACCTATAACGTCAATAAATCTAATGATGTGCTTCCGCATATAATATATCCTGTTTTCGCTAAGCAGGAAAACGGCAAAATTGGACCTCACAAGCTTGTCTGGACCACCTTCTGGGGCAGTTTGAAAGACCAAAAAATTACCCCAATTCCACTTGAAGTTGTCAGGCCTGTCGTTGGCAAATTTATCGATGATAAAAACCTCCCAACATCCGGAGATTGGCCGGCCCTTACTGATGAGCAGATAGGAAAAGTCCTCGAATTACTCAAGCCGGCTGAAGGCGAAGCTGTTTATATCTGTGGCGGAAAGCTTTATCGCCTCGGCGATAAAGGCAGGCTCATCACTGCCGAGCATAATGAGGCTAAGCCGTATTTATGGCCAATCGCCCATGATGTCAGGCCGGCGGCACAAGCATTAGGTGCTCGCCGATGCCAGGACTGTCATTCGACAGATGCACCTTTCTTTTTCGCAGATGTTGAAGTTGATACCCCTGTGGCCTCCGAAAAAAATATTGTTAAAAAGATGATTGAATTTGAAGGGCTTAATCCTGTTTATACGAAGTTATTTGCTTTCTCATTTATATTCCGTCCAGCTTTGCTGGTCGTGGCGATTTGCTCATCTGCAATTTTAGCTGCGGTCCTAATATTGTATGTGTTTCAAGGCCTGGCTCGTATTTTGAATCTGCTGTCAGGGAAAAATCGGTAGGTCTATTTGAGGATATATAAATAGCGTGTTTTGGATAGCTCTGTTAGATAAGATATTTCCCATAGTCTCATTAGTTGGTATCACGGCTGTAGTGGCGGCGGCTATCGGACACTACCTGCTCTTCGGCCCTCGGCATCCTGAACTGGCCAAAGACAAACGTGACCTTCGCCGCTTCAGTCTATGGGAAAGGTTTATTCATGCCGCTACAATCCTCAGCTTCCTCACGCTGGCCCTTACGGGTTTCGCAGCCACGATATACTTTGGAAAACCACTGAGCGGCTGGCTGTGGATTGTGCATCTTGTGGCCGCCTTTGTCTTCGTCATCGGGCTGGCTGCTGTTGCCCTGAGATGGGCGGAGGATTGTCGCCTTGCAAGCTACGACTGGGAATGGGCAAAACAATTCGGCGGCTACCTGGGAAGTGACAAAGACGCTCCCGCCGGTCGATTTAATGGAGGCCAGAAAGCTTACTTCTGGACCATCCTCTTGCTTGGTCTTGTGGCTATACTGTCCGGTCTGGTAAGGATATTTCCTATTTTCAACGCAAACGTTCAGGAAATTTTCTTACAGGTGCACCGCTACAGCGGCTTGTTCCTTGTTATGGTTGTTATCGCGCATATTTACCTGGGAACACTGGCTAACCCCGGCACGTGGCTGGTGATAATATCGGGTTATGTAAGTTCCCGCTGGGCCAAGCACCACCACCCGATATGGTGGGAACACATTAGCAAAAGCACCGCAGGTAAAAAAGGAAATGGCAAATGCAATGTTGATGGCGCTGGAGCAAGTCCTGTTGGAACCGAGCCGGAATAAAGTCGCAAATATAAAATCAATTGAATTAATTGTTTCAGAAAAGTTTTTCTAAATACACTATGGAGCAAGTAAGGATATTTTAGTTAGGAGAAAATATTATGAGTAATGGAATGCTACCAAGTTATTTGAGTATGGCCAGGCCGAACCCGATGGAGAATCGGGCACCATGGTACAAGAACACAGCTCCGTCGTATGCGGGCATATTTCTTTCAGTTCCCTTTATGGCAGGTACAGTTGGAGCACTGCAGTACGGCAGCGTTTGGGCTGCAGTAGTAGGGCTGTTTTTAGGGGCATTGTTTTGTTTCATGCTTTATTATGTGCCGGGGATGCTTGGACTCAGGACCGGAATGCCGCTTTATGTGGTAGGCTCTTCAACTTTTGGCACCCATGGAGGTATTCTAATGCCGGGCCTATTGATGGGCGTGCTGCAGATCGGATGGCACGCCGTGTTCACATTTTCAGCGGCATCGTTTTTTATGAGTGCAATTGGTTCTAAAGCCGGCCCGAACACCGCAATCTTCTGGCTGGTTTGTATTATTTGGGGAATGGCACTGGCTCTTGTTGGAGCAGTTGGGATTAGTATACTCAGCAGGCTTTCAAGCTGGCTGCCAATCTTTCCATTGCTTATTATCATCGTCGCTGGTTTTGCAAATATGAGCGGATTGGGTAAATTCAGTTCTTCCGTATCAGTATCACTTCCTGAGGCCGCCGCAGCGCTGATTCCAGTTTTGGGTTTGGGAGCATTTGCCGCGCTTCAGTCTGCTGCCGGCTTTTTTGCAACAGCCGGGGCGGCAGGGGCTGATTTTGCAATGAACAGCAGAAACAAGAAGGATGTTGTTCTTGGTGGCTTGTTTGGCATTACTGTTGCAGCTTTGGTCGCCGGGTTCTTTACGATACTGACAATTGCCGGTGCGATGGGCAAAAGCCCGGAAATTGCTGTTAATGCTGGAATGGGAACAGCCAAACTTGATGTCTTTGCTGCATTTATCAGTTCTATTGGTGAAGTTGGTGCCCTTTCGAAAATAATGTACTGGGTATTTGTAATTGCTTGTATCTGCCCGACAGGTTTTTGTGCTTTTCTGGCCGCCAATTCCTTCTCTACAATGTTCCCGAAACTTCCGCGGACCGGTATGACCTTAGCTGCCGGCGCCGTCGGTGTTATTTTAGCAGCAACAGGCGTTGCCCAAAATCTCGTTGGTTTCTTCCTGATTATTGGTGCGTCGTTTGGGCCGATTATTGGAGCGATGACAGCCGATTACATCCGTAGTGGCGAGTGGGTCGGACCAAGGAAAGGTATCAACAAAGCAGGATATATCGCTTGGGCGGCTGGCTTTATAGTGGGCATTTTGGGAATCATTCCAGGAATTGGTTTCTCGTACGGCCTTGAAACGCTGATGTCATTCATCGTTGGCTTTGCTGTTTATCTGATTCTGGCTGAACTCGGACTTGAGCCCGAAACCATTAAACTCAATACAGCCGATTAAATATTGCGTTTCTTGGCAGTTGCCGTAATTGTCCCAAATGCCGTCGGGCAAAAACGCATAGAGAAAAATCGACACGGCATTGCTTAAAGCTCGATGAATTTACCTTTATCCAGGCAGGGATTTGGCGTATTCAAATCCCTGCTTTTGTTTTAGACCACTTTAATGGAGGTTCCTTCAGCCAGCAAAATAACCCTGCAGAAGCTTGACAGTTATATCCAAATACGGTAGGATTGCCACACACCGGTTTATATTGTTGGTAAAAGTTTTTGGAATCGGCACTCCGAATATATTACGGGAAGCTGGACTTTTGAGGTAAAAAAACAATGAGAAAAAGTTTTAGTTCAAGCGCGAAGTTATGTTTTTTAGTGTTGTTGGCAGCGGTGTTGCTGCTTGCTCCCTCCTGTAAAAAATCCCCTGAGAAAAAGGCCCCCGCCCCCAAACAAGCACAACAGCAAAGTCCCCCCAGCCAAACACAACAGCAAACTAAAGAACAGGCCGGCAAAACGACTGTAGCCGTCCCTGAGCCTGCCACAAGCACTGTTGCAGCCGCCCCTGCCACGAGCACTGCCGAGGGATTGGTGCCTATCGATATCAACCTTCCTAAACCTATGTTTATAGGCACGCCGCAGAATATACAGGTCCCCAACCTTGAAAAACCGCTGGGAAAACCGCGCCCGCCGTTTTTAGCGCCAGCTGGAACAAAAAATGTCGCACTCGGAAAACCAGTGGCCAGCAGCGATGAACAACCAATCATCGGCGAACTCAAAATGATAACCGACGGAGACGAGGAAGCAGCTGACGGCAGTTATGTTGAGTTAGGTCCTTTCCTGCAGAACGTTACTATCGACCTCGGGGCCGAGTATGACATATACGCCATTCTGTTCTGGCACTACCACAAAGAGGCTCGCGTTTATCTTGATGTGGTAGTGCAGGTTGCGGATGACCCTAATTTCATTACGAACGTCAGGACTCTGTTCAACAATGACACAGACAATTCTTCCGGTTTAGGGGCAGGTTCCGATATGCACTATGTTGAAACTTACGAAGGTAAACTCGTCGACGCCAAGGGTGTTCGAGCCCGTTATGTCCGCTTATACAGCAATGGCAATAGCAGCAACGAATTAAATCACTATATAGAGGTGGAAGTTTTCGGAACTCCGGTTTTGTAGGCAGCTCGCAAAATGTGGACGTCCGGTAAGCCCACGATATGAACTGGCCAAAAAAATATTACATTTTCATTTTGGCCGTGACGATTGCTGCTGTTGCGCTGCGCCTGCCGCGGCTTCAGCTTCGCCCAATGCACGGCGACGAGGCCATTCACGCCGTCAAGTTCGGTGAATTGCTGGAAAAAAAATTTTACCGGTATAACCCGCACGAGTACCATGGCCCAACGCTTAACTATTTTACTTTAATCCCGGCCTGGCTCAGCGGTATTCACAAATTCAAAGACCTCAGCGAGTTCACCCTGCGTATTGTGCCGGTTTTTTTCGGTTTGTTGTTGGTATTGATGCCTTTGCTGCTGCTCGATGGCCTCGGCCGCTCGGCAACGATTATAGCCGTGGTAATGACTGCCATTTCGCCGGCGTTTGTTTTCTACAGTCGCTACTACATTCCGGAGATGCTGCTTGTCTGTTTTACCTTTGGCGTAATTACTTGCGGCTGGCGCTATACACAGAGCAAAAACATCGCATGGGCTTTATTAACCGGTGTATTCCTCGGCCTGTGCCACGCAACTAAGGAAACCTCTATCATTGTTTTTGCCTCGATGCTGTTGGCTCTTTTGATTACTCGGTACTCGAACGAGTATCGAGAATCAAGAATCAAGTATCGAGACGTTATCGCAGCAGTGGCAACTGCTGTAGTAGTTTCCGCTTTATTCTACTCGTCATTTCTCACTAATCCCAGAGGAATTCTGGATTCGGTTCTTGCTTACGCTGCTTATTTCAATCGAGCTGGCCAGAATAATTTGCACATTCATCCCTGGTATTACTACCTCGATATACTGACTTGGATAGAAGGTTTTGAAAAGCCTGCCTGGAATGAAGACCTCATTGTCGTTGCAGCCGTATTTGGTTTCATAGTCGTGATGGTTAAAAGATACAAAGCGCCCTTTAATCTTTCGCTTCTTCGATTCCTCGCCTTCTACACCCTGATAATGACCATCGTATATTCCGCAATCCCCTATAAAACCCCTTGGTGTCTTTTGGGATTTCTGCACGGTATGATTTTACTGGCTGCCGTTGGAGTCGCAGCTTTGATAAAGTTATTACTATACTGGTGGGAGAAGCTGCTTGTCGGATTTCTTGTGGTGCTTTTTGGCTTGCTGCTGCCGGTTGCTCAGGCGTATCTTCTTAGCTACAAATATTACGCCGACCCATCTAATCCGTATGTCTATGCTCATCCGACTACGGATGTTTTTGACATAACTCGGCGTATTGAGGAAGTTGCCTGCGCCAGCCCTGATGGTCATAATATCTACATCCAGGTAATTTGTCCCGCTGGTGACTATTGGCCGCTTCCCTGGTACCTTCGTTCTTTTCCCAATGTCGGCTGGTGGAGCGATGTTGATGAAAATGTGCCATCTTTCTCTGTTATCATCGCTTCTCCGAGTGTAGTGCCGGCTCTTATGAGAAAATTATATGAGCTGCCGCCGCCGGGGGAAAGGAATCTTTACGTGCCTCTTTTTGATTCCTACACCGAATTGCGCCCGGGGGTTGAATTATGTGGGTTTGTAACCAAAGACCTCTGGGACCGCCTCCTTCAATCGCAGTCAACAGGTCAAAGATGACTCAGCCGCAACCCGATATTTTTTTTGTCGGCGTCAGTTGGGATTCGATTCCCGATGCACACTGCTTTTCCCACAACGCTATGGCAACTGTTTTTGAGATTATTATCATCCACAAAGATACTGCCTACGCCAAGCAAGCGGCTTGGGCTGCCTTCGATGAGCTTGACAAACTCGAGCAGCAGCTTAGCCGGTTCGTCGAAAATAGTGACATCTCCCGCATCAATAACCTCACTGCCAATCACTCTTTGCAGATTGGACCAGCCGCTTTTGGGTGCCTTCAGCTTTGTGCTTCTTTGTATGACCAGACCGACGGAGCTTTTGACATAACCATTGGCTCTCTGGTGGACTGTTGGCTCAGCAAGGATAAAACCATACGCACGCCTTCCGAAGAGCAGCTAAACCAGGCCCGCCACCGCACCGGTCTGCATCTTGTAAAATTGGACGAAACCGAGCATACGGTGCAGTTGCCGACCAGCCCCGTGCAAATCGACCTCGGCGGCATCGGAAAGGGTTACGCAATCGACCAGATGGCCAAGCTGTTGAGCGACTGGGGTATTGATACAGTTTTAATTAATGGGGGTTGCAGTTCAGTCCTGGCACTCGGCAGGCCGCACAATACAAAGGGCTGGTACCTCACCCTGAGCAATCCCACCAATCGCAGACAGACTTTAGCTCATCTTTATCTGCAGGACCGCTCCGTCGGCGGCTCAGGCCTGCTGAAAGGCCCGCATATCATAGACCCTCGTAAGGCCCGACCTGTCAGCAAAAAAACCGCCTGGGCCTGTGCACCCACCGCTGCAGCCGCCGATGCTCTCTCAACCGCCTTTATGGTTATGTCCCCAGGCCAAATCAGGAAATATTGCTCGAACCATCCGGATACCCTTGCTATGGTCGTAGCAGAAAACCGGGATGGTAAAGAAAAGATTTTGCGATACGGCCTTTGGGAACAGAACTCTCTGCTCAAAAGCAACCAAAAGTAAGCTTTTATTCTTTAGATAACACCCGTTTAATAGTTATCAGTTCGGAGAATATATGCCACAGACTTCGCGCCGGCGATAACCTGCTGTCACGGTCGCAGGTCCATTCGATAGGAAACTCTTTTATGCGCCAGCTCTGTTTTAGGGCCCGCATTATGACTTCCACATCAAACATAAAACCATCGGTTACACAATCTCTATATAATCTCCGCCCCACCTCGCCTTTGTATATTTTGAAACCGCATTGTGTATCGGTGAATTCAGCAGGTATTTTCATAGCGTAAATTACAAACCAGTGGAAAATTCCGGCGCAAACCCGCCGATACCGGCTCTGGGCCTTTCGAATGTTACTTCCCGGCATTTTTCTCGACCCATGTGCTATATCACACGTTCCGTTTTTCAACAATTTTAGTCCGTCAAGGACGTTTCCATAAGGTGCACAACAGCCGCTGTCGGCAAACATCACATACTCGCCGCTTGTTTGCTTTATGCCGGTCCGAACAGCGTAACCCTTACCTATATGATGATGTAGGCGAACAACTTTAAGGGCGGTTCCCGAGGGAACTTCGACTTTTTCAGCCGCTTCTGCTGTGCCGTCCCTGCTGCCGTCGTCAACGATGATAATCTCCCCAGCCAGATGATTGCTCTCTAAAAATCTTGATGCCGTTTCAATGTCCAGGCTAATCTTTTTACTCTCCTCAAACGCCGGTATAACAATAGATAGGTCCATCTGTTTTTACTCGATTATAAAGGCGGTTTTTCTTTCTGGCCGTCAAATCTCGGATTATACTTCGTAGTTTCCGCTTTTTCCAGTGCATCTGCTTACAGAGCTTTATATTCTTGCAATTCCGGCTTTTTGAGTGTATAGGTTATGAAGGTTGTTACGGAGAGGTGTCGGAGCGGCTGATCGAGCCGGTTTCGAAAACCGGTGTGCTCTTTATTGAGTACCGCGGGTTCGAATCCCGCCCTCTCCGTTTCTTTATGCCTCTAATGATAAATTTCAGCTAAATCGGACGTTATTAGATACGGTTTCTAACAGACGGTTTGTAACTCACCCATCTTCATCTGAACTATATCGCTTCTCACTATCGGCAGGGGGTTGGAAAACCCAAATACCTTTAATCCGCCAAAGGCGGACCAAACTATTGTCAAAAAAGATGCTTTTTAAGATGAAATCACCCCCCTGATATGCCGACAATTCCGTATGGCCAACTGCCTAAAAAATGGGGCTGTAAGTGCACATAAGACATAGATAAAAACCGCGGTTTATACAGCCACCTGCATAAAAAATAAAAAGGCGTAAAATGCGAATAGGCCAAAAGTTGATTTTAGGCTTTATGGGGTTTACTGAGTATCTCAGAGGAATCGCAGCACGCAAACAGACCGGAGAGAGGCTGGAATTACTTCGAAATCTAATAGACTGCTCGAATGACTGCGTCTTTATCATGGAACCCAAATGGGGCCGTTTCCTAGATGCAAACGACAGAGCTTATGCCAGTCTTGGGTATGCCCGGCAGGAATTACTCAATATGGCCTTCAAAGACATTGAGCAGTCTATACCGGACGATTCCTCCTGGCGCGAGCAAATAGAAGAACTCAAACTCAAGGAAGATTTAGTCATACAAGGCTGGCTCAGACGCAAGGACGGAACAACTTTCTTCGCAGAAACTAATCTTAAGCTCGTAAGCCGAAATCGCCGGGATGGCTTACACCGGAAAGAGGACTTCATAATAGCATTCGCACGCGACATCTCTGAACGTAAACGAGCAGAGGAAGCGCTGCGAGAAAGTGAGAAACGCTTAACAGTCATATTGGAGTCTATTTTAACTGGAGTAGTCCTTGTCGATGCAGAGACCCATAATATCGTCGACACAAACCCGCTTGCCACAGAAATGATAGGCCTGCCCAAGCAAGAGATCGTCGGTAAAATGTGCCATAAATTTATCTGTCCTGCCGAAAAAGGCAAGTGTCCGATAAGTGATTTAGGCCAGGTAATAGATAGGTCAGAGCGTGTGCTCCTAAAAGCCGACGGCAGGGAAATCCCCATCATGAAGACCGTAACTGCTATGACACTACATGGGCACGAATACTTTGTTGAAAGCTTTGTGGACATCATCGAACTCAAGCAGGCAGAGCAAAGGCAGGCCCAGCTTATACGAGAACTGGAACGCACTAATCAAGAAGTGGAAAATGCTAATCAGGAGCTAAAGGATTTTGCATACATAGTCTCACATGATTTAAAAGCACCGCTGCGGGGGATTAAGACCGTTGCGGGATGGATATCAGCCGACTACGCTGATAAGCTCGATGATAACGGCAAAGAGCAAATGAAATTACTTGTCGGTCGCGTGGACCGAATGCACAACCTCATCGACGGTATCTTGCAGTATTCCAGAGTCGGACGTGTTGAAGAAGAAAAGGTTGTGGTGAATCTGAATGAGCTTGTCACAGAAGCTATCGATATGATTGCTCCGCCGGAAAACATTACGATTACAGTCGAAAATGAGCTGCCTGTAATTAAGTGTGAACAGACCCGCATTACGCAGGTATTCCAGAATCTGCTGAGCAACGCTGTGAAATATATGGACAAACCGCAAGGCCGGATAAAAGTCGGATGCGTTGAAGAGAACGGCTTTTGGAAATTCAGCGTCGCCGATAATGGACCGGGAATTGAGGAGAAAAACTTTGAAAGAATTTTCAAAATCTTCCAGACCTTGACGCCGCGAGACGAACTTGAAAGTACCGGCATCGGTCTTACTGTGGCAAAGAAAATCGTGGAGTTATACAACGGCAAAATCTGGGTGGAGTCAAAACCAGGCGAAGGAAGCACATTCTTCTTCATATTGCCAAAACAAGAAATGGAGGTTGAAGGTGCGAAGCTCGAGGCCAATATTATTGGTTGAAGATGACCGCGTGGACGCAATGACGGTCAAACGCGCCCTTAAAGACCTGAAAGTTACAAATCCGTTAGTTAACACACCCAACGGAGAGGAGGCATTGGGGCATCTGAGAAACGATAGTAATGAAAAGCCGTGCGTCATTCTTCTGGATTTGAATATGCCGAGGATGAACGGCATCGAACTTCTGAAAATCATAAAAGCTGATGATGAATTAAAAAAGATTCCCGTTGTAGTCTTAACTACCTCCCAGGACACACATGATAAAGTTGATACTTTTGGCTTGAGCGTAGCAGGTTATATAGTCAAGCCCACCGATTATAAAAAGTTTGTGGAGACAATGAGAGCAATTGACATCTACTGGACCTTAAGCGAATCGCCAAACGGAGAATAATGCTATGGAAAACACGAAATATAAAATTTTAATGGTTGAAGACGACAAACTCGACCAAAAGGCCTTTGGGCGGTTAGTGAAAGATGAAAAGCTTCCATATGATTACACGGTAGCCAACTCTGTCTCAGAGGCTCAGAATATACTCGACATGCTCGGTTCCGAGCGGTTCGATGTTGTAATTATTGACTACGCGCTTGGAGATGGAACTGCATTTGATGTCCTCGATGTGGTCAAGAATACCCCGACTATAATTGTCACCGGAACCGGCAATGAGCAAGTCGCAGTCAAGGCATGGAGAGCCGGCGCTTCTGATTACCTGATAAAAGACCTCGACCGAAACTATCTCAAAGCCCTCCCAATAACGGTCGAAAACGTCATCAGGCACAGAAAAACAGAAGAGAGAGTGCAGTTGCTCTCGGGCG
>Ga0187886_1000530_pt1 | contig 44309 bp, 27 predicted proteins | sample June2016WEW_20_1_FD_133001 | JGI IMG/M metagenome (GOLD analysis project Ga0187886, IMG submission 133001) | Peatland microbial communities from SPRUCE experiment site at the Marcell Experimental Forest, Minnesota, USA - June2016WEW_20_150 | ecosystem: Environmental > Terrestrial > Soil >... | reverse complement strand
CCCCACCTCGACCCCGACCCCGATAGCGTCCGCGGTCGGCAGCGGGGGCGGCGGGGCTCAAGTTGGTAGTCCCGACTTCAGGATCACGGGCAGTGTGGGAAGCCTCAGGCCCGGCGTGGCGACGGCGATCCCGCTCACGCTGACCAATCCGAACGGCGTCCCGATCTACGTCACCTCCTTGATCGTGAGCATAGCGGCGGATAGCACTCCGCCCGGCTGCCGCAGCGCGAGCAACGTCTGGATCACCCAGTCGAACGCGTCCAGCGCCGACCCGATCACCGTCCCGGCCAGAGGCAGCGTGACCCTGACGAGCGCGCCGCGCGCGCCGCGGATCACGCTCCTCAACCTCTCCGACGTGAACCAGGACGTCTGCAAGGACAAGAGCTTCGTCCTGACCTACAGCGGGAGCGCCCGTTCGTGAGTGCGGTGGCCGCCCCTTGGAAGCGCACGCGGTCTTTGTGGAAGAACGCGTGGCCATCCGTGCTGGGCGGCCTCGTAGTGGCGCTCGTGTGGACCGGGGCGGCCGGTGCCTACTGGACAGCGATCGGTGCGGGCAGCGGCAGCGGCCCCGTCGGAACGCTCGATGCTCCCACGATCAGCACCGCCACTCCCGGCGCCGGAACGGCGACCCTCATCTGGACCGCGGTCACGCCGCCGGGATGGGGGAGCCCCGTCCACTACTACGTGCAACGGAACGGCGGGAACCCCGGTGGCAACTGCCCGAGTCAGACATCGCCGACTACAGATCTGACCTGTACCGACAGCGGACTGTCGGCACGCACCTACACCTACACAGTGACGGCCGTCTGGCTATCCTGGACGGCGGCCAGCTCCCCAGTTGATGTCACCCTCGCCTCCGGGGCGCTGGACCACTTCCTCGTCTCGGCCGCGACGACGACGCCGACCGCCGGCCAGACTGACGGCCTGACGATCACGGCCAAGGACGCGGCCGGCAACACGGTGACGACCTACACCGGCGCCCAGTGCCTGACCTTCTCCGGGCCGGGCTCGAGCCCCGGCGGCACCCCGCCGGGCTATCCGGCCCAGGGCTCCTGCGCCGCCAGCCAGAGCGAGGTCACCTTCACAAACGGCGTTGCGACGCCGGCCGTGACCCTGTACAGGGCCGAGACGGTGAATCTCCTCGTAAGCGACGGCAGCGGCCACAGCAACGGGGCAGGCCTTTCCCTGACCGTCGGCCCGGCCGGGCTCAACTCGTTCACGATCCCCACTCCGGCCACCCAGACGGCAGGGGTCCCGTTCTCGGTGTCGATCACAGCGAAGGACGCTTACGGCAACACGTCGACGGGCTACACCAACTCGCAGTGCCTGACCTTCTCGGGGCCGGGCTCGAGCCCGAACGGCACCGCTCCGAGCTATCCGCCCCAGGGCTCCTGCGGCAGCGGCCAGAGCGCGGTCACCTTCACGAACGGTGTTGCGGCCGCCGTCCCGATCGCTCTCTACGACCCCTCCACATCGACTGTCCTGACGGCCACCGACGCGCCTTCGGGCAAGAGCGGCTCGACCGGCGCCTTCACCGTCAACGCGGGCCCGATCGCCTCGTTCACGATCCCCACTCCGCCCACCCAGACGGCCGGCGTCCAGTTCTCGGTCTCGATCACGGCCAAGGACGCCTACGGCAGCACCGTCACGGCCTACACCGGCTCTCAGTGCCTGACCTTCTCCGGCCCTGGATCGAGCCCGAACGGCACCCCTCCGACCTATCCGGCTCAGGGTTCCTGCGCCGCCGGCCAGAGCGCGGTCACCTTCACGAGCGGCGTTGCCGCCGCCGTCCCGATTACCCTCTACAACCCCTCCACGTCGACTGTCCTGACGGCCACCGACGCAACGTCGGGGAAGAGCGGCTCGACCGGCGCCTTCACCGTCAACGTGGGTCCGGTCGCTTCGTTCACGATCCCCACTCCGCCCACCCAGACGGCCGGCGACCAGTTCTCGGTTTCGATCACGGCCAAGGACGCCTACGGCAGCACGGTGACGGCCTACTCCGGCTCGCAGTGCTTGACCTTCTCCGGCCCGGCCAACAGCCCCGACGGCACGCATCCGAGCTACCCGGCTCAGGGCTCATGCGCCGCCGGCCAGAGCGCCGTCACCTTCACGAACGGCGTCGCCGCGGCCGTCCCGATCACCCTCTACAACGCCTCGACCTCGACCGCGATCACGGCCACCGACGCAACGTCGGGGAAGAGCGGCTCGACCGGCACCTTCACCGTCAATGCGGCCGGGACTGCCCGTTACTCACTGACCGATTCGAGCGGCCTCCCGCTGGGCTCCCAGACGGCTGGAACGGCGTTCTCGGTCAGATTGACTGCGGTCGATGCGTATGGAAACGTCATCTTGAGCTACAGCGGCGCGAAGACGATCGCCTGGTCGGGCCCTGGCAACGCGCCGAACGGCACCCCGCCCAGCTATCCGCCCACCGCGACGTCCGTGACCTTCGCGAGCGGAGTCGGCACTGCCACCGGAATCACGCTCTACAAGGCCGAAACGCCGACGCTGCAGGCTCGTGACAGTGGCGCACCGACCATCACGGGCACGGCCGTCTTCACCGTCAATCCGCGCGCGATTAGCAGCCTCCGTTTGGCGGCCGCGACGACCACCCCGAGCGCCGGCCAGGCCGACAACCTGACGATCACCGCGCTCGACACGTATGGCAACACCGCCACGAGCTACACCGGCGCCCAGTGCCTGACCTTCTCCGGGCCGGGCTCGAGCCCCGGCGGCACCCCGCCGGGCTATCCGGCCCAGGGCTCCTGCGCCGCCGGCCAGAGCGAGGTCACCTTCACAAACGGCGTTGCGACGCCGGCCGTGACCCTGTACAAGGCCGAGACGGTGAATCTCGTCGTTAGCGACGGCAGCGGCCACAGCAACGGGGCAGGCCTTTCCCTGACCGTCGGCCCGGCCGGGCTCAACTCGTTCACGATCCCCACTCCGGCCACCCAGACGGCCGGGATCCAGTTCTCGGTGTCGCTCACCGCCAAGGACGCCTACGGCAACACGAAGACCGACTACACGGGCGCACAGTGCGTCGCGTTCTCCGGCCCTGCCAACAGCCCGGACGGTCAACATCCCCCGGTCTATCCGGCCCAAGGCAGCTGCGTTGCGGGTAGCGCCGTCACGTTCGCGAACGGAATCGCGGCGGCGGTGAGCATGACCCTCTACAACGCCTCGACCTCGACCGTGATCACCGCCACTGACGCGCCGACCGGCAAGAGCGGCTCGAGTGGTCCCTTCACCGTCAACGGCACCGGAGCCCAAACCCGCTTCGTGATTCTGCCCGCCACGACGACACCCGTGGCCGGCGCCACCGACAACCTCACGATCATCATGGGCGATCCCTACGGCAACCCGGTGACGACCTACACCGGCTCGCACAACCTGACCTTCGCGGGCGCGAGCACGATCGGAACCTACGTTCCGACCGTTACCAACTCAGGCGGTACCGCGACCAACTTCGGGACCGCGACGGCGATCACCTTCACGGCCGGCGTCGCCACAGTCTCCGGGTCGAGCAACGGCGTGATGCGCCTGTACAAGGTCGAGGCGGCGCCTGTCACCGTCAGGCAGAGCACCGGCACCGCGTACACGAGCAATGCGCTGACCTTCAACGTTCAGCCGGCAGCGATCACCACGTTCACGGTTGTGACCCCCGGAACGCAGACCGCCGGAACCACCTTCAACGTCTCGATCACCATCTCCGACACCTACGGCAACGGCAACGTCGGCACTCGCTGCCTGACCTTCTCCGGTCCGTCGAACGCTCCCGACGGCACGCCGCCGAGCTACCCGGCTCAGGGCTCATGCGCCGCCGGCCAGAGCGAGGTCAACTTCACCGCCGCGCCGACGCTCGTTCCGATCACCCTCTATCGCGCGGGCGCAACGACGCTCACCGTCACCGACGTCACAAGCGGCTGGTCCCGTACGACAGGCTCCTTTACGGTCAACCCGGCCGCGATCGACCACTTCTCGATGACGGCCGCGACGACCACCCCGACCGCCGGCGCAACCGACAACCTGACCATTACGGCGATCGACCCGTACGGCAACACTGCCACCGGCTACACGGGCAATCACGACCTGACCTTCTCGGGCGCGGGCTCGATCCGCACCTACAACCCAACGGTGACGACACGCCTCGGTGTGGCTACGAGATTCGGAACTGTCACCTCGATTACCTTCACAAACGGCGTCTCGACAGCCGGCGGCGTAATGACCCTGTACAAGGCCGAGACCGCCCACATCGTCGTCAGTGACGGCAGCCACAATAATGGAGCCGGTCTCGAGGTCACCGTGAGCCCGGCGGCTCTGAACACGCTCTCGCTGTCGGCCGAGAAGGTCGTCGTCAGGCCCGGCGCCCCCGACCAGCTCACGATCCGTGCGGTCGACACCTACGGCAACACCGCCGCCGGCTACGGCGACGGCCCTCACAACATCACCTTCGCCGGCGGAACCGGGACCAGAACCGTGACCAACTCCGCCGGTAGCCAGATCGCCTTCGGCACCGCGACTTCGATCACCTTCACAAACGGCGTCTCAACGGCGGGCGGTGTCATGCGGATCAACGACGTCCAGGTGGCCAGCATCACCGCGACCGACGGAACTCACACGAGCCCCGCGCTCCGGATCGTCGTGAGCAACGTCTCGGCCATCGGCGTCAGCGCCGGCGCCTTCCACACCTGCGCCATTCGCTCCGACGGCGCCGTCGAGTGCTGGGGCAGCGACGACAGCGGCCAGCTCGGCAACGGCGGCGCGATACCCGGAACCAACAGCTCGAACCCGGTCATGGTCAGCGGACTCACGAACGCGACCCAGATCAGCGCCGGCAAGTACCACACCTGCGCGGTGCGCTCCGACGGCACCGTCTGGTGCTGGGGCCTGAACGACTACGGTCAGCTCGGCAACGGCTCGACGACCAGCAGTTCTACACCAGTACAAGTGCACGGCGTCGGCGGAACCGGAAACCTCACCGGCGTCAGCCAGGTGAGCGCCAACGGCAAGTTCACCTGCGCTCGGATCTCGGCCAGCCAGTCGGTCGTCTGCTGGGGCCGCAACGCCTCGGGTCAGCTCGGTACCGGAACGGCCGATGGCAACGACCAACCACACGCGAACCCGGCTGCGGTCGTGGGAGTCGGCGGCGTCGGCACGCTCACCGGCGTGAGCTCGATCACGACGGGCGCCAACCACGCCTGCGCCCTGCTCTCGGGCGGCGGCGTCGATTGCTGGGGCCTCAACGACCACGGCCAGCTTGGTAACAACACGACCACCAACAGCGCGAGCCCGGTGCAGGTAGTGGGAGCCGGCGGCTCCGGGACCCTGTCCGGCGTGAGCGAGATCAGCGGCGGCAGGATGCACGTCTGCGCCCGCATCGGCGGCCAGGTCTGGTGCTGGGGTCGCAACGAGAGCGGCGAGCTCGGCGACGGGACGACCACCACCAGGTCATATCCAGTCCGGGCGGGGAGCATCGCCACCGCTGCCCAGATCAGCGCCGGCGAGTATCACAGCTGCGCCCGCCTTGCGGACGGCACCGCGATGTGCTGGGGCGCGGCCGCCTACGGCCAGATCGGAGACGGAACGACCATGGACACCCCCAATCCTGTGACGGTCATCGGCCCCGGCGGCTTCGGTGTTCTCGGGGGTATCGGCGCGATCAGCGCCGGAGGCGGCGACATCAACGAGGCCAACGACTACGAGCACACCTGCGCGCTGATGAGCGACGGCACCGTCGTCTGCTGGGGGCAGAACAACTACGGGCAGCTCGGCGATGGCACGACCACGATGGCCACCTTCCCGGTCGGCGTAGCCCTGCAGTAGGCGAAAGCCACACCTGACTATCGTGGGCGTACGCTGCAGCTCTCAACTCCGGGCATGCGTCGGATGGCGAGGTAGGCGTGAGCGGCACTCTCTCTGGTGAGGTGGAGTCGGTTCGCCGGCGGGCGGCAGACCTCGCCGCGGGGCTTTCGAAGACCGCCCGCCGTTCGGCGACCATCGCCCAGGAACGGGCGGTGCTCCGGATGCTCGGCGTCGACGGGCTCGACCGAGGGGGGCGGCCCCTCGCGGCCTCGCTGGCCGAGCGCTACTGCGGCTCCGATCCCGCCCGGCTTGCGCACGGTGTGATCCTGCCCTTCGCCGTGGCGATGCTCGAGTACGACCTGCCGGCCCGCGAGCTGGCTCTCGAGGGGGCGCGGGGCGCCGTGGATCTGGGTCTGGAGGCCGAGCTGCTCGATCGGCCCGACCGGCTCGCGGGTGCCGAACGGCTGGCCTCGCAACTGCTGGACTCGGCCTTTGCCCGGTTCGACGCCAACCGGACCGCCACCCGAGAGATGCGCGAGGTTCTCGGCGTCTCCGACGAGCCGTGGCTGGCCGTCGCCCTCCGCGCTTCCGAGGTGGAAGCGGCGGCCGGCGAGATCCGAGCCGTCGTGGGGGAGGGCGCCGACGTCGTGCAGATCCGCGTGCCGGCGAGCTGGGAATTCGCCGAGGCTCGTCGCCAGGCCGGCCTGGACACCCCGGACGCCTTCGAGGTGAAGGGACGCACGGGGCGCGAGCCGCGGCCTGGTGGCCGCCGCTGGCGAACCCGGCCGGCGCGATCGGCTCGGCCGGCGCGATCCGGCTCGGACCCGGTGCCAGCGGGAAGCCAGCGCGGCCTGGCATCGCTGCGCATGGCGGCCGACGAAGCCGCGGCCGAGCGCGGCTGCTATGCGAGCCTGATGACGGTCACCTCCGCTTTCGCCGCGCCGGAGCAGGCGGTTGTAGCGGCCTTCGAGCGCATCGACCTGGTCGAAGCGGACCCGATCCGTGAGATCGTCGAGGACAACGTAGATCCGGAGCGGGCGCTCGCCGACCACGCCTTCGCCCACCAGCTCCAGGCCAGGGCGGGCTGCCGCGTCGTCATGGGGCCCGGGCCGCTGGCCCTGGGGGCAGACGTCGCCAGCGGCCTGCCCTCCGATGCGGCGACCCAGGCCGGCCGCGGCCTAGCCCTCCAGGCGCTGGGTGTGGAGCTGGCCCTCGCGGACGGGCTGCCGGCGGAACGCCTGCTGATCGGTGCCTTGCCGCGCTGGGTCGCCGACGAGGGAGATGCGTGCGCCATCCTCGTCCAGGCCTGGCTTCGGCATCTGGTCTTCTCTGGACACCGGCTCGTCGTCGCGGAGTCGGACGCGGAGCCGCAGCCCGATGCGGCCATGGCGGCGCTGATGACGGCCATGTCCGGCGCTGCGGCGTCCCTGGTCGTGCGGCACGTCGGCCCCGGCAGAGTCTCCGCCGCGTCCCGCGACCTGCGTACAGCGGCCTCGGCTGCGGCGGCGGTGCGGGCCTCGCTCGGAGACGGAGCGCTCCGCGGAGACGCCGCAGACCTGGCTGCGCGGACGCTTCGCGCCGCCGGGGCCACGCTGGAGAGGCTGGCGGCGGAGGGCTGGTCGAGCTTGCTCGGCCCGAACGGCGGCGGTTCGGAGACAGAGCGCCTGGGCCGTGCGGCCGTGGTCGAGCGCGCCGACGGGCCAACGTCCGGAGCTCGGATTCTGAGGGGCGCTTTCTAGGCGGTCGGCCGGGCCACTTGCCGGCCCCTTTCGGCGAGGAATGCCGCATAGGCCCGGCGTTCCGAAGCCGTGCTTCGGCGACCGTCGATGCGGGGCACGCTCCCGGGCGAGTACTACCTGCGGAACGCCATTCGGGTCATGGCGCTCCCAGGTGGGCAAACTCTAGGGTCATGCAGGCTGGCGCCTGGTGGCCCCGGCTCACGTCTTGCTGGCAGTGTGACGATTGGGAGGAGAATCGGGAGCATCAACAGGGAGATGGACGCCCACCAGCGCCGCGGAAGGCCCCTAAAGGGACTGTTCGCCCGGGTCGCGGCCCCGCACTCGGGCACGGCGCGCGTCGTCGGCCTCACCGTGGCCCTCTACTTAGTCGGTCTCGCTGGTGCACTCGCTCTGCATCACGACGACGTTCCGTTCGTCGCCCCGGTCCCGCTGCCGTGGTGGCTCGTGGCCGGCGCTTTCTTCGTGACCGAATCCATCGTCATCCACCTGCACATCGGCCGCAGTGCGCAGTCGCTGTCGATGACCGAGATCCCCCTCGTATTCGGCTTGTTCTTCCTCTCCCCGACGGCCTTCCTCACCGCCCGGATGATCGGGGCGGGCCTGGCGCTCATCGCGGTCCGCCGTCAGCGTCCCACCAAGCTCGCATTCAACCTCTCGTCTTTCTTCCTCTCCTCGGTCGTGGCCCTCTGGATCATCCACGCGTCCGGCTCCGTCAGCGGGACCTTCGGGCCTATCCAGTGGCTGACCGCGTTCGGGGCGACCTTCAGCGAGAACGTGATCGGGGTCCTCGCGATAGCGGCCGTGATCTCTCTCGCCGAAGGGCGTCTCGACCGGCGGGTCCCCCGCATGCTCGCGATCGGCTCGATCGTGGCGTTTACCAACACGAGTCTCGCCCTGCTGATGATCACGGTTCTCTACGATGAGCCGCTGGCCGGCGTGCTATTCGCGGTCCCGATCATCCTGGCGTTCGCGGCCTACCGAGCCTATATCGGGGAGCAACAGCAACACGAGAGCATGGAGATGCTCTACGAGTCGACCCGCATCCTGCAGCGGGGTCCGGCCCTCGATCGCGCCCTCGTCGAGCTCCTAGACCATACGCGCAAGATGTTCAGGGCGGAGATCGCGGAGGTCTTGCTCCTGCCCCCGGCCGAGGGCGGGGATGTCCTGCGAACGGTCGTCGGCCCGGGAGACGAGCGTATGCTCATGTTCCCGATCGGGCCTGCCATCGATGACCCGGTGCTCCTGCGCAGCATGTCCGAGCGGCGAGCCCTGTTTGCTACCCCCACCGGCCGCGGCGTCGGCGGTCCCGGTAGCCGGCGGTTCCGCAATGCGATCGTGGCGCCGCTCGCGGGCGAAGCCCGGGTGATCGGCACCATCGTGGTGGCGGACCGCCTGAGCGACGTCTTCGCCTTCAGCAGCGACGACCTCCGTCTTCTCGAGGCGGTCGCCAACCACACCGCGGTCGCGCTCGAGAACGGCCAGCTCGAGCAGTCGCTCGATCAGCTGGCCAAGCTCCAGGAGGAGCTGCACCACCAGGCCTACCACGACGTGCTGACTGGCCTGCCCAACCGGTCCCTGTTCGCGCAGTCCGTAAGCCAGCGCCTCGCCGAGGCGGATTCGGAAGGGCGTATCCCGGTCGTGCTCTTCCTCGACCTGGACGACTTCAAGATCGTTAACGACTCGATGGGCCATGAGGCCGGGGACGCGCTGCTCAGCGCGGTCGGCGGCCGGATCCGATCCTGCCTGCGCGGCACCGACCTGGCCGCCAGGCTCGGCGGCGACGAGTTTGCCGTGCTCCTGTGGGACACGCCCGATCTGGCCGCCGCGAGACTCGTCGCGGACCGGCTCGTGGGCTCCTTTGACGACGTCTTCCTGATCGACGGCGAGGCCGTGGTAGCGAAGGCCAGCATCGGCGTAGCCGCCGGCCGTCCAGGTGAGGGCAGCGGCGACGAGATGCTGCGCAATGCCGACGTTGCGATGTACGCCGCGAAGGCCGCCGGCAAGGACCGGGTCGCTTACTTCGAGCCGAGCATGGCCATGGCCGTGAACAATCAGCACGAGGTCACGGCGTCGCTCCTGCGGGCGATCACGGATCAGGAATTCGTTCTCTACTACCAGCCGGTGGTCGATGTCACGAGCGGCCGCGTTCGGGGAGCCGAAGCGCTCCTCCGGTGGAACCATCCGGTCCATGGGCTCGTGCTTCCGAGTGACTTCATACGCACGGCCGAGCAATCCGACCTGATCCTGCATTTGGGTGGCTGGGTCCTGGCTCGAGCCTGTCGGCAGCTCCGAGCCTGGCAGGACCGATTCCCCATCGCGCGGCAACTGACCGTCAACGTCAACGTCGCGGGTCGCCAGCTCGCCCAGCCGTCCTTCGTGGACAACGTCGTGGAGATCGTCACGGCCTCCGGCGTGGACCCGGCGTGCATCGTGCTCGAGATGACGGAGAGCACGCTCCTCGCCGACGTCGACGCCTCGCTGGAGAAGCTGCGGCAGGTGCGGGCCGCCGGACTCGGCATCGCGATCGACGACTTCGGCACGGGCTACTCTTCACTGAGCCATCTCCAGCTCTTCCCTGTCACGGAGCTCAAGATCGCGCGGCAGTTTATCAACGTGGAAGGAGTGGATCCGGAGGCCTGGGCGCTCGCCGAGGCGATCGTGGCGATGGGCCGGGCGCTGCACCTCGACATCGTCGCCGAGGGGGTCGAGCGGACCTCGCAGCTCGAGCGGCTGCGGGAGCTCGGCTGCCAGCAGATCCAGGGCTTCTACTTCTCTCGACCTCTGGCTGCCGAGCAGTTCGAGGAACTGCTCGAGAACACCCCCGGCCTGGTGATCGGTCCCGCCTCCGTCCTGCCGCCGCTGGTTCCGCCCCGGGTCGTTCTGTGGCCGACGACCGAGGTCGCCGGGGTCCGGCGTCGCTGGCGAAGGGAGGGTCCCGGCCTCCCTCCCTCCCCCTCCGAAGGCTCCGGTGCGGACGGGCACCGAACGGTACGGAAGGGCTATTGAACCGCCGGATGACCCCCCTTACACCCACTACTAACGGCGGCGAGGTCCGCGGCCGCAGGTACGGTCTGTAAACTCGGCAAACCCGCCGAGACGCGGGGACGCAAAGCCAGGGATCTTCCGGGGCCCCTCCCAAAGACCGCCCGGCTGCCAGGCGCCGCACCACGGGATCCTCCGGGGTAGGGCTCTCATGGTGCTAAGAGGCTGGTCGGCCCGCAGAGGGCCTCGATCAACGCGTGAAACCGCCACGCTTCATTCCCGGGCGGTGCGCCGATGAAGCCGAGCAGCGCCTGGAGTGTCGACTTCGCGGCGACCCGCCGCCTGGGCGCCGTCCTCGTCTTCTCCCTCATGGCCTCGGCCGTCGCGCTGGCCCTCCCCGCGACGCCGGTGGCGGCCGCATCGTACGACCCGGCCGCCGACATGTACTCCATGTACAACACCACGGCCTACACGGGCGCCGCGGCATGGTGGGACGCCGGCTACACGGGTGCGGGCGTCGACGTCGCCCTCATCGACACCGGCGTCTCCCCGGTCGCCGGGCTCGACGCTCCGCGCAAGATCGTCTACGGTCCCGACCTCTCGCTCGAGTCGCAGGCGCCGAACCTCACGAACCTCGACACGAACGGGCACGGCACGTTCATGGCCGGGCTCATCGCCGGCCAGGACGCCACACTCACGGCGCCCTACTCCAGCGCCTCCGCCTACCGGGGCATGGCCCCCGACGCGCGCATCGTCTCGCTCAAGGTCGGCGTCGCCGACGGCGGCACGGACGTCTCCCAGGTCATCGCGGCGATCGACTGGGTCGTCCAGCATCGCCACGACAACGGCCTGAACATCCGGGTCATCAACCTTAGCTACGGGACCAACTCGCCGCAGGCGTACACGGTCGACCCGCTCGCCTATGCCGCGGAGCAGGCCTGGAAGGCCGGCATCGTCGTCGTGGCGGCCGGAGGCCACCTCCGCTTCCAGCGCTACGGGAACACCGCGCTGGGGCTCGCCGACCCGGCGTACGATCCCTACCTGGTCGCGGTTGGCGCGTCGGACTCGATGGGCACCGCGACTCTCGCCGACGACGAGGTGGCGTGGTTCTCGCCCTGGCCCGGGATGGGTGCAACCCGCGGCGTTGACCTCGTCGCCCCGGGCATGCACGTCCAGGGCCTGCGCGTGCCGCACTCCTACATCGATGCCAGATACCCGAAAGGGTTGATAAACGGCCGGTACTTCCGCGGCAGCGGCACCTCCGAGGCGGCGGCCATCACGACCGGCGCCGTGGCCCTCATCCTGCAGAAGTACCCGTCGGCGACCCCCGACCAGGTCAAGTCGCTGCTGGCACAGGCCGCCTACACGGTCAGACCCAGGTCCCAGCAGCAGGGGGCTGGGGAGCTGCAGCTCCCGGACCTGACGGCGGGCCTGCCGTGGGCGAGGCAGTACTTCAGGGCCTCGACCGGCACGGGCTCGCTCGAGCTGGCCCGCGGGTCGGATCACCTGACCGCCAACGGCGTCATCCTCACCGGCGAGCAGGACATCTTCGGCCAGGCCTTCGACTCCGCCGCGATGGCGGCCGCCGAGGCGGCCGGCAGCAGCTGGTCCGGCGGCACCTGGAACGGCAATGTCTGGACCGGGTCCTCGTGGTCCGGCAGCAGCTGGTCCGGCTCGAGCTGGAGCGGTTCCAGCTGGTCCGGCAGCAGCTGGAGCGGCAGCAGCTGGAGCGGTTCCAGCTGGTCCGGCAGCAGCTGGAGCGGCAGCAGCTGGTCCGGGTCCTCCTGGTCCGGCTCGAGCTGGAGCGGTTCCAGCTGGTCGGGCAGCTCCTGGAGCGGCAACAGCTGGGATTGACAGCAGCCTGACGACCATCGCGGGCGGGCCCGACGCCACCCGCCCGGGATCAACGTAAGGCAGCCGGCACGCCGGCTGCCTTTCCGCGTTGCCGGCGAGCAGCGGGCGATCGGCTCGTTCCGGGGCCGCCGGCCTCTCCTGCCGATCCCGAGCACCCAGGCCGGTGCTAGCATCCCGGTGGGGCAGCCGGGAGCACCATGGCGAGGAGAATCTCCCTGAAAGGATCTGACGAGCGAACGATCTCGCTCGCGGGACGACGCGTACCGATTCTCGTCGTTTCCGGCATCGCTGCCCTTGGGGTCGCCTGGCTGGGAATCGTCTACTTCGCCGAGCCGTGGGGTCGCCTCGCCGGTTCGGGCATGGACGCACGCTGCTACTGGGCGCCGGATCTCGCCAATCCGTACCTCCACTCCAATTGGACCGATCAGATCGCCTACCCGTACTCGCCCGCATTCCTGCAGATCCTGCAGCCGATCCGGCTGTTGCCGTGGCAGGCATTCATGGCGATCTGGGCCGCAATCCTGATGGCAGCGATGGTCTACCTCACCGGTCCGAGGCTGATCCTCCTGGGCCTCGCCTTCTTCGGCCTGATGGAGATCTGGGGCGGAAACATCGAAATGCTCGTCGCGCTGGCCATCGTCCTTGGCTTCCGCTGGCCGGCGACCTGGTCGTTCGTGCTTCTGACGAAGATCACGCCGGGCATAGGACTGCTGTGGTTCGCGGTCCGGCGCGAGTGGCGCCCCCTGGCGATCGCCTTCGGTGCGACCGCCGCCGTGGCGGCCGTCTCGGCCGCTCTCCAGCCCGACGCGTGGGGCCGCTGGGTCGAGGTCCTGCAGGCGAATGCCGGCAAGGGCGGGACGTGGGCTGCGGTCCCGATTCCGTTCGTCGTCCGCCTCCCGTTCGCGCTCGTCCTGGCCGTCTGGGGCGCCCGCACCAACCGCCGCTGGACCGTGCCCGTCTCGTCGATGCTGGCTCTCCCCGCGCTCTGGTACGGCGGCCTCTCCATCATGCTCGCCACTCTCCCGCTCATGGGGGCGCGGTCGTGGACCGAGCTGCGAGCGGTGATCGCCCGCGGTCGAACTGAGCTGGCCGCCGAAATCGAGCGCCTGCCGCGGCCCATCGGTCGCCATTCGGCTCCGGTCGGCTGAACTCGGGGCGACGTCGGCCCGAACCCCCCGCCCCCGCCGCCGAACCCCCCCGCCGAGAAGTTTCCCAATTCACACCACGACGACGTTGAGCAAGACCTGACCGCGCGGAGCCGTTCGGAACAGGGCGACGATGCTCCCAACGAGCCCGATTGAGCCACCGGAACGCTTGTCCGCTCGCTTGTGGGCTCGTTTCGGCCTCGAATCGGGCGTGCGGCTGGGCTTGGCGGACGTCGGAGGCTCTCCTCGCTCCGGGACCTTTGCCCAATGTCGTCCTGATGTGAAATCGGCAATGTCCGATCCCGTCCGTCGCGCCTCCGCCGCGCCCCCTCCGCGCCGCCTCCGTCCCGCGCGCCGGGCGCCCCTGGCGGCGGACTCGTAGGATTACCCCAACAGCGTCCAGGTTCGATCAGGAGGAAACGCCCGTGCCGGATACCTCTCCACTGCCGGCTCGTGACGGCGGATGGCCGACGCTTCATGTCTCGCGGCATCCGGCGATCCTCCATAAGCTCCGCATCCTGCGCGACGAGCAGACCGAGCCCAAACAGTTTCGCGAAGTGGTCCGCGAACTCTCGTGGCTGCTGGGCTACGAGGCGCTGGCGGACGTCGAGGTCCGGCCACTGCCGGTCGACACCCCGCTCGAACGAGCCGACGCGCACGAGCTTGGCGTCCGCATCGGCCTCGTGCCGATCCTTCGGGCCGGCCTGGGCATGGTCGATGCCATGCTGGAGCTGATGCCCACGGCCGAGGTCTGGCATCTGGGCCTCTTCCGCGACGAGCGGACGCTCCGGCCGGTCGAGTACTACAACAAGCTGCCCGACTCAGCGACCGTGGACCTGTGCCTGATCCTGGACCCGATGCTGGCCACCGGCGGCTCCGCTACGGCCGCGATCGAGGTTCTGAAGCGCTGGGGCGCGACGCGGATCAAGCTCGTCACCCTGATCGTGGCGCCGGAAGGGGTGGACGTCGTGACGAAGGCGCACCCCGACGTGGAGATCTACTGCGCCGCGGTGGACAGGCAGCTCAACGAACAGGGCTACATCCTGCCCGGCCTGGGCGACGCCGGCGACCGCCAGTTCGGGACCGGCCGGCCGGGGTAGAGAGCGGCCGGACTCTGGCGAGTGACACATAGAGGCGGGCGGCCGGAAGGCCGCCCGCCTCGTTTCCGCGAGGGCTGGCTAGGTAGCCGCCTCGTCCATCCCGGCAAGCGGGGCCACCTTGATGAGGCCCAAGACCTGGTAGACGATGATCGCGCCAAACGTCGCCATGGCGATACCGCCGAGCGAGAAGTCGCCCGAGGTAAGCGTCAGGTCGCCGGCGCCGATCGTCAGCGCCGCCGCGACCGTGACGAGGTTGCGCGTAACGCCGAAGTCGACCTTGTTCTGGACCCAGATGCGAGCGCCCGTCGCGGCGATGAGGCCGAACAGGACGATCGCCAGGCCGCCCAGAACCGGGCTCGGGATGGTCGCAATCAGGGCCCCGAACTTCGGGCAAATGCCCATGGCCAGAGCCACGAAAGCCGCGATCAGGAACACGAGGCTGGAGTAGATCTTGGTCACGGCCATGACTCCGATGTTCTCGGCGTAGGTCGTGACGCCGGTCCCGCCGCCCGATGCCGCAACCATGGTGGCGACGCCGTCGCCGAAGAAGGCGCGGCCAATGTAGGGATCGAGGTTGCGGCCTGTCATCGCCGCAACTGCCTTGACGTGGCCAAGGTTCTCGGCCACAAGCACGAGGGCGATCGGCGCGATCAAGACGATCGCATGGCCGTCGAAGACAGGTGTGGTGAAGTTGGGCAGGCCGATCCAGGCGGCGGAGCCGACCTTGTCGAAGTTGATGTCGGCGCCCTTGGGCCCGAGGTGGAGCAGGTTCGTGGCGATGAAGTACATGACGAATCCCGCGATACCGCCGAGCAGGACCGGCAGTCGTCGCAGGATCCCAGGTGCGTAGACCGCGATCAGAACGACGGCCGCTGTGGTCAGAAGGCCCATCGTCATGAAGAAGAGGTCGTTCGTCTGGGCAATGGCCGGGTTGACGTACCAGCTGGCGACGCCACTCAGGTCCGCCACCGCGACGTGGGCGAGGTTGAGACCGATGACCATGACGATGGCGCCGGTGATGACAGGGGGCATCAGCCACTCGACCCACTTGTAGCCGACGACCATGACCACGAGACCGATGACCGCGTAGACGGCGCCGCAGGCGATGATGCCGCCCAGCGCAGCCGGGATGTTGTGTCCTGCGCCGATCGCCTCGGCCGAGATGACCACGGCGATGAACGAGAAGCTCGATCCGAGATAGCTCGGGACCCGGCCGCGGACGCATACGAAGAAGATCAGCGTGCCGATGCCGGAGAAGAAGATGGCCGTGTTCGGGTCGAAACCCATGAGAATTGGCGCCAGCACCGTCGCCCCGAACATGGCGAATATGTGCTGCAGGCCCAGCGCCACCGATTGGGCGGCCGGCGGCCGCTCGTCGGGCGCGATGATCCCTTCCCGTTTGACGGTCCACTGGAACATGCCACGGACGTACCCGATGGCAGCAGCCATGAGCGACCTCCTCCGACCTATGGGCTCATTCCCGGGCGTTGACGGGCCCAGCTCCTCGGGCGGCCCGGGCGCGGGAGAAGCGTGGCAAAAACCGCACCGCTTCGCACGCCCTCCGCGCACGCCTGTGTGCTCAGGATGTGGATGAATGGGCCCTGGCGGCCGGCGGTTCGACCGAGGTGGCTGTTGGAGCCTGTCAGGTAGACAACGTGGCAGCGGGCTGGCCAACGATTGCCCCTGGCGCTTTTCACTCAACTTCAGCGGGGGTGGAGCCAAGCGAGCTGGCCGTTTCGATTCCGGATTCCCGCAGCTCGGATGCTCGGCACCCACGCTCAGTTCGGGCGTGTAGCCGCTTGCGGACAGGCCCACATGCGCGCAACCGACACGTAGTCCCACCCCGGTGCCTGTTGAGTGGAAACCAAGGTGCCCCAGCGCCACTCGAGGCTGCCGCCGGCGCGGGGTCGACCGTCGAATCGATTGGGACCTTCGGCCTGCCGACCGATCAGGACCTTCGGCCCTGGGGAGCGCCCGGGCGCACCGTAAGATCGACCGAGCCAGCGCGGAGTGCGCAGCGCGGAGGAGCGCACGGATCCCAACAGGAGTGTGGGCGTGGTCACTTCGTCGGTCGTGTCCCCAGGATCCGCGGTAGCGCCAGCATTGATCGAGCTTCGCGACGTCAACCGCGTCTACCGCCTCGACGGGCTCGCGGTTGTCGCGCTGTCGGGCGTCAGCCTCTCGGTTCGGGCGGGCGAGTTCGTCGTCGTGCTCGGTCCCTCGGGGAGTGGCAAGACCACGCTCCTCAACCTCGTCGGCGGCCTGGATGCCGCCACGTCCGGCGAGATCCGCGTCGCCGGCCACCCGGTGACCGGCGCCTCGCGGGGCCAGCTGGCCGAGTACCGCCGGCGTACCACCAGCTTCGTCTTCCAGACGTTCAACCTGTTCCCGGGCCTGACCGCCCTGGAGAACGTCGAGTTCGGGGCGGAAGCGGCCGGCCGAAAGGACGCTTCGGCGATAGCCCGCCAGCGCCTGGCCGAAGTCGGGCTGACCGACCGGGTCGACCACTTCCCGCACCAGCTCTCGGGTGGCGAGCAGCAGCGCGTCGCCATCGCCCGAGCGCTCGCGACCGGCAACCCCATCTTGCTGGCGGACGAGCCGACCGGCGAGCTCGACTTCCAGACCGGCGTCGCGATCCTGGAGCTGCTGCGTGCCCAGGCTACCGGCGACCGGGCAGTGCTGGTCGTCACCCACAACCGCGAGATCGCCCGTGCCGCCGACCGCGTCGTGGAGCTGAGCAGCGGCCGCATCGTCGGGGATGGGGCTCCCGCAGGCGGCCGCGCCGCCGTCGCGGACCTTCGCTGGTAGGGCGGAGACCTCGATGAGGCGGCTCCTCTTCTGGCTGCGCTGGTCCGCCCGCGATCTGCGCGACCGCTGGCTGCTGGTCGCGGCGATCGCGGCCACGATCGCAATGGGGACCGGCATGTATGCCGCGCTCGAGAGCATGGGGGCGTGGCGCAAGGACGCGAGCCTGCAGAGCCTGGCATTGCTTCAGGCCCACGACGTGCGCCTCTACCTGGAGGACGGCAGCTTCGCCACGCCCGAACAGCTGCGCGCCCTGGTCGCGGAGATCCCGCACGCCAGCAGCGTGGCTGGCGCGGAGGCGAGGCTGGCCTTGCCCACCAGGGTGGATGCCTCCTTCGGCGACCAGACCGTCGTCGTCCCCGGCCGGCTGGTTGGCATGCCCACCGGCGACCCGTCCGTCGACCGGCTGCAGATACGGAGTGGGCGAGGCCTGACCGAGGCGGACGACGGTCAGCTCGTGGCGGAGATCGAATACCACTTCGCCACGCACTACGACCTGCCGGTTCCCGGCGCGGTGAAGGTCGCCGACGGCCAGACAGTGGCCGTGGTGGGCGACGCGCTTTCGCCTGACTACCTTCTGGTCATCTCGCCGGCGGGCGACTTCATGGCCGAGGCCAACTACGCCGCCGTCTTCGTGCCGCTCCAGACGGCCGGCCGGATTGCCGGCCATCCGGGCATGGCCAACGAGCTTGTCGTCCGGCTCTCCGATCCGAGCCTGGCGCCAGTCGTGCGCGACGAGCTTGCGGCCGCGGCCGCGGCCGCCCTGCCGAACCTGGGCGCCGCGGTGGTCGCCAGCGACGACGAGACCGTCCGCCGCTGGCTGGACCGTGACGCGCAGAACGACGAGAGCTTCTTCGCCCTGTTCGCCGTCCTTATGCTCGGCGGCGCCACGTTCGCCGCGTTCAACCTGACCACCCGCATCGTCGAGTCGCAGCGACGCCAGGTTGGCATAGGCTTGGCGCTGGGCTTGCCAGCCCGAACGCTGGCCATCAGGCCACTCGCCGTGGCCGCCGAGATCGCTCTTCTGGGCGTGGTTCTCGGGATTGGGATCGGGCTCCTGATCGACCTGGGCATGAAGGCCGTCTTCGCGTCGATGCTGCCGATGCCCGTCATGGAGACTCCCTTCCAGCCCGACACCTTCGCCTCGGCCGCGGCCATCGGGTTCGTGCTCCCGTTCGCGGCCTCGATCTACCCTGTCTGGCGTGCGGTTCGGTCTCGGCCGGTGGATGCCATCCGAACGGGCTATCTGTCCGCGAAACGACCCGGTCTGGCCCGGCTCGCGCGCCGGTTGCCCCTGCCGGCGTGGCTGCGCTTGCCCTTGAGCAACGTCCTGCGGACGCCGCGCAGGACCGTCCTCACAGCCCTCGGCGTCGCGGCCGCGGTGACGGTCCTGATCGGCACGATCGGCATGCTCGACACGTTCAGTGTGGGGATGGATCAGGGCCAGGCCGAGATGATCGGCGGGAGTCCGGACCGGATCGCGGTCGATCTGACGACGCCACTGCCGGCCGACACCGTCCGACAGAACCTTGCCTCGGCGCCCGGTGTGGGCCGCGTGGATCTGGTCCTGCGACTGCCCGCCACGGCGATGGCAGCGGGCCGCGCCTCGATCGACATCCAGCTCGACGTCCTGGACCTGAACGACAACGCCTGGCGGGCGAGCGTGGCCGAGGGGCGGCTGCCGTCCGGGCCGGGCGAGGTGATGCTGTCCCAGCGCGCCGCCGACGATCTGGGGCTCAAGCCGGGCGATCGTTTCGTGCTTCGCCACCCCGTGCGGGTGACAGACACGGCCGTGGCGATCGCCGAGACCGACGTCGAGCTGGTCGGCACGAACCCCAGCCCGTTGCGGCCCACGGCCTACATGGACAGCAGCGGCGCCTCGCTGTTCGGCATGGTCGGGCTGGCCAATCGGGCGACAGTCGTGCCGGCCACGGGCGCCGATGCGGGCCAGCTGAGGCGGGCGCTCTTCGGCCTGCCGGGCGTGGTCTCGGCCCAACCGATCGACGCTCTTGTCACCAGCATGCGGGACATGGTCACGCAGTTCACGGACATCCTGGGTGTCGTTGCCCTGGTGGCCCTGATCCTTGCCCTTCTGGTTGCCTACAACTCGGCCACCATCGCCCAGGACGAACGACGTCGCGAAGTCGCCACCGCGCTCGCCTTCGGCCTGCCCATCCGGCGCGTCCTGGGCTCGGCCATGGTCGAGAGCGGGCTCATCGGCCTGTTAGGCACGCTCGTCGGGATCGTCGCCGGGTTCGGAGCCCTGTCCTGGCTCGTCTTCGGCCTCCTGCCGACCTCGATGCCCGAGTTCGCGCTGACGCCCGCTATCTCGCCCGGGACCGTCGTCCTGGCAGTTCTCGTGGGCATCGTTGTCGTAGGGCTTGCGCCGGCATTGACCTGGCGGCGGCTGACCCGGATGGACCTGCCGGCCACACTGCGGGTCGTGGAGTGAGGTAGCCGGTGAGCCCGACGGTGGGTTCGGTCGAAACCGGTAGCATCAGCCGCACATGACGCCATCCGCCGCTCCAGCGGTTTCTGCCGCCGGCCTGACCTCTGCCGAGGCAGCGCAACGCCTGCGCCGGGACGGCCCAAACGCGGTCGGTCGAGAAGGCCATCGCGGCCCGCTGGCGATCCTCGTCTCGCAGTTCGCCAGCCCCCTGGTCCTGATCCTCGTGGCGGCGAGTCTCGTCAGCTTCGCGGTCCACGATCAAGTCGAAGCCGCGATCATCCTGACCATCGTCGTCTTGAGCGCGGCCCTTGGCTTCGTCCAAGAGGCTCGCTCCGCGGCTGCAGTGGAGGCTCTCCAGGCCCGGCTCGCGCTCAAGGCCACTGTCATTCGCGATGGCAAGCAGCAGGATCTGCCGATCGTAGGGCTGGTGTGCGGCGACCTCATCATCCTCGGGGCCGGCGACATCGTCCCGGCCGACGCCCGAATCCTCGAGTCGAACCACCTCTACATCGACGAGTCCTCGCTCACCGGCGAGTCCGCGGCCTCGGCCAAGGTGTCGAAGGACGGCGACCTGGATCCCGCCAAGGAGGACGATCGCGACGGCCTGGCTTTCTTCGGCACCAGCATCGTCAGCGGCAGCGGCAAGGCGGTCGTGACCGCGACCGGCGCCCGCACCAGCTACGGCGCCATAGCCCGCCGCCTCCTGGAGCGCGCCCCGAGAACGGATTTCCAGGAGGGAGTTCGAGCCTTCGGCTTCCTGATCACCCGGGTGACGTTGATCCTGGTGGTCGGCGTCTTCGCCATCAACGTGGCGCTGAATCGGCCGATTCTGGATGCGCTGCTCTTCTCCGTCGCCCTTGCGGTGGGTCTGACGCCGGAGCTGCTGCCAGCCATCGTGACCCTCAACCTCACACGCGGCGCCCGCGCCCTGACGGCCCATGGCGTGCTGGTCAAGCGGCTGCCGGCGATCCAGAACCTGGGCAGCGTGACGGTCTTCTGCACCGACAAGACGGGCACCCTGACACAGGGCAAGCTCGAGCTGGTGAAGGCGGTGGGGATCGACAAGGACGACGCCGGCGAGGCCTCGCAGGCACTCACGCTCGCCTATCTGAACAGCCACTTCCAGGCCAGCTTCGAGAACCCGCTCGACGCCGCGATCCTGGCCGCGGCCCCCAAGCCAAAGGACCTCGCCGCATATCGCAAGCTCGCCGAGCTGCCCTACGACTTCACGCGCCGCCTCCTCAGCGTCGTCGTCGATCACAAGGCCGACGGCCCGCTTCTCGTCACGAAGGGCGCGCCGGAATCGATCGTCGCCCGGTGCAGCCGCGTCCGCGAGGATCACGCGGCGCGTCCGCTCCGTGCCGCCGAGCGCGCCAGGCTCAAGAAGCTGGTGGACGGCGCCTCGGCCGAGGGCTATCGCCTGGTCGCGGTCGCCTCGCGGTCGCTCGCTCCGGCGGATCTGCGGCCGTCGCGACCGTCCGGGCCGGCCGCAAGCCTGGCCGATGCAGATCGCCTCGAACGCGGGCTCACGTTCGAGGGCGTGATCCTATTCAGCGACCCGCCCAAGCCAGGCGTGGGCGAGACGATCGCCGAGCTGGCCCGGCAGGGGATCGCCCTCAAGGTGATCACCGGCGACAACGACCTGGTGGCGCGGCACGTCGCCGAACAGGTCGGGCTGACCGTAGACGGCGTCCTGACCGGCGATGAGATGCGCAGGATGACCCACCCGGCACTGGTGGCGCGCGTGGGCCGGACCACGATCTTCGCCCGGGTCGATCCGGACCAGAAGCTGCAGGTCATCCGGGCCGTGCGCGAGTCCGGACACGTGGTCGGCTATATGGGCGACGGCATCAACGACGCCCCGGCGCTGCACGTCGCCGACGTGGGCATCAGCGTCGACAACGCCACGGACGTTGCCCGCTCCGCGGCGGACATCATTCTCCTGGAACCGAGCCTGGAGGCGATCAGCCGGGGGGTCGTCGAGGGCCGGCGGACCTTCGCCAATACCCTCAAGTACATCCGCATGGGCACCAGCTCGAACTTCGGCAACATGCTGAGCATGGCCGGAGCCGCGCTGCTGCTGCCGTTCCTGCCGATGACGCCCGGCCAGATCCTCCTCAACAACCTGATCTACGACGCCTCGCAGACGGCCATTCCGACCGACCACGTGGATCCGGACGTGGAGGCCGTGCCGGCTCGCTGGGACGTCCATGCCATCGAGCGGTTCATGATCCTCTTCGGGCCGATCTCGTCGATCTTCGACTACGCCACGTTCGGCCTGCTGATCCTGCTGCTGGGTTCGAGCCAGGACTCGGCGAAGGCGTTCCATGCCGGCTGGTTCGTGGAGTCGCTGTTCACGCAGATCCTGGTGGTCCTGGCGATCCGCACTCGGATGAGCCCGTTCTGGCGGAGCCGGCCCAGCCGCCCCCTGGCAGTGGCCATCTTCGCGGCGCTGGCAGTGGCGGTGATCGTGCCACTCAGCCCGCTGGGGTTGGTGCTGGGCTTCGGAGCTCTTCCGGTCGCCTTCTGGCTCCTGCTCGTAGCGATCGTGGCCGCTTACCTGACCATGGTCGAGGTGGCCAAACGCATCTACGACAACCACGAAGTGCGGAGGACCGCCGCGGCTGCCGCGACACGTGGTCCAGCCGTGACGCATCGCCGGCCGGCTCACTAGGATCGCGGCAACAGCCCGGACCGCGCATCGCGTGGGTGGGGCAGGCCATCCCGGAGGCAGGACGTGGAATTGACAATCGAGCCGTCCAGGACGGCGCTCGTGGTCATCGATCTTCAACACGGCATCGTGGCGATACCAGGCGAACCGCGATCGGCGCAGGAAGTCGTGCTACGCGCGGCCCGGATGGCCGGGGCCATGCGCGAAGCCGGTGGCACTGTCGTGCTGGTCAGGGTCACGCCGTCGCCCGACGGCAAGGACGGCTTGAAGCCGATCACCGACGCGCCGGTCCAGGCCGGCGGCCGTTCCCTGCCCCCGGATTGGTCCGAGTTCGTGCCCGAGCTGGCGCCGCAGATCACCGACGTGGTCATCACCAAGCGGCAGTGGGGGGCCTTCTACGGCACCGAGCTGGACCTGCAGCTGCGCCGTCGTGGCATCGACACGATCATCCTGTGCGGCATCTCGACCAACGTCGGCGTCGAGAGCACCGCCCGCGATGCCTATGAGCGAGGCTACGACCAGGTCTTCGTAGAGGACGCGATGGCGGCCCGGGAAGCCGAGGACCACCTCCATACCGTTCGATCCCTCTTCCCGCGGATCGGGCGCGTCCGGTCCACCGAGGATGTGCTGGCGGCGCTGAAGTAGCGCCTTCTTACGCCCCTCTTACACGCGCCGGCTTGGCGGTGCGAGGAACGCGGCCGATCATCGGCGGCGTCACGTCGATCGAACGACAAGGAGATGCTCTCGGTGACACGCCACTTCGCCCGGTCAGCCGCTCTGTGCGCCGCGGCACTGCTCATCGGCCTCGCTATCGCCGGTTGCGGGCATCGAGGCCCTTCGAGCAGCACATCCTCTGGGATGCCGCAGGCGACGGCTTCGACGCCCGGCGGCGCTGCGAGCGGACCGTCCGGCGCGACCTCCGTACCGGCGTCTGCGTCCGCCTCCGCCACTGCCACCGAGGTCGGCCCGCCGACCCCGGACCCCCTCGCCAGCGAGCTCGATCAGCTAGACGCCCTGATCAACGACATCGACGACTCGATTTCGAACTCGGATTCCTCCGAGCAGAGCGGCGAGTAGCTCTCCGTTCGAGCTGCTCGAGGGCGGTGGATCCCGGATCGCGACCGGCGCCGAGTACCTCGGCAAGCGGCTAGAGTTCAGGCGAAGGAGGTTCTCGCCATGGCCGCCTGGACCGCCGATGAGCTCGCGAGAATCGGCAGGGCCACGGAGCTCCAGATCGCGTCCCGACGCCTCGACGGCTCCCTCCGACCCTTCGTGACCATCTGGGTCGTCCGCTCGGGCCACGACCTGTACGTGCGCTCGGCCTACGGTCGGGAGAACGGATGGTTCCAGCGCGCGCTCTCGTCTGGTGAGGGCCGGATACGCGCCGGCGGTGTGGAGCGGGACGTCGGGTTCGAAGAGCCCGGCGCCGCCGTGGACGCTGGCCTTCACCGGGCTTACCACGCGAAGTACGACCGCTACGGGCCGACCATCGTCGGCACGGTGGTGTCACCCGAGGCGGCCAGGTCAACCCTTCGGCTCGTGCCTCGATAGAACTGCCGCGGTCGAGGTTCGCGGTCGCCGTGTCCGCCCACGCGATAGCGGCGCGCTGAGACGACGAAGCTCGCAGGACCGCGGCCACCATTTCGTCCGGCGCATTCCGTTTGTTGAGCTGTGATCACTCCGCGCCGATAATCAGGGAGATGAGCGACGCCGGCAGATCGGGGGTTCCTTACGATGATCTCTTCGCGCGTGCCAACCGGGCGGCGACTGATGAGGAGTGCGAGCAGGTCGTTGCCGAGATCGAGTTGCTGCTCCGGTCCGCCGTAGACCCCGCGGATCACGGTCGCCTGCTGACGTGTCGGGCGCGCGTGCGATCCAACCAGTGGCGGACGGCCGCAGCCTACGAGGACGCACGCGAAGCCATGCGGCTGTTCGAGCGTGCTGGCGAGGGAGATCTCGTCGTGGACGCGGCAAGCTGGGCTGCCGCGCACGCTTCGAGGATGGGTGAGCTTTCGGTCGCAGGGACTGGAGCGGGAGACAGGAATCTCAGGTCTCGCCCTTGACGCGGAGGTCACCGGCCTTCGAGTCGATGGACTCTGCTCGTCGTCTGCCGGTAGAACGAGAGTCAGAAGGATGGCCCGACTCGGGTGTGTCCGCCGACCGGCCCTGGAACCGGGTGTCACACCGCCTACTGCCCACTCCAGCCGCGACCGATACTATGAGTAACGAGCCAAGTGACCCCACTGGGCCGAGCCTGAGGTCTCCCATGGACCCTTCGAACGCCACCTCGTGGCTTCGCCGTGTCGAGGACCGATGGTGCGGCGTCGGGTGCTCCGACGAGCTGGACTCGCGGGGGGCGGGAGCCGAGGCTGCCGCCGGCGCCATGGCCGGTGACTCCGCCAGGCTGGTCATGGTCCTCACTTCCGATGCGTATGAGCCTGAGTCGCTGCTGGCGGGCATCCGCAGCGTGACGGGCGATGTCCCCTTGATCGGCTGCTCGACCGCCGGCGAGATCACGCCCGCCGGGCCAGCCGACGCGACCGTCGCGGTCCTCGTCCTGGGTGGCCCCGGGTTCACCGTCGCGACCGCCGAGTCGTCGGTACTGCGTGGCTGCAGGGAGGCAGGCGAGGAGGTTGCCGGGTCCCTCGGCCAGCTCGACGCGCCCCACAAGGTCCTCATGCTTCTGCCGGACGGTGCTGCCATCAACCACCAGGACATAGTCCGGGGGGCGCATTCCCAGGCAGGCCCAGCGATTCCAGTGGTCGGAGGCTTCTCCGCTGAGGGCGCCCTCCGACTGCGTCGACCGTTCCAGCTCAAAGACGGTGGCGTACGCCAACACACGGTTGTCGCTGCCGCCATTGGCTCTACGGGGCCATTCGGGATCGGCGTGCGCCACGGTTGGCGGCCGGTCGGAGAACCGATGACCGTCAGCTGGGACGCCACGGGTCGCATCTCCCGTCTCGACGACGAGCCGGCGCTCGACGCTTACCTGAACAGGCTCATGGCTCCGGAAGACGCCTACTGGGATCCGTACTCGTTCGATCTCCTCAAGCAGACGCAAATGCTCGGCCTGATACGCAGTGAGGGTGAGGAGGGTATCCGCGGCGTCGGCGAGGCGAACTTCGAAGACCGAACGATCGGCGTCCAGGCGATCGACCATGCCGAAGGCGGGCTCGTCCGGGTGATGCAAGCGGACCCTGCCTCTCTCCTGGATGCCGCCGGCGTCGCCTGCTCGGATGCGCTGGAAGCGATCGGCAGGCCGGCGCTGGGCCTTGTCGCCTTCGACTGCTCCAGTCGGAAGTACGTCCTCGGCCAGTATCGCGGCGCCGAGGTCGACCGGATCGTCGCGCACGCGGCTGGCGCGCCGGTGGCCGGCTTCTACTCCTACGGCGAGATCGCCACCATGCATGGCCCTAGTGGATACCACCATGGAACTCTAATCGTCCTGGCGCTGGGCTGAGGTCGGCGATGGGTCGGTCGCGAGCGGTGTGGACCTTCTCGGAGGGCGACGCGCCCGTCTAGGCGCCCCCCACCAGCCTCGCCCCCACGCGGGATGGAACTGGAGCGGGAGACGGGATTCGAACCCGCGACATTCTGCTTGGGAAGTCCTGGCGTCGCGAGCGTTGTGGCGTGAGCGTGGATCGGCGAGCGTGGGTGGCTCAGTTATGGTGTCGTGAGATACCTCAGGCTCCAAGCAGGGCGAGGGGCACCACAGCCACATCGTCTTTGCGGCGATACGCTTCCGGCCCAGTCGTGACAACGATCATGTCCAGCAGGTCCGAGCCGATCCGTTCGCGCAGCCAGAGCAGGTGCCGGACGTCGTCGTCGCCGATGGCGCGAGCAAGCTTGACCTCGATTGCGAGGACTCTGCCATCGGGACGCTGGACGATCAGATCGACCTCACGCTCGTTGGGCGCTCTCGTCCGCAGATGCATGACCGAACACTCGGCGGCCTGAGCATAGACACGGACCGACAGCGTCACGAGGGATTCGAAGAGCGGCCCGAGCATAGTGCTGTGCGGCAGCGCCGACGTGCCCGGGGGTCGGCGTTCGAGCAGCGCGTCGGCATCTAGCTTGAGCAGCCGGGTGGCGATGGCGGGGTCTGCGACCTGATGCTTGGGGGCCTGTCCGAGCCGCGAAATGAATCCCTTGCCAGGCATCCATGCTGGCACTGGCTCGAGTATCCAGAGCCTCTGGAGGACGTCGTTGTAGGGTTGAGCCGCGCCTCTGGAGGGCTTCTCTCCGTAGCCACCCGTGGCGGCAGCCCTGATGGTCTCGTACGCGGCGGTCGATGACACCATTGCCGCGTAGGCCGTCATCCAGGCCCGCAATGCAGTCGGGTTGCGAACGGCATGACCCATCTGCGCGAAGTCATGCTCAACGATACGGTCTATGTAGCCGTCGAGGGCCGCCCGCAACGGCCGGCCTGTCAGCCCGCGCAGGCCTGGCAACCCGGACGCCAGCATCTCGTGAACGTAGGTCTCAAGACCGACGGTGGTCTTTCCGGAAATGGGCGGTCGCCCTCCCTGGAGCAGATCCGCAAGGCTTACTGTCGGGGTGCCGACGCCGCGTTCGGCCAGGGTCATGGGCCGGAGCCTAAGCGTGACGATGCGCCCGGCGCCCGAGTGGATCGGGGCATTGCCTGGAGTCGCCGAACCTGTGAGCAGGAAGCGGCCGGGCGTGCGATCGGCGTCTACGGCTCGCCGCACGAGGTCCCAGGACTCGGGGAGCCGTTGCCACTCGTCGATCAGAATGGGCGTGACGCCGGCAACGAGGCGCTCCGGGTCGGCCTGGGCCACAACCAGCTGTGCGGGGATGTCAAGCCGATGCACGGTAGCGGCGCGTCGCTCGGCTGAGGTCGTCTTGCCAACGCCGCGGGCGCCCTCGAGAACGACCGCCGGGAGTGCTGCCAGCAATTCGTCCAGCTCGCGGTCGACTACCCTGGGAAGGTAGTCTTGCTGCCGGTTAGCTTGCCTGCCGGAGGTCGTGGCTGGCATCTCGGCAGCATCATACTGCACAACTCGGCAGCTTCCTAGAATGCATCCTGGCAGGCGATCGGGAGCTTGCCCGCGCCGCCGCCATTCTGTCCAAGCGTTGTGGCAGCCTCACTGGTTCCCAGGGCGCCACGCTCGCAACAGGCAGGGTGTCTAGCTGAGCGTGAGGGGGAAGTGGAGCGGGAGACGGGATTCGAACCCGCGACATTCTGCTTGGGAAGCAGACACTCTGCCAGCTGAGTTACTCCCGCTCGGGAGGCGCACATCTTAACTCAGGTGCCGGGCGCGCTCAACAGAAGCGGGCCTCAGGCGCGACCGGGCTCCGCGAGCTGCGCGCGACGTCATCGCCGCTGCCGGCCTCCGGCCGCGGACCTAGAACGTGGATGCTTGACCCGAACATGCTCTTCGCCCACGATCACTGCGATGGACGAAGATGACTTCCAGGAAGAGTGGGACAGGACAGTTCAGATAGGGCTCGACAACCTTGCGATCCTCAAGCTCGCAGGAGCTTGGTGTGAGCACGTCGGGAGTACGACCGAGGGTCATCTGGGCGTGGGGATGATCCAGCGCGTGACCGGCCTTCCCGTGAGCGGAGGCAGTCTCCGTTGCGAATATGCCAGAGGCCCGACGAGCTTCGGGATGAGGCTCGCGGACAGCGCGGTCGGGTTCTATGAGGAGAACTGCGTTGGATGTGCTCATCGGAAGCCGACGACCGCCACTGAACACCTGGGGACGTACGCCGACTCCATCATAGCCGAGCGCGAGCAGCAACTCGCCGAAGCCGAGAATGAGCGCCTTGGTCGCGAAGAGACCCGGCGGCGGCGACGGGAGGCACGGAGACTGGCGTTTGGCGTGCCGGACCCGGCGGGCCAATCCCTGCTCGATCTGATCGAACGCGTGGATTCCGAGCGCGGCGACGACGACGCAGGGGAGCTGCTGCTCAGACACGCCGAGATGGCACCCGGAGACTTCTCAGACGACCTGCTCGCTCACTTGACTGACGAGGCAGTCGCCATTGGCAATACGCCGCTTCTCGAATCCGTAGTTGCGGTGTTCGAACGAGATGGACGTCCTGGTGTTGACCGAATGGTGGCAGTCGCCTTCAGGGCCATCGTGGTCGGAGTTGCCCGAGAGGCGTGCGGAAGGGTTATCGCTACACACGCCAAGGAGTTCGACGTACCCGACAACACGATCGGTGCAATTGTTGATCTTGCTGCCGGTCATTTCGACTTCTCTGGGCCGCACGACTGGATTGGCGGCGAACCTGGGGCGCTGCTGCGGCTCTTCGACGTCGATCCCGACCGCGCCGTTTCTGGCATCGCAGCCCGCCTTACGGACCCTGAGCCTTGGACTCGCTCGGCGGCAGCTCACGCAAGCCGGAGCATCATCGCGGCTCGCCCCGAGGCTGCCATCAAGCTCCTCCCGGCGCTCCTCGATGCCACAGTCATACCCGACAAGAGTAAGTACCTTGGCGACCCATTCGCGGCGGGAGAGGCGCGGAACGTCGTCGCGGACCTGGTCGTTTCCCAGACCGGTCCTGCCGTGGCGGAGCTCGACAAGCGTATCAAGGAGGCTGGCCCCGCCGAGCTCCAACGCTTGTGGGAGTGCTACGACTGGGCGACACGATCAAGGCTTCGAGATGCCGATGCCTTGCCTCCCGAAGCCGGACGGGCGATATGTGAGGCTGCCTCTGCACTGCTCAATCGCCCGGATCCTGATACAGACCTCGCTCGGGCTGTTGCAGACACGCTGACCGTGCTTTGTTCGTACCACCCGGAAGCTCGATCCATTTCGTTCGCGCAACTCCTCGGACTTCTAGTCGCCGCCGCTGGGCGATACGAGCGATTCGAGGCGTCCCCTTGGGTTCCGCCGGCGGGATCTACGGCGGAGGAAACGTTGGTTGAGGGTCTGAACCGCGAGAGCCACCGAGTCGCCTTGCACGGTGTGGTCACGGAACTCAGGGAAACCCTAGAGTCCGCTGCGAAGCACGATCCCGCGGAGTTCGTTGATATGGTTGTGGCCCACGGCTGGGCTTTGACTGCGAGCTCACCCCTCGCGCGCTCAGCCGTTGTCGAGGTGCTCGGAAAGACGGTTCGCAACCAGGGGCACCTTGATCACGTTGCGCCCCTTCTCCAGAGCTCGCTCAAGAGCGAGTCCAACCGCGAGCGCGCCGAAGCGATCGAGGCTTTTGGCGTCATGGCGGGCCATGAACTGACGATCCCCGCCGAATCCACCTCCGCCGTCCTCGATGCCGTCGACGACAAGTACGAGATAGTTGTCGTGGCGGTCGTTCGGGCGATCGCCGAGATCGAGGTACCGGTCGACCAGCGACTCCGGGTTGTCAATTTCCTGGTCTCCTTCGCCGCGGTCCTTGGCCCGAAACGCTCGCACAGCAACGACGTTGTGCACGCCTTATGGACGGCATGGAGTCTATCGGTAGGGGAGCCCTTCGAGACCCAGGCGCACAGATACATCGTGCGGGTGGTCGCTAGCTTGCCCAGTGCCGAGGCCGCGGAGATTCTCGGCCGATTCCACGTGACGGAGGAGCACCCGGACTGGCCAATCGCCGCCGTCGCAGCATTGAAGCCCGATCCCGACCCGCAGTGGTACGGCATCCACGACCGCGAGCGCTACGACATCATGCGGAAGCTCGCCACCATCGACTCAACGGCCATTGCCCCGTTCCTCGACGAGCTGGTTGCTATCGGAAAACAGAGGACTCCTCATGAGCCGTCGTGGGCTTGGGCGGTCAGTGATGTGCTCGCACAACACGCAGAGCACGCACGCGCGGCGATCGTATGCGATGCGGTCGTCGACGCCATGCCGGACACCCGCGAATACGGGCCGCGTCGGCGCTACGCTCGCATCATTGCTATCAATCACCACCTCAATGAGGCCACGGCACGAGGCGATACAGCGGCCGTTGACAAGCTCCTCCAGGAATGGTCCGTGCTGTCCGGCGAAATAGGGCGAGAATGAACGACGTTCATGGCATCGGCAGCGGCGTGATGGGGAGACGTGGCGAGAGTCGTGCGAAAGTGGTCGCGGCCCTAGGGGCCTTGGTGGAAGGAACACGCCCGTCCATTGCGTGGTCGGAGCTCGCAGACGAATTCGCTGCGTCGTACCAGGCGATCGAGGGCGACGCCGCATGGGCGTTCGGTCAAAGCCTCCGCTCCCTGGGTCAGGCACTGCAATGGGAGCCAGCTTTGGAGTCAGCCGACCCAAGGCCCGAGCGGTTTCGGGACGCGGCCCGGCACCTAGCGTCAAAGGTGCTGGACGTGGAGCGTCGCGGGGCATGGCCGAAGCCGCTCGAAGAGGCACTGCAACTGCTGGCCCAACTCGACGGATTCGCCGACATCGCGCGGGTTGTTGACCTTCTCCAGAGAACCCCGATCCCAGGCAGAGTGTCGACTCTGCTTGAGGCGCCGAGGGGCTGGACTCGATCGCCAAACCCGGTCGAGCCCGAACAGACGCCAACCGTACTCCTGAAGTTCACACTCGACGGCCAGCCGGTTTCTTGGCCAATGTCTTTGAATCCCGCCCGGGCATACCAGCTCGAGGCGATAGCCTCCGTGGACGCATGGCCGAAGGACGCAACCCAAATGGACATAGAGTTGTCAACAGATGTCCCGGTGAGCGTCATTGAGTGCCCGTCGATCAGCATCAGCGCCGGGGAAACGTCAGGGCGTGGATACCTGGTGCCGAAGGTTGAAATCGGCAGGTCTGCCCCGGTCACTCTGACGCCGCGGGTGAGTTTTCTACGCTCGGACAGAAGGGAATCCCCCGCCAACGTGGTCGGGCAACGGTCTCTCCGCGTTAGCACGTTCGACCCGATTGAGGTCGGCCTTGGTCAGCCGATGGTCGCGCAACGAATCGTCGAGCTGCTCTCGGAGCTGGATGGTCGGATCAAGAACTTGCCACGACAGGATCGACTCGACCTCATCCACCTCCTTGAGGCGACCGCTCGATTCCAGGCCCTCGCCAATGGGCGTCCAGATTTGCGCGGCATTGACGAGGGCATCTTCCAGGGCAAGCTGAAGCAGGCATTTGTCCAGGACCGATTCATCGGGACCCGAATTCAGGAAGCACCAAAGCTCGCGGCCGGGACGACGGATTTGTTGCTCGGGCGGATCGTCGATGAGTTGAAGGTGAGCCATGACCCGATTGACATCGACGATGCGGACAAGTTCGTCAGGCAGCCAACTCAGTACGCGTCTGCTGGAGACTGCCCGGTCTCAATCCTGACTGTCCTCGACGATTCGCCGAAGTCGGACCCAGAAGGGGTCATGAGCAACTACATGCGCTGGGCGATCCCGAAGCTACACGGATTGAGCAAGCCGCGCGTTCCATCGATGGTGGTGGTCGTTGTTATCAGGATTGGCTTCCCTGTCCCGAGCGCCTTTAGCAAGATGCCGACGGGTGAAATCGAGCATCTATCGTCGCCGGGCGACTAGGTACGACCTGACGACGGTCGTACGAGATGAAGGCCTGGTAACGCATCTCGCTACTCAATGAGCTACGGATGTTTGGTGGCCCTTCCGGCGGATATCAGCTCCACCTCGCCCGCGTTTCTTACGAGAGTCGCTCGCCGAGCCGAGACTACATAAGGAACACGGGCAATGAGCTTGCCAGCCGCTTGAGGTGCGCCATAGTAGGTGTCCGTCACGGCGCGAACCAGAACACTAGAGGGGGAAGCACATGCTTGATCAGCTGAATAGGGAGTACACCCAAGCCGACATCAGTCGAGCCGTCGAAGTCGCAACAGGGCTCGAGGGCGAAGACTCCCTCGAAGCCGTAGCGAAGGCTCTGTGGGCCAAGGCGGAAGAGATCAAGGACACTGAGCCTAGGGTCGCCGAGCTGCTCGCCGGAGACGTGTGGGTGTGCGAGTTGCAGCTGACCACCGAGGAGCGCCAAGCCAGCGGTGCGTCGGCGCTCGTGCCAAAGATGACTTTCACAAACGGAACGACCTACCCGCCCTATGTTCGAGAGTGGCCGGACACGGTGCGACCGTACTTCTTGGAACGGGCTGCGAGTACGACGCTCCAGCAGACTCGAGCTCGCTACAACGACTTTGTCTGGATCAGGTGGGGCGTCTTTCCCAATGCGAGTGCCGCTCGAGATGCCTACCTGGCGATCGGCTGCGGCAACGGCTTCCGCGCTGGCGGAAAGGCTGCCAGGACGATCCTTGAGCTCGGGCGCGCGATATTCCTGTCCCAGAGTCTGAACCTCAAGCGAGCCGAGACGGCTGTGATCATCGCCGACGAGCTCGACTAGGCTCTCTCAGAAGAGGCATTGCTGGGCGCTCGTCTGATCACGCCCAAAGCCGCTAGCCTCCTGGCGACCGATCCAACTCGGGCCGCCGGACTCGTAGCCGCCCTTACGGCTGCCGCACAGAAGCTCGACACGAGCAACCCGTATTGGGCAAGGGAGATTTACGGTGCAGCTGGCCTCCTGGCTGGTGAGCTCAAGAACGAGGCTGGCGTTGCAGCGGCTCGATCAGCCATCGCGACCTCCTGGGAGAGCCAAGCCGCCGGTTCGACCGATCCGATGACGCGACTGCACTTCCTGCAAGGGGCCCTCATGGCCTATCAAGCGATTCCCGGAAGTGGCGAGGTCGTTCAGCGCCTCAAAGGACAACTCGCAGAAGCCTCGGCCAGCACGGCGCAGAGCTTGCCCATGCACAAGTTCGAATTGAAGGTCCCGAACGCCAACTTCGACGCGACGCTCGAGAAGTTGCGTGGGTTCCTGGCGAACGAACAGTTCGGGCTCCTAAAGCTGCCGCTTTGGCTCGGCCTGCTGCCGGATTGGGACAAGCTCAACGTCTCGTTCGACGCGCAGAGAAAGGAGTATCCCCTTCAGTACCTGTTCCCGCGCGTATCCGTCGATAAGGACGGACGGATGCAAGCGCAGCCGGCCGACGAAGCCGAGAGAGAAGAGGCCCTGCTTCTCGAGCATTTCGCCCAGACCCAGCAGATTGGCGCGATGATCGCCTTTCGCTACCTTGCGGCCCTTCGCGAGTCTGGCGAGTGGTCCGCAGCCGCGCTGATCACGATGCTCGAAGAGATTGACCCGGAGATGGCCGCGGCCTGTCGCTCAGGCATCGAGGCTTTTGAGGCCGAGGACTTCTGGACAGCCGTCCATGTTCTTGTGCCTCAAGCAGAACGTGGGTTTCGCAACGTCGCGGTCGAGATCGACGGCAATGTTCATCGACTCATTGGCACCGAAGAGGTGCGGGTCGCCACCCTCGACAAGATCCTCGAGGACTCCGTGTTCGAGAAGAGGTTCGGCGCAAGCGTCGTCAAGAGCCTCCGTGGGCTGCTGACTGATCCTCGCGGGTTCAACCTCCGCAACCTGACAGCCCACGGCCTGCTCGACCCGACCCGACCGCAAGCGCCGGCCGCCTTCGTGGCATTGATGTGCGTTCTGATTGCGGTGTGGCTCCGGGCCGCGGTCGTAGCCGAGAATCAGGCGACCGCCTCCTAGCCGCGTAGAGCCGCAGCGAATGGACCGAGGCCAACTCTGCCAAGGTGTCTTTACGCTCGATCAGATCCACGCTCTCGTGGAGGCGAATCAGAAGGTGCCAGCCCAGAAGGCTTCGTAGGCGTCAGGAGTGGCCTGCCGGGCCGGAGTACCCCAGCGAGTCCAGGCAAGTCGATGATGGCGATCGGGCTGTTGTGTAGATGGGCCGCCAGCAAATCGACCTCTAGGACGACAAGCGGCTCGATCCGCCAGCCACCTGGATCGTCGATGCCGAACTCGCGCAGCGTTTCGGCCATGTGTGCGCGAAGCCATTTCACCCTCTGGGCGTGATGAGCCGCCACGCCCGTGTGGGGATCGATGAACTTGAGCAGCTCGTTTCGGATTTCCCAGGGCGTTCGCGCCATGGCGAAGGCTTTGCATTCGATGGCCCAAATCACTCTTGCGCCAGCGTCCGCAGCCAGGACATCCACATCGCCCAGGGTTCCCTTTTCGACGCTGATTCGGATACCTGAGACTTTGGTCGCGTGCGGCTTGACGGGCAGGCCCAGTTCCCTGACCCGATCGGCAACCTCGGCCTCAAAGTCCTTCCCGGAGGCCGTAGAGATGTCCGATCTGAGGTTCTGCATCAGCTTGGAGTTGGCCTTCAGGCGGCCAGTCGCCAGCTGCTGGAGGAGGTAGAAGGCCGACAGATTGACGGCCCGGCGACCCCAGACGAGATCCTCACCGCGACGGACGAGCGGACGGGCCAAAAGGGACAACTCGCGGCTGAAGCGCCACGGATAGACATCTAGTGGGGAGAACGGGGCCGGAGGCTTGAGAAAGTCAGTCCGGGGCTCCAGGGTCAAAGCCGCAAGAATCACATCCGCCACCTTGGCTGGCACAACACGCATTCGGCTGCATTCATCCATGACCGCGGCCCTAGGTCGAGCTGCTAGAGACGCCTGGCCGTCGGCCGCTAGATCCCGCAGTACATAGAAGACATCCCCGAGGTGAGTCGCCGAGAAGTCGTATTCCGCAAGGAAGGCTTCCTCGTAGTCTGCCTCGGCTTGTACGGGACCCTCGTGCGGAGGTTCCCAATGCTCGGCGAACTGGTCCTGTGCCGACTCGAGTCTTCTGCCGGTTATCCCAGAAAGCCAGCGGACCACCGCCGGCCCGTACTTTCCCGGGGACATCTGCAATCGGCCGCTTGGGGCGACTCTGGCCTGTACGTCATCGATCTCGTTCTTGGTGATGTCGCTCTGCATCCCGTATTGGATGATCGAGTACGCGAGCGCAATCAGCCGGTCGTAGCGAGACAGCGTCAGGGCTCGCAATCCACTCGGGGGACGCGCCGCGACGTACTCGACGAGGAAGCGATGGCTTGCGTCGGCATCTGACCACTCGAGCTCTTCTCGGACGAGAGGCTCAAGGACTTCGTCCCCATGGCCGAAGCAGGCAGGCCGGGTAACGACTAGGAGCTTGCGTCTCGCGCTTGCGAGAAGCGACGCCTCGTTGCGTCGAAGGAGGTCTTCGAGGAGTCCTGAGGGCGCAAGCTCGGCCACCTCAGCCTCGAGACGCCGATAGCAGAACTCGACAGCGAAGTTGAGAAGCGCGTTCTGCTCCGCCCTAGTGCCGGCTGGTCCCGGAACGAAACCGGCCGCTCGAAACGCATCGGCGATCTCGTCGCGGATTTGGCCGAGATCCCATTGCGAAAGCTTGCGCCACTCGGGCAGCCCATCGCCGGGACCGAGCATTGACGCCGTGTTGTCGTCATAGACGAGCATCATCTTGCGCGGACCGACGGGAGCGATCTGCTCGACGATATCGTCCAGGCGTCCGTGCTGCCCCTCGCCTGGGGCGAGTAGCTCGAGCAAACTGCCCGTGATAGCCCTGGCTAGGTGGCGTTCGCCTTCGTTGTCCGGGCTCACCATCGACCGCAACAGTCCTGGTGGAAGCCACAAGGTCATCGCGGAGCGTTTGTCATCCAGCTCGGCAAAGATGGCGTCCTCGGAAGTCACTGGAGGCATCGGGTCGAACCTCCAATCTGCCGGGCTATCCAGTCCGATCCCGATTGCCACGGTCAGCAGGGATCCGTCTTGGCATTCTGGGTCCTCAACGATCGCCGACGCAGCTTGCCAAACCCAATACGCCGCAGTGTCGATCAGTCCCTCTGAGAACTCTGTCAAACCGCCGGGCAGATCTTCGTAGGGTTCGCCGGCGACCCAGATGTCCAACCCAGGGAGGCGCACCACGCGAGTGGCCTGACCCCGGGAGATTCGAGGCGCAAAGATGGGGACTCCGCGATAGGAAGTGCGCAGCAGTTCCATTTCGCCGGCACCAGTCGGAGCGTGCGCCGACTGTCGCTCGAGGGCATCGAGCATCTCCTGACGGAGACGAAGCCCCATCCCAGGATGAATTGAGACCGCCGGCGACGCGCTCTCCTCCGTCAGATGGAATGAGTGACCGTGCTCACGATAGACAGCGAACTCGTCCAGGGAATTCCAGAAGACCACGGGAGAGCTCGCGTGAAAGCGCCGTTGTGCCTCGGCGAAGCGAAGCAGCGCCAGAGGATCGCGTTCGTGATGAGCTATCACCCGCAGTGCTTCTGGCGTTAGAAATAGCAGCTCAGCATCACCGCCGAATGGGAAGTCGTGAAGCCAGTACGATGCGCCCGGCAGAATGGCGCTGCACACACAGAACAGGATCCGTCGATCTGATGACTCCTCCCGGAGCTGTGCCACGACTTCGCCAAATCGACTCAGAAGTGCAGCCTTCTGACTGTCCGATGGAAAGACCCTGGGCTCTCGGTTGGGTAAGTCGAGTTGGTCGATCTGGTCCGTCACGGTCAGCACGAGCATCACGGCGTCGTGATCTAGCGCAAACATGGCCTCGGACATCTCGGGCTGACCTGGCGGGACCATGGGGAGAGGCATCGGACGCCCGCCCATACCTAGGATGGCCTCGAAGATCTCGGCCTGCACCTCTTGGCCGAATCGCTCCGCTACGAGGGGCAGCAATCCCCCCGCCTCGACAATGTGCAGCACAGCTCTAGACGCTCCGAAGAGCAGTCGCCCGGGGCGCACGACGACCGCGTCCCCGGATGTCAGCAGAGCCGGGAAGGGCTCGTCCAGCGGCCTTCCCATCGGTGGGTAGATCGGATCGAGCACATCGACCGGGAGACCTGTCTTCGTGAGCAGTTCTGCTATCTCCGCCCGAGACCATTGAGCGGGCCGGACCAGTTCGTCCAGCGCTATGTCTGGAACGAAGAGCTGCCGCTGGTGGCGCGCGGGCATGTCGGGGTTGGCACCTGCTCGCTTCGTGACAGCTTCGCTCAGCACAAGGACGCCCCTGATGAGGTTGATCGCGGACTGCAGGTCGAGATCCGTGCGATCCGCCGCCAGGTCGGCGATCGAGGCAAACAGGCGCTCGCAGCTGAAGACGAGCTCGAATTCCTGGCCGGAGAAGACCGTATAGGCATGGTCGTCGAAGACCAGGACCTGAGTCACTGGGTACTCGGCCGGGTCCTCCAGCGGCGCAACCAGCTTGGCCGACAAGCTCCCGGTGCAGAGACTTCGGATCTTCTCGACCGTCAGAGCCGGTCGGCCCTCGCACGGATTGGAAGCCGCCAGATTGATCATCGACTCGAGCCGGAACTGGAAGTCGGCGTTCTCCGGTCGAATGGTCAGAGCCGCAAGCGCCGCGCAGAGCGGAACTGGGTCAAAGTCAGACACGACCTTCGCCATTCGAGCGGCAGCCGAATCTCGCTTGGCTTGGGTTTTGCGCCGCTCTCGGTCCAGCCGCTCGGGTATGTTGTCCATCTTCCCCTCGTGATCGATCCGCCGATCTCACGGTTGACTGTCCGCTTCGCCCGGCCATTGTCAAGGTCTTTGGGCCTTGCCCTTCATCCTGCCCGGAAGGCAGCAGCCGCCAGCCTTCTCCTATCTCTACTCAGGCGAGACTGGCGCACGCCTCCGCCGGACTTTCGCTTTCAACGCAGCTCGGGGCGGCGACCTTGGCTCGCCGATTCTGCCGGCGCAGCAGAATGTCGAGCTCCCACTCGGGGGCCTTATTGCGGCATCCCGAGGACATGAGCTGCGGGTCGAGGGAGCGCTGGGCCGCCGAAACCGTTCGACTCCGTCCCGTGACATCTAGCGTAGGTCCATCGGCCCTCGGAGCCGGTACCCTGCGCCACGCACGTTCTCGATCAGGTCGGCGAAGTCGCCCATGCGATCGCGCAACCGCTGTATGAGGCGGTGGATCAGATAGCGCGGGTAGTCCGGCTCGCCCCAGATAGCCCGCGAGATCGTGGCGTGGTCGGCGGCATCGGGGAATCGAGTCACGATCGCTTCCAGGGCCGCCGCCTCCGACATCGAGAGCTGGGCGATCAACGTGCCATCGGCCGAAAGCAGCTCGCGAGTCGAGCGGCGGAGCGTGAGAGTCGGGGTCGTACGGCTCATGTGGAGCGTTGTGTCTTGGGTCACTGACGCCGGTCGGAGTTGCACGGTCGTCTGCCCAATCGAGAACGAGCCGGCTCGGCGGAACATCGCGCATTTCATGTCCCGGCCGTCGACGCAGATCAGATTGGTGCTGTGGCTGGCATCAACCCGCACGCCGTCGGCGTCGAGCTCCAGAGTGCAATGCTCACGGGAAACGTACGGATCGTCGATGACGACGTCCATGTGCCTGGACCTACCGACGGTCAGCCGGCCGGTTAGCTCCACGCGCTGCGGCTTGCCTGAGTCGTGCCATTCGACCCACCAGGTGCGGCTCGAGGTTCTTTCGAGACCAGTCGTTCCCATCTCGATCCCTCTCCCCAGGAACCAGCCGCCACTCGAACGACAGACCGCTGGTCGAGAATCTCCGACCTGGGTTTCGTTGAGCTAGTATGCCGCGCCTCGTTAGGAAGATGTGGGGTGCGCGGTATTGTCCGGGCCGTTGCCTGTCTCTAGACTGCCATAGCAGAGGGAGCGCGTCCCCGCCCCGTCATCGATTCTAAGAGCGACGCGCACGCGACCCGAGGCGCATCACGCACTGGCGGGCCTGTCAAGCATTCAGGCGTTGCTAGCCGCTTGGGAGAGGCCGTTCATGTCCGACGAGACCGTAATCATCCGCAAGACGCCACCATCGTTCGCATATTTGTTCTGGCTGAATGGGGTCCGGCGCGGCGACCACGTGATGCTCCGGCCGGAGGGCACGACACTCGGACGATCGGGCGCGGCTGAGGTGAGCATGGACGATCCTACCGTTTCGGATGAGCACGCCCGCATTCGGCTCGAGGGCGGCAGCTGGTTCCTGTACGACCTGGCCTCGTCGAATTCAGTCCTGGTTGGCGGCGAGCCCGTCCACCGTCATGCCCTGGCCGACAACGATCGACTGCGAATTGGCATGACCGATCTCGTCTTCCGCCTGCTTCGCTAGGAGACCCGCAATGCCTTTCGTCGGCTGGGATCCGATCGTTCGGGCCTCCGTTTTCGGAGGCGTGTTCCTGGTGCCCCTGGTCGCCGTGCTGTGGCTCTGGTACGACTCGTCTGGCCGAGCCGACTCGGCACGCTGGTACTGGCGCCTGATCCTCACCGCCCTCGTGCTCCTGACGACTCCGGCAGTTGCTTTGGGCGCCGCCAACCTCGACAGCAGCCAGCAGGACCTGATGAAGATATGCGGCTGGCTGGCCATCGCCAGCGGCGGCGTAACGATCATCGGCGTCCTGGCATACGCGGTCTGGGGACGGGCGCCACAGGAGGATCTGTCAGATGACGTCGCGGGCGACTACGCTGCCGAGCTCGCGCAGCCCGCCGGATCGATGGAGCCGTTGACTCTGACTGCCCCCGAGAACGCTACGGTGGCGGCCCCGCAAACCCCGGCTCCGGCGCCCGCCGCCCGGTCGGGCCCGGTGGGCGCGTACCTGTTTGTGAAGAGCGGCGCTGATCAGGGACGCCAGTTTCCCGTTGGAAACCAAGTAACGATCGGTCGAGCGACCAGCTGCGGTATCACGCTCGCCGATGCCCGGGTTTCCTCCGAGCACGCTCAGCTCAAGCGCGAAGGCGGCTCCTACGTCTACCTCGACCTCAAGAGCACGAACGGGTCTTTCCTGATCGTCGAAGGGCGCGAAGAGCGGCTCCGATCCAGCCAGGCGCTCGTCGATGGCGACGAGGTTCGACTCGGCCAGACTGTCCTGAAGTTCATCCGCGTTCAAGAAGGCGGAGGCAAGCGATGAGCCGGTTCTGCCCCTACTGCGGGACCGACGCGGGGTCCGGCTTCGCGCGCTGCCCGAACTGCGGGTTCGACATGACAACTCCAGCTGGCCAGGGCGGTCAGGCCCAGGACGGCACGACGGTTGTGGCCCCTCCGGGGAGCGGGGAGTGGGGGAAGACGGTCGTGGAGCCGACCGCGCCCCGACACGATGCGGGGCGCCGAGCTCGCTTCGACCGCGAAAGGGAGTTCTACGAGTCGGTCGACGAAACCCACACCGAGACAGCGGTCCCCGGGGAGACCATTGCAGGCGACCAGACCGTGATCGAGCGACAGCGCCAGGATGCGCCCGACGACGCCACGGTCATCGTTCGCGGCGGCCGGAAAGGCGTGACCGGTCCGCTCGCATACCTCGTTGAGTGTTCTGGCGTTCGGGCAGGGAAAGTCCACCTCCTTCGCACCGAAACGTCCATCGGCCGCGGACCCGACAACGACGTAACCCTCGGCGACGACTCGGTTAGCCGGCGCCATGCCAAAATCCGCCTCGAGGAGGGCACATTCGTCTTCTGGGATCTTGCCAGCGCCAACTACTCATACCTGGTGGGCGCGGACGGGTCGCGAACTCGCATCCTGGAGCCGCGGCGACTCGTAGACGGCGACAAGCTCGACCTCGGCGACGCGCGGGTGACGTTCCTTCTGGTCGATGGGGGAGAGACGAGCGATGCGTCATAGGGCCATTGCCGCGGGGCGATTGAACGTTCCACTAATAGTCGCAGCCCTCAGCTGGCTCGCCCTGGCCTCTCCCGCGGCGACCGCTCCCCCGACGGCGAGCCCAAGCCCAAGCGCCAGTCCGAGCGCCCAGTCTGGGATTCTCGCCGTCACTCTCGTGGGCGCGGTCGACGACTCCGCCTACCCGAGCGTGACCGCGAACCTCTCTATCGTGGATGCAGTCACGGGCAGGTCCGAGACGGCGCTCGACGCGAGTAATGTGTCCCCCAGCCCAGCGGCAAAGGTGACCACCGTCAGCCCGTCCACGGCTTCGCTTCCCGCGGCGTATGTCGTTGTTCTGGACACAAGCGGCAGCATGGTGAATCCGGCCGCCGACGGCAAGACCTACATGGTCCACGCCAAAAGCCTGGCCAAGGACTTCGCTGCCGGCGTTGGCCCTGAAGACCTCGTGAAGCTGGTCACATTCGACGAAACCACGGTCCCCAAGACGGGCTGGCTCAAGGGCAACGACCCGACCCTGGGCAAGGCGATCGATCAGGTCCAGTCAGAAGCCAGGAAGACATACGTCTCGGACGGACTCGTCCAAGCCGCCAAGATCGCAAACGGTCGACCTTCCGGCTACGATCGGAGAGCGGTCGTAGTCATCACCGACGCCTCGCCCGCCGACAAGGACGCCAACCTGTCGTCGTCGACGATGCGCCAGCAACTCGGCCCCCCGACCTTCGTCGTGGGCCTCCTCCCGCCGGCCCAGGTTGGCCCGGAGCTGACCCAGCTACTCTCCGATGTGGCGACCTACACCGGCGGCAGCTACGCGTCGGCCGACTCGAACCAGGACGCGGCGAAGCTATTCGGACCGGTTTGGGCGAGCGCCCGGTCTACCTGGAAGATCACCTTCACTACCGATCTGGCACCCGATGCTAACTCCCACCAGGAAGTGCTGACCCTTACCGACGCCCAGCAGCGAACGGGCACAGCCACCCTGACCTACCGTTCCGGCGGTCTGTCGCTGATAAGTCCGCTCAAGGTGGAGAACCTGGCCAGCGGTGACACGGTGACCGCGGATCGGGCGGTCACCATCAGCGTGGGAGGCACCAAAGACTGGAAAGACGCTCGAATCGACCTCTTCGTCGACTGCGATCCGGCGCACTGCAGCCCCACTTTGACCGCCGACAACGGTCCGCTGGCCTGGCGGATCGCCGTGGCTTCGATGTCGCAGGGCAGTCATCACGCGGTGATACGCCTGACCACCACCGATGACCAGGGGACGCACTTCTCGGCCCAGACGGCGCTGGACTTCACTCGGTCGGGTACGACCTGGAACGTCGCGGCCGTGATCCTCGTGGGCGGTATTGGCCTGCTGGCCATCGGAGCCTTCTTCATCGCATCACGCAGGCGAGGCAAGAAGCGCAACCAAAGGAGAGCACAGTGAATCCCTACGCTGGGACGTCTCGGGCGCGTCCGCTGATCGGGCTCGGGGCAGCGGTGGTGCTCATAATCTCATTCTTTCTTCCGTGGTTGACTTGGTCGGGGCTGGTTTCCGTGTCCTTGGTAACCATCGCCTCGGTGTCGTCAGGCCAGGGCTGGCTCACCCTGTCACTGCTGATTGGCGGCGCGATCCTGGCCGCCGTGGGATCGGGCTTCAGGGCTGCCGGCAGCACGACTAGCAACACCGCAAGCCGGAGGTTGGTGGTCTGCTGGATTACCGGGTTCGGACTGTCGTTGGGCGGCTGCGCCCTCTATCTGATCGACTTGAGCAGCTACACGAGCGCCAGCTACTACGGCTACTCCTACAGCACCGGCATTGGCGCTGGCTTCGGGGTCTGGCTTGGAATCGCGGCCACGGTAATCGGCCTGATCGTGGGCCTAGTGGATATGGCGGCCCCAGGGTACGCGGTCGGGGGGACGGGATACGGCGCGTCAGCCGCGAACTCATGGTCCGCCCCGCCCGCTCCCTATCAGCCGCAGGCACCGACCAGCTGGCAGAGCCCCGCTCCGGGGCAGCCCGGTCCGCCCTCAGGCGCGTGGAACACGGCCGGCGCCGGTGGCCGGATCTCGTACGTCGAGGGCGGACGGCCGTCGTCCCTCGTCGTGAACGTGGGCGAACAAGTCATGGTCGGCCGCGATGTCGATGCGCGCATTCGCCTATCGGACCCGCGGGCCAGCCGGCGACACGCCTTGGTCGTTTGGAGCGGCACTGGCTGGAGCGTTCGGGATCTCGGCGCTACGAACCCCACCCGTCTCCTCGGTGCTTCCGGGACGGCCCAGCCCGTGGTCGGGGAGATCCGGATCGCATCCGGGCAGCTACTCATCGGTGACGTGCTGGTCACTCTGTTTCCCGCTGGGTCGTGATCTACCAATGACTTGGGCGAGGGGTCTCCGTACACGCCATGACTGAGCGATTCACTCTGCTGGAGAAGATCGGCCGCGGCGGGATGGGTGTGGTCTGGCGCGCCCGCGACGAAGAGAGCGGCTCGATCGTAGCCCTCAAGTTGCTCCACGGCGCCTACTCCGACGATCCCGACTACGTTGCCCGCTTCGAGCGCGAACTCGAATTGGCCCGTCGCATCAAGTCGGCCAACGTGGTCGCGGTGCTCGGCTATGGAGTGCGAGAGGGGACTCCGTATCTGGTGCTCGAGTACGTGGATGGCAAGTCACTGCGCGAGCATTTGGCCACCCACGGTCCATACACCTGGGATGAGACGAAGCCTCTGCTGGCCCAGATCGCCCAGGGACTCGCGGACGCCCACGCCGCCGGCGTCGTCCATCGCGATATCAAACCATCCAACATCCTCATCGGCCCCGACGGCGTGGCCAAGATCGCCGACTTCGGCATCGCCCGCGGTCTCGACCTGACGCGGGTGACCGGGACTTCAACCCTCCTTGGCACGCCTGCTTATCTGCCGCCAGAAGGGCCCCAGGACGAGCGCTCCGACCTGTATTCACTTGGCATCGTCGCCTACGAGCTTCTGGCCGGTGTGCCCCCGTTCGAGGGCAGCACCTATGCCGAAGTGCTGATGGCCCACGTCCGCCTTCCGCCGGATCTCGACAAGCTGCCGGCCGAGGCCCGGCCCATCGTCGGCTGGCTTCTGGCCAAGGAGCCGAAGGACCGACCGCAATCGGCCACCGAGCTGATCGGGGCACTCGGGGGCACGAAGAAGGTACCGGCCCCGGCGCCCGTGCCTTCCGCCTACGCCGTGACCGTGCCGCCGCCGATGGTCCGGCCCGGGGATCGGTCTTCTGGACGCGGCCAGCGTCGCGGAGCGCTCGCGTTCCGACTTGCCGCGGTCATCCTGCTCATAGCGGCGGGCGCCGCCGCCGCGTCTTATCTGCTGCTCCCGACTGCAACACAGTCGGTGATGCCGAGCGAGACCGACACGGCCCCGGTGAT
>Ga0187886_1000529_pt1 | contig 44320 bp, 42 predicted proteins | sample June2016WEW_20_1_FD_133001 | JGI IMG/M metagenome (GOLD analysis project Ga0187886, IMG submission 133001) | Peatland microbial communities from SPRUCE experiment site at the Marcell Experimental Forest, Minnesota, USA - June2016WEW_20_150 | ecosystem: Environmental > Terrestrial > Soil >... | reverse complement strand
TAGCCTCGAACCACGATCTCGCACTCATCCGGCGCCCCTCCGTCCCCAGCCGAGCTCCCTAGCCTCGCACTCACCGATCACACCCAGTCGACGGGTCGTCAATTGAAACGAGCTCTTAACGTCATCTGACTCGTGTTCGGCGGGCTCTGGCTCGCGCTCGAGTACGGCATCGCCGCGATTCTGCTGGCGCTCACGATCGTCGGACTACCCTTCGCCAAGCAATCGCTGAAACTCGGCGACTACGCCCTCTGGCCGTTCGGCCGCACGCTCATCCCCGCCGAAACGCGTAGCGTCGGCCTGAGCGTACTCGGCAACACGCTCTGGCTCGTCCTTGCCGGCTGGTGGATCGCTCTCTCGCACCTGATCTCGGGCGCGCTCCTGTGCCTGACGATCATCGGCATTCCGCTCGGGGTCGGATCCTTCAAGATGGCCGGCGCAGCGCTGGCTCCGTTCGGCAAGCAGATCGTGCCGACGAAGGATTTGCGGTACGTGCGGGGTTGACCCGCACGCCTGAATTCAGACACGCGGCGCTGCAAGACCTGGCACCGTCCCAAGAGCCCATCCCGCTAGGTCTACACGCCCGAAACGGCCGCCCGCGGCGCCAGTGGCCGCCCAGGCCGTTCGACGCACTACCAGTGGGCCTTCACGGCCCGTCCGACCCCTGACATCCGCGGCTCAACCCTTTCGACCGCGCACCCCTAACGGGATAGGCCCCAGTGTCCACATCCACCTCCTCGGGTAGGGTTGCCGAAGAGTCATTCAAAGGCTGGAGGGCATGATGAAGGGTTCTGAGAAGCCGAAGAGGGGCCAGAAGAAGGCGCCGCAGAAAACACTCAAGGAGAAGCGCAGCGAGAAGCGAGCCGCGGGCAAGAAGCACGATTACAGCTAGCGTCGTCACCGAAGTTACTCAGCATCCAGTCGCTGATCTTCGTTCCGTTAGGGGCTTTCCGCTTTGACCCCTCGGTTGCGTTCTCATCGCTGCCGAGACGCGGCGCGTAGACGTGTGTTCTTCCTGGCCGAGCCGGGATTCTCTTCTCAGCATGCCGCCGCTAGGACAAAACTCGATGAAGTGAGGTCCCCGGTGCTACTACGAGGAAGCGCCGACGAATAGATGTTGCGTTCGGGGCTAGAGGTCGATCTCCGAAGCTAACGGCGATCGCCTCTGGAGCCTCGCAAGTTGCCTGAAGAGCCTTTGCGGTAGAGGCAGCCAGGGCGCCACGAGATCGCATAAGAGGGTGTCGAATACGAGCGTCCGCTTCATCCCCATCAGATCAAGGTTGCCGCGTCGTTGGCTGTTAGCCGCCCATTCCTCGGCGAGTCCACCTTCGGACGCGAGGCGCCCCCAGCGCTTTTGCTGCCAAGCTGTTCCCGGGTCAGGGCTCTCCTCCCACACCCGAGGAGCGGTAGCGGCTAGTTTCTTGAGCTCGTTTCGTGAACGAAGAGGCGCGTGGAGGCAGACGAGATCGTCGGTCAATTCCAACGGCCCCGGTACGCCTCTAATCTCGTGACTACCCTTGCTGATCTCGATACCGGCGGTTGCCCGAGCGATCTGCTTCGGGGGATACGCGCCTTCCACGTAAGCGATCGTTCCAGCTTCCACGAGAAAGTGCGGATTCGTCGGGCTTACCACGGTCTCGGCACGCCACGTCATTCGCGCGATACAGCTTCGGCTCGACCGACGCTGTCGCCGGCGCTGGACGAAGTTCACTACGCGGCTCTCGAGTACCCCCGCCGACGATTCTTCGAGTAGCGATCGCAGCGGCTTCGTCCTCGCCCACCAGAACTCGTCTGCGTCGAACGGAACAACCCAGTCGGCGCCGGCGCGTGCCGCTTCCCGCGCGAGCTCGGTGGCCATCTTCGCCTGTCGAAAAGGCTCATCGTGACTAACCCATTCCACCGGATAGCGACGCGACAGCTTTTCGAGAACCCGGGGGGTATCGTCGGTTGAGCCATTGTCGATCACCAGGATGTTGTCGCACCCGATCGCAAGACGATGAAGAAGCGTCATCCGCACGATGTCCGCCTCGTCGCGCACGATCGAGATACCGGTGATCTTCACGACTGGCGCTCGTGTTGCTCGAGATACCCAGCGCGTTTACCGAGCATGGCGGCGGCCACCATCACGTGAATGCGATCGGTGAGTGAAACAAGGCGACGCGAAAGCGTAACCGGCTCAATTGATTCCTCCTCGCACTCCGAATTGACCTGCTCTTCGATCGATAACGCGATGTCCGCAATCAACCGAAGCGTAGTTCACGCCCAGGTGCTCGGCGAGAACACGATCGGCACCGTTAGGCTCGCCATTAGGTCGATAGAGGCTCGGCGCACCCGAAGATGCCTCGGCTTCTTGATCGGGGAGAATGAGGCGCTACGGCTAGCGCGAGAGGCCGAGTAGAGCTGGCCGTATTCCTCGAGCCACCGATCCCTGGCAACCTTGAGCCATGATCGAGCCGCCGCCAGGCGCTAACCGGAGGAGACCCGCCGTGCACCCAAACAGACGAAGTAGCCACAGCAAGCGACTCGCCGGCGGCGGCGGCGCCCTCGCGCTTCTCTTCTTGCTTACCGCCTGCACCTGCGACGTCGATCTCCACACCGTGAAGGGCTCGGGGATCGAGAAGACCTTGACGCGCCAGACCACCGCCTTTTCCCGCGTTGACCTCAAGGGGTCGATGCGCGTCACGATCGTCGTATGCCAGCCCCGCTCGGTCACGATTCGCGGCGACGACAATCTGATCGGCAATGTCCGCACCAGGGTCGGCGGCGAGACACTCGCGATCTCGAATCGACACCCGTACAGGAGCAAGATCGGTCTGTCCGTCGCGATCAGCGTTCCTACGCTCACAGCGGTCGAGTTGAGCGGATCGGGAGCGATCGACGTCAAGGATGTACAGGGTGCTTCCTTCGCGGCCGATCTGTCGGGCTCCGGCGACATAACGGTGAACGGCACAGCCGCACGGATCGATCTCTCCATCTCGGGCTCAGGCGAGGCCAAGCTCGACGGGCTCGCGGCCCATGAAGTACGAGCCGAAATCTCCGGCTCGGGAGACATCGAGGCGAGCGGCACGACCGACCGGCTCGACGTCTCTGTCCCGGGCTCCGGCGACGTTCGGTTCGATCGCCTCGTTGCGCGCGACGCACACGTCGACATCTCCGGCTCCGGCAACGTCCAGGTCTGGGCCTCCGACTCCCTCGTAGCCGAGATCAGCGGCTCGGGCGACATCAAATACGCCGGCAACCCGCGCCAGGTCAGCAAGGACGTGAGCGGAAGCGGAGAGATCAAGGCGCTCTGATCTCAGCGAGATCCCGATTCGGTCTCCTTGAGTTTTGCCGGCTCAATGGAGGCTCTGACCCCGTAACCGAAAAACTAAATATCGCCGGTCGCGCGGACCACGTCTCCGTGTTGCACCAAGACCTGACCCCGTGCCCGTGACGGGGGTCCCTTCCGTTCGGCCGAAGAGTCGTGTCTATCACCGACGGTGGGCGCTTCTACGCACCGGGTGCGTTAGGCTTGTTACTTCCCTTATAACCTAGACAGGCACGAAACCATGACCACCGCACTCTACGTTCAAGCTTTTACTTCACTCGTGACCCTAGCGGGCGTATTACTAGCTGTTCTACAGCTTACTAGAATTTTGCGTTCATTGAAACTCAGTCAACAAAATATACTATTTCGGTAATCTCTCACTGCGCGATTCGATATGACAATATCGTCCACGAAATGCCAGCGAAAGATGATAGTTATTGGTGGTATCGATATTGGGATTTATTTACCGAGGAGTTCAACTTCTTTCGTAAGTCAATGCTTGACACCGATATCTTTGAGTTATGGATCAATGAACTTGCTACCGTATATCACTCACCACCAAAGAATCATTTAAGTGTTAGAGCAAAGAGTCACCAGAAATACTTAAGCTCGACCCTACCTTGCTATCGATCGCTTCACGAGTTCTTCGAGAAATTAAGCGATATCGCAAAAGACAGTAATACAGACTCGAGAGCGAATCGTATTCACGAACTCGTAGTAGAGTACGCACCTCCGAACGCATCTTTCGAAATCAGTCTCGATATATAGGACGACTTGGACTCTAAGGTCGAGTCTTGCATGCAACATCGGTCGCCGCGACCGACGTGACGGGCGCGGAAAAGCGTAACTCATCAGAGAGTACGAGCAAGATCTCGGAGTCTAGCCGCAAGATCTGATCCTGAGCCCTTAGGCCACGCCCGCGATCTCCTCCTCGAGTTGGTCGAGCGTCGCGTTCAGGTCTCCCACGAGGTCGTCGAGGTGATGTGTGGCGTGATCGATCGCCGTTTTAGCCTTCGTGTGATCACCCTTTATCGCAGTCGCCGTTTTTAACGCCAAGCGGGCGGAATCGATCAGCGTTTGCACACGAGCCGCGTCGATCGTCTCGGATTCTCCCCATACCTCGCGGCGAGCCGTCCAGCGCGCCCAGAGGCAAGCAAGCCGTAGCGCGCCTACGTCTAGGTTTCCCTTGTCGAGCACGACGAGCGCCTTGCGATCGAACGGCTGGAAAGGTTCGTTCGTTGGGCATACGCTCTGGCTCGCAAAGACCATCACGCCTGCCTCGGCGTTGCGGTTTCGCATAGCCGCTTCGAGTTCATCCAGCGCCCTCTTGAGCGTCATGGACTTGTCCTTCGCCTCGAGGACGTACCGAACTACGCGGCCTGGCGTTTCAGGGGGATTGACCGTGACTACTACGTCGCCGACCTTCGTGCCCTCGCTCCCGATGTCGTTCGCCAAGTGCTCAGGCACATCCTGGTGCGCAGTGACGATCGGGGTTAGCTCGGCGATCAGGATGTCCTCGAAGTCGAAGCCCTTGACCGCGGTCTGTTCGCGCTCCTCCGCCACGGCGCCTTTGATCCCGAGCTGCGTCGTTAACTCGTCGATGGCCTCCTCGATCTTCTCACTGCGCTCCGTCACGGTGTTTACGATCTGCGAGCGCCAGCGACCCAGCGGACTTTCGTCATCGTGCGGATCGAGGAGCCGCTTGACGGCTTTGATCTGCGCGTCCCGCGCGTCATCCAGAACCTTCTCGAGTTTCGCGACCGCACTCTTCTTGCTCGTCTCGTCGAACGTGTCGCCGAGTAGAGTGCCGACCTCGTCGAGCCAGGACTTCAAGGCAAGCGCCAGTTTGCCCTCTTCGTCGTCGAGCAGACCCTCGGCGGATTCGTCGACCCGCTGCGCGAAGTCGACGATCTTACGGTCTAGTTCGCTCGTCATCTCATCGAAGCGGTGTCCAACAAGCTCGCTATCGAGCGTCGCGCCGGCGAGCCGTAGTACACGAGCTCCCATAGTGAGGCAGCGGTGCACCGCCGCTTCGGCGTCCTCAGCCTCGCGTACGAAGCTGATCACGTCCGGATCAGTCTCGTGGAAGTCCTGGAGAACGACGCTATCGTCGTTGACGTGGACGGAGATCAGCTCAGCAGGCAGTGGGGTCGGCATCCTTAAGACCTCCTGTGGAATACGTTCCGCGATGCTCTCCGGCCTCGACGTCGGCCAAGGCCGGCTAGCTGACAAACGTATTATCCGCCTTTTCCAGGGCTATTTCCGGGGTCTTTTCTTGCGCGATAGAAAGACATGCCGGTTCGATGCAAGCTCTGACCCCGTATACGAAGCGGGAAACGCCGCTGGCCGCGAGGGCCAGGGTCAGCCACCTGCTGGTATCACGACGTGGCGGGTTCAATAGGCGAAAGGGATTCCGGCTCCGCCGGTTCGCCCGGAAGTCGCAGGCGTGGGATCGGCCCGTTGATATCGGGATCGGGCTCGGCGAACTTCGCGTCGGCAAAGGAGTCTGACCGCTGCACGTACTGCGTACAGGTGCATGCGACGATGGTCAAGCTTTGGATGTCATGCCGGTGCGCCCGGCAGTGCTGCTTGCCCTTCCCGGAGAAGGCGCCCCGGTGATTGCGCCGCGGGTGACCGCAGTTGTCGCAGAGCGGAGAGCCGCCGCAGCTCGGTCATCCCCCACCCCTGTGAGCCGGAAGATGTTGTTCAGGCGGCCAGAACTCGCCGCAGATCCTGCATTGGGTCTTCACTCGAGGAACATCGGATCGGAGAAGAAAGCGCTTGAGTCACCTGCTGGTACATCTGGCCAACCACGACAAGGCCCGATCACGCAGTCCAGTGGGTCATTGCCCGCGCAGCTCCTATTTTCGATCTATTAGTAGCCCATCACTCGAAGCGCGTTTTCCGCCGCGACCGACATGCGTGGGCGCGGCTCACTTCGGCTCTCGGACGACCCTACTTCTGGAAATCGCTGGTTAATGACCCGGCGGTTCTCCCCCACCCCTGCGCCCCTCGGTTTCTCGGGGCGCCGCTGGCGGTGCTTCGCCGGAGGGGACAGTGTTAACAAACACGGCCCCGGAGAGCGAAGTGCCGCCAGCGGTGTCAGGGTCATCGCGCTCGACGCGATGACCCGTCCGAGAAAGCGAGAAGTGGGCGGTACTGGGCTTGAACCAGTGACCCCCAGCTTGTCGAGCTGGTGCTCTCCCAACTGAGCTAACCGCCCCGGTCGCCGCGCATTTTAGCCGAGCGCGGCCCTCGATAGAACGCTGCACTCGAAGGGCGCCTCAGGCATACCGAATTGTTGTCACGAGCCAGACTGAAGTCCGGCACGTAAAGTTGCTTTAGAACATCTCCGGGCACCAGGGTGCCGGTGAGCTTGCGAAGAGGCGGTCGGCGCAGGCGATGCCGCCCGAGCGAAGCTCTTCGAGCTGACCGGCGCGGGCGAGTTGCGCGAAGCTGAAGCCGCCCATGAAAGTGCTGGCCAGCTCGCGCACCTCGAGACGCAGGTCGGCGCCGCCTTTCACGCGCGAGACCTCGCCTTCCTCGATCCGGTAGCAGCCGTCGTTCCAGGGGCAGAAGGCGTCTACGACCTCGAGCACGAGCTGCTCGCCGCTCGCGTAGGAGCGCGCCCGTAGCGCCGCCTCGACGTCGACGAGGCGCATCCAGATGCCGTCGGCGGCGCGGAAGCGCAGGCGCCTCGGCTCGGCGAGCAGGAAGAAGAGCGGATGGTCGATCGGCATGTACTCGGCGCGGGTGTGCGCCATCAGGTCGACGTCGAAGAGGTAGCGCCAGACCCCGGCGGTGGCGGCGACGTCAACGCCGAGCGCCTCGCGCACCTCGAGCGTCGAGTCGAAGCGGTTCTCGACGAACTCCGTGCGGTGGCGGTAAAGCGCATAGCCGGCGGGCTCGCCGTCGCGCTCGAAGAGGACGTACACGAGCGGGCCGGCGCCGTGGCGATCGAGCGGATAGTCGGAGATCCTCTTGACATCCCACCAGTCGCGCGTGCGCGAGAGCATGCCCGGGCTGCGCGGCGCCACCTGCTCGTATACGAGCGGGAAGCGCTCGAGCGCCTGCTCGCGCGAGACCTGACTCGCCTCGAGCCTGTCCCAGTGCTTGCGATAGCGAGTGTGCTCGCGATCGATGCGAATGTCGCCGTTGATCGAGGCCATGCCACAACCGAAACGGCCGTAAATCGTCTCTTCCGCCACCCAGAGCGACGCGATCGCTTCACCGCGCTCGTGCGCTCCCTCGAGCAGCTGCTTCATCAGCTTGCTCAGGATGCCCTGGCGGCGATGGGTGGGACGCACGCCGACGAGCGTGATCCCGGCAATCGGTACCGGCCCGCCTGGAATCGTCATCTGAAGCGGATAGGAGCTGGTAGAGCCGACGACCTCCTTGCCATCGAAGGCGGCGTGAATGCGGCCCGCCGGCAGGATGCGACTGAAGCTTGAGTTCAGCTCCTCGTCCGGCTCCACGCCGAAGTACTGCCAGATCGGACTGATCCCGGCGGCGAATTCCTTGTTCTTACAGGTGCGGATTTCGACGGTCATCTGTGCTGGGACTCAAAAGATGTAGGGACTCAAAAGATGTATCCAGGCGCCACGACAATAGCTACGACTCGCCCATCCCACACGTCTGCGCTTAGCGCGTACCCGGCGGTTTCGTCTTTGCCCTCCCAGACGAGGCCCCAGTCTGGTGGGTTCGGAGGCGCGTTCTCACGGAAGCGAGCCTCTGGATAGAGCTGCTTTAGACGGGTAACAGAGTCGCCGACGCGAAGGCCCCGCTCGGTCCGCCAGCGGCGCGAGTAGATGGTCGCTCCGTACCAGGCTCCCGTTCGGAATTTCGCGAGTGCACAAGGTTCAGGCGGGGCGTTTGCATAGCCCATCTCCAGCCCTAAATTGCGCCAACGTACGCTGCACAGATTCGATTCCGGATCGTCGGTTCCACGCGAGCTCGGCTTTCCGAACGTCTCGACGGCATCCTCGTAGCTCGTATCAGGCCCGGCGTCGAGATGGTAGTACCGGTACGAACCGAGCCGGCGTTGACTCAGCTTTCCGGTCACCACGATCGTCCAGTCGGACTTCACCGTCGCCTGTACCGGCTTCTTCGCCTTTTGTGCCGGCGACTCGCCGCAGCCGCTGACGGCCACGAGTAGCAGCGCGCCAAGCAATACCGAAAAAGCTCTTCTCACCAAATCTTCTCTATTGCCGCCCATTTCATCAGCAACCGACACCTGCCGCAATCGGGGTCGAAGCACGCGACCGAAAAAACGAATACGGTGATTCGCTCATGACGACGCACGTCTACTGGGCCCCGGGGCGGGTCAATCTGATCGGCGAGTTCACCGACCTGAGCGGCGGACCGGTACTGCCCGCCGCACTCGACCTCGGCGTTCGCATCGAGGCCGAGCCGGCCGAGACGATCGCTCTTCATTCCCGTGAGCTCGCTGGAGCAACGGCGCTTGCGCCGGACGGGACGCCGCTCGGGAGCGAGACCGGCGGCTGGGCGCGCTATGTGGCAGCGGTCGCTTCCGAGCTGGCGCTACTCGGCAGGCGTGCGGTCGGACTCGAGGGCGAGGTCAGCTCGACGCTTCCGATCGGCGCCGGTCTGTCGTCGTCGGCGGCACTTGAGGTGGCGGTCGGGCTCGCCCTTTGTGAGGTCGCCGACTTTTCTCTCGCGCCGATGGAGCTCGCGCAGGCCGCTCGCAGAGCCGAGCACCGCGCCGTCGGCGTTCCCTGCGGGATCCTCGATCAGGCCGCCTCGGTACTCGGGCGGGCCGGGTTCGCCACCCTGCTCGAGACCGGCTCGCTCGCCTACGAATACGTGCCGCTGCCCAAGGAGATCGCGCTCGTGATCGTCGACTCGGGTGTCTCGCGCCGGCTCGAGAGCTCGGGCTACGGCGCCCGGCGAGAGGAGCTCGAGCGGGCGCTCGCCGCGTTGGCCGGTCGCGATCCGCGCGAGCTGACGGTCGCCCAGGTCGACGAGATCGCAGACGCCGGAGAGCTCGATCCGATCGCCGCCCGCCGGCTGCGTCACGTCGTCGGCGAAAGCGAGCGCGTCTATGAGGTCGCCCGGCTCCTGCGCGATCCTTCAGCGGCGAATCTGCAGCGGCTCGGGGAGGTGTTCCGGGAGGGGCACGAGAGTCTTCGTCTCGACTGGGAGGCGACGACGCCGGAACTCGACCTCCTGGTCGAGCTCGCCTACGAGCACGGCGCGGTCGCGGCGCGGATGACCGGCGGCGGTTTCGGCGGCTCGATCGTCGTGCTCGCCTGGGCGAAAGAAGCCCGAGCGCTCGCCGAAGCGGTCGTGACCGCCTACGGTAAACGCGGCGATACTCCGGCGCGGGCTTATGTCTGCCGCGCCTCGGACGGCGCCCGCCGGATCTCCTGAGTCCGCTCTAGCCCCGGCGACCGCGCCCGACGGCGTCGCGCAGCATCTGAGCCGCCTCCTCGGGTCGCACGTCGTTGATGAAGACGCCCATCGCCGATTCCGACGAGGCGAGGTACTTGAGCTTCTCGGGGCTGCGCCGGATCGAGATGACCTGTAGATGGAGGTAGGCAAGCTCACGCCCGCTGCGCACCGGGGCCTGGTGCACGGCTGCGATGTAGGGCATCGGCAGGTCGAAAAGGAGGTTGAGCCCGCGCAGCACGTCGCCGTAGAGGCGGGAAAACTCGTCGCGCTCTCCGTCGTCCAGCGCAGCCAGATCGGGTACCTGCCGGTTCGGGTAGATATGGACCTCGAACGGCCAGCGCGCGAAGGCCGGCACGAACGCCGTCGAGTGATCTCCCTCGGCGACGACCCGCGTCCGTGCCTTCCGCTCGCCGGCGAGCACGTCGGCGAAGAGGTTGCGGCCGGTTTCGGCCTGGTGGCGGAGCGCGCTTTCGAGCATCCTCCTCGTTCGCGGAGTCACGAACGGATAGGCGTAGATCTGCCCGTGCGAGTGATGGAGCGTGACGCCGATCTCCTCGCCCCTGTTCTCGAAACAGAAGACCTGCTCGACGCCGGCAACTGCGCCCAGCTCGGCGGTACGGTCGATCCAGACTTCGAGGACGGTACGAACCCGCTCGGGCGGGAGCTCGGCAAACGAGGTTTCGTGCTGCGATGTGAAGCAGACAACCTCGCAACGTTCGCGCCGGGCTGCGCACCGCCGTCGTGTCCCCGTCAGGCAGAGGGGGAAGCTCCGCCGAGCCCGTCGCGAAGGAGGGAAAGCGGTTCTCGAGCACGACCACGTCGTAGTCGGAGGCCGGAATCTCGGTCGAGCGCTCGGGTGTCGAGGGGCAGAGCGGGCACTCGTCCTCGGGGGGGCAGATACAGGCGATCCTGCCGTTGCGAGGCGATCACGACCTGGGCGTCGAGTAGCGGATCGCGCCGCAGCTCGATCTCCATCTGTGGCTCGGGCAGCTCCCTGAGATCGATCTCGTCACGGCGCCGCGGCTGCTCGTCGAAGTAGATGAGCTCACGCCCGTCTGCGAGGCGGACCGAGGTCTTCGTCAGGGGCGACTTCGCTGCCGGTCGCACCGATCGCCCTATCCGTCCGCGCTCTCGTCTTCCGCGGCGGCGACCCCGACGACGATCAACTCGCCGACCTCGCCTTTGATCAGCTCCCTCGCCTCGGGATCGAGGGCGTCGTTCGTGATCAGCACGTCCGCGTCGGAGAGAGCGCAGATGGTCGAGAGGCCGATCGTGTCCCATTTCGTGTGGTCGGCAAGGACGAAGATCGACCGGGCACCCTCGACGAAAGCCTGATCGATCTCGGCCTCGAGGAAGTTCGGCGTCGTGAATCCACGCTCGACGCTCATGCCGTGGACGCCTAGAAACAGCTGATCGATGTTCAGAGAGCGGATCGCCGAGACGGCGAACGGACCGACCAGCGCGTCGAAAGGCGTGCGCACCCCGCCCGTTAGGATCACCGTTCGGTGAAGCGCGGCGGCGGTCGGGTAGAGCACCTCCGCAACGGGGATCGAGTTCGTAACGACCGTGATGTCGCGAACGGTGACGAGCTGCTTGGCCAAGCGCCAGGTCGTTGTCCCGGCCGAGAGCGCGATCGCCGAGCCGGGCAAGACGAAACCGGCCGCGCGGCGTGCGATCGCATCTTTCTCAACCCCGCGCTGGGTGGACTTGGCCTTGAACCCGGGCTCGTCGGTCGCCGGCGAGCTGACCGCCGCCGCACCACCGTGCACCTTCTTCACGAGCCCGCGCTCGGCCAGTGCCTCGAGGTCGCGACGGATAGTCATGTCCGACACGCCGAGCTCGCGAACGAGCTCGCGCACCCTGACTCCGCCGTGCGCCTGCACACGCTCGACGATCGCAGCGTGGCGCTGGGCGGCCAGTGGCTGTGGGTTGCCAGCGGCGTCTGGGGAGCCTTCGGCAGCCGCTGAAGGCGCGCGTTCAGGCGACTTGTCGGAAGAAGACTCGCCCACGAGAAGACAGAAGTGTGCAACGTATCTGTGCATACGTCAACATATCCGAACATCTCCGCTCCTCGAATCCGATCCCAAACTCGCTTGACAGAGCTCTGCTCATCGAGTGTTGAGCGAAGCGCCGTTGACCGGTTTCTCGGGCACTTCCTTCTGCGCCACCTTCGAGCCGCGCGCGATGCTGAAGATCGGCGACAGCACCGAGGTCGTGCTCGACCTGGATCGTCTGCATTTCTTCAATCCGGAAACCGACGCATCTCTCCTGGTCGAGGACGCGCCGAAGATGGTCGAGGACGCGCCGAAGAAAGCGAAGAAGTAAACCGACCGAAAGCGGTTCCGGCTCTTCGTCAGTGCGCGATCTTCTCCAGCGGCGCGTATTCCAGCATCAGTCTGCGTTCGCTGCTCTCACCCGCGAAGCGGACGGTGACGACTCCGCCCGGCTCGATGCGGGTGACCACTCCCTCGCCGAGAGTTGAATGGCGCACCGAATCGCCGGTCGCCAGCTCGGGGAGGTCGGTGCGCGGGGTGACGGCGCTGCCTTTCGCCGGCTTGTGGCCCGACCAGGAGGAGGCGCGCAGCCGCTCGCGCTTGATCCAACGCTCGGGGAGCTCGTCGAGGAAGCGCGAAGGAAGGTTGTAGTCGTGCCGGCCGTAGAGCGAGCGCGAGGCGGCGTGCGTGAGCGTGAGCCGTTCCATCGCCCGGGTCATGCCTACGTAGCAGAGCCGCCGCTCCTCCTCGATCCCCTGCTCCTCGATCGAGCGGGAGTGAGGGAAGATCCCCTCCTCCATGCCGATGATGAAGACGGCGCGGTACTCCAGCCCCTTGGCGTTGTGAAGCGTCATCAGGGTGACGTCGCTGCGCTCTTCCGAAAGAGCGTCGGAGTCGGAGAAGAGCGAGATCTCCTGCAAGAACTCGGCCAGGTCAGGGCGGTCGTCCCGGGCGGTGAACTCGCGCGCCACGCCGACCAGCTCTTCCAGGTTCTCGATCCTGCCGGCCGCCTCGACCGTGCGCTCGGCTTCGAGCGACTCCAGGTAGCCGCTTCGCTGCAGCACCGCCTCGAGCAACTCCGGCAGCTCCAGCTCCTGGGCCGCCGACTGGAGCGACTGGATCAGGGTGTGAAAGCCCTCGGCCGCGCGTAGAGAGGCGCCCGAGATTCCCGCCTCCTCGGCGCGTCCGAGCGCCTGCCAGAGCGAGACCTCCTGCGCGTCAGCGAAGGCTTGCAGCCGAGCCAGCGTGGTCTGCCCGAGTCCACGCCGGGGACGGTTGCAGGTACGAAGCAGCGAGACCGCGTCGAGCGGGTTGTCGATCACCTGCAGGTAGGCGACCAGATCCTTGATCTCGGCGCGCTCGTAGAAGCGCGGGCCGCCGATCACCCGGTAGCCGATCTCCTGGCGCACGAGCACGTCCTCGAGCACGCGCGACTGGGCGTTGGTTCGGTAGAAGACGGCGATCTCGGAGCCGGAGTAGTCCTCGTCCACGAGCGCGGCGATCGAGGCGGCGACGTAGCGCGCCTCGGCGTGCTCGTCCTCGACCTCGACTACCTGAACGCGATCGCCCTCCCCCAGCTCCGACCAGAGCCTCTTCTCCTTGCGCTCGCGGTTCTGAAGGATGACGCCGTTCGCCGTCTCGAGTATGGACATGGTCGAGCGGTAGTTCTGCTCGAGGGCGATCTGCCGGGCCTCGCCGAAGTCGCGCTCGAACTCGAGGATGTTGCGGATGTCGGCGCCGCGGAAGGCGTAGATCGACTGGTCGGGATCGCCGACCGCGAACACGTTCTTGTGCTTGCCCGCGAGCAGCTGTAAAAGCCGGTACTGGGCGTGATTGGTGTCCTGGTACTCGTCCACGAGTACGTAGCGAAAGGCCTTCTGCCAGCGCTCAAGCGCCTCGGGAAAACGCTCGAGCACCTGCACGGTCAGGAAGAGCAGATCGTCGAAGTCGAGCGCGTTCGCGGCGTAGAGGCGGCGCTGGTAGAGCTCGTAGACCTCGGCGACGGTCTGGTCGTAGAAGGAAGCGACGCGGGCTCGGTACTCTTCCGGGCCGACGAGGCGGTTCTTGGCATTCGAGATCTGGGAGTGGATACCCCGCGGCGGGAAGCGCTTGGGATCGCGCTCGAGCTCCTCCAGGCAGAGCCTGACCAGGCGGATCTGATCGGGCTGGTCGTAGATCGTGAAACTGGAGCGGTAGCCGAGGCGCGGGATCTCCGAACGCAGGATGCGTCCGCAGGCGGCATGGAAGGTCATGATCCAGATCCGCTCGGCCACCGGACCTAGAAGCGAGGCGAGCCGGGAGCGCATCTCCCCCGCGGCCCGATTGGTGAAGGTGATGGCGATGATCTCGTGCGGTTTGACGCCGCAAGCGCGGATCAGGTGGGCGACCCGGAAGGTGAGCACGCGCGTCTTGCCCGAGCCGGCGCCCGCCACCACGAGCAGCGGCCCCTCGGTCGAGAGTACGGCCTCGCGCTGCGCATCGTTGAGCTCGGCGAGGTAGCTCTCGGGAGAGGAGGCGACTGGCATGCAGCCCATGCTATCGGCGCCCGGCGGATGTCCTTCGCAAGCTCCGTCCGTCGAGTCCCGCTCCGGCCCGTTCCGGCCCGAATCTGGCACGGTCCGGGCTCACATCTGTTACGGGATCCGGGGTACGATCGCAGCGGGGAGGAGGTTGGTGTACCTTCGCGCCGCGCGAAACGAATCAGCGGACGGACAGCTTCTCCGCAGCCGGCGCCGCGGCTACGATGGCCCCGCTAATGGCCGCAGCCGCCCTCATCACCGGAGCGCTCAGCGATATCGGCCGGGCAACAGCCAGGGAGCTTGCCCGCGCCGGTTTCGCGATCGTCCTCGATCACCGTGGCTCAGATGCACAGGCCAAGCAGCTGGCGATCTCGCTCGAGCGTGACTGTGGCGCGCCGAAGGCGCTCGCCATCGAGGCCGACGTTCGCGATCGCGAGCAGGTCGCAGCGCTGTTCGAACGAGCGGAGAGCGAGCTCGGCTCGATCGAGGTGCTCGTCAACAACGCCGGCGTCAACCGCGACCGGCCCTTCACGGAACTGTCGGCCGACGATTGGGAGACCGTCCTCGAGACCGTGCTCGGCGGCACCTTCCTCTGCTCGCAGGAGTTTGCCCGGCGCTACCGCGGCGAGAAGGGAAACATCGTCAACATCGGCTCGGTCACCGCACTTAAGGGAAGGCCGAACGGCGCCAACTACTGCAGCGCCCGCGCCGGCGTGGTGGCGCTGACCAAGTGCATGGCGCTCGAGCTGGCGCCGCGCATCCGCGTCAACACCGTCACACCCGGGCGCATCGATACGGCCGAGCTGCGTGCGCGCTACCGGCTCGACGAGCCGGGCAACCTCGCCCGGCTCGAGCACGACGTCCCGCTGGCGCGGCTGGGAAGGCCCGAAGACGTGGCCGAGACGATCGCCTTTCTCGTCGGCTCAGATCGTTACGTGACCGGACAGAACCTTCTCGTCGACGGCGGCTTGTTCATGCACTAGCGCAGGCTCGGCCCAGACGACCTCGGTGTGGATCCGCAGCGAAAAGCGGGCGAGCATCCGGCAGAGCTCCGGGCCCGCGAAGAGCGCGATCGCGAACGAGCCGAGCGCGTGTGCGAGCGTGAACGAGAAGCCCGTCGTAATCGAGATCGCCAGCCCGGCCCAGGTGTGCGCGTAGTAGTACCACCAGCCGTAGACGTCCATCGCGGTCGAGAAGCCGTAGGCCAGGAGCCCGCAGAGGAGCGCGAAAGCGAGGCGGTGGCGGGCCAGCGACGCGGCAAGCGCACCGACCGCGCCACAGAGCGCCCAGAGCGCCATCTGCCAGGGAGTCCAGGGGCCCTGGATGAGGAAGAAGTTCGAGACCAGCGCCCCCAGTGCACCGACCGAGACGCCGATCCTGAGCCCGAAGGCGGCGCCCGATGCGATCACGATCACCGTCATCGGCTGCACGCCCGGGAAGGGATGGATGAGCAGGCGCCCGGCCACGGCGATCCCCGTCAAGGTCGCGATCAGCGCCACCTCCTTGGCCGAGTCGGGCCCCGACTCCACGAAGACGCCGAGCGCCAGCGCGAGCGCAACCCCGAGCACGATCGCCGCGACCACCCACTGTCCCGCTGCGAAGCCAAACGCAAGCGCCGTGGCGGCAACAAGCGCCGAGAGCGCGTAACCCAGCCGTTCAGACACGGCCGAGCTCCCTGGCGGCCGGGAGCGTCACGACACGGTCGCAGACGGCAGCGGCGAAAGCGATGTCGTGCGTGACGAGAAGAGTCGCGCGCTCTGCGGCGTGCTTGCGAAGCAGTTCGGTCAGCTCGCGCTTGCGCTCGGGGTCGACACCGCGTGTGGGCTCGTCGAGGACGAGCAGGTCGGGCTCGATTGCGAGCACGGCGGCCAGCCCGAGGCGCTCGCGCTCGCCGCTGGAGAGATCGCGCGGGTGCCGCCGCTCGCAACCGCCTAGCCCGAGCTCTCCGAGCCGGCGGCGCGCCGCCGGCAGATCGCCGCCGATGCCGAGCGCGACCTCGTCCTCCGCCCGCTCGCAGACGACGTAGCGACCGGGATCCTGGGAGAGGTAGCCGGCGCGCCCGTGCAGCTCGACGCTTCCCTCCTGAACGTCGAGGAGTCCGCAGGCCAGCTTGGCGAGCGTGGTCTTGCCGCAGCCGTTCGGGCCGGCGAGGCCGACGATCTCGCCGCGGCGGATCTCGAGCGAGGCATCCTCGAGCACCGGCTCGCCGGGGTGATAGGCATAGGTGAGCGAGCTGAGCGCGCAGACAACCTCGCCGGCGCCGCCGGTTCGCTCGCCCGCCGGCTCGAGCGCCCGTGAAAATCCGGGCTCTTCCAGCTCCAGCCACTCGAGCGCCTGCTCCCGCGGCGCGTCGAACACGAGCCGCCCGTCTCGCAGGAAGATCACCCGCTCGCAGATCGCGAGCGGAAGCGACGGCCGCTGCTCGCTCAGGACCACCGCCGTCCCCCGCTCTCGAGCCAGCCGCTCGACCAGGGCGAGAAACGCCTCGGCGCCGTCCGGATCGAGCTGGGAGGTCGGCTCGTCGAGAACGAGCAGCTCGGGCTCGAGCGCCAGCGCCGAGGCCAGGCAGACCCTCTGCAGCTCGCCTCCGGACAGCTCGCGCGTCGCTCGGTCGATCAGGTGCTCGGCGCCGACCGCCGCGAGCGCCTTCCGCCCTCGCTCAAGCGCCTGCTCGGCGCCGGCGCCCAGGTTCTCAGGGCCGAAGGCGACCTCGTTCGCAACCGAGTCGAAGATGATCTGATCCTCGGGGTCCTGGAACAGAGTCGCGACGCAGCCCGCGAGCGCCGCCGGTGGGGTCTCGCGCGTATCGCGCCCGGCCACGGTGACCGAGCCCGAGAAGCGACCGCCGTGAAAGTGCGGAACCAGTCCGGAGAGCGCGCGCAAGAGCGTCGACTTCCCGGAGCCCGAGACCCCGAGGAGAAGAACTATCTCGCCGCGGTTCAGATCGAGAGACACCTGCTCGAGCGCGGCCGTTGCCGCTTCGGGGTAGGAGAAGGAGAGTCTGTTTACGCGCGCTAGAGCCATAGGAGCGAGGCCACTATGAGCAGTAGGGAGAAGGCGAGCGCCAGGCGCTCACGCCAGCTGAAACGCACGTGCGAGCGCGGCGGGCGACCTCGGCGACCGTAGCCGCGCGCCTCCATCGACTCGGCCAGAGTCAGCCCGCGCTCGAGCGAGCTTGCCACCAGCGGCGCCAGCAGGCGCGACCGACCGCGCAGCCCTTGCACCTGAACACCGCGGCCGCGCAGAGCCTCGACGAAGCCGGCGGCGTCACGTTCGAGAGTCGGGATCAACCGCGTCGCCAGCGCCACCGTCAAGACCGAGCGCCTGGCCAGCCGCACCTCGCGCACGAGCCGGTCGTGATCGAGCCGGAGCGCCCAGACTGCGAACGCGAGCGCAACTATCGCCAGCCGAAGCGCCTGGACGGCGCCGGCGTGCAACTCCTCCCGGGTCACGTCGATCGAGCCGAGCACGGGCACGATCGGCCCGTTCCACAAGGGGTGGCTACCGACTTGCTCCGTGAGCGGCCAGATCAGGAACAGGCCAAGCGAAGAGACCGCGATCCCGATCAGATAGAGGCGAGCCCGTCGCCAGGAAGCTCGCAGCACCAGTACGAGAAGCGCCACCGCGAGCACCGCCAGCGACAGCGGATGCGCGGCCACCAGCGCCGCGACGACGCAGGCCGAGAGCAGCGCCAGCGCCGGCAGTGGTCTCATGGCGCCGCCTGATAGCGATAGCGAACGAGCGCCGGATTGCCGGCGAGCGCACGCGTGAAGGCCTCGCCGCTGACCACGAAGCGGACGGGATCGCCGGCGCGCTCGCCGCTCCGGAGCCCGGCGACGAGCCCCGGCCTACCCGTCTTGACGACGAGCAGGTTCGCAGCCGCGGCGACGGGCGCTCCAAGCGGCGCGATCGAGCGCGCCCTGACGACCCGCGCGAGCGCGAGCGCTTCGGTGCGAAGCCCGGGCTGGAAGCGAATGGCCGCCGGCCGGCGCTTGCCGTCGTAGCCGTGCAGGAATGGCTCGGGGAAGGCGCCGACAACCACCGGCACATGTTCCCGTCCTCGCCAGGAACGGTAGTCCCACCACTCCACGTCGCCCGCACGAAGCCGGTAGGAGGCGGCGCCGCGGTCGGACTCGTAGCCGTTGACGAAATAGAACCAATCGCGCTGGTGCAGTTGCGAGCTGCTGAGCCCATCGATAGACGTCACAAAGCCGCCTCCGTAGCCGGTCTCGACCCTCGTAAGGCGATCGAGGCCCTGTAGAGCGGTCAGTCCGGCCGGAACCGTGCCCCGCTCGAGCAGGGTCGCGCCCTGGTCACGCGTGATCCAGACCCGCGCCCTACCGTTCCCGCTGCCCGCGCTGCAGCCGGTCAGACCGGCTGCAGCGACGAGCAGAACGAGGAAAACCGGAAGTCGGCGTCCGTTCACCCGAGTCTATTCGAGCGCACTGCGCCGGCCAGGGTCGCCTGTACGAGCAACCCGCGGTGCGGCCCTACGCACGCCCGCCCCTCCCCGGTCTTCACGGCTCGATTCGAGCCGACGTGAAGGACGGCGCCTTTGGCAGGTGTGCTCACGCCCTTGTCGTCTTGAGCAACGGCCGCGTAGCAGTAGAGCTTGGCGTGCCTGCGTTTCTCCAGCGCGCGATCGGTACGCGTAAGCTTGCTCGGCGCCAGTTGCAACGTCTTCGGGCCGGCGAAGGTCACCGGGTCGAAGTTGGCCCAGTACCAGAGCACGTGATCGCCGTTCTCGAGCGTTACCTTGTCGGCACCGACCGGTGGAAGCACGCCGTTGACCTTGAACATCCAGCCACCGGAGGCGAGAGCCGGATAGAGCCCGATCTGATCGACGTAGGAGCCGAACGAGCTGGTGGCGAGGTGGTAGTAGAACTCGCCCTCGTTCGCCGCCGCCACGAGAGCGTCGAGAGCGGTCGAGGTGACCTGCAGTTGTGGATCGGTGGCGCCGAAGAGAGTCCGAGTCTTGCCTTCGACGCGCACCGAGACGGTGACGGCCGCCGCCGACGAGACGAAAACCGTAGCCAGGATGGCCACGGAGAAGATGATGAAAACGCGCTTTCGCACGAATCCTCCTTCCTCGAGGGGTCCGATGGGCGACGAGCGACAGGTCTTCTGACTCGGGGCGCCCTCCCCCGCCGTCTTCCCAGCCTGGTGGCCAGTGACGTCGTGGCAAGGGAGCTTCTCCCCTTACAGCGGCGGGACCGTCCCGGACTTACACCGGGTTCCCTAACCGCTCGCCGTTATGTGCGGGCGAGCCTATCATGGCCGCCGGTCATGTCCACGCGCGCTTCAAGAGCGTTTAGCCTCTGGCTTCCGGTTGTGCTCTGGGCGGCGTTGATCTTCGCCCTCTCATCCGTCCCAAGCCTCAGCTCGGGGCTCGGCTTCTGGGATCTAATCCTGCGCAAGCTCGCGCACGCCGGTGAGTACGCACTGCTCTCGGCGCTCCTCTTGCGCGCGCTCGCCCGACCGTGGCCGGCGCTGGCGATCGCCGTCGTTTATGCAGCGAGCGACGAGTTGCACCAGCACTTCGTGCGCGGCCGGGTCGGGTCTCCCTGGGACATCGCCATCGACGCCGCCGGGGCCGTGATCGGCCTGATCGTCTTCTTTTACCGGCGGCAGATCACGACGAAGCTCAGGCCTGCGAAAGCGGACTAGGCATCCGGCACCAACGCGAGATCACACCTACGTGATCCTGTACACGGGGCCGTTCAGGACGCGCTAGCGGCGACGAGATTAGAGTCCGGACATGCACGAGATCATCAGCTTCGCGGCGATCGTGCTCGTTGTTGCCGGTGGACTCACTCTCGCTCTTGCCTGGAGCAAGCTGAGCGAACGCATCCCGGTGCCCGCGGCGGCGTTGTTCCTGATTCTCGGCGCGGTTCTCTCCGACATCTTTCCGGCGCTCGAGCGTCACGCATCGATTCGAACGGTCGAGCGGGTCGTGGTCGTGGCGGTGGTGGTCATCCTCTTCGACGGCGGCATGCACATCGGCTGGCGCCGCTTTCGGGCCGCGATCTTGCCGATAACGACGCTTGGCTTTCTGGGAACGTTCGGCACGGCGGCGGTGGTCGCCGGCTGCTGCCATCTCCTGCTCGACCTCAGCTGGATCACATCGGGCCTGATCGGAGCAGCGCTGGCGCCCACCGACCCGGCCGTGATGTTCTCGGTGCTGGGCGGGCACGAGGTGGGCGGTCGCACCGACACCATCCTCGAGGGCGAGTCGGGTGCCAACGACCCGGTTGGGATCGCGCTGATGCTAGCGATGATCCAGTTCGCCACCTCCAGCCACGGCTCGTTCCTGATCGTCGTGCGGGAGTTCGCCGTTGCGACAAGTGTGGGGCTCGCAATCGGAATCGTCGCCGGGCGCCTGCTCGTGCCGTTGATGCGGATCAGACTGCCGAGCGCAGGCCTCTATCCTGTTCGCACGGTGGCCGCCTGCGGCGTCGTCTACGGCCTCGCCAGCGTGGCGCACGGATCAGGATTCCTTGCCGTCTTCGTGGCGGGGATCCTGGTTGGCGACGAGCGAGCTCCCTTCAAAGCCGAGATCGAGGCGTTCCACTCCTCCCTTGCCAGCCTGGCCGAGGTTGCCGCCTTCGGTGGGCTCGGTTTGACGATCGACCTCTCCTTCGTCGGGCACGACTGGCTCTGGCTGAAGGGGCTTCTGATCGCGGCGCTGCTCGTGTTCCTGGCTCGCCCGCTGGTCGCCGGGCTCCTGCTTCTACCGGTACGCCTGGAGCGAGGCGAGCGCCTGTTTTTGTTCTGGGGAGGCTTGAAGGGGGCGGTGCCGATCCTGCTCGCTGCCTTCGCAGTGCTGGCCGACGTGAACGACGCCAAGGTGATCTATTCGCTCGTTTTCGTCGCCGTCGCCTTCTCGGTACTCGTCCAAGGAACCACCGTGCCGTTTGCGGCCGGGCGGCTGGGGATTCCCATCAGCCTGGTCGAGCAGACGCCTTGGCGTATCTTGGTTCCACTGCGCAGCGCGCCCGAGAGCATCCTGCGGGTCGTGGTGGCCGAGAGCTCGGCGGCGGCCGGGATGCGCATCCGCGATCTCGAGCTGAGCGATACCTGGATCGGATTGATCGTGCGCGAGGGCGAGCCCCTGCAGGCGCGGGGAACCACCAAGCTTCGCCCCGGCGACGAGCTGCTGATCGTCTCGAGCCCGGACTCGATGAGCCACTTCGAGTGGCTGTTCGCGGCGACGCGCGAGTAGCCCGGCCCGCTCCTCAGCGCTTGAGCAGCACTTTGCGTAGCTCGTCCTCGCAGCCGGGCTGGAGGATGGCGAGCACGCGGTCGCCGGGCTCGAGTTTGGTCGAGCCGGTGGCGATCTCGGAACGGCCTTCGCGGGCGACTGAGATCAGGCGCGTTCCCTCCGGCATCTTCAGCTGCTCGACGCGCTTGCCCGAAGAGGGAGAGTCGGCGCCGATCGGCACCTCGACGATCTCGAGCTCATCCTCACGCAGCTGCAGCAGGCGGATGATGTCGCTCTCGGGTACCTCGTGCTCGATCAGGGCCATGATGCTCGAGGTGGCGCAGACAGTCGGCGCGACACCGAGCAGGTCGAAGTGCGCCTGGTTGCGCGGGTCGTTGACGCGCGCGATCACCTTGGGCACGAAGTAGCGCTTCTGAGCGATCTCGCAGATGACGATGTTGTCCTCGTCGTCGCCGGTGACCGCGAGCAACAGATCGGGAGGACGGCCGATGCCGGCACGCTCGAGCACGTGCAGCTCGGTCGCGTCGCCGCGCTGGACCCGGTAGTCGAACTCCTCCTCGAGCACCCTGAAGCGGTCCGAGCGCTGCTCGACGATCGTCACCTCGTGCCCCTGGCGCAGAAGCGTGCGCGTGACGTTGGCGCCCACCTTGCCACCGCCTGCGATGAGCACGTACATCAGATGCTCTCTCCCTCGCCGGTCACAGACTCACCCACGAGCGCGGCCTCGGTGAGAGCCCCGATCGCAATCGAGGTGGGGCAGATCGTGTGCAGCCTGCGCTCGGCGAATAAGCGGGCGCGGGCCGGATCGAGGATGCGCACGACGACGCGCTCGACTCGGAAACGGCGCTGGGCGATCAGTCCGATCACGATGTTGGTGTTGTCGCCGTCCGTGGAGACGACGACCGCGTCCGCGCCCTCGATGCCGCTCTCTACCAGTACTTCGATGTCGAGACCGTGCCCGACGATGAATCGCCCGGGCCAGCGCGTTCCGAGGTTGGAGAGGGCCTCCTCGTCTTCGTCGACGACGACGACCTCCCAGCCCGCGTCGAGCAGATGGCGCGCAACCGACGAGCCGGTACGACCGCAGCCGATGATGATCGCCTTCATTCCGCCTCAGCCTAACTCATGCAGTGATGGGGCCGCCCCCGTATCGAGTGATCACGCAGAGCTTTCCTCGGGCGCAGCCTCACCCTCGAGCATCTCCTCGGGGAAGGAGACGATCATGACCTCGCAGGGCGCCTTGCGTAGCACATACTCGACCGTGGGCGAGAAGAAGCGCGACTGACGGCGCCAGCGCGGGCCGGAGCCGAGTACGATCAGATCGACACCCAGCTCCCGCGCCTGCTCGACCACCGCGGTACCGATCGAGCGCGCGTGCACGGTATAGCTCTGAATCGGTACGCCGTTCTCCTCCGCAAGCGCCCGTGCCTCATCGAGCGCCTCTTTCGCGTTTTCTTCTTCGGCCGGTAGCGTTTCGCCCAGCTTGCGAGCGGCCGGCACCTCGATGACGTTGAGCGCGACTACAGAGGCCTGGCGATCCTGGGCGACCCGCACCGCGGTCGCCATCATCTCCTCGCCGATGTCGCCCAGCTTCATCGGCACGAGGATCCTGGAAAAGCGCACCTCGGGGAGCTGCTGCTCGTCGCTAGCAACGACCTGCTCGAGCAGGCCGGCACCGCGCTGGCGGCGTACCAGCCAGTAGACGGCCAGGCCGGTTGCCAGCCAAAGAGGTCCTCCGTAGCGGGCGGCCGGGTGCGTCGCCATCGTCAGTACGAAGACGAAGACCGTGAGCAGGGCGCCGAGAAGAGCCGGCAGCGGCAGATCGCCGCCGAAAACGCGGATCGAGAGCGGAACCCGGTAGGGACGGAACCGCTCCGGTTCCGTGTAGCGAAGGCGGACTACCGCGAGCTGGGCGGCGCTGAACGCGATCAGGATCCCGAACGAGAAGAGGCTGGCGAGGAAGGTCGCCTGGCCCTGGAGTCCGCGGTTGTGCAGCGGCTCGGTCGCAACCAGAAGCCCGCCCGCGAACAGCGCGATCGCGATCAGCGACTGCGGCGAGACGAGCGTGCGGTGATGGAGACGGCCGAACGGAGCCGGCAGCATCCGGTGCTCGCCAAGGGAATGAGCGAGCCGGGCAAAGCCGGAGATCGCAGTCGTCGCCGCCAGTAACAGAATCGCGACGCCGCTCAAGCCGACGAAGACGCGCAGCGCGTCGCCGAGAAGGGTCGGAAGGTGAGGTATCAGCGCGGCGACGATCCCCATCAGAGGTGCGCGCCGCCATTCGCTGCCGAGCTCCGTTGCACCGCCCTTGACCGGGAAGGCCGAAAGACCGATCACGGCGATCAGCACGTAGACGGTGATCACAGCGCCGGCGGCCCGGAACAGGTTGCCCGGTAGCTCCGCCGGCCGGCGGCTCTCTTCCGAGAGGTTGGCGACCGTCTCGATACCGGTGTAGGCGAGCATCGCCAGCGGCAGCGCAAAGGCGAGCGCGCCCCAGGTCGGCATCGTCCCGAAATGGACTCCCGAGGCGAGGCCGTGGCGCGAGAAGAGAAACGAGAAGCCAAGGACGATCAGGAGCAGCTGCGTCATCAGGTCGAGGACGGCGAGCACGATTCCGAAGCGATAGATGCTCGGGCGGAAGACCAGCCGCATCGCCGTCAGCAGGGTCACGAGCCCGACCGCGACCAGCGTGTCGTAGGGCGAGCGCCTGAGAGTTTCCGACTGGACAGCCGCACCCAGGTAGTGGGGGACGAACAGGGTCGTCAGCGCGATCACGATCAGGTAGTCGAGCAGCAGCACCCAGCCGACGACGAAACCGGTCAGATCGTTGAAGGCACGGCGCACGAAAGTGGCCGCACCGCCCGTCTCGGGCGCCGAAGCAATCGCCTCGGCATAGGAGGCGGCGACGAGAATGAAGAGCCCACCCACGACGAGGAGCACGGCCGGTGTCAACCCGAGCGCCCGCGCAGCGACGATGCCGAGTGCGAAGTAGATCGAAGAGGCGATCTCGCCGTAGGCGATCGAGAAGAGATCGCGCCCGGCGAGAACGCGCTCGAGTCTGGGACGCTTCCGAGCCATGACTCCTCGACTCTAGCGGCGCCGGAGGAGGGCCAGACGGCCGAGCCCCGCGGCCGCGAACAGCGGCCCGAGCAGATAACCGACGAGACCTCCGCCGGCTCTCGCCGTTTGCACCACTATCGCCACGCCCAGCCCGATCAGCGCCAGCGAGGTGATCGTGATCGAGAGGCGGTAGGGGCTCATGCCGGCGCACTCTAGTGCGTCGCGTGGCGCCGGGGCGTGCTCCATTCTCCGAGCCGGCTACATCAGACCGGCGCGGACGATACCTTTCGCTCTGCAATGAAGATCTTCGTTGTCGGCGCAGGGCAGGTCGGGACGACCATTATCGAGGCGCTTCACGGCGAGCATGAGCTGACCGTCGTCGACATCGATCACGAGCGCCTCGGCGAGCTGGCGCAGAGCCACAGCGTCACCACGGTCGAGGGAAACGGCAGCAGCCGTCAGGTGCTCGAGCGCGGCGGCGTTGGCGAGGCCGATCTGTTCATCTCCTGCACGTCCCGCGACGAGGCGAACCTTATCGCCTGCCTGCTCACGCGCAAGCTGGCGCCCAAGGCGATGACGATCGCGCGCGTCTCCAACGAGGAGTATCTCGAGATCTGCCGCGACCGCTTCCTCGATGTCGACTTCGTCGTCTCCTCCGAGCTCGAGGCCGCGCTGGCCGTGTCGAGGATCATCGGCATCCCCGCCGCCAGGCAGACGGACGTCTTCGCCGACGGCCAGGTGCACATGGTCGAGTTCGAGGTGCCGCCCGGCGCCAAGCCGGGAGCGGTCATCGGTAGGCGCCTGCGCGAGAGCGCGGCGCCCTACGACTCGCGCGTCGTCAGCATCATCCGTGGCGGTCGACGGATCATCCCGCGCGGCGCCGAGCGAATCGAGCCGGGAGATCGCGTGGTCGTGCTCGGCTCGCCCAAGGCGATCCGGCTCTGGAGCGGCATCGTCGCCGGCGGCGAGCAGCGAACGGGCGACGTGGTGATCTTCGGTGGCGGGCGCACAGGCGTGGCGATCGCGCGCGTCCTTCTCTCCCAGGGCAGCCGGGTGCGTATCGTTGAGTTCAACAGCAGGCGGGCGCACGAGATCGCCGAGTTCCTGCCGCATGCGCGCGTTCTCGAGGCGACCGGGATGGATCCCGACTTTCTCGACCGCGAGCGGATCGGCAATGCCGAGGTGGCCGTCTTCGCCATGCGCGAGGACGCCAAGAACCACTACGCGGCGACTCTCGCCAAGCTGCACGGAGTTCCCTTTACGATCGCGATCGTCCATGACGCGGCCTCGGTCGAGGTGTTCGAGCGCTCGGGAATCGACGTCGCCCTCAACCCGCGCCTGATCACCTCCGAGGAGATCGTCCGCTTCGCCCACGATCCGCGCACGCGCCAGGTGTCGATGCTCGAGCGCAACCGCTTCGAGATCCTCGACGTGACCGTCCGCGCCGACAACGAGCTGATCGGCAAGCCGTTCAGCGAGCTTCCTACCGCCGGCACTGTGATCGGCGCGATCGTGCGCGGCGATAGGGCCTTCTTCCCGCACGGGCACGACCGCCTGCAGCCGGACGACCGCGTGATCGTCTTCACCGAAGCCGAACGAGCCGTTGAGCTCGAGCGCGAGCTGTGATCAGAGCTCGTCTCAGAATGAAGACCCGTCGGCTGGGTGCGATCGGTGAGTGCAAGGCTAGGGAGCTCGTCTGGGGACGGAGGGGCGCCGGATGAGTGCGAGGTCGTGGTGCGAGGCTAGGACGCAGGGCGCATTCGTATCGGACGTAGATACGGACGCGCCTGAGGACGACGTCCTCGGGCCGCGAGATCGTGCTCAGCCGGTGTCTCTCTGTTTCCAGCCGAGCTCCGAAAAGCAGCGCCTCGTTCGTAGCGGAGGCTACGGGCGAGGCCGAGGACAACGCATTGTGCCGACGAGCGCGGCCAGACGATGGAGTGCTTCGTTTTGAGAGGAGTTCCTAGCACCCAGCGGCTCAGGCGTGGAGCCAGGCGCCAGACGCTGGGCGTCAGCGTACGGGCTAGCCTGCACGCGCTCGGACGCATACTCGAGATCATCAGCCTGGCGCTGGCGGTCCCGGCTCTCGTCGCCGCCATCTACCTCGAATCGCCGCTTCCCTTCCTCGTCCCGCTGGCGATCGGGTTCGCCGTCGGGTTCGTGCTGGATCGGAGTAACCGAGGTAGGGGCCGGCTGGGGACGAGAGAGGCCTTCCTCGTTGTCACTCTGGCCTGGGTAGCCGCGGCGATCCTCGGAAGCATGCCTTACCTGCTCGCCAAGAACGGGCTCGGGCATTGGACCGACGCCTTCATGGAGTCGATGGCCGGGCTGACTACCAGCAATATCAGCATGCTCGCCGACCCCTCCTCGTTGCCTCACTCGCTTCTGTTCTGGCGTCAGTTCAGCCAGTGGCTGGGCGGCCTCGGCGTGATCGTCTTGGTGCTGGCGCTTCTGCCGCGGTTGCGAGTGGGCGGACGCGAGCTGATGGCTCCGGAGCAACCGGGCCGGGAAGTTGAGCGGCTCTCGCGGGGTGTGCAGGCGGTGATCAGGCGCTTCGGCGCGCTCTACGTCGCCCTCACAGCCGTCGCTGCGCTGACTCTGATCGGGCTCGACCTCTTCGACGTCGACGATCGTTTGAACGTCTTCGACTCGATCGGCATCGCCTTCAGTACGGTCTCTACGGGCGGGTTCTCGCCCCGTGCCGGTTCGCTCGCCGCCTACTCAACCGCCACGCAGTGGGTCGTCTTCGGGTTCATGCTGCTCGCCGGCGCGAACATCCTGCTCGTCTTCAGAGCGGTCGTCCGCCGCGAGCTGCGTTCGCTCCTACGCGACGGTGAGACGCGCCTCTACCTGGCGATCGCCATCCTGGGCGCGATCGGCGTCGCTGCGGCACTGGCCGCCGGCAGCGCCGCCAGCGGCTGGGGATCCGTGCGCGAGGGTCTTTTCCAGTCGGTCTCCTTCCTGACCACGACCGGATTCACGAACGCCAACATCGCCGCCTGGCCCTTGGCCGCGCCCGCGATCCTGGTCGGACTGGTTCTGATCGGAGGTTGCGCGTCGTCTCTCGCCGGCTCGCAGAAGATCATGCGCGTTCAGATCATCGGCAAGCTGCTGCAGCGCGAGCTGGTGCAGGCCGTGCACCCCGAGACGATCCGCCACATCCGTCGCAACCGCCGCCCGATCGACGAGCGGGCAGTGCGCGGCGTCACCGCTTTCGTGCTCATCTTCTTCGGTCTGCTGGCTCTGGGAACGCTGGCGCTCGAGCTCGACGCTGCGCGGATGAACTTCCACCTCGAGGCCTTCTCGGCGATCGCCGACGCCGCCGCCGCTCTGGCAAATGGGGGCCCCGGGCTCGGGCTCGCGGGACCGGTCGGATCCTTCGCTCCCTTCAGCGACGTGTCCAAGCTCGTGCTATCCGCACTGATGTTGCTCGGCAGGTTGGAGATAATCCCGGTTGCCGTTCTCTTCACCAAGAGCTACTGGCGCGCGTAATTCCACGAACATGCCGCCGCGAACTAGAAAACTCCTGGCTTCGAGCCTCCTGCGCAAATACGCGCGCTGGCTCGCGCCCGCCGTCTACCTCTGCGCGCTCGCGACGTTCACCTACTTCCTCGGCTTGCCGATGGCTCGCGACCGGGTGCTCGCCTGGGTCCTGCTCGGGTTGCTCGCCTTCTCGCTCACCGACCTGCGCCACGTCGCCCGCGGTCTGATCTACGACTGGGCGCCCTTCATCGCGATCCTGTACGTCTACGACGTCCTGCGCGGCCGCGCCGACAGCATGTTCTTCTCGGCCCACATCTGGCCGCAGCTGCACGCCGACCAGTGGATCGCCGCCGGACACGTTCCCACCGTCTGGCTGCAGGAGCATCTCTGGCACGGAGCGGCAAGCATCCGCTGGTACGACTACGCGCTCTGGTTCGTCTACCTGACCCACTTCTTCGCCACCATCATCGTGGCCGCGCTCCTCTGGGCGCTCCGGCCGAGCCGTTTTCGCCGTTACATGGCGGCGGTCGCGACGCTCGCCATGCTCGGATTCGCCACCTATGCTCTGTTCCCGGCTGTGCCACCGTGGATGGCCAGCAAGCAGGGAGACCTGCCACCGCTGCAGCGAATCGTCGGCGCCGTCTGGACGCACATCCCGATCTCGGCGATGGGCTCGCTCTACGATCGCGGCGTCGGCTACGCGAACGACGTCGCGGCGATGCCCTCCCTGCACGCCGCCTTCGCGATGCTGATCGCGATCTTCTTCTGGAAGTCCGCGCGCTGGCGCTGGCGCATCCTGCTCGCCCTCTATCCGTTGGCGATGGGCCTGGCCCTCGTCTACACCGCCGAGCACTACGTCTCCGACGTCCTCGCCGGCTGGGTCTACGCGGCGGTCGCCTATCTGATCGTCGAGAGGGTGGCCGACAGGCTTGCCGAGCGCTCTGCCCGTAAACGGCAGCCCGCGGTCGCCGAGAAGGCGCCCACGAGACCGGTGGAAGAGCCGCTCCCCGCGAAGGCGCCGGAGCTGGAGCCCGAGGTGGTCATCTAACCGGATCTACGCTGACACAACGCCGAGGGGGCCGCGCGGCCCCCTCGAACTTGGCGCTATGAGACTCGCTCGCTAGCCGTGGATCGAGGCGATCACGGGAATCAGCAGAATTGCGACGATGTTGGCGATCTTGATCATCGGGTTGATCGCCGGGCCGGCGGTGTCCTTGTAGGGATCGCCGACCGTGTCGCCGGTGACGGCGGCCTGATGCGCAGGCGAGCCCTTGCCGCCGTAGAGACCGTCCTCGATTGTCTTCTTGGCGTTGTCCCAGGCGCCGCCGCCGGAGGTCATCTGGATGGCCAGGAAGAGGCCGGTCACGATCGTGCCGATCAGAAGCCCGCCGAGCATGTCGGCGGAGATCAGGCCGGCCGTGATCGGAATCACGATCGGGATCAGCGCCGGCGCCAGCATCTTCTTGATCGCCGAGCCGGTGACGATCGAGACGGCGCGGCTGTAATCGGGCTTCTGCGTGCCCTTCATGATCCCGGGCATCTCCTTGAACTGCCGCCGTACCTCGTTCACCACCTGGCCACCGACGACGCCCACGGCCTGCATCGCCAGCGACGCGAAAAGGAACGGCATCAAACCGCCGACGAAAAGACCGGCGATCACCCACGGGTTGTCGAGCGCGAAATTCGTGGTGACGTGATATTGGGGAGCGTGCAGCTTGGTCGAGTACTCGGAGAAGAGCACGAGCGCCGCCAGCCCGGCCGATCCGATGGCATATCCCTTGGTCACGGCCTTGGTGGTGTTGCCGACCGCGTCGAGCGGATCGGTGATCCCGCGTACCGACTCGTCGAGATCGGCCATCTCGGCGATGCCGCCGGCGTTGTCGGTCACCGGCCCGTAGGCGTCGAGGGCGACGATCAGACCGGTCATCGAGAGCTGCGCCATGACCGCGACACCGATTCCGAACAGACCCTTCTTCGCGTCGCCGTGTCCACCGGCCAGGTAATAGGCCGAGAGGATGCCGGCGGCGATCACAATCACCGGCGCGACCGTGGCCTGCATGCCCCAGGCGAGCCCGGAGATGATGTTGGTCGCGTGTCCTGTTTGTGATGCCGACGCGATCGACTTGACCGCGTGCCAGCGAGTGCCGGTGTAGTACTCGGTGATCGCCACCAAGAGGAAGGTGATAGCGAGGCCGACGAGCGCCGGCAGGTAGAGCTGGCGGAATGAGAACTGCCCGCCGTCGTAGCCCATCATGATCGGGATGAAGCCGATCGCGGAGAGCACCGTGGCCGCGGCGACGCTCTTGTAGAGAGCGTTCATGATCGAGCCGGAGCAGCCAATACGGGCGAAGAAGGTGCCGAGAATCGACGTGAAGATCGAGACGCCACCGATCGCAAGCGGAAGCAGAATCAGCCCCGGCGACTTGAAGTGCGTAGCCAGGAGCATCACCGCGACGGCAGTGACGGCGTAGGTCTCGAACAGGTCGGCGGCCATACCGGCGCAGTCGCCGACGTTGTCGCCGACGTTGTCGGCGATGACGGCCGGGTTGCGCGGATCGTCCTCGGGAATGCCGGCCTCGATCTTGCCGACCAGGTCGGCGCCGACGTCGGCGGCCTTGGTGAAAATGCCGCCGCCGAGACGCGCGAAGACCGAGATCAGCGAGCCGCCGAAGGCGAGGCCGACCAGGTGATCGACGGTCTTACCCTGCTCGATGCCGAAGCCCGCGGTGAGGATCCAGTAGTAGCCGGCGACGCCGAGCAGGCCCAGACCGACGACCAGAAGGCCGGTCACCGAGCCGGCGCGAAAGGCGACGCCGAACGCCGGCCTCAAGCCGCCCTTCGCCGCCTCGGCCACGCGCACGTTCGAGCGCACCGAGACATTCATGCCGATGAATCCCGCGGTGGCCGACAGCACGGCGCCGACCAGGAAGCCGACCGCCGTCCCCCAGCCAAGCTTGTCGTAGAAGCCGATCAGCAGGAAGGGAAGCACCGAGACGATGGCGATCGTCGTGTACTGCTTGCGCAGATAGGCGCTCGCACCCTCCTGTACGGCATGCGAGATCTCGCGCATCCGCTCCGTCCCCGTCGGCTGCTTGAGCAGCCAAAAGATCAGAGCGACTCCATAACTGACGCCGACGATCGCCGCTACTAGCGCGAACAGCACGGCATGGTTCTGAAAAAAGTCCATGATCCTCCGCTCTCACAAGGTTCGCACCGAAGGCTGTCGGCGCGGCGTTTTTGTATCACAGAAAAGAACGCCGGGTTGGGCATAACCAAGCGCCCTCTGCTCTCTTCGAGTCGGCTCGTGGCGACTATCGAGCGAGGACCGCCGGGCCGGCTACTCGCCGCTGGACGCATCGGCCGGCGCCTGCTCGCCACTTTCGGGCTCGGCCGCGGTGCTGGTGGAAGCTTCCGGCTCGGGTTTCGCGCTCGTGGCCTCCGCGTACCCGAGCTGCAAGCTCGTAATAGCAGTCTGCAATTCGCCGGCCAGCTCGGCGGAAACCTGCTCACGTATCACGGGCTCGAGCGCCCGCAACGTATCGATTGCCAGACGCGCCTGAGCGAGATCGCGCTGATCGCCGCTCAACCGCAACGACCCGAGCGAGATGAGCCCGGTCACGGTCTGGATGACGATGTCGCCGACCTTGATCCGGCGCAGCTGCTCGGCGATGTCTTCGATGCTTGCGCCTTCAGCCGCCTGGCCCTCACTACCGGCCACCGACCCGCTCCTTTCCCCTCACCAGCTCGGCGTAGATCTCCCGCAGGCTGGCGCCTTCGTCGAAGCGAGCTATCTGCCGCTCGGCTGAGTTCTGCTCCGGAACCGCCAGGTAGGACGCCGCTCCGAGCTCTTCCGCAACCGGCATCACCCACTCGATCAGCTCTTCGACGGCCGCACGGGTCGAGCGCACCTCGCCCGTCTTCAGGTCGATCATCTCGCCCGAGAGTCCCCAGCGAATCGCGCGCCAGAGGTTCTCCTCGATCATCCGGTGCGGATGCCAGACGAGCGGCTCGTTCTCGTCTATCGCCCTGGCGCAGCGCGCGACCAGCGAGAAGGCGAGCGCCGCCAACGAGCGCGCCTCGCGCAGATCGGGCTGCGCGTCGGCGATCCTCACCTCGACGGTCGGGAAGGCGAGATGGACGCGCACGCTCCACCACAGCTGCGTGTGTTCGCCGATCGAGCCGGTGCGATAGAGGAAGCGAACGAACTGCTCGTATTCGCGCCAGTCGGCGAAGGTGTCCGGGATTCCGCAGCGGGGGAAGGTGCGAGTGAAGATCTGCGTTCGCGCGGAGTGTAGGCCGCTGTTCACATCCTCGATGAAGGGCGAGGAGGCCGAGAGGGCGAGGAGCTCGGGCAGGAAGTTGCGCATCGTGTTCGCCACCCAGACCGCACGGTCGGCGCCGTGAATGGCGACGTGCACGTGCTGCCCGAAGGTGTTGTTGCGCCAGACGACGTAGCGCAGGAGCTCGTCGTTGCGGCGGTAGTGAGGCGTGTCGATGATCCGCTGTGCTTGCCAGGGACTCCACGGGTGAGTGCCGTTCGCGCCGAGCAGGACTCCGAGCTCGTCGGCGAGTGCGGTCAGCTGCTCGCGCCGCTCGCCGATCTTCGCCGCCGCCTCGGCGAAGGTCTCGCAGCGGCCGGTCCTGACCTCTGCCTCCGAGGCGATCAGCTCTCCGACCAGATGCGACTCGACCTCGTGGCCGGCGGCGAGAGCCTGCAGCTCCTCGAAGCGGTTGTCGAGAGCGAGCGTGCCCGGATCGAGCAGCGCGAACTCCTCCTCGACCGCCGTCGTGAGGTCTTGCGCATTCTCCAGTTGCTCGTAGGCCAGTGCCAGTTGCTGGTCGGCAGAAAGCTTCTGTTCCTCGCCCATTGCTTCAAAGAATAAAGGGTTCGGCCTGATACTTCAAATAGTAAAGGGCTCGAGCAGGCGCCCGGCCACGCTCGACCAACCCCAGTTGTTCACAGCAGCGCGGCGCGCAGCCCGGCCGAGTGCCTCACGATCGGCCTCGGACAGCGACAGCAAGGCCTCGAGCTTCGCGCGCAGATCGGCGACATCGCCGCCGGCGAAGCTCGCCAGATCGCGCAGCTTGCTCGGGTACTCGCGCTCGAGACCGGCCGCGATCTCCATCAGGCCGGAATGACGAGCAACCAGCGGCGGCACGCCCGACGCCGCGGCTTCGGCAGCGACCATGCCGAACGCCTCCGGATAGATCGACGGCACCACGGCCACATCGGCGAGCGGAAGCAGCTCGACCAGGTGCCGATGCTCGAGCGCCCCGGTGAAGAGCACGCGCGCACCCGCCAGCCGCTCGAGCTCGCTCCGGTAGTCGCCGAAACCGACGACGACCGCCTTCGCATCCAGTCCCCGTAGAGCTTCGAGCAACAGGTGCACTCCCTTGTTCTCGAGCAGCTTGCCCAAGTAGACGACGGTCGGGCCCGGCTCCGAGAAGAAGGCGTTGAAACGATCGGCGTTGCCCTCGTCGGGCAGGCGCTCGTCGGCTCCCCCGGGGTTGGCCGGGTCGCGCCTCGCCTCGGCGATCAGCGCAGCCAGTGCGCCGCCCCGCTCCCGCGGAGCGAACGCCTCGATGTCAACGCCGGGCGGCACCTCGTAGATGCGGTCGTGCGCGCCAACGACCTCCTCCAGCGCCCGGCGAATGTGCTCGGAGCCCACGAAGACGGCGCTGGCATGCTCGAGACTGCGCCTCCCCCACTCCTCCAGCTCGCGGTTGCCGCGCATCGAGTACTCGAGCTCCGAGCCGTGAGCCTTGACCGCGAAGGGCGCTCCGGCGGCCGCCGCGATCGCTCCGCCTGGAAGAACATGATTGGCGAAGACGAGATCGGCCGGGAGGTGGCGGCGGAGCTCCGCGGCATTGAGCTCTGTGTAGAGCTCCAGCTCTGCCCGGCTCAGGTCCTGGAGCAGGCGCGCTTCCAGTCCCTCGTAGCAATCGAGCACAAACACCGGCAGCAGCGTCCCGATCTCGGGCCGAATCAGCGACGCCGAACCGATGTCGTAGCGCTCGGGGTGACGCTCCTGGCAGAAGAGGACGATCTCATGCCCGGAGTTGCTCCATTCACGTGCGAGCGCACGTGTGTAGACGTTGGAGCCCGTCCCGCCGAGCAGATAGCCGTGCCAGAGAAGAATGCGCACTAGTGCCCCTTCAGGTGATGCTTTCGAGGTTGTGGGTCGCTAGCACCAAGCGATCGCAGGGAGCGTTCGTACTTGAAAGTACGGTCGCGATTGAGGACAACGCAGCGCGCCGCTTGATAGCGGGCCAGAAGCCGGAGGGAATCGCCTGGAGGGGCACTCAACGCAGATTACGTGCTCGAGCCGCGCGCCAGCTCAGCCGGTCTGCACGCAGAGCGCGGACAGAAGCTCCACGGCCGGGTTGAGCGTCTGCACCGACACGCCTTCGGGAACGTCGAGCAGCGCCTCGGAGTAGTTGAAGATCGCACCCACGCCCGCGCGCACGAGCTCGTCCGCTACGCCCTGGGCGGCCTGCGCGGGAACCGCGATCACACCGGCAACGGCGCCGTGGCGCTTCACCTGCTCGGCCAGTTCGGCGACAGGGCGCACGGTCAGCGCTCCCAGCTCACGGCCGATCTTGGCCGGGTCGGAGTCGAAGACGGTCGAGATCTCGATCCCCTGCTCGGCGAAGAGACCGGAGCGGACGAGCGCCTCGCCGATCCTGCCGGCGCCCACGATCACGACCGACCTGCTCGACCGAGCGCCGAGGATGTCGCGGATGCGCTCGCAGAGGATCTCGATCTCATAGCCCGAGCCGCGCTTGCCGAACCTGCCGAAGGAGGAGAGATCGCGCCGAACCTGAGTCGCGTTGACGCCGGTGTAGAGGGAGATCTGATGTGACGAGATGCGCGTCATGCCCTCCTTCGCGGCTTGGCTCGCCACCTGCAGGTAGCGGCTGAGCCGCGCTGCGACACTCTTCCTCAATCGATTCTCCACCGAGACCTCCGAGCCTAGTTCCGGGTAAACGGCCGCAACGCTAGCAGCCACGGCGAGCTGTTCGCTCGGCGGGGCTTCCTAGAGCTCCTTCACCGCCGTGCCGCAAGCCGGGCACCGCTCCGAGAACCAGTCGAAGGGGCCGCCGCAGCTCTTGCAGGTCCACTTCCGGCTTTGCTCGTTCGCCCAGGCCTCGAGGCCGATCTCGCCCAACCTCGCCATCAGCGCCGGGGTGTCTGCGTGGTAGGGATACTTGGGATCGTCGCGGAATCGCTCGGCCTTCTCGCACGGATAGCTCTCGCACTGCAGGCAGTAGCGCAGTCCGCGCTCACGAGCGCAGGTCTTGATCTCGCAGTCTCTGCACCAGATGCTGACCTCGCTCGAGTTGCAGCCGCGACAGGTCGTGAACAGGTCGGGCTCGTACTCGATGCCGGTGCCCTTGGCCGTGGCCTGAAACGCTCCACAGCCTGGGCAGTAGAGACCGCAGTATCCGAGTGTCTCATCGCTGTCCACCTGGAAACCGTCCTCTCTTCGCTCGTCGCGTGAAGCGCCCGCCAAAGGCATCTCTCCCGGCGCTCGAGCGACACCCTAGCCGGATCAGTGCGGCGCCGTTCCGCCTGCGTTCGTCTGCACGGTCGAGCTCTGCGAGCGCGTGATCGTGAACGGGAGCGAGCGCAGCGAACGCTTGCCGCCGCCGCTCGGAACAACGACGACTCGCAGCCTGTAGTTGCCGGGCGTGAGCGTGACTCCAGCCGGGTTTCGGCCCGTGAGCCCGAACACGTAGTGACCGGGAAGCACGTCTCTCATCCTCGCCAGTACGCCGAGAAAGCGCCCGTCTGCGTTCCAGAGCTCGACATCGACCCTGGTCGCCGGCTCGATCTCTCGTTCGGATGTTCCGCCGACACGACCGAGCCCGAGCGTGAGAAGCGTCGGCGCGTTGTCGGAGGGATCGAAGCGGCGGCGCGAGAGAGTGGCCCTGGCGATCATGTCGCTCTGATCCCGCGGCACGACTCTCAGCGCCCAGGGGACGTGAAGCAAACTGCCGTTGGAAAGAAGAAGGGCGATGGTGCCTTGGGCGCTCGCGCCAGGGTGCTCTCCGATCAAACGCGCTCTCACCTTCACGAACACGCGACGGCCCGGGTTAATCAGAACTTGCTCCGGTAGAACGCGCAAACGGAGCCAGACCTGATCTCCTTGCAGGTGAGCGCTCGGAGCGACCAGCAGCGTTTGCCGACCGAGATTCCGGAGCTCGAGCCGAAGCGTCACCTGCTTCTGGTGGCCACCCAGAAGCGGGAACGTAAGCGCCTGCGGTCGGACGACGAGCGAGATCTGCTCGGTCGCCGTCAGGTCGAGAGCGCCAGCCCCCTGCGCCGTTACAGGGACACGAGCCAGCGGCTTCGACGTCGTGACCAGAAGCGACCTCAACTCGCTCTCGTCGAGCGCGGGCCTGGCCTCGGTCAGCACCGCCGCGGCTCCAGCGACGACGGCGGCGGCCGCGCTCGAGCCGCTGACCGTGGCGAAGGCGGGGTATCCCTCACTCGTCGTACCGGCGTCGGAGGTGGCGATCCCGACACCCGGCGCGACCAGGTCGGGCTTTACCGCGCCGGCGAAGGAGAGCCCGTAAGAGGAGAAGGGCGCGAGGCGCCCCTCGTCCGGATTCGCGATCGCGTAGGGCCGTCCGATCGACACGTTCACATCCTCGCCGCGACCCAGCCTGGTGCTCGCTTCGTACCCGATCCGGCCGGGAATGCTCACCACGGGGACGGTGACGTTCTCGTCCAGGCCCAGCGCGCCGCTCGGCACTGTTCCTCCGTAGAGAACGACAGCTTTCGCGCCGGCCAGCGAGGCGTTCCGAGCGGCGCCGCGGGGATCGTCTCCGGCGGGAACGAGCGCTGCTATCCCGGCCACCAGGCTGTACCCCTTCGAGTCAAAGAAGCTCTCCAGGCTCGGTGCCGGCGACAGCCCGCTCGTCGTGACGGTCTGCCGACGCGGACGCGCGAGCGAGCGGTCCAGTGGCGCTTCTGGCACCGCCGAGCCGCCCAGAGGCACGGCCCCGTTGAACAGCACCTCGAGACCGCTGCGGACCACGACACGAACCCTCTCGCTGCGCCGGCGCAGGTCGAGCGCGCCTACGGTGAGCGCTTCGTCGACGCCCCCGGGAGCACCGATCGTGCCGAAGGTCGCTCCGGCCGCTCCGTCATTGCCCGCGGGCGCGACGACGAGCGTGTCGAGCGCCGCCGCCCCTCGCACGGCCCGCGCCTCAGGCCCGTCGGCGAAGCCCGCCAGCGGCGCCGAGACTCCCACCAGGGCGATACGGGCGCCATCGTGGGCGTCCCCGTCCCCGTTCGGATCGACGGCGCGCTCGAGCCCGGCGATCAGCTGGTCGGTGCGGCCGTAGACCTCGTAGGCACCGCTCGCATCACGCTGCCAGCCGGCGACACGAATCGGGAAGATCGAGGCGCCCGGCGCTACTCCACCGAGGGCGCCCGGTCCGACGACGATGCCGGCCAGCTGCGTGCCGTGGCGCTCGAGCTCCGAGCGATTGTCTGGATTGGGCGCGGCGCTCACGTCGGGATCGCCGCCGACGACGTCCACCCCCGGCACGACGTGACCGCGCAGGTACTCGTGTAGACGGTCGACGCCGGTATCGAGAAGAGCCACCGTCACATCCTCGCCGTCGTAGGGCGACAGGCTCACCTGCGGGTGATATCCGTTGGTCAGCGCGGGCGGGTTACCGAGCGACTCGACATCGATCGACGCCGGGTAGGTGACCCGCACCGGATAGACGCCGAGCACCTCTGGTGAGCGCTCGAGCACGGCGATCGCGCCGGCATCGAGGGCTGCCGAGAACCCGTTCAGAACGCGAGTGAAGCTGTACTCCGGATCGATCGCGGCGCCGCGAAGGGCGAGCTTGGCGATGATCGTCTTCTGATCCGAGGACGCCTCGGCGGCCCACTCGCGCTCCTGGTCGTCGCTCGCAAGGCCTCCGGCCTCGGACACGCGCGAGGCCAGCGACGGGGCGCGCAGGACGACGAGAGCCCGCTCCCCGACCGAGACGTCCGAGCGGGGAGAGCCGGCGAGTCCAACCCAGTCGGCCGCGCCGCCCGCCCGCGATCGGTTCCCGTTGTCTCTGAGCACGAGCCCGAGCCAGATCGCTCCGACGAGGAAGAGCACAACCGGTGCGAGTCGCGCGAGCCGAGATTTAAGCAAGCTGCCGGGAGGCATAGGCATCTAGTCCAAGATAGCCGGACGGCTGCAGGGGTTCGAGGAAGCGCGCCGCCGAAGCGATCATGGCCGCGTTGTCGGTACAGAGCTCGAGCGGAACCAGCGCGGCGCCGGCGAGCGCCGATCGCAGCTCTGAGTTGGCGCCCACTCCGCCCGCGACCGCTATCTGTCCGGCGCCGATCTCCGTGGCCGCCCGCAACGTCTGCTCGACGAGCGCACGCACGATCGCATGCTGGTAGGAGGCCGCCAGATCAGCGCGCCGGCACTCGAGCTCGCCTAGCGGGAGCCCGCGCACCTCGTAGAGAAGGGCTGTCTTGAGCCCCGAGAAGGAGAAGTCGAAACCGTTCACGCGCGCCACCGGAAAGGCGTAGGTGCTCGCATCTCCCTCCTGCGCCAGTCTTTCGATCGCGGCGCCGCCCGGGTAGCCGAGCCCGAGCAGCCGCCCCCCCTTGTCGAAGGCCTCGCCGGCCGCATCGTCGAGCGTCGTTCCGAGCAGGCGAAAGGAAGCGTGCTCCCGAACGTCGAGTAGGAGCGTGTGACCGCCGCTGGCAAGCAGGCAGAGAAAAGGCGGCTCGAGCGCCGGCGGGTCGAGGTAGAGGGCCGCGACGTGCCCGAGCAGATGGTCGACCGGCACCAGCGGCAGCCGCCTCGACCAGGCAATCGCCTTGGCCGCGGCGATCCCCACGAGCAGCGCTCCGATCAGGCCCGGCCCCTGCGTGACGGCAACCGAGTCGACCTCGTCGAGAGTCGTCTGCGCCTCCTCGAGCGCGGCGCGTAGCACGGGAACGATCAACTCCAGATGACGACGAGAGGCGACCTCGGGCACAACGCCGCCGAAGCGGGCGTGAAGCTCGGCCTGTGAGGAAACGACGTTGGCGCAGAGACGACCCGAGTCGTCGAGGAGCGCCGCCGCGGTTTCGTCGCAGGACGTCTCGATCGCCAGGATCATCTGCTCGAGCTCGTTTCGAGATAGGCGCGCGTAGTGCCGGAAGGCTAGCCCCTGGCGCCTCGCTCAGGTCTCGTCGGCGTCCTTCCACATGATCAAGGCGTCCTCGTGGTTGTCGAGGTAGTAGCCGCGGCGAACGCCGCGAGCCTGGAAGCCGAGCTTCTCGTAGAGGTTGATCGCAGAGCGGTTCGACGGTCGCACCTCGAGTGTGTAGCCACGCTCGGCGGCGCCCTCTGTACGCGCGAAGAGCTCCTCGAGCAACTGCGTGGCCACGCCCTGGCGGCGCCAGGCGGTATCCACCGCCACATTCATGACGTGCCAGGCATCGACGTAGCGCGAGACGATCAGGTACCCGATCAGCCTCCCTTGCCCGAAGGCGCCGAGGCTGATTGAGCTCGACTTGACCAGCTCGCCGGCGAACATCGCCCGCGACCAGGGCAGCGGATAGGAGCTCCACTCGATCAACACGATCTGATCGAGGTGCCCGAACTCGAGCGGAGCGATCTCGAACTCGGGCGGCGGTAGGCGAGCCGGGTCGCTCATGAGGAGCCGAGCGCTTTCTCGGCGTCGGGGACGCGCAGGTATAGAGGCTCGACCTCCTCCGCCGGGCCGAAGCCGGCGGCCAGTGCGACGTGGAAACGAGCCCGGACGAGGTGCAGCTCGCTGGAGTCGGGAGGTACCTCGGCGCCGGCTCGCTCGAGCAGCGCCCGGTAGCGAACAGCACCGTCGCCGACGCAGAGCGTCCCGCGCTCGAGCGCGAGCTCCTCGGGCCGCATCACCACGGGATCGCCTTCGGCCAGCGTGAAGATCTCCTTACGGCTCCCGTCGATCACCGGTAGCGCGCCCGGCGCCGCCGCCGCCAGAGCCGCCAGAGTGGAGACACCCGCCAGCGGCAGATCGAGAGCGAGCGCAAGGCTGCGCGCGGTCGCCAGCCCGATCCGGATGCCGGTGAAGCTGCCGGGCCCGGTGCCGCAGACGATCCGGTCGAGGTCGCCGGGAACCAGGCCGTTTTCGGCCAGCAGCTCTTCGGCCGCTGCCAGCACCGCCACCGCCCGCGACTCCCGCTCGCCCAGAACCTCCCCGTCCCTGACCAGCGCGCAGCTCGCACGCGGGGTGGCGGTGTCAAGGGCGAGTGTGAGCACGGGTCAGCTGGTCGAGGAGGACGGCATCCGGATTCTCGATGGTAATCCGTCTATGGGTTCCGTCATCGTGCTCGATCGACACTAGCGCGCGTGGCGACGGCAGCATGCCCGCTCCCGCCTCGGGCCACTCCACGAACACGACGGCATCCAAGAAGTACGGCTCGAGGTCGCCCCACTCCGCGGCCGAGACACCGTCGTAGCGGTAGAGGTCGAGGTGCGAGACGGTGACCCTGCCCTGATAGCGATGCCCGATCGTGAAGGTCGGGCTCGTCACCGGCCCTTCGACGCCAAGCGCCCGGCAGGCGCCGCGTACGAAGGTCGTCTTCCCGGCGCCGAGCTCACCGGCGACGGTGACGACATCCCCGGGCTCGAGCGCTGCAGCGAACGTACCCGCGAGCTGCTCGGTCTCCTCGGCGGAGAGGCTGACGAAGACCATCGACTAGAAGAGCCCGAGCTGGGACTCGGCTTCCCGGGCGCCGGGCTCCTCGTTGTGAGCGGGCTCGGGCACCGCCTCGACGGGGGTGACCGGCGCCTGCCGGCGACCGAGCAGCTCCGGCAGACGGCGGAAGTCCTCCTCGAGCACGCGCAGCATCGCCTGGGTGTAGAGCGCGGCGGCGGGATGGTAGATCGGATAGAGCAACACCTGGGTCTGCCCCAGACGGACGTCCTGCTCGCGCCCGTGTACTCGCGTGATCCCGGTCGGGTTGCCGGAGAGGAGCTTGGTCGCGAAGTTGCCGAGGGTCGCGACCACGCGCGGCTGGATCAACTCGATCTGCCGGAAGAGATGCCCCTGGCAGGCCTCGATCTCGTCGCCGAGCGGGTCGCGATTGCCGGGTGGGCGGCACTTGAGCACGTTGCCGATGAAGACGTCGTCCCTCGTCAGCCCGATCTCGCCCAGCAGCCGCTCGAGCAGCTTGCCGGCCGCGCCCACGAAGGGAAGGCCCTGCTGATCCTCGTGGAAGCCGGGCGCCTCGCCCACGAACATCAGCTCGGAATCGGGATCGCCGGAGCCGAAGACAACCTGGGTGCGCGTCTCGGCCAGGCGGCAGGCAGTGCAGGAGGAGACGGCTGAACGAAGCGCCGCGAGCTCGGAAGCTCGGGACTCGCTAGCAGCTGCCACCGCATCCACCGCAGTTTCCACCCGCGCAGCTGCCGCAGGACTTGCCGGGCCCTCCCTTGGTGGCGAAGCTCGAGTACTTGCGGGTCACGTTCTTGGCCGCGCAGCTCGGGCAGGCCGGCGTCTCGTCCGCGTGCACGAGCTCCTCGAAATGGCGCTCGCACTTCATACAGACGTATTCGTAGATCGGCATCTGTCGCAGTGTAGACAGCGCCGCAGATCTCAGGCCGGTAGCGCCGGCGGCACACTCGCTCACTCGCGAACTACACTCTCCTTGGACGCCCGGTATCCGCATCGGAACTGGAGCAAGGTGATGAGCCCAGCAAAGAGAAGGCAGGCGACGTGAAGGTCGTTCGCACCATAGGTGAACTGCGCAGCGCGCTCGAGCCGCTCCGCGGCGGCCGCATCGGGTTGGTGCCGACGATGGGCGCCTTCCACGAGGGCCACCTGACCCTGCTCCGCAAAGCCCGTGAGGAGTGCACCACCGTCGTCTGCAGCCTGTTCGTCAACCCCACCCAGTTCGGACAGGGCGAAGATCTCGAGCGCTATCCCAGAAACGAGGCGCGCGACTTCGAGCTGGCCCGGGCCGAAGGCGTCGACTTTCTCTTCGCCCCCGCGCCGGAGGTGATCTACCCGCCCGGCTTCGAGACCTGGGTCGAGCCGGAAAGGCTATCGCTCGAGCTGGAGGGAGTGATCAGGCCGACGCACTTCCGCGGCGTCGCCACGATCTGTCTCAAGCTCTTCAACATCGTCCGGCCCGATCTCGCCTACTTCGGCGCCAAGGACGCGCAGCAGCTCGCCGTGATCGAGCGGCTCGTGCTCGACCTCGATCTGGAGCTCGAGATTCGCGCCGTCGAGACCGTCCGCGACGACGACGGTCTGGCGCTCTCCTCTCGCAACGCCCACCTCTCCCCCGCCGAGCGCAAGGTTGCGCTGGCGCTACCACGGGCGCTCGAGTTCGGCGCCAGAGCCGGGCGCGAAGGCGGCGACCCGGTCGTGACTGCGCGCAACGCGCTCGTCGAGGAGCCGGGCCTCAAGACCCAGTACGTCGCCGTGGCCGACTACGCCGGGCCACGCCTGCTAGCCGCGGTCAAAGTCGGCCGAACGCATTTGATCGACAACGTCCCTCTGAAAGGAACGAAGTAATGAGTACTCCGCCTGCGGGGAAGCTGGTACTTCCCGAGCTCGCCGCGATGAAGCGCCGCGGCGAGAAGATCGTCATGGTCACCGCCTACGACGCCCCGGGCGCCCGCTTCGCCGAGGACGCCGGTATCGACATCCTCCTGGTCGGCGACACGGCCGCCATGGTGGTGCTCGGGCACGAGTCGACCACCGTTCCGGTGACCGTCGAGGAGATGCTCCTCCTCACCCGCACGGTCGCCCGGGCCGCGCAGCGTCCGATCGTCGTCGGCGACATGCCTTTCGGTTCCTACCAGATCTCCGACGAGGATGCCGTTCGCAACGCCGTTCGCTTCGTCAAGGAAGCGGGCGCCGACGTGGTCAAGCTCGAGGGCGCCGGCCCTTCGGTCTCCCGCGCACGCGCGATCGTCGCCGCCGGCATCCCGGTGATGGGCCACATCGGCCTGACACCACAGTCGGCGACCATGCTCGGAGGCTTCAAGACGCAGGGCAAGACGGCAGAGCGCGCGCTCGAGCTGGTGAACGAGGCGATCGAGCTGGAGCGGGCCGGTTGCTTCTCGCTCGTTCTCGAGGCCGTGCCGGCCGCGGTCGCCACCCACATCACGGAGTTGCTCGAGATCCCCACCTTCGGCATCGGCGCCGGCGCCGGCTGCGACGGCCAGGTGCTCGTCTACCACGACCTACTCGGCCTCAGCGAGGGCCATCTCCCCCGCTTCGTCAAGCGCTACGCGAACCTCTCCGGCGAGATCAAAGAAGCGCTCGCCGCCTACGCCGAAGAGGTCAGAAGCGGCGCCTTCCCCGACGAGGAGCACTCCTACTCAATGGACGAGGCGGAGCTGGCCGAGTTCGAGACGCGCATGGCAAGTGAAGGGCGCGCTTCTCGCGCCTAACCACGCTGCCCTACCGATCACATTCTGTCCGGACGTATACAACCGTCAACTGCCTTTGGTCATTCGCCTTCGGTGAAGGTCGCATTCTTCGGATGAAGGTGGCCATCGGAGCAACCACGCAGGATTCATGCCCTCCGTAAAGCCGTCTGGCAGTACGCCCAACCAGAAATACCGGAATCCGAGTCTTACGGAACTCATCGCTCCGTCCTAATTTTCATCGCAGGGGCGCCTTACAGGTTCGACCTCCCCTAGGTTCCGGGGAAACCGGCGCCCCTAAACAAGCTCCGGCTCCCCCTTCGCGTCAAGCCACGCCTGGTAGACGAACCAAGCTTCACGGCTGCCAGCATGCTCCTTTAGCCAGCCGCGGATCGGCTCACGAACGAATTCCAGCTCACCCTTCGCATTAAGCCACGCCTGGTAGACGAACCGGGCTTTAGGACTGTTGGCGTGCTCCCTCAGCCAGTCGCGAATCGGCTCACGAACGAGTTCCAGCTCACCCTTCGCGTTAAGCCACGCCTCGTAGACGAACTCGGCTTCGAGTCTGCCACCGTGCTCTTTCAGCCAAACGCGGATCGGCTCACGAACGAATTCCAGCTCGCCCTTCGCATTGAGCCACGCCTTGTAGACGAACTCGGCTTCGAACCTACCACCGCGCTCTTTCAGCCAAGCGTGGATCGGCTCACGAACGAATTCCAGCTCGCCCTTCGCATCTAGCCACGCCTGGTAGACGAACTCGGCTTCGGGGCTGCCACTGTGCTCTTTCAGCCATTCGCGAATCGGCTCACGAACAAGTTCCTGCTCGCCCTTCGCGTCGAGCCACGCCTTGTAGACGAACTCGGCTTCGGGGCTGCCACTGTGCTCTTTCAGCCATTCGCGAATCGGCTCACGAACAAGTTCCCGCTCGCCCTTCG
>Ga0187886_1000527_pt1 | contig 44323 bp, 28 predicted proteins | sample June2016WEW_20_1_FD_133001 | JGI IMG/M metagenome (GOLD analysis project Ga0187886, IMG submission 133001) | Peatland microbial communities from SPRUCE experiment site at the Marcell Experimental Forest, Minnesota, USA - June2016WEW_20_150 | ecosystem: Environmental > Terrestrial > Soil >... | reverse complement strand
CTCCGAGCGCTTGGGTTGACGGAGGCCACTTAGATGTCGCCGTCACAACAGTGTCCGGGACGGCTCTTGCCGCGTGTGAGCCAATTCAAGTTAACCAAGTTAAGTTTTTGCCCGAAAAGCCGGCTAATTAGCGGCCAGGGTTGGGACTCTCCCCGTGTGCCAGCCGTGTGCCGGTGGCGTGCCAAAATCGACTGAAAGCGCCGTAAAATTACGGTTTCGGACGGAAGACGATGAGAGGGTCAGGCCTCATCGCAAGTCGCTGATAAATCGGAGAATCAGGGTAGAAAAAGAGAAGCGCGCCCGGAGGGATTCGAACCTCCAACCTTTGGATCCGGAGTCCACGTCTCTACCCTCCTGGACATATGGGGAAAATCCGATTTCCAGGGGGAAATGCCTTGCTTTCCTTTACGCACCTTTAGTCAGAATTAAGCGCGTTTAAGCAAAATCTGTGACATGGCTGTTACACGGGGAGAGGTCTGCCGGACGCTCATTAACCTCGGAAGCCCCCTCTAAGGACCAGACTAATCTGCCCCCATAATTGACCCAAGATCCGGTTCTACGCCTCGCCAAAGCTCTCCAAGGCAGCTTCAACAGTTGCAAAAACGACTTCTTCCTTTCCGAAGTACCAGCGAGGATCTAAGGCTAAGTGGCTGCTCTTTGGTAAGCACGCCAGCTTGAGCTTGCCACCTAGGGACCGGCATGATATGTAACTAGCTACAACCTCCCCAACTCCAAAACTATCCACGAATTTGACGTTCTGAAAGTTAAAGATAAAGTTCCTCTTCCCCCTATCTAACTCGGCCTTCACGAACTGATAGAGCGTCGGCTCATTTCCGCTATGCCGGCAGATCTTCCCTTCCAAATCCAGTATCGTCACATTCTTGACTTCCCTGGTTTTTGCGACCAATCCACCCGCTAGTATGCTTATCAAAGGCGCCCCCCTCGCTGTCACTTCCAGAACCACCTCCATTTTTTCCCGGCTTTCCCTGGCGAGGGAGATCCCGCTTCGATGGGGATATCTTTGATCTCTACCACTTGAACACCCTCACTGCATGCCGAGCATTTAGAGGTGAATGATACCGAAACTTCATTCTTGGGCAGGTTAGGGAACACGACTCGGACAAAATCGGAGGGTGCATCGAGGAGTTCCGTGAGCCCGCATTTGTTGCAGGGGTGGATCACCCAACGATCACGTTCTGCCAGATATTTGTCTGTAACCATAACAGGATGTGCGCCACCTTGGGGCATAAGGAACTTGATAACTAAGCCCTTATGGACGTTAGTTAGTCCGAATGGAGTATTGAGGACGATGCCCGTATAGACTCCTTCCAACGAACCGGTCACTCGGACCCACATCCCCTCAGGAGGATGCTTTGCGATGCGGGCGCCACCTTCGTGGACAAGAACCTGAATGTCGTCCGGGAACTCCGGATGAAACTTACCCTTGAGCCCCGGGTCATTGCGCCAGGTGCCCCATAGACTCCCAGGTTGCGGCTGCGGACCGTAGAATTGCAGCCAGTCGGGCTTGGCAGGCAGAGAAAGGGCGCTGACTTCCTCGTCGGACAAGGGTATACAAGTGATTCCCGTCCAGGGCGGACGCGCGACAATGCTCACTTTGGGGGCGTCCGATCTCTCCGGTCCGTCAGAGCCAGCCGAGAATCCCGCTTCCGGATCAATGTACGTGAACCAGATATGGTTGGGAAAGTTGGCAAGGTCGAGACGAACCCATACTCCCGCAGGCCAAGGTTCTTCGGCCCCGTAGATATGCGACATTTTATCCCCTCCCCGACCTTTCTTTTTAAATATACTACACGTGAATTGCGATGTTCAAGTTGCAGACTTATCCGATGATCGTGGAAAATCTCGAGTGATGTGTTTGCCTATCTGTTCGATAATAGGTTAATTAAATGAAGTGCCCCCTAGCCTGACTCGAAAAGCCGACACATGGATCGTCTCTCTCCTGAGCACTAAAACGTTGACTGCTCTACAGACATTTCTCATATTCTTAACAAACTCTTGACAACTTTTCCTCCCGACAAACCTAGATTATTAGCAGAGAAATCAATGGAAAGGAGAGCCGAATTGATGAAAGCAAGATTTTGGGGAAAAAGGGATTCAGCGGTTGGAGGGGCTGTTCTCAACGCCGCGAAACTCATAGTCTTTTTAACTGGCTGCATAGTTTTGTTGCCAGCCTTTGCGTTGGCTCAAAAAACAATAATCATTGATGAAAGCCTGAGCGCTAATGCTGATAAAATGAACGTGAAAATGGGATGGCAAGTGGGTGAGGTATGGAAGTTCCGTTTTGGAGATTATGCAGTTGTATCACCCAAATTGACAGTGACAACCGGCACTTCAAAGACTAATATTTGGGGCAGCCGGACTGAAACTAAAAGCAAAAGAAAATTCTTGTATTTATTGAAGGGGCCTACACCTGATACCGCCCGTGTGAATGCAGCCCAAAATATTGACGTCAAGACGTCGCAGAGTATTGAAATACTATCCCATATTTCTCTGGGAAGTGACGAGGTGCTAGCAGAGACCGATAATTTTGTCGCCTTCATTAAAATTAATGAAGATGATGCTGATACCTGGACCCTGATCATGAATGTCGTGAGACGCACCGGGGGGGAACAGGAAAACCCAAAATCCTTTCTGACTAATGGTGTAAGAAAAATTCTCCTTATTCCAGTGACATCAAACAAAGATGGCGATGCCCGTGGTACCCCTGCTCTGGGGTACGAATTATCAGAAAACGGGCAGGCATTGGGGGCGGTCCAGTATAATGGTGGTGGATTATTTGCATGGAATAAAACTATTATTTATATAGACCGGAACCTGGAACCAAAAATGAAACTCTTATTAGCTGCAGCAATGACTGCTGTTTTGCAGGTAAAGGTAAGACCTCCAAAGTTTTAAATGCCTGGGGCTGGCGCAAACTGACGTCCACAGTTTTACACAGCAGGAAGGCCAACCTCTTCTCCTATGCCAACAATGGTTAATTGCCTCTAAAATAATGGCTGTCGAGATTTGTGACGTGCTGAACGCTAAAAAGCGGAGAAGCAACCTAAAAGGACTTAAAACCAGCGATCACTCGATGATCGAGTGACGGGTTGATCTTCAAGGCTTATTTGGGAAAAAACGGAAGTGCCCCTGGCCTGACTCGAACAGGCGACACACCGCCTTCGGCAGTGCTGGCAAGGCCGGCATGGATTAGGAATCCCACGACCTAGCGTTTCAACTAACTGATAATAAAGAGAATTCCACAGCCCCAAGTCTGGGTGTGCACAGATTGTGCTCAACTGCGGCCCCCACCCGCACCAGAAGCGACACAGGGGCTCACGCAGCGCCAACCGCTCGGAAGCAGAAACCCCAAGACATTAGAACAGCAGCGTCAGAAAGATGAACGTGAATAGTTCTGTACGCAAGCCCGTTTCCCCCATTTCTTGAGCCGCCGTCATTCGGCACGTAAGTATCGAACGAAGAACTTGCTCATGATGTAATTCAGGCTGAAAACCGGGAAAGATTAAATGGCTGAAAATCAGGGAGAAATGTGTCGTAACTGAGAGGATTCGAGCCTCCGACCTTTGAATCCGGATTCGAACTTCTAATTTTTCGGGCGGCGTCTTCAAAGTCACAATTTGGTCACAATCCTTCCCTGCCGGGAGCACTTCTCCCCCATTGATTGCTGATTGTGAAAGAGATTAAGAGGCCGGGACGGACTTAGGGACTTGGACGGGGAAGTCCGCGGCTGACAATCATCCGAAAGGATGATAAGATAAGGTTCTCGGCCATAAAGGAATCGCCATGTTTGATCAAAGCATTTACATTAAAAGACGGGACCGTCTGAAACAGCGCGTCCGGTCGGGCCTCGTCCTCTTCCTGGGAAACGAAGAGAGCCCGATGAATTACGCGGATAACGGTTATCATTTCCGTCAGGACAGCTCGTTCCTCTATTTCTTCGGTCTCGACTTCGCCGGGTTGGCCGGTGTCGTCGACCTCGACGAGGGAACCGTCGCGATCTACGGCAACGACCTGACGATCGACGATTTCGTCTGGATGGGCCCCCAGCCGACGATCCGGGAGCGGGCGCTCGCCGTCGGGGTCGAAAAAACGGGGCCCTGTGCCGCGCTCAAAGAGCTCTTGAAGGCCGTAAAGGCCGCGGGCCGGAAGGTCCATTTCCTGCCGCCTTACCGCGCCGAAAACGCGATCATGCTCATGAATGGACTTGGGGTTGCGCCCGACAAAGCGGGAGTCGAGGCGTCCGTCGAGCTCATCAAGGCGGTCGTCGCCCAGCGGGCGATCAAAGGCCTCGAGGAAGTGAAGGAAATCGAGGCTGCGGTCAACACCTCCGTCGATATGCACATGGCTGCCATGCGCATGGTCCGGCCCGGCGTCGGCGAAGCCGAAATCGCCGCCGAGGTCCACAGAATCGCACTGGCCGCAGGGGGTGATATCGCCTTCCCGATCATCGCCACGGTCCACGGCGAGACACTCCACAATCAATACCACGGCAACCGGCTGAAGGACGGGGACATGTTCCTGCTCGATGCCGGGGCCGAGAGCGCTCTCCATTATGCCGGCGATCTCTCCAGCACCATCCCGGTCTCACCGAAGTTTACGCCACGGCAAAGGGAGATCTATGAGATCGCGCTTGCCGCCCACGAGGCCGCCGCCGGCGCCCTCAAGCCCGGGGTGAAAAATCTCGACGTCCATCTCCTGGCCTGCCGGACGATCGCCGCCGGGCTCAAGGATCTCGGCCTTATGAAGGGGGATGTGGACGAGGCCATCCGCCAGGGCGCCCATGCCCTTTTCTTTCCGTGCGGCGTCGGCCATATGATGGGCCTCGACGTCCACGACATGGAAGACATCGGCGAGATCTACGTTGGCTATGAAGGCATGTCCAAGAGCAGCCAGTTCGGCCTGAAATCCCTGCGCTTGGCCCGGGAAATGAGGCCGGGGTTCGTCTTGACGATCGAGCCCGGCATTTACTTCATCCCGGAACTAATCAACCAATGGAAGGCCGCGGGCAGATTCACCGATTTCCTGAATTACGACCGGATCGAGGCCTACAAGGATTTCGGGGGTATCCGCAACGAGGAGAATTTCCTGATCACAGCCGACGGGAAGCGTCTCCTGGGGAAGCCGAAGCCCAAGACAATCGAAGACGTAGAGTCCATCGCCAGGATTTGAGGGGCCTTTTGAAGGATCTCTCGATGGCGGGCGCATCGAAGCTCTTCTTATTCAATCTTGGCCGCTGATCGTGAAACGTTCACGATCTTCCCGTGACCTGCAAATAATTGATCATCTTCATTTGATAATTTGCCTTGGCATCGCTCAGCTGATCTTTGGCCTGTCATCGTGACCTGCCCCCCCTTAAACCGGTCCAGGTATAACGCGGGAAACCCTAGGAGAGGAACTTTTTCAGTTCTTCTCGGTCTAGAGTCAACAGAACCTTCTTGATTCATTCTACTCGTTCAATGAGGTTTACACAGTTTTCCTTATTCTCCGTCCGTTGACACGTCCCAAGCTTGAATTTATGATGCGCATCATGAGTGAAATGAAAAGACGCAATTGCGCGAATATCGCGAAACTCCTGTCATCTGTGATCTTGGCATTATTATTTCTGGGAACGTCATCCGGCCAGGAAGCCGGCCCCCGGGAAGATTCGGTATCCCCGGGCCGGAAAAAGATTATCCGGGCAATGAAGGAAAAAACATATGAAGCAAACTGGGAATCCCTTGCCCAGTGGGAGATGCCGAAATGGTTTGAGGATGCCGTTTTCGGGACCTACTGGCATTGGGGGCCGTATTCTGTAGCCGGCTACGGATATAGCTGCTGGTATGGAAGCAGCATGTACGAGCCGAATAATGGACCTGATTATCGAGGGGGAGATTGCTATAAGCATCATGTGGAGGTTTGGGGCGATCCGTTCACCCAGTTCGGCTATAAGGATTTTATTCCTCTGCTGACGGCGGCGAAATGGAATCCCGCTGAATGGGCTAAACTCTTCAAGGAGATCGGAGCGGATTTTGCCGGGCCCTGCGCTGAACATCACGATAACTTCTCGATGTGGGATTCCAAAGTCACGATGTGGAATTCGGTAAATATGGGCCCCCATCGGGACATTGTCGGTGACATCGCCAAGGCCTTGAAAGCGCAGGACGTGAAATTTATCGTAACCTTCCACAATAATGGATGCAATAACTGGAACTACTTCAACGGAGGAAGAAAGGGCTGTCCCGAAGGCGTCGATGTCAATAATCCCGATTATTACGGGCTCTACGGCGAGCCGCATGATTCACCGGGCGCGCGCCATAGGATGTGTCTCAAGTTTTTCAACAAAGCGATGGAAGTCATCGATAAGTACAATCCCCAAATGATATGGCTGGAAGGCTGCATGGACAAGGAAATCATTGCCGATTTTATGCCCAAGATGATGGCCTATTATTTCAACAAGAACGAGAAGTTGGGCGGGGGTGTTGTCGTGACGCATAAGGGCCAGGAGCTGCCTCTCGCCTGTTCACCGCTGGATTTCGAGACAGGCGGAAAAGAGGAACCCGATATCCGCAAATGGCAGACCGATATGCCATTGCCGGGCTGTTCTTGGGCCTACGAGAGCACCATAAAAATGACCGCCGAGGATATTGAAAAAGGAGCGAATTCCCTGGTTGCCAGTATCGTGGACAGGACGAGCAAGAACGGCGTCACGTTGTTGAGCATCGGGCCAAGAGCCGATGGGACAATTCCGGAGTACCAGATCGAAATGCTGAAAAAGCTGGGCACATGGATGAAAGTCAATAAGGAAGCTCTCTATGGATCCAAGCCGGCTCCTTTTTCCAAGGGTGGCGTAGACACCTGGAAAGCCGGCACGATCAGGTTCACGGAGAAAGACGATTATCTCTATGCCATCGAATTGAAAATGCCGGCTGCAGGAGAGGTGATCCCGGGGGTCAAGTTATCACCGGGGTCGATAATCAACATGCTCGGTTACGCCAAAAATCTGCCTTGGCACCAGGAGGGCGGTGATGTTGTGATCGACAAGATACCCGATAAACTCCCCTGTCATTATGCCTGGTCATTTAAAATTAAAAAGGCTGATATCGTGAATTGATTCAAATTGTCCGATAGAGGTGACTGCAAACCGTGGGGTCAAATGCCTTTCCCGTGCTTCTTCAGGTAAGAACGCCAGGTGATCGCCCATTTCGCCGGGTCGTCGAACCAGCCGTGGTCGATCCGGTGGACGACGCTCCGGTAGGGAGCCCCCTTGACCTTCGCCGGGTCCTCATAAGCCTCCTCGGAGATCTTTTTCAGGGCGGCTAGATACTCGTCTATCTCGGCTTTGGAGTAGGACTCGGTCGGCTCGATGGTGAAGGGCTCGGGCACGATGAAGGGATGATGGCTCGACCAAAGGTGGAAGCCGAAGTCCGCCATCCGGAGCGCGACGTCCTCGGTCGTGACGCCCGTGTCCCTCGTGAGTTTCTCCCAACTGTAGCGCACCTGTTCGATCCGGTGCCGTCCCTGGGCATAGGGGGCGCTTGCTCCGCGGATCTTCTTGACCTTTTCCAAAATGTAATTGTTGTTGAGCACGGCCACATTCGCCGCCTCCCGAAGGCCGCGTTCTCCTAAACTCATAATCCAGGCGTAGGCCTTGAGGATCGCGGGAAATACGCCGTAGAAGCTCCGGACTTTGCCGATCGTGTTCTTCAGGTCATGGCGGAGGAAATATCTTTCGCCGTCGAAATCGACGACCGGGACGGGAAGGTAATCCATGAGCTCCCCGACGACGCCGAGGGCGCCGCAGGCCGGGCCGCCGCAGCCGTGGGGCGTCCCGAACGTCTTGTGGAGGTTGAAGAAACACATGTCGAAGCCGGCTTCGCGCGCCCGGGTCACGCCCAGGATGCCGTTGGCGTTGGCCTGGTCATAACCACACAGCCCGCCAGCCCCACGGACGGTCCGGGTGATCTCGTCTATTTTCGGGTTGAAGATGCCCGTGTCCTCGGGGTTCGTGATGAGAAGCCCGGCCGTCCGCTCCGAGACGGCGAGCTTCAGAGCTTCGAGGTCGGGAAGGCCGTCTTCCGTTTGACAAATCGTGACGACCTTGTAGCCTTTGACGGCGGCCGCAGCCGCGTCGGAGGGATGGGAGAAGATGGTCGTGATGACCTCGTCGCGTGTCTTCCCCTCGCCCCGTGATTCGTGCCAGGCCTGGATCATCGAGGCCATGGCGAGGATGGCCGCTGAGCCCGAAGCCGGCTGGAAGGAGAACCGGTCGAGCCCCGAAATCTCCCGCATGAAAAGGTCCGTCCGGTGGATGATCTCCAGGGCGCCCTGGATGGTGCTCTCGTCCTGGAAGGGGTGGAGCTCCGCCACTTTAGGCGACGCGGCCAGGGCGTCGTTGATCTTCGGGTTGTACTTGATCGTGCACGTCCCCTGGCCGATGTCCACGTTGAGGTCGGCGCCGAGGGTGTGCTGGGAGAGGCGGAGGTAATGTTTCAGGACCCGCATCTGGGAGATCTCGGGAAGCGCGGGCGGGGTCTTGCGGCGAAGAGATTCGGGAAGGGCCGAGATCCCGTCGCCGACTTCATCCGCGATGGCCTTCTCGACCGGCGGGACGAGGATCCCTCTCTCTCCCTTCGTGCTAAGCTCGAAGATGACCTCCTCGTCCCATTTTGCCTGATGGAAAGCCCGCGGCTTCATCGGACCACCCCCTCGAGAGCCGCCGCCAGGGAATCGATGTCGTCTTTCGTGTGGACCTCCGTGACGCAGAAAAGGGCACAGCCCGCCAGGCCAAGGAAATCCCGGCCCAGGTCTCTCCCCCCGAAAATCCCACGCCCGAGGAGGGCTTGGTTGATGTCGGCCACGCTCTTCCCCGTCCCCGTGAAATCGACGACGAATTCCTTGAAATACGGCGACCTGAAGCGGGGGGCTTTCACGCCGGGAAGCTTGGCGATTTTTTTCACGGCATATTGGGACCTCTGAAGGATATGTTGTCCCAGTTCCCGCATCCCCTGCGGCCCCATGAGGGCCAGATAGACGCCGGCCGTGATCCCCCAGAGAGCGGCCGCCGTCCCGACGAACTCCTTGCCCTTTTCCCGGACGCTGAACGAGGTCCGGTCGTAAGCCACATCGCCAAAGCCCCATTCCCCTTCGACCGCCGTTTTGGCGATCCCGAAGAGCCGCGACGGGTATTCCATGACGAACCTTTCTTCGTCCCGGGTTGAAATGAAGCCGCCCTGGCCGCCTCCGAAGTTCATGTGGACGCCGAGGGGCTGGATGTCACCGCAGACGATATCGGCACCGTAGTGGCTCGGCGGGGCGATGACGCCCAGCGATATGGGGTCCACGCCGACGACGCACAGCCCGCCGCGGGCGTGGGCCATCTCGGCGATCCGCTGCCCCTGGGTATCGAGGAAGCCCAGGTAGGAGGGATTCTCAAAATAGACCGCGGCCGTCTTTTCCGTGAATTTGGCCGCCAGGTCTTCGAGATCCATGCCGCCCGTCTCAGGATCATGACGGACCGGGACGAGGCTCATCACGCCGCGGCAATAGTTCTTCATGACCAGCAGACGGTCGGGACCGATCGTGTCCGCGACGAGGGCCTCATCCCTTTTCGTGATCCGGCCGGCCATGCGGACCGACGTGCTGGCCGCCTGGCACCAGTCAAAGGTCGGGACGTTGACGACATCCATGTCGAGGAGCTCGGCCATCAGGCTTTCATACTCGAAGAGGGCCTGGAACCGGCCGTGGTCCTCGTACGGCTCTCCGGCGTAGGCCGTCAGGAATTCCGATCGGCGGTTGATCTCATCGCAGACGGCCGGCACGTAGTGTGGCCAGCAGCCGCCGCCGAGGAAGCTCAGCGCCTCGGCGCAGGACCGGTTTCTGCCGAGGATGCCCTCGACATGCCGTTTCAGCGCCGCTTCCGATGTCAACGGCTCGGGCAGGTTCATCCGGCCGCGGAAGCGCAGCCGCTCGGGGATATCGCCGTAAAGCTCATCAACGTTCCGGACGCCGATCTCCCTCAGCATCTGTTCCTTCGCCTCGGGGATGGAATTCGGGATGTAGGGATGGACAAATGACTTTTCGTCGCTCATGGGCACCTCAAGGGTCGGACTGCGCGTTCATCAGTCGTTCTCATCTCGGCCGGGCGGCCCGCCGGTCTCGTGCGGGAAAGACGGGCCCTGATCCCGGCGCTAGGCGATGCCGCCGCCATCCACGACGAGGAAGGCGCCGGTCACCCATTTCGAAAGGTCGCTCGCGAAAAAGAGGACGGCGTTAGCCACGTCATCGGGCGTCCCCACCCGAGCCAGAGGCCGGAGGGCCGCGGCTGCCATGAACGCCTCCTCCTCCTGACCGAGCTGGGCGCATTCGCTCCGGAGCAAAGGCGTGTCGATATCGCCCGGGCAGACGCAGTTGACCCGGATGCCGTGGCGGCCGTGGTCGATGGCCATGGCCCGGGTGATGTTGAGGATTCCGCCCTTGGCTGCACAGTAGGCGACTGCGTCAGGGCCGCCTTTGAGGGCCCAGCCGGAGCCCATGTTGATGATGCTCCCCCCTCCGGCGGCGATCATGTGGGGGATGACGTGACGCGACAGGAGATAGGTCCCTTTGAGCATGACGTCGAGCGTAAGATCCCACTCCTCTTCCCCGAGCTCGATGGCGTTCTTCCGGACAATGACGCCGGCGTTATTGAAGAGGATATCGATGCGACCGAACTCGCGGACCGTCTCGCCGACGGCACGACGGCAATCGGCCTCCGAGCGGACGTCGCAGGAGATGAAGAGCGTCCGGCCGCCGCGGGCGGTGATTCCGGCCGCGGCCGCGGTTCCTTTCTCCCGGTGGACATCAAGAAGGACGACCCCGGCCCCGAATTCGGCCAGCCGGCGAGCTGTGCCCAGACCGATTCCCGAAGCGCCACCGGAAATGACGGCCACCCGTCCTTCAAGAGAAACGATCTCTAATGCTTTTGGATTCATGAAGGCCTCGCCCATGTCGCGAAGCGACCCTCGATATACCACAGGGACCGGGGACTGTCAACATAACGGGTCTGATCTGCCTCCTCTTAAATATGGGTGTAAGGAAAAGGGATGAGGTCTAGGAAGATTGGCAACTCCATGCTGCCGATCCGGTTGAAGGACGGCGGCTAGCTCCAATACGCCGTGGTGGATATCCTCGGCCGCTAAGTTGCCTATTATTCTCTCTGACTGGCCAGACCGCCGGCGATCTCCCCCCCGTCGATGACGAACGATTGGCCCGTAATGAACGCGGCGTCATCGGAGGCTAAGAAAGCGAAGAGGGCCGCTACTTCTTCCGGCCGGCCGAGCCGGCCGAGCGGCACCTTGGCCTCGAAGACTCGGCGCTTGTCTGGGGTGTATTCGGCCTCCTGCATGGGCGTCAGGATGAAGCCCGGGCAGACGCAGTTGACTCGGACGCTGGGTGCGAGCTCGAGGGCCATGGACCGGGTCAGCTCGATGACTCCGGCCTTCGAGGCGTTGTAATCGGCGTAGTAATGATAGCCCATGATACCGTTGGTCGATCCCATGTTGAGGACGACGCCGCCCGAGTCGGCGGCCATGCGCCGGGCGGCTTCGCGGGCGCAATAAAACACTCCGTTGAGGTTCGTGTCGATGACCCGCCGCCATTCCGCCTCCGTGATGTCGAGGAAGCGATGGCGGAGGCTGATGCCCGCGTTGTTGATGAGGACGTCGAGTCCGCCCCACAGATCATCCAGCCGGGCGAAAGCGCCGGCCACGGACTCGGGCTCCGAGACATCCGCTCGGAGGACCGCTTCCAGGCTGGAGAGCTGCTTCGTCACACCGTCGAGGGCCGCCTCGTTCCTGTCGAGGACGGCCACCCGAGCTCCCTCGGCGAGAAAGCGGGCCACGATGGCCGCCCCGATGCCCTGGGCCCCGCCCGTGACGACAGTTCGTTTGCCTTTCAATCCGCGCATCGCCACCTCCCCTAATATTATAGCCCACATGATCTTAGCGAACAAAGACCGCCCACTAAACGGGCCTATTCGGCTTAGAGATGGATGTGCATGCCATGTGGCTCAGTTTTAGTGACTCAGATTAAAAATATCAGGGAAGCTAGGTGTTTGTTCTTGACCTCGATCCGCAGCCCGAATTATCCTGTGCGGGACGGAAGTGTTGAGGTGTGGGACAGGAACAAGCTGTAATCTCAGGTCGACATCTGGCGAAGAATCAGGGGGTAGAAGCCTGTAGCGAGGCCGAATCGGCTGTTGTGAGGTGCCAATGAACAGACGGGATTTGTTTCGCCAAGGGTTTTGGAGCCTGGCTGCTCTTCGGGGACTTGGCCGCCGGGCATTGTTCGGCGCGGCGGCGTCAGGAGGCGCCGGGGTGCCTGCGGTGCCGCAAGCAGCGGCCGCTCTCCCGCTCAACAAGGCGCAAGTCTACAGGCTTTTGGGCTTCGTCACGATGACCGGCGAGGACCCGCTCAAGATGTGGGAACGGCTCCGAGACACTCGCGAATGGCTGGTCGGGCCGCTATCTCCTGACGCCTGGCCAGGGCAAGCCTTCATCGCGGATCATGCCGATATTTTCGCCTTCCGGTTTCTTACTGTTCCCGCGGCGTGGACGAAGCAACGGAATACAGAGGGCGCGGTGGAGTTCTGCGCGAAGAACTTTCGGGCTTGGTTCGCAGGCTGGCCCAAGTGGTGGAAATTCGTGGGCCCGAAGGCACCCGACAATTCATACGCTCGCCTCGTGTGGCAGGTTCCGGATGGCGGACCCGAAGTGACGTACGAATGGGCGCAAACCGCTGTGAACGAAGTGGTCTGCCGGATCAGGCATTCGCGGCCCTGCGACCTCGTGGTACAAGCCTACACACCATGGGACAGCAACCCCCCTCATTTTTCTGTTCTGTACACAGACGACCCCAGCCGCCGTTTTCTGCGGGCGCGTTCCTGGGTGCCGGGCACCCGCAACGGGATGCGCTTCGTCACAGCTTTCAGTGCGCCCTTCGATGAGAGCCGGCAGATCACCCGGGATGAGAACGCCGGACCGGGTATGCCGCGCGACTGGAACGCGCTCTTCAGCAACATCCAGACATTGTATCTTTGTAAGCGGCAAGGGCAAACCTACGACGAATTGGAGGCGAGCACCGCGGCGTGGCTGGAATCCGGCCGGATCGATGATCTGTTGGAACGCAATCGCGAAAAGTATTTGCGCACGCGTCCGGAGGGCGCGGGCTGACTGGCCGATGTTCCGGCCGCCATCAACGACCAACTCCAATGGAGCGAGGTCTACACGCCCGAGCGGCGGCGCGCCTACATCACCGTCAGTCGCGCCTGGGCCGGAGAAAACAACAGCGCGCCGGACTTCCTCTGGGACAGCTTCTTCAGCGCGCTGCTGGTTGCCCAGGAAGACGAGAAAAAGGCCTCCGCGCTTGTGCGCGATATCACTTCCTGGCAGAACGAACAGGGCATGTTCGCGCAATACGGTCAATGGGTGGCCCGACCGAACGACTGGATCTTCCCGGTCGCATGGGGCCACACTCAGTACCCCGTCGGAGGCCTTGCCGTCTCCAAGATCTACATGCGCCGGCCCAACAAACCGTTCCTTGCGGAAATCTACCCGCGCCTGCTCAAGAACCACCGCTGGTGGTTTTCGGACCGCGGCGATGGCCAACCCTGGCGCGACGGCAACCGAAACGGGCTGCTCGAGTTAGGGTCCAACTATCCCGAGGAGATCCCTTACGAAGATCGCCAACAGACCGCCTATTTCGAGTCGCACGACGACAGCCCGCAATGGTGGCACGTCGCAAAATACAACGAGAAGACCAACACGTGCGAGCTCGACACGGTCGAGCGGAACTGCCTCTACACCATGGATTGCTGGATCCTCGCATGGATAGCGCGCGAGTTGGGTCGGACAGCGGAAGCAGCCGCGCTCGAACAGGAACACCGCGCCATGACGGAGAAGATCAATCGGCTTCTTTGGGACCCTGGGCGCGGTTCGTACGCGAACCGCCGCTGGGCGCCGGAAAATGGGAATTGGTTCACGCCGCACATGGCGCCAGACATATTCCTGTCTCTGCTCGGACGTGTGACGCCCGCCGACCGCGCCGAAGCGCTGAAAAATCATTTCTACGATCCAAACAAGTTCGCCGGCGAATGGATCCTGCCGACGATCAGCCGCGATGACCCATTGTACTCGAAACAGCACTACTGGCGGGGCAAGGTATGGGCGCCGATCAATTGGCTCGTTTACCAGGGCTTCAAGATTTACGACTGGGACCACGAAGCGAGAATGCTCGCCGAGTCGAGCGCGAAGATGTTCCTGAAGCCGTGGCGCGATAAGGCTGAGTGCTACGAGAACTTCCTGGCCACCACCGGCGAAGGATCCAGCGACCCGCATTACACCTGGGGCGCCCTGATGGTCCTCACGGCGCTAGAGGAGTTCATTGATGCGAATCCCTGGCATGGCTTGCGCTTTGGAAACCTCGAGCCCGTCGAGGAAGGAGCGATCCGCCGGTACTACGTGGCCGGCTCGCTCTACGACGTCGAACTTTCCCTCAAGCATATCGAGGTGCGGCGCGACAGCCGCTTGCTCTTTTCCGCCAACGCGCCGGTCGAACTGCGCCATGTCGAGTTTGAGGGCGATACCGTGTGCTTTGCGGTACGATCGGCCCGCGGGGTAACGCTTCGGGTCGGCGAAGGCAAACCGGAAACCTATGCGGCCGGTTTGCAGCGTGGGCACGGCAGGATATAGCTGCCCGTTCCGTTGCGGTCATAGGAATTTCCTATCCACGCGTTATTGTGTCGTTGATATCGACGGTGTCTGCTGAGGTCATGGCAGTTTGCTCTGGAGGAAGCGAAATGGATAGTAAAAAACAAGAAGTTTCGCGGCGCGCGTTTCTGAAAGCCACAGGGGCCGCGGGTATTGCGGTTGCCGTTCCTCTCCTTCTCCCGTCATGTTCGAGTACGGCGCCAGGCAGCTGGGTGAATAGTGTAGGGCCAAATTCTCCCGCCATTCACAAGAATGACGTCCGGATGAACACGGATGCACTGCGAAGTCTGGCCGCAAAGAGAGGTCTGCTTCTCGGCACGGCGTTCAGCGTCGATGCCTTCAGGAAAGATCCGAGATATCGCGAGGTCATCGCGCGCGAGTTCAACTGTCTCGTGGCCGAGAACGAGATGAAGCTGGATGTCCTTCAGCGCGTGCGGGGACAATTCGACTTCGGACCCGCGGAAGTGATGATGGCATTCGCCAGCCGGCACGGCATGAAAGTGCGCGCGGTCCCGCTGGTCTGGCACGACGCGCTGCCGGAGTGGGCCATGGACAAGACGTTTCCTCGCCAGGAAGCCCTCGACATCCTTCGCGAGCATATCTTCACCGTGATGCGTCATTTCCGCGGGCGAGTGTTCGCGTGGGATGTCCTGAACGAAGGCTTGAGCGACAAGGGGCAGGGATTGCGGGAAGCGGGCCCCTGGTATCATTCCATCGGCCCCGAGTACGTCGAGAGGATCTACCGCTGGGCCCACGAGGCCGACCCGCAAGCCGTGCTCTTCTATAACGACTTCGATATGGACGGGATGTCGGAAAAGGCCGACCGGTGCTATCGTTGGATCAAGGAACTCCTAGCTCGCGGCGTGCCGATCCACGGGATCGGATTGCAGTATCACGTTCAACTGGATAAGCATCCCGCGCCGTCGGAGGTGAAGGAGAACATCAGGCGGTTCAACGACCTCGGGCTGGTCATTCATATCACCGAGCTCGACGTTTGGCTTCCCAAGAACGCCACCGAGGCGGACTTCCGACAACAGGCGATGATCTACCGCGGCGTCTTCGAAGCCGCCCTCGCCGCGCCGAACTGTCCGGCCATCCTCCTCTGGGGTTTTACCGACCGTTACTCATGGGTCCCCGGGATCAGCAACGGCACATACGATCATGCGTTGATCTTCGACAGGGACTACCGGCCCAAGCCGGCCTACGAAGCCATCGCCTCCGTTCTTCGGTGAAGCCCGGAGACATTGGGGTGCGACGGCACGGGGCGATTCGTAAATCGGGGCGCGCTTTTAAGATGGCACGGCCTTCCTGGATGCACGTCATGAATGAGTTTGCCGTCGAAGCCATCGCCTTTTTGTTGACATCGATCTGCACCTCGAATTATCCTTTTTTCGCGATGGGGAGCCTCGATATCAAGCCCAACGGAAGCGGAAGTCTCACAACCCCCGAAAACGATTTTGTAGGTCCTGAACCTCAACCGTCCATCCACACCCTGTAAGACGACCATGATGCAAATCACGCGGGTCTTCGCCGTCTGCGCCTTGACCGCATGTTGCGCCATAGCGTCCATGGCGGAATCTCCTCGGCATCTGTTGACCGTCAGCGCCGATTATGACTCCACGGCTGGCGCGCTGGAGAAAGCCCGGCTGCTCAACGGATCGGCGGGCGGCTATGAGCCGATGAATAACCTGAACTGGCTGCCGGAAGCCTACGACAATCTGGCCGCCATCGGCTTCAAGATGATTCGATTGGATCATTTGGTGAACGACAAATTCTACCGGGTGGTCGCCCGGGATGAAGCCAGGAAACTCCGGTTCGACTTCAGCCGACTGGACCGGGTGATCAAACCGATGCTCCACAAGGGGATGACTCCGCTAATGTGCCTGACGTATTGCCCCGGTGTGCTACTCCCCGACGGCGGCGATGACGGCAGCGTTCCCAAAAACCTGGACGAGTGGAAGCAAATCGTCAAGGCCTATGTCCAGCACTACAGGGACCTCGGCTCCACTGGCTGGTGCTGGGAAGTCTGGAACGAGCCGGATATATATCGGTTCTTCAAGGGCTCGGGCCGGGAGTACGTTGCCCTGTATGTCAAAACCGCGGAAGCGATTAAAGAAACGGACCCCACCGCCCGAGTGGGCGGAGCTGCCGACGCCGGCGTTCTCTCTCCAACCTCCAAGCTCGGACCCCTATTAGATTACGTCAAGGGGCATCCCGCGGTGCCGCTCGAGTTCATTTCCTACCATAAGTATGGCGGGAGCACTCTCGATGAGAAGCCGCCCTACGATCTAGAATGGAACGTCGACGAAGTGAATGTCCAGCTCGCATCCCGAGGTTTGCCGCCTCGCGACATTTTCGTCACCGAATGGAATTTGACGCCCGTCATGGACGCAGGCGCGGGGGCTGATGCCGATACGCACCGCGCGGCTGCGGGCGCAGCCGCCAGAATGTATAATGCCCTCCAGCGCCCCGCTTTGACGAAAGTCTTCTACTTCTCTCTGATCGAAGGCTATCGCTCGAACCGCATCTTCAACGGCGACCTGGGACTCTTGACGGTCAACAACCACAAGAAAGCTATCTACAACGTATTCAAGATGTTCGCCTCTCTGGGGGACACCATTCTGCGAACTGAAATCAAAGGCCCGACCTCGAAGAGCCACTCCACCTATGCCTTGGCGACCAGAGAGGCATCCAGCCAAAAAATAGCGATCTTGCTCTGGAATTATGGGGACCAGGCCGTGCCTGTTCAATTGACAGTCGACAATCTGCCCTATGGGCCCGACGGAAAGAACGTTCAGGTCACCCATTATCAGGTGGATGCGGACCATGCCAATTACTACAAAGACTTCCGGTCAGGCCTGCGCGGGTATAAGCCGGGGCCAACGGAGGATCTTGAGCCGGTGGAACGCATCGTCTTCGCTCCGACCACCACGTTCAGCCGGGCGGTCACGCTTCTCCCCTTCTGCGTTGCGGAAATCATTCTGGAGCCAGCGGGCCGGGTCGTTATGCCCGGTGTTTTAGCCAGCCGGCAGGCAGAGCAGGAATTGGACCTTGCCGCTGCGAAGCCGGTTTCCGCCAGTTCTTCTTTGGAAAAGGCCGGCTGGGGAACAAATCATTTGGTGAACGAAATCACTCACAGTCTGCCTGGCACGCTCGGCTGGAGCAGCGCCGGTCACGATACGCCGAATCATAGCGAATGGGTGTGCGTGGATCTGGGACGAGCGGTACGGATCGATAACATCAAACTTTACCCGCGAGATGACCAGGAGGCCGAGGGTGGCGGCTTTCCGGCTGATTTCAAGATTCAAGCGTCAGGTGACCTCAACAACTGGACGGACCTGGTGACCCGGACCGAATACGGTCACGGGCAGAAGACGCTGGGGGTGCAAGCTTTCGTTTTCACCAGCCGACGTTGCCGTTATGTCCGCGTTTATGCAACCAGGCTGGGCAAAGTATCTTCCAGCCCGCTTGAATATCGTTTTCAATTGGCGGAGCTGGAAGTCTATGGCAAGGACAACTAGCGAAGGCGGCCGTGGTCGAATGCGGTTCTCGAGCCGAGGGCGAATAATTCGTTCGCCGGCTTCGGATCGAAGAAGATCCCGCTCAGCGTGACACCGTCTCCCCGGACTCTGTCAATCCTGAACTTGGCCGATCTGTCATACGCATAAACCAAATATGCGCCGCCAGAAAATCCTTTCACAACGCGGACGGGGGCGATCAGTTTCAAGGTGTCGGAGTCGAACATCTCCACGGCCAGCCGCCGGCCTTTATCGTTCCAATCGACGAAATACAGGGCTACCTGATAGGACCGTGTGCCGTCGATGCCGATGGTCAGGGTCATGGTTTGATCGCTATTGGAAACACAGGCCGCGTTTCGCGGGGTGGTATTGTCTGGATCGGGCGAAAGGGCCCGTGAATCCGAGGTCCTTGAAGCCCAGGTCGTGGCATCAGGCAGGCCAGCTTTCGGAAATGCCCTGAAATATTCCAAAGACGTCACATAGGGAGGCAGAGATTTTTTGTCGCGGCCGGCGGTCGTGTAGTTACAGAGGACATATCCCTCCCTGCCGTAGACGCCGCCCCAGTCACCGCCAGTGGCCGTATCCAGCTTGATGAACCGGGCGGCGTACTCCACCGGCGGTTCGTGATAGGCTGGCGTCTCGCCGCGATACGTCGTGGAGAACGCATAAGTGCCGGGCTCGACCGAGGCGAAGATCACGAATTCCGAATCCTGGCGGGCCCCTCCGAGACCTGGAACCGGATGGAAATCGCCATCCCAGGCCAACCGACCGTTTACCGAGATACGGATGATCGTCTTTCCGACTTTCGGAATCCCGATGCGGCCCAGCGTCCCGGCCGGCGCCGAAACGGCGCCCTGCCCTGAGGCGACGTTGAAACGGACGCGGATGTCGCCGCGAGGAGTCGGGGTCGTTCCCGACACCCAGGTTAGTGTCCGACCCGGATGAGGAAGGACGTCATAGGTGGTGAAGCCGGGGGACGTGGGGACGATCCCGAGCACCTCTTCATTCAGCCATTTGACGGGTCCCGCACCCCAGGGATGACAGAGGCTGACGATGCCGCACTGGGTGTTGGGAACGGCATCGTTCGGTCCGATGACCGAAAGCCACGACGGCCGGAACACCTCGAAGGTCGTGGTTCCTCCGTACTTAATCATGCCTCCCCATAGGTCCCTGACGGTACTTAAAGCGTCATCGTATTTGTTGAGCTTCGCCAGGGCCTGGAGAATGAAATATTGGTTGAAGGGCGAGAGCGAAACCCTGTTGACCCGGTCGCGGAATTCCTTTTCGAAGAGCGCTTCCCGCTCGACCGCAGTGAGCAGTCCGGTGGTCACGGCATCGGCCGCAGCATGAAGGCCAAGGCGGGAATACCAATTCCCGTCTTTCCTCAGGTCGGCCAGCTTGGAATGGGCATAGCTTGAATACTTGTCACGCAAATCCGGGCGGCCGAATTTTTCCATCGCTGCGGCAAAGTCCCTCCAGGTGCGGATCGATAGCATTTTGTAGGCTCTCTGAGCTTCCGGACACGGTTTGAACCAGATTTCGAATCCGGCGCACAAACGCTCGTCCCAGCCGTAAAACCTGAGCTTGGGGTCCGTTCCGAACGAAGCGTAGGATTCATCGAGCTTAGCACAGGCGTTGGCGACATAGCGCTCCAACGTCGCCGCGTCGCCCGTGTAATTGTAATAATCCAGTAAACTCAAGACCCAGTACAGCGAATAGCTCCGGATGCCGTTGTTCAGGTCCGCCGTGGACTCGATATTCCGCTTGACGAAATCGTAGTTGCCGAAGGCCACGAGGGCGGCGGCTTGCGAGGGGTGGGCATCGCCAGTCCATGACATGCGGTCGCCGCGGTCCATGAGAATGGCGCCAAAATAATCCTTGACCAAACTGGCTTTCACGCCGTACGCGGACGCATACCAAATCTTCGTCAGAAGGGGATCGTCGCATGAGAAGCTGCCCGCATAATTGGCCGGCTTGACCTGGCATACGGCCCGAATCCCCTTGATATGCCAGGGAGCATCCGGCGACTTCGCGTGGATCCAAGCGAACCGGACCCCCTCGTAGAGTTCGCGATTCAGTTCAAGCCTGTAGGTGTGGCCGTACTTGACCGGCGTTTTGGTTTTGTCCTGTCCGGGTTCATTGTACTCGGAGATGCTCATCTCAATGCCCCCCGGGCAATCAGGACTGTCGAATTCCACCCAGGCGGCCATCTCCAAACCGAAATCGAGCCTGATGGCGCCCGCGCCCCTGACGGTCACGTCGGGCTTGGGACCGGTCAGGGACGGCAGATTCTCGAACGACCCGGCCGGGTCGGAGGAGACGGCCTTAGGCTCAAGAAGGAAAACCTCCAGCCCATCAGAGGCCTTGGGATTGGGCCAGCGGTATGCGACAAGCGGGTCGGGCGATTCAGGCACCGCCGGTCCGCTGAACCGTCCGGCGCCGACGTAGGCATAGAGCTCGGGAATCGGCGACCGGCCCCCGATGAGCGTGTCCTGAATGGCCGCTTGGGCGCCTTGAGGAACGATGCGGGCCAAGCCGGAGAGCACAGCCAGCGCGATGGCCCCGGTCATGAGGACTTTGATCAGGCGTTGGACCATGACGTCATTCCTGTGGTCAAGCCCCGGTGATCATGGCTTGCCGTGGCATCTTCAGGATCGTCGCTGATCAGCGAAGTTCTCGGGGGAATTCTTTAGTAATTCCCCAAAGCCCCATTTCGAAATTTTTGAAACCAAGCCGCAGGGCTGGCGATTCGGGCCGCACCCGGTAATCGTTCCTAGCCGGGTCGACGAAAAGGGGATCGGCGAAGACCGAGTTCCGGTCGAAACCGAGCTTGCGCCATTCCTCGAGATCGACCCGGCGGGATCCGCTTTCGGGGCCGTTTTCGCCACGCATCTGGCTAATCCGGGCCGTGAATCGATCGGACCTGCTGAAGAGGCAGTTATAGTCGATCTCCTCGAGCCACAGGCCCCGCGCCGGCGGGGCGATAATCGAATAGACGTCGTCACGGGCCATCACCGTGATGTTCCGGAAATAGCGGTCGTGGTTGTCCTCGTTGCCCACATGGAAGCAGGGCGCGACGTTGCTGTCGACCCAGATGTTATTATAGACGGTCCGATAGGCCCCCTCGCGCAGCTTGATGCTGATGCCCTTGGAAATATTGTTATAGATTTCGTAGTTCGAGGCGCCGTCGTCCAGGTCCAGACCCCAGCCCGAGTGGTCCTCGAAGAGATTGTTCCGCAGGATGACCGGCTCCATGGCATCGATTTTGACGGCACCGGCCTCGAGACTTCGGTGGACGCTATATTCGGAGTGGGATTGCGTCAAACTCCAGAACCGCTCGCGCCCCCAAGCGTTGAACGGTCCGTGGTCACCCGTTTCGCGGACGGTGTCGTGGATGTAGTTGAACTCGATGACGTGGCCGCCCCACGTGCCGTCGCCGATGCAAATGCCCGCCCGGGGCATGTTGTAAATGGTGTTGTGGGCGGCCGTGATGCGCTTGGCCCGGGAGATGTAGACGCCGGCGATCTGCTTGCCGAAGACCCCGCAGTCGTGGATCAGGTTGTTGGACACCGTGCATTCGTAGGGGAAGGCGCGGCGGGTGCCGTTCGTAGCCCCCAGGGTCCCGACGAGGCAGACCGCGCTGTCGCCTGTTTCCGTGAACTTGCACCCCGTCACGGTGGCATTCCGGTTGTAATTGCTGATGAAGACGGCGTTGCCGCCGACGGCGTCGAACCAGCAGTTTCTGACCGAGCAGTCCTGGGTCCCCTCCAGGAACACTGTCCCCCCGCGGTGGATGGCCCAGTCGCTCAGGGATGGAATGTCGTAGGGTTCCAGGAAGGTCGAGGCCGTCTGTGTCAGGCAGAAGCCCTCGATGGCGATGTGGCGGACCGGGGCATCCTGCGTCCCGACGAACCGGACGAGCTGCTCGAGGAGCGGGGCCTCGACGCGCGTGGCGGTCATGTCGACTCCCGGCTCTGGCATGTAATAGAGAATTCCGGCTTTGACGTCCAGATACCATTCCCCCGGAGAGTCGAGCTCCTCAAACACGTTCTCAACAAAAAAGCGCGAGTCCGCTTCGATCTTGGCCGGGTCCTCGAACCACTTGGCACCCATCTGGAACCCGCCCTCCCCGAACCAGATCGCCCGGCCGTCATAATCGATCGCCTTCAGCCTCCATTGGAGATTCCCCCACTCCCAGCCCTGGAAAATATGGATGACCGCCTCCTCGGGCCGGGCCCAGTGTTTGACCGTGAACGAAGCGGGGTCGAAGAGGATGCCCCGCGGGGCGCCGCCCGAGAAGGTCATGTCGTCGTTCTCTCCGGGTTTAGGGTCCGGACGCCCGTCCGGGATCGGGCCCACGGGATGGATATAGCCGCTTCGCCCGGGTTTCGAATCGTCCCGGTTTGGAAATCGGGCTAGAGTCTGGCGTTTGCCGTTGACGAAGAGCTGCGAAAAACGGAGCCCCCCCTGTTTGATGGCGGGCAGCTCGCACATCAGGATCCCGTTTCGGTATGGCTTCCAGCGGCAATCCAGGGTGCGGCTCCCGCTGATGGTCACACGTTCGCCCGGGGCGGCAGCAAAGACGACGGGGGACGCCGCCGATCCGGAGTCCTCGGGCAAGAACACGAGAGGGCGGTCGAGAGCATAAGTGCCTTGACCCACCTCGACGACGGCCGGGCCAGAGGCCATCTTTTTCCATGCCCGCAGCGCCTGCTGGGCCCGGGCTAGCGTGGCGAACGGCGCCAACTTCGTGCCGGGATTTCTGTCGTGGCCGGAGCTCGAGACGTGGAACGTAGCCACCACAGAGGAAACGGATTTCGAAGAGGGCGGCGGATCGCCGGCCATCGGAAATAATCCGAAGGCTGACAGGATCATTGCACCGAGAAACACCCGTCGGCCATTCACCGCTCGCGTCATCCCCGGTTCTCCTTCTTGGCCGGCGCCGGACGCTGCCGTTTTGCCTCGGCCTAGCTGTGGGGAAAGTATAATAAACGGGACCTGCTGTCAAACACTCCGGAGCGGGCCACCCACGCCCTGCCAACTACGGCAATTGACCGGCCTGCCGGCCAGAAGCCAGCACGGAATCTCCAAGAAAGCGAACCCGGATCAACGCGGTTTTTCTCGATAAACATCCAGTTCATAGATCGACCAATGGTAGGTGGCATCCGTGCCGATCTGCGTGATCCTGATATAACGCGCAGTCTGAGCCGGAAAGATGATGGTGGTCATTCCCAACTGCCCCGGTCCCGAGGCGATAGGGCTTCCCCAATTGACTTCGTCGCTGGAGACTGAAACTGAATAGGACTTGGGAAAATCCCACAAAGCCCAAGTGTTGTCGAGAACAATTTTGGAAAACGTTTCCGCCCGTCTCATATCGACTTGGAACCATTGTCCGCTGTGTTGTGTTTTCGTCATGTCGCGCCAGCCGGTCCAATGGTCCCCGTCGATGGCATTGGCGGCCGAGACATCGACCGAGATATTATCTCCGCTGAAGAGAAAAGTGCCGTCTTTGACCGAGGCCGAAGCAATCCAGGATTTCTTCTCAAGCGGGATATCATCCGCCGGAGGCGGTGGCAGCGGCTTCGGCGAGCTTATCGGCAGCGCGCCCAAACCGAGAAAAGTCCATGTCCCCGGGTCCGTATTGAATTTGATATATCCGTCGTCCTCTCCATTCCAGGAGATGCCTTTCACCCCGCCCCGATAGGTTCCACTCCAAACGGTCGTCCCGTTGACCTTGATGGCATTCAGCTCCAAAAATGAATTCTTGGGGATGCCGACGATGGCTTGGGTGTTCGGGGGCGATATCAATTCCAGGGAATATTCCGTTGTGGTTTTCTTCATGTTGACCGTGATGTTGCCCTTGATGGAGGGGACATCGACCTTGATCGCAGTCAGAAACGCTTCTTTGGGCAGTACATGGTACGTCGTCCACCCGGGTGCCTCCGGGGCAATTCCAGCGATGGTTTGGGAAAGATTCAGGACAGGGGGATTCCAACCGTGATTGAGTGACGAGGCCGCGTCAAAGGCATTGAGGCCTGTCGCCCACCACCGATCGTAATGTTCCCACAAGGTCGTGAAGCTGCACGGGATCATGGTTTTATATCGATTGGACATTCTGAGCAAGGCCGCGTCCTGTTTTCCCATGGTGCACAGGGCCTCGAAGACCCAACGGTCGAAAAAGCAGCTGGCGTTCGTCATTTTCGTCAGCACCGTGTCGTAGATCGCGACCCATTTGGAGCGGTCTGCCAGTCCGGCATTGACCGCCATAGCATTCGCCCGGTCGTCCGGCGTGGAGACGTTCGCCGACATATAACAATTCCCTTTCCAATATTTGCCGTTAAACATGCTTTTGATGGCCTCGAGCCTCTCCTCGATGGCCGGGATATCCGCGTCATGCCCGGTCACTTGGGCCATCTTCTTTAGGGTTTTGAGGTCAATATAAAAGAAACAGGTCTCGATGATGGGGATATCCTTGATATCCTTTCCCCAATCGAACCATTGCCGGGGATTGCCGAATTTATAGGTCTCCAAAAGAAAAGTCTTGGTCGAGTCATAGACGGCCTTTATGGAATCCAGATCTCCGGTGTGCAGGTAATAGAACCACAGCCCGTATTCGCCGAGAAATTCCAAGTGTTGACCCGGATAGAAATTGGGCTCGAGTTTCCTCAGAACCAGCTCTTTGCACAGCCGGTGGGACGCCATATCGAAGGCATAAAAGCACTGGTCGAGTTCAGGCGTCCCATCGCCCCAGAATCCGACCCTCTCCCGGTCGGGGCAGTCGTAGAAATGGTCTCTCATACAGATATAGGCGGTCCTGGCCCCCTTTTTCCAGAGGATATTGTAGTCGTTGTCGTTGCACTCGAACGAACCGGCCAACGTTGTGTCGTATCCCGTTTCCCGGTACTTGACGGCTTTCACCGTCACGCCCGCAGGAATGGCATAAATGGCGCCCTCCCCGCTGACCCAATTTCTCGCCTCATGCGTTTGCTTGCCCGAAACGGTCGTATATGTCTCCGTGGGCGTCAGATATAGGACAAGCGGGTTGCTGGAGTTGAAGCGGATCATTTGGCCTGCAGGGGCTTCCAGCTGAATCCAGGGCTGAAAATGGCAGTTATACGGCATGCGGCAGACGAGCTTCCAGCCCTTATTCTCCGAATGCGGCAGGTCCTCGGAGAGGCCGATATAATCTCTCAATCCATAATCCTTCAAGCCCGAAAATGCCTCCGTGGAGGCTTGGCTCGTCTGCCTCTGAGCCGGACTGGGTTTGGCCGACGGGATCAGGGCGGAATCCATCGGCGATGCGGCCGCTGTGAGAACGATGAATGCGCTGACCCTGATCAGCTTGATCCAGGGAGTCTTCATCAACGGGGCTTCGACCCGGAGGACCGAGCGGCTCTTATCCATCAATTCCTGAAGACTGCCATCTCGGCGAGGCCAACGTTGGCCGTTTCCCTGGAAACCGAATCAACGACGAACACCACCCAAGTGACGGACTTAGGAGCGAAGCTCAGCTCCTTGCAGGATCTCGCATCGTTGGGAAGCTCGCCCACGCGGACGGTGCTCCCATCGCTGAAAAGCAGCATGCCCGAGGTGATGTGGTCGGTCGGATTCGGCCGGTCAAAAAGCCAGACCCGTCGCACGGTCTGTGGCGAATCCCAGCTGAGACGGATCATGGCCGTCTCCCGCTCGCCGCCGCTCACCCATTCACGCGCGTTAATCCCGGTATTCAGGTCGACGATTCCGTCGACGGCCCCCTCACCAAAATATTCAATCAACTCAGTGAAAGGCCTGCTATTCTTGTGGGCCGACGAAACATTGACTCTGGCCCGGAGGGCGATATTGTTCTCGCTCTTGAGCGGATCCTCCGGCGGCTGATCGCTCCCCGCCGGGCCGGACATCTCCCTGGTCCCGTCCAGGAGTTTGACCTCCTGGAGAGTCCAGGCGTAGCGGCTGCCCATCGGATCGGCCGCCGTCCGGTTGCCGAAGTAGGCCTTGTGGAAGTTCGCGGAGTAGGACAGCCACGCCATCCTGCCGTCGGCGCTGATGAACTTCGACGGGAAGTACAGGAAGTAGCCTTGCCGGCCAAACTTGTTCATGTATGTGACCATCCTGTAGGGTCCCGTGATCTCGTCCGCTTCCAGGATGTAGGAGTTCATGTCCCTGACGCCCGGCCAGCCGTCGGTGACGCACATCAGATATTTATGGAGCGGGGCGTTATAGGTTATCGTCGCGCAGCCCATGTGGTCGTCCCAGGTCAGGAGCGGCCGGATGTCTGTAAAATTCCGGGACCAGACGGGACGCCCGTCGGTCCCCCGGCCAGCGAAAAATTCGTAGGCCCTGAGGTCATTGATGTTTTTCGGACAGGGGATCACGCGCGCGAGGTAGACGCCGTCGCCGGCGATCCAACTGTTCCCGGCGATGCGCGGCGTTGGGTCCGCCTCAAGGGCGCCGTGGCCGACGAGATAGGCCTTCCCGTCGGGGGAATGCTCCAGGTTGCGTCCGAAGTCCACGAAATGGGGCGTCCCCATCTTGACCTGACGGCCGTCCTTCCCCGATTCCGGGAAGAGCGGCTTTTCGGGCAAAAGCGGGCTCGGGATCCAGGTTTTCCCGTAGTCCAATGAAATCCGGAATCCTGGGACCGGGCCGCAGATGGCCCAGCTGTAGAGGTCCCGGTATTCCGGCTTGGACAGGTCGAAGTCGACGCAGTACGTCCCGTAATACCAGACACCGTTGTGCACGAGGTTGGCGCTGGGATAGCGGCCGCCGTACGGAAGGGCCGAGGCCGGTTCTGACCCGAGAGAAGTAATCGTCAGGTTCAAGGGATCGTCGCCGACGATTTTGGCGTTGCCTGTGCGAGCCTTCGCCCCGCCGCTTGAGTGGCAGGACTCCTCGCCGATCTCACCGTCAGTCCAGCCGCTGTACATGTTGCCGTTGGATGCCCAGGACGGATACCAAGTATCGGCATCCGTGTACGTTGCGGATTTGTGGGTGAAGGCGATACCCCGGATGTCCCGGGAGGGTTCGAAGGGACAGCCGGGCGGCGGTTCGGATTTCCAAACCCGCGGCGGCCACGGCTGGGAGGTGTAGGCGACGGTCCTCTCGGTGACCCTCCGCGAGCATCCGGCGAGGGCGAAAATGATCAGGCCGGGAACAAACGGAATCAGGAAACGTTTCATCATGTCTCCTCTGGTGCGCCCCTCAGCATATCGCGATATCACACCGGCCTTACTTTGTCTCCGGGGTCAGCTCGTACGCCGTCCCCGGCGCCGTTTTGAATTCCCAAACGTCTTTTTCCGGTTTCGTCACCGGGACGATCTTTCCCCCGGACGTGACCTTCAGCGCTCTGGCTGAGCGGATGCGGCAGGTGTTCCCATTTTTTGAGAAAACCGTGGCCTGCCCGAGCCGGCCCGCCGTCCAGCGCAGGCCGACCTCGAAACCGCCCCGGGTGCAAAGCCCCTTGACCTCGCCTTCTTTCCAGGTTTCGGGAAGGGCCGGCAGGAAACTCAATTCGTCCTCGTGCGACTGGAGAATCATCTCCGCCACGGCCGCGGCCATGCCGAACGCGCCGTCCACCTGCATGGCGCCGGAGCAAATCGAAAACAGGCTCTGGGTCGTATACTTGCGCATGGCGAAGGCGAAATTCTCCATGGCCTTAGCGCCGTTCCCGAGCCGCGCCCAGCAGCCCGCCTTCCAGGCCGAGGACCAGCCGTTCCCTAGCAATCCGCGCTGCTCGAGGACGACCTTGCTCCCTTCGGCCAATGCCGGAGTGAGGCGGGCCGAGATTTGGTGTCCGGGGAAAAGGCCCCAGAGGCCGGAGATGTGGCGGTGGCTCTTTTCCGCTTCGTCCCAGTCCTCGATCCATTCCTGGAGGTTGCCCTTCCGGCCGATCCGCATCGGGGCTAGCCTGGCTTTCGCCGCCAGCGCCCGGGCCCTGAATTCCGGGTCCACGCCCAGAACGGCGGCGGCCTTGGCCGCGTATCCAAAGAGGTCGTTCAGGATCTGCATGTCGATCGTGGACCCCGCGCAAATCGACGTCGTCGTCCTGAAGGTAGTGATCTCGTCGAAAAATGGGACCTGGCCGGGGACGGCCGGGAAATTCTCGGGCGACGTCGAGGGGTTCGTCACGAGCCAGCCGTACTTCGGATGGGGGACCAGGAAATCGAGGAAGAACTCGACGCTGCCTTTCATGACGGGGTAATACGTCTTTAGGAATTCCCTGTCTCCCGTGAACAGGAAGTGTTCCCAGAGGTGGGTGCAGAGCCACGCGCCGCCCGTCGTGAAGGTGCCCCAGCTCGGCCCGTCCATCGGGGCGGCCACGCGCCAGAGGTCGGTATTCTGGTGGAAGACCCAGCCGCGGGCGCCGTAATGTTCCCGGGCCACCTGGCTGCCCTGATCGGTCAGTTCCCCGATCATCCGGAAAAGAGGCTCGGCGCATTCGCTCAGGTTGCCGACTTCGGCCGGCCAGTAGTTCATTTCGGTGTTGATGTTGGTCGTATATTTCGAATCCCACATTGGATTCTGGTCTTTGTTCCAGATGCCCTGGAGGTTGGCCGGCTGCGTGCCCGGCCTGGAAGACGAGACGAGGAGGTAGCGGCCGAACTGAAAGACCAGGGCCGCGAGCGCCGGGTCGTTCATGCCATCGGCGTTCTTCAGGCGCTCGTCGGTCGGGAGCGCCGAACCGGAGGTCGCAGGCAGGTCCAGGGAAACGCGCCGGAAAAGCCTCTGATGTTCTTTGACGTGGGCGGCCTGGATCGCGTCGAACGTCTTGCCGGCGACCGCCTTCATGACGGCATCGACCCGGGCGGCCGGGTTTCCGCTGACGTCCTTATAACTCACGAAATTCGTGGCCGCGGCGATGAGCAGGGTGACGGCATCGGCATTTTTGATGCTCAATTCGTCCCAGTCAACGCGGAGCGCCCCGCCCTCGGGGACGGCCTTGAGGCGGGCCTCATAGCGTAGCTTTCCCTCGACGCCCATGTAATCCGCGGATTTTCCCCGGACGACGAGGCCGTCCGGACCGTCACCGTCCATCCGGAAATAATCGGTCGCATAGTTGGAATGGGTTTCGTTCCGGTAGCCCCGCAGTTGCGCCGTGAAGGAGATCGAGCCGGGCCTGTCGGCGGTGAGGCGGACGACGACGACCTGGTCGACGGGGCTCGAAAAGACTTCCCGGGTGTACCGGATGCCGTTCCGCTCGTAGTTCGTGGTCACGATGGCCGTGTCCAAATCGAGCGCACGGCGGTAGTTCGCGGCCGGGCCCTTGTCGTGGAAGTCCATGACCAGGTCCGCCAGGGCCTGGAACTTCATCTGCTCGACCGGGTAGCCCATGAGGTTCCGGCCGAACAGGATGTGAGCCATCTTATAATTCCCCTCGAAGACGAGCTTCTGGATCTCGGGCAGGACTTTGGCGCCGCCCTTCACCACCGTCGAATAGGGCCCGCCGGACCAATAGGTCTCTTCGTTGAGCTGGACCTGCTCCTCGTCGGTCTTCCCGAAGACCATGGCCCCGAGACGGCCATTGCCGACGGGATAGGCGTTCTCCCACTTGTCCGCGGGGTGTGTCGACCAGATCACGGTCGCGGGATTTGGAGCGGGCTTGTCGCTCTGCGAGGCGAAGGCGGCCGCCGTCACGGCGGCCATGATGACGGCGGCAACCAGAAGCCAGGCGGCTTCTCTCGTCATGATTCCTCCTCCCCGGTCCGACTCGGGCATGATCAACGCCCGCCGAGCTCGAGCTCGACCAGAACTTCCTGGCCGGCCGGGAGCGACACCTTGCGTCCCCTGGGATCACGAAGATTCTGGACCGCGGCCCGGCCTTTTTTCACGGCGATGGTCTTGATCTCCCCGGGCGCGAAGAGCAAAATGTCCTGAGCCCTGGCCGCTTTGAACACGGCCTGGATCGTCCCGCCGTTCCACGTCAGGCGCGTGATTTCGATCTGGCCGCGGCATAGGACGCCTTCGATCGTCCCGGACGGCCAAGCCGCCGGACACGCCGGAAACAACCGGACGACTCCGGGCTCTGAAGCCACGAGCATCTTGATGAGGACGGCCGGCAGGCCCCCGCTGATGTCCGTGTTGAACAGCTTTTTGGCATTGTGCATGGACGCCAGATTATGCAGCCAATACCGGTTGAGGAGCGGCACCAGGCAACGATAAGCCAGGTCCGCTTCTCCCAGGCTGGCCGACGCCTGCCCGAGCTGCACCAGGCCGAAGGACATGAACCCACCCTGTTTCTCCCAGTTGCTCCAGTGGCGCTCGAGCTTGAGCTCGATGAGCCGCTTGAAAGCGGCCTTGAGCTTCGGGTTCTTCGCGATCTCCTCCGGCATCCCGTCAAACAGGGCATAGAGTTGGGAATTGTGCCGGTGATTGTAATTGTCCGCGAGCTTGGGCGTCAGCCATTCCCGGACGGCGCCGTCCTCGTTGATCAGGTACTCCGGCATCCTGGCCAGCATTTTTTCCCAAAGGGGGATCTTGTCCTTGTTGACGTTCAGCTCCCGGGAGGCGGCGATCGTATTCCGGAGCAGTTCCTTGGCCGCCGCCACGTCCATGGTGGCATTGAAGGTCGTCTGGGACCCTGTGTTGCTCGGGGCGTTCTCGGGCGACTGCGTGGGGCTGAACACGTATTTCCCGTCCGGGCCTTCGGTGAGATAGTCCTCGAAGAACAGGGCCGCTTTTTCCATGAAGGGCAGGGCATGTTCGGCTAGGAACTTCCGGTCGCCCGTGTAGAGCCAATAGTCGTAAAAAAAATGGGCCGCCCAGGAGGCGCCGGCGACCCAGAACTGTCCGGGGAAATCCGCTTCGAACGCGTTGTTGTAGCCGTTCGTGGTCGACCGTGACGGCAGAGCGATCCCCCGCGCCCCGAAGATCATCTTCGCGTTGACCTCGAGATACGGGACCAGTCCCTCCATATAGGACGTATAGGCCAGAAGGAGTTCGGGCGTGTTCCCCATGAGCATGCTGGCCAGGGCCGAAGGGACGTTCCCGTTGTGGGTGAAATCACTGGACCAGGGCGGGTCGTAGGTCCCGGCCCAGACGCCCTGGAGGGTCGGTGGCAGATCGCCCGTGCTGGAGATGATATTGTAGCGGCCGGCGTCGAAGACCTTTTCCAGGAGCGCCCTCGAGGGCTCGGCGTCGGTCGACTTGGCCAGCAGCTGCTCCGACGTCAAGCCGCGGTCCGGGCCGCCACCAAGGTCGAGCCGCATGCGCCGGAACATCTCCCCGTGGATTTTCTCGTGTCTCTGCAGAAGCTCGCTATAAACCGGGGGTAAGCCGGCCAGGGCCCGTTTCGTCGCTTCGATCATGGATTTTTCGAAGTCGTCGAGCACCTTGATATCGACGAAAATAAGCACTTCGTCCGCGCCCGTGACTACCAAGGCCGGTCCGTCCGTCATCGTCGTGCCGTTCTTGGCAATGACCCGCGCGACGCCTTCCAACGCCTGGATGCTTCCGGGATACGCGTGGGTGAAGCCGTTGCGATACGTCAGGGTGGACGCGTCGGTGGTCATGGCCAGGTTAGTGACGTTCGCCCTGAACCTCTCGTTCTTGGGCTCCCGGGGGGTGAGCTCCAGCCGGCAGTTCACCCGGCCCGGTCCGGGCCCGATGATCTGCATCAGGGCGATCCCGTCGGCGCGGGAGACGAAGAGCCGGCGCTCGAACGGCCCCCGATCATCGGACCAGTAGACGAGCGTCTCGCCCGTCTCAAAGTTCGTCGAGCGCAGATAATTCGTGACGGCGCCTTCCGCGGCCATCTTGACCCTGAGGTCAAAAGCGGGCATGAGCGGGTCGGGGTAGAGGAATCCCTTCTGTTCGGCGAAATCTTCCGCCAGCTGCCCCGCCTGCGCGTAAAGCCCGCGGTCGATGAGGCGGCGGATCTCGAACAGCCGAGTGGCGGTCGCCGGCGGCAGGAGCGGGACGCGCTCAGGGACGAACAGATGCTTGTGGCTGAAAACGACGATATCATCGAGGGCCCGCCCGAGGACGCTAGCCCCGATCGTCCCGTTGCCGCTGAGCAAGCCCTGCTCCCAGGTCAGGCCGGGTTCGGAGCTGATGAATCCGCGCTCGGGGACAGGCAGTTTCGTTGAGGCCTGAGCTGGGGGCTCCGAAGGATCGGTGGCACGGCGCGCGGAACCGACCGCCGGGCTGAAGGCCGAAAAGATGACGAGGAGCGCCGCAGCGCCGTAGATCGCTTTTTTCACGGACGGTTTGTTCATGAGCCTCATCTCCCTTTCTGTTTGCCGCTATAAATTTCCCGGACCCGGTCGACGACGATCGCCAGCAGGATGAGCAGGCCGAGAAACGAGTTGGCGTAATAGGGGTTCGCCTTGACCTCGACCAGCCCGTGTTTGATGAGCATGAAAATGGACGACCCCATGAAGATCCCGAGCGCGGAGATGATCCCGCCGTTGAGCCCTGTCCCGCCGATGATGGCTACGGCGAACGATATGATCAGCCAATCGTCGCCGGTTTCGGGGGCGGCCGAGCCGAGCTTAGACGCCCACAGGACGGCCGCCAGCGCCGCGATGGCCCCGGACAGGACGTGGGCCGAGACGACCATGCGGTCCGTGTGGATCCCGGACAGCCGGGCCGCGGCCGCGTTGCCGCCCGTGGCCAGCATGCGGCGGCCGAAGACCGTGTTCCTGTACATGAATCCGATGAGCCCCAGCAGAAGGGCCACAAGGATGAAAACGAACGGGACCCCCCAGAGGGTCTTCTGGCCGATGACGCTGAACGACTCTGGGACTTTGTAGGGCGATCCGCCCGAGATGCCCGAGCGCAAACCCATGAAGATGAACATCATCGACAGCGTGACGATGAACGAATCGATCCGTAGGCGGGTGATGATCAGGCCGTTGAGCCAGCCGGCCAGAACGCCGACGCCCAGGGCCAGGGCCACGGCCAGGCCCGCCGGGAGGCCCCAGGTGTCGAGTCCCAGGCCGAGAACAACGGTGGCGATGCTGCCGATCGCTCCGACCGCCAGGCTCATCTGGCCCACGACAAGGCAAAAGGCCTGCGACAAAGCGATCAGGACATAGAACGCCATCTGGCGCGAAATAACGAACATGGTGTAGCTGCTGAGGAAGCTTTGGGAACGAAGCGCCAGGATCGCGAAGAGGACGACGGTCGAGATGACCAGCCCGAGGGTCCGGCCGCTTATCCTTTCCCGCCGGTCGACCCCCGCCCCGGTTTTCGCTCCGCCGTTCTCTGCCGTGGTCTTCGTTGCCATGATCGTGTCCTTCCTCACTGCAAGTACCGGCCGATGGCCGCACTGACCTGTCCGTAGGTCTTGGTCTCGTCATCCACGTCCTCAATCACGCCGACGACCCGGCGGTTCTTGAAGACGAGGATCCGGCTGGCGATCTTGATGACCTCCGCCATGTCCGAGGAGATGAGGATGACCGCCTTCCGCCCGTTCTTCGCCAGGTCCCAGATGAGCTGGTGGATCTGCTCCTTGGCCCCGATGTCCACGCCGACAGTCGGCTCGTCGATGATCAGGATGTCGCAATCGGCGGCCAGCCACTTCGAGATGCAGATCTTCTGCTGGTTGCCGCCGCTCAGGTCCTCGGTCTTCTGGTTGGGCCCGGTCGTCCGGATGTCCAGGGCCCGGATCATGCGCCGCGTCAGGGCTAACTCCCCGGCCCGGCTGATGGCCCGCGTCAGCCGGCTGCGGAGACGGGGCCAGACGGTGATCGTGACGTTGGTCGTGACGGGCGACTGGAGAAACAGGCCTTCCTCCTTGCGGTTCTCCGTGACGTAGCCGATGCGGTAGCGCTCCAGGCTGTCCGCGACGCTCTGGATGCGGGCCTTCTCGCCCCGGACATAGACCGCGCCACGGTCGAGCCGGTCCTCGCCGATCAGGACGCGGGCCAACTCGGTGCGGCCCGCCCCGACCAGACCGTAGAAACCGAGAATCTCGCCTTCGTAAAGGGTGAAGCTGACGTTATCGACCTTGCCCTCGCGGACCACGTTCTCGGCCCGCAGCATTTCGCGGTCCTGGTTGACGTCGAGCGGGCCCAGATGGGCCTCTACGATCTCCCGTCCGATCATCATCCGGACGAGTTCCCCCGGTTCGAGGCCGGCGATCCGCCGCGTGCCGACGTGGCGGCCGTCACGGAGCACGCTGACCGTATCGCACAGGGCGAACACTTCTTCAACTTTGTGGGAAACGAAGATGATCGTAACGCCCCGGCCGCGGAGGTCCCGGAGGATGGAGAACAGATTGCCCGTCTCGTGTTCGGTTAGCGAGCTCGTCGGCTCGTCCAGAAAAAGGACGCGGGCATCGGCGGCCAGCGCCTTGGCGATCTGAACGAGCTGCTTGTGGGCGGCGCTCAGGTTCTTGATCACGGCGTCCAGGGGGAGGGCCAGCCCAACCAGGTCGAGATATCTCCTGGCGACGCTTTCGACGGCCTTCCAATCGATAATCCCTGTCCGCCCGTACGTCACGAGTTTGTCAAGCATGATGTTCTCGGCGACGGTGCTTTCGGGGATGATCTGGATCTCCTGGTTGACGACGTCGATGCCGCGGGCCAGGCTGTCGCGGTAGTCGCGGAAGCAGAGGCGCTCCCCCTCATAAAGAACTTCGCCTTCGTCGGGCTGCTCGATCCCGGTGGCGACCTTGATGAGCGTGCTCTTCCCGGCACCGTTCTCGCCGACGACGGCGTGGATCTCTCCGGGTTCGAACCTCAGGCTGATGCCATCGAGCGCCTGGACGCCCGGGAAGCGCTTGCGGATGCCCCTGAGTTCGAGCATGGATTGGCGGCGTTCCTATTTCGGCGGTTGGAGATACTTCGTCTGGAGCTCGGCGGCGATGCCATCGGTGATCTTCCGGACCTCGATGGCGTACGTGTCGATATTGTCCTTTGTGACAATGACGATTCCCGCGTTGATGAACTGGTAGGGGACTTTGGGCGTCCACCCGTCGAGCATCAGCCCGAGCAGTCGGGCCGAGAGGTAACCGTGTCCGGGCGGATTCTGGGCGATCGTGGCGTCGATGAAGCCGTCGCGGATCGCCTGGAGCACGGTCGGGCCGGTGTCGATCCCGATGAAGCGGATCCGCTTGTGCCGGGGATCGCGGTGCCATTCGGTCAAAACGGACGCGGCGGCGATGGTCGGGTTGTAGCCCGTGGTGATGATGCCGTCGATCTCGTCCATCCGGGCCGCGAGGGCGCTTTGGATCTTGGTGACGGCTTCGCTGACCTGGGTCATGTCCGAAATCGTCTGGACGATTTCCACGCCGGGATGCCGGGCCACGACCTCTTGGATGCCTTCGTCGCGCTTCTTGGTGTTGATGTCCGTGACCATCTCGAGGACGTTGAGAATCCGGCCCCGGCCGCCCATGAGTTCGATGAGTTTCTCCGCGGCCGTTATGGCCGCCGCCTTGATATCGGTAGCCACAGTGAAGGGAACGGGCGTCGGCAGGTCCGGCTCCGCTCCATAGGCGACCACGAGCTGGCCGCGGCCTTTCAATTGAGCGAAAAGGGCGTTGGCGCCGGCGGGGTCGCCGGGATAGACGCTGAAGGCCCTGTATCCCTTGGTGGACAGGGCCTCGACGTTGACATTCTCGTTGTCCTGGGTCCACTGCTGGCCGACGACCTTGGCGGCCCGGGTGCCGGTTTCCCGTTCAAAGCGCTCGACGCCGCTCCGGACTTCGGTGACGTAGGGATGGGGCATCATGCCGTACCAACAGACAGGCTCAACCCCCACGTTTTTCTGTGTCAATTTGACCACGACGACCACGGCCGCCAAAACGACAACGGCGAGGATAAGGACCGTCTTTCTCAACGCGATTCCTCCCGATCCGCCGCCCACCGCGGATGCCGCCGGATCCGCGCGACGGATACCGGCCGAAGACTTAAGAATTTTTCATTATAGCATGATTCAAATCCGCTCATCGGGGCCCCAAGCCGATCCTGACCGGCCGGACCGATTCCTTCTTGATCCAGATCACAAGATCGGTCCCGTCGATCGTCCGGACATATCCAAGCTTGAGGGCCGGGCCGCGCTCGACGGGTTGTCCATCAACCGTCACCGCGGCGCTCCCGTCGCCCCAACCCCGGATATAAAGCACGATATTCACCGCCGGCCTTTCCGTGGCAGCTTGGAGCTCGCAGACCGCGACCGCCGGCCGCCCCGGCTGCGGACAGGCGAGCACATAGGCCCGCTGCGAAAGGTCATAGCCCTCGGAACGAAGGCCCGGACCCTGAACCGACAAGGCCGGAGCTTGGGTCCAGGACCTTCCGAGCGTCGCCAGGCCTCCGTATGGGCCCTCAGTGACGCCATAAACCCAACTCGCCCAAGTGGTATCTTCGGGCCCCGCGTGCCTTGGAGGGTCCGTGTAGGAGATGGAAAAACTCGTCACGCGGTCGGCCGCCACCGCGTACCGGCCGTCCGAAGGCAGGAGAGAGACCGGGAAGTGGTTGTACGCCGGGAAATTCGAGACGCCGGCCCTGACCCTCCCGACATAAACGTTCATCTGGCAGCCCGGTTCGAAGAGGATGAAGGGCTTGGTCTTCGACTTCAGGTTCACAACCTGGATATTCGGATTCTCGGGCCTGAGCTTCCGCCGGAGGTCAGGATCATTGATCTCTCCGGGCCAGGAGTACACCTGGCTCTCCCCTTTCAGATTGAGGAGCGTCAGGGCATCAGGGTTCAGGACGTCCTCTGGGCCTTGGCCCGGCTGGCAGAAGGGAATCGTTTCCTGGATCTCGGACGGAGATTCCGGACCCAGGAACTCCGTGGGCCAAACCACCTTGCGGACGGCCGTCAGGTCGGGATAGAAATAGTAATACTCGTCCACCCATAATCCCCAGCCCGATTTTTCGTCGACCCGCCAGAAATGGTCGCGCGAGCTCACGGGGGCGTAGCGCCAGTGGACCACGATCCTGGCCTCGGTCGATTCCAGGATACGGACTTGGGAATAGAGGCACCGGGGGTCTTCCATGTGTTCGTAGCAGCCTTCGGTGGCGTCCCACGTTTCGAAACTCTGGTCGGCGAGCCACTGCCCGTTTTCCATGACCCAGGCCGGGCCGTAGCGCGTCCCCCGCCAGAATACGACGCGAACCGGCGAATCGTCGAACTGGACGACGATGTCCGCGGCGGGACCGACGGGCCATAAAGCGTCCCAACCGTCGTCGTATCGGAGCTTTGTGTAATAGGCTCCAAAACGCCCCGGTCCCGGGGGACCGGAAGGCAGCCCGGGGAGGGCAAGGTCGGGGGCCAGGGCCGGCGGCACAGCCTCATGGGACCGTTTCAGCTCGTCGGGGGAGAGCGCCCGAATGAAGATCCTGACCTCGTCCATAATTCCGTCGAACGCGTACCAGCTTTCGAGCGTTCCGACCCCGGGCCCGACGATATGCGAGGGCTTTCTCTTGTCCGGGTTCATTCCGATCAAAAGGTCGGCGCCGCTGGCGTAGGCCGGGTTCCCCTGGAAAGCCAGCGAGCCTGCCTCCCGGCCGTCGAGAAACAGGGCGATGCCGCTCCGGCTGTCGAACACGGCGGCGATATGGGACCACTTTCTTGTGGGAACCCTGGCGCGGGACAGGCATTCCTTCCATTCGCCGCGGACGGAGACTCTGAGGCCGAATTCGCCCTGGGGTCCGATCCCGAAGGAGTATCCGACGAGCCCGTCATTCTCCTGGCTCAGGACGGGACACCAGTTCCACGGCAGCGCCGCCGGGGCGACCCAGGCCTCCATCGTGAACGCTTCGCCCAGGCGCGGAGCCTGGTTTCCTTTCCGGATGATACGGGTGGTGTAGCCATCGAACCTGAGGCCGGCTCCGGAGATCCCTGGAACAAACTTGAAATGTCCCTCGATCGCATCCTGGACGCCGCTCGCCGCATCGAGCGCCGTCCGAGTCGTCACTCTGTCGTCGAACGCCCACAGGGCCACCGGGTCCTTTCGAGCGGCCTGTGACCGGAGTTCGGCGACAGCTCCCGATAGAATGGCGAAGGCCACAATAAAGGCCCAAAGCTGACGTCTGTTCACGGCTCCTCCCCGGTGATGCGCAACCCGTCTCTTCAATGGCTTTCGCCGAGAATCCTCACGACCTCGTCGAGGGTCGCAACCTTGGGATGGTTCCGGTAGTCCGGGAGCACGAGAGACTGAATCGCGAGCGCGGCCAGCTCGTCTTCAGGCACGTGAAGATCGCGGAGTTTGAGATCCATCCCGATCTTCTTCATGAAGCGCTCGATCGTACCACACGACATCTCGGCGGCCTTCAGCCCTGTCTCGCCGGCAAGTCTTTTGTCAAGGATCCGGCCCACGGCGGCGAATTTCGCTGGGGCGGCCCGGAAACTGTAGCGCAGGACCGCCGGGTAGACCACGGCCAGGGCTTCGCCGTGAGCCACATGCGGATAAAGCCCGCCGATGGCCATGCCGATGCCGTGCGGAAGAGTCACACCGGAGTTGGCGATGCACAGGCCGGCCAGCGTGTCGGCCCACGCCATGTGCTCTCTGGCCTCGAGGTTTGTTCCGTCCTTGACGGCGGTCGGGAGGTGCTTCGCGACGATTGCCAGGGCTTCCAGAGCCATCAGGTCCGTATAAGGAGATCCGTTCGGGTTGATAAAACTCTCAAAGGCGTGGGCAAAGACATCGAACCCGGTCGTGGCCGTCACCCGGCCGGGCACGGAACGCATCAGCTCGGGATCGACAATGCTCGTCCGGGGGTAGAGCAGCGGATGAGACAGCGCAGATTTGTTTTTTTCCCCCGGATTCGTGATAACGGCCACCTGCGTGACATGGGATCCGGTTCCCGAGGTGGTCGTTACAGCGATAATCGGCAGGGTTTTGCCGGTCGGCTGGCTTTCCCGGAAAAACAGGTAATCCCAGGCCGTGCCCGGGTGGGTGGCTTCGACGGCGATCGCCTTGGCTGTATCCATGCTCGAGCCACCGCCGACGCCAAGGACGATGTCGGCCTTGAAGTCCCTCGCTATTCTGGCACCCGACGTCACGACTTCGCACGTGGGATTGGACATGACGCCGTCGAAATGGACGAAGGGGATCTTGGCCTCGGTCAGCAATCGTCTGACCCTTCCGAAAAGTTCCCCGAACTCAGGGGTCTCCAGGACCGTCACGAGTAGACAGCGGCTTCCGATCCGGGCCACGGCTGGCCCGATATCGGCCACGCGGCCCCGGCCGAACCGAATTTCCGTTGGTTGGTGGTAGTTGAATGGCTTCATGTGTTCTCTATCCTCCGAACGAATAAAACCTTGGCTCCCTCTGAAATGCGTCCCGAGCGCCCGTTCAAAGGTCGATAAAGACCTTCATGGATCTGTCTCCTTCCTGGTCGATGAAGTCATAGGCGCTCCGGTAGCTTTCGAAGGGGAAATGAACGGTCTCCAGGGGCTTGGTGATGACGCGCCCGTCCTTGATCAGTTTGACCGCCTTGATGAAATCCCCCCGCTGGTACATCAGAGTCCCCTTCAGGACGAGCTCCCGGTCCTGGAGAAATCCCATGTTGACTCGCGGCCGCTCGCCGTAGACTCCGACGGCGATGATCGTCCCGCCTTTCCGGATGGCTCCAATGGCCTGATTGACGGCGGCCTCGGCGCCGGCGCATTCGAAGGCCGTGTCAAAACCCTTCCGGCCGAATACGCGGGCCGCGGCCTCCTCGAGACCCTCCGCCTTCGCCATGGATACCGACCGGAGCCTGGACCGCCGGGCGATATCGAGGCGGAAATCGCTGATGTCGGTGATCAAAACGTTCGCGCCCGCGGCCCGGGCAACCTGCCCAAGGAGGTTGCCGATGGGGCCGGCGCCGAGGACGACTACGTTCGTCCCGCCAATCCGCCCGGCCTGGGCGACCGCGTGGACCCCGACCGCTGTCGGCTCGATCAAAGCCCCCTGCTCGAAGCTGAACGACGCGGGGAGGGGCACGATCTTCGCCGCCTCGGTGACAAAGAAGTCCTGGGCGCAGCCCGGGGCCTGAAAGCCCTGGACCTTGAGGACATCGCAGATGTGGTAGTCCCCGCGCCGGCAGGGGCCGCAGCGGCCGCAAACGATCTGGGGAGTGGCCGTGACTTTCAGCCCGGGCCGGATGTTGCGGACGCGTCTTCCGACGGCCTCGACGACGCCCGAGAATTCGTGGCCCTGGACGACAGGGTAAGAGGTGAACGGGTGGCGTCCGTGCCGGACGTGAACGTCGGATCCGCAAACCCCGATGGTCTTGATGCGGATGAGGACTTCGTCGGGGCCGGGCTTGGGAACAGGCACGTCCCTGAACTTGATCTCACCGGGAGAAGTCATGATCGCTTGTCTCATTCTTGTGCTCCTCGAATTTCCTAATATAATACCCTTCCCGCAGGCTCGATCAAATGAGCGCCTCCGGATTCGGTCGGCAAGCCAACGGCGCCCTTCCCGGCCGCAGAGATCTTCACATCAAAGCCGTCACCGCAACGCACCCGGACCGAAAACACGACGAGGAGACGGTCGATGCCGGCCAGGAGTGAGCGTACGGCCACGGAGAGCCAGCGTCATTCTCGTCGGACGATGCCCACGTCGAAACCGGCTCGGGGCGTGAGGCCGCGGGAAGGGCCGGCCGAAGGCTCAAGACGTCCTCGTGGGAACGGTCAGCCGGCTCTCACGGGGCGATGGGGTTTCCTTGGGCATGTCTCCATTCCTCTCCCGGAGGGACTGGAGGGGGAAAGGCCGCGTGGCCCCTCCCTCTTGTCCCCATCATAATGCCGTGTTTAGAACCTGTACAGCAGGGAGAACTTGAACATGCGGGATCCGACAAATCCACGGAGGCCTGTCGAACCCTCGATGTAGGTGCCGGTCGTCGAGCTATTGTCGTCCGGCTTCCATGTCCCGCCGGGGTTCTGGGCGACGGTCAACGTGTAGGCACCGAGAATGTTGAAAGCGTCTACGAATGCCGCGAGTTTGCCAGGGCCCAGCTTGAAGTCTTTCTCGAGCCTCAAGTCTAGGTTGTCCGCGGCCTCGTTCCGCCGGGTGCCGGGTGGTTCAACGTAGATGTTGTAGGGTGTCGACGAGACGTTATTGGCCGCCGCCCAGTCCTCCGGCGGCTGGACCGTGACCGTCCGTCCCCAGGGCGAGCCGTCGGCATGTAGGTAGTTGAACGAGAACATCAACTGGTAAGGCAGGTTGAAGGTGCCATAAAGCTTAATCACGATGGGCCGGCTGTAGGGCAGTTCGCCATAGGTGTTGACGAAAGAGTTGGGGCTGGTGAACGTGGAGAACGAAGCCCAAGTGGCATAGCCCACAGGATAGTTCCCGGTGCTCTTGGTGAAGCTGACGGAGCCGCCGAGCTGCCATCCGTTGGACAGTCTTTTATCGAGGCTGACCTCCACGGAATGGTATTTCATGACACCTTGGGGGACATTGGTCAGGCGGGTGTATTGGTCGGGTGCGTCGTTGGAGAGGAAGTACATGGTGACTTGCTTGGCCGGGAAGTTGCCGGTCGCGGGAACCGTCGTGGTGAACGGGATCCACCACTGGGGGGCCTGGTCATGCGTGTACCAGTATTGGCCGGTCGCTTGGTCCCAGAGTACACTGGCCAGGACGTTCTTGCGGTCCTTATGAATATAGCGGACGCCGACGTTGATGTCCTTGACGAGCTCGTGTTCGATGCCGGCCGTGATCTCATTGATGTGGGGCATCTTGACCTTGGGGTCGATGGAGTCCAGATAACCCGTGGAGATCATGTTCAGAGGAGTCTCGTCGTAGAGCACCTGGTAATGGTCGCCGCCCAAGCCCGGGACATCGGGCACGCCGTTGTGGTTGTCGTCCCACCAGGAAAAATCGTAGCCGTACCAGTTCAGGGGAGGGAGGATTGTTCCGGTGGGGAAGCCCTCCTGCTGGCGGGAGAACGATGCCTTCAGAGCCGTCTTCCCGTTGCCGAAGAGGTCGTAGGTCAGGCCGACGCGCGGGGAAAACTGAGTGCCATATGGGAAGGCGTTGTTCCAGGCGGGGTACGAGACCGCGGCATAAGGGTTGAAGCCGTAGAGGGGCTGGAAGTAGGTGGCACCGAGGGCCAGGGCCACGGGGTCCGTCGCCGCGCCCTTCACCGAGGTCGGCGTCCAGGCCGTCAGGTGGTCGGCCCGCAGGCCCAGGCTGATCGTCAAGCGCTTGATGGTGAAGGAGTCCTGGATGAAGCCGCCCACCCGGGATGTGATGCTGATACTGTCGCTGGCTCCGTACGTGGTTCCAATGGCTGCGTAATAAAGTGCGCCGTCGCCGTAGACCGGATCGGTCACGCCGCCGTTTTGAGCCGCCCAATAATAGGGGCTTCCATCGTAGTAGGTCCAGAACAGGGGCTGCTTCATATAGAAGCCCCAGTCGCCCCGGTTCCTGTCCCATTCCAGGCCGGCCTTGAGCTCGTGGTTTCCTCCAAGGAAGTTGTCTAGGAACTTGGTGGCCGTCAGCGAGATATTGAACTTGGGCTTGTACGTGTATTGCTCGCCACCCCCTTGGCCCCAGGTATAGCCGGTGTAGGCGTCTGAGAAATAAGGCCCGTTGGGATTGCCAGCTGCGGTGGTATGCCCTGTCCACTTGAAATACAGCCCACCGGCGCGGAGGTCGATGATCGTGCTGCTGTTGATAGTCCACGAGACCGTGCTGCCGTAATTGAAGCGGATGGGCTTGTTGTGGTAGTTGGCCTCGTCGGTGAGACTCCAGCCGCTGTAATAGTATGGGTCATCCTCCATGGAAAAATGTCCCATAGCGGAAGCACGTATATTCTTGGTCAGCTGGGTCGAGAACTTCAGGAAGCCGATATAGTTGGGGAAGGGACGGTCGTAGTTAGTGTATTGCTTTCCGTTGATGATCGTGGGCCGGAAATCGCCGGTGTACTTGCTATCGATATAACGGAATTCGCCCATGAACCAGAGCCTGTTCTTGATGATAGGCCCGCCGACGGCCAATGAGGCATCGTACGCGAAGACTGGGATCGAAGGCTTGGCGAGGTTGAGAGTCTGGAGGGCTGCATCGGGAAGATGGGCTGAGGCAAGGCCGTGGCTCGTGTAGTAGAAGGAGGCCTCACCCGAAAACTTGTTCCCTCCCGATTTCATAACGACGTTGGTTAGTCCGCTCCCACTGTCAAAGAATTGGGCGGTCGCTCCAGCTGTCACGATCTCGGCTTCTTCCACCATGTCCCAAGCGACTCCCACATCATATCCGAAGGCGACTCCGCCGACGTCGGGTTCCGTCATTTGGATGCCGTCCATGATGGCGCCGACTTCTCCCCGGCCGTCGCCTTGGATGCTGCCGCCGACGCTCCCCGGGATGATGGCATAGATCGAGCTGACGTCGCGCGCCAGGGGAAGGGACGCCAGGACGTCGCTCGTCACGGTTCTGGACGTCGACGATTTCACGACGTCGACCGTGGGCGTCGGCGCCGTGATCGTGATCTCCGCCTTGAGCGTAGACGGCTTCATCCGGAATTCGACCGAAATCGTTTTCCCGACGTTGATGATCAGGCCTGTCTGGGTAACCGTCTCAAATCCGGAGATCTCGACTTTGATCTGGTAATCGGAGCCGGGCGTTAGGAGCGGAGCCCGGAATTGCCCTTCCGCGTTGGTCACGGCCGTGATCTTGCCGAGCAGAGCCGGTCCCGAGATCGTGATGGACACGCCCGGAAGGGGCTGCCCGTTTTCGTCCATGACCTTGCCTCTTATGGATCCGGACTGCAGTTCCTGGGAGCTGGCATACGATGTCAGCAAAAGGCAGGCCATGATGCCGATCAAAAAACTCCACTTTCTCATGCTGCTTCCTCCTTTTTAACAAACCCCAATTAAAACCCTTGCCTCCCTAAAAATTTTCTGCGTATAGTTCGTCGCCACCTCCCTTTCCCAAGTTAGGAATTTATACTTTCGTATATTAAGGAAGTAATCAAATAAAATGCCAGCAACAAAACGCTTCTCCACCATGTTAGAAATTACAAGACGTCTGTCCGGTTAGCACTGCCCCAAGAAATAAAGTCATTTGCCGGCCCTGAAATTGATATTCTCATGATCCAAATTGACGACACCGCTGAGGATGAGGGATATCGCACCCATGACGGCCGCCCTGGGGCCAAACGTTGCGGGCTGGATGACGACGTCGCCGGCCGT